>MDTE01160204.1_pt1 | contig 57596 bp, 36 predicted proteins | sample 811231 | NCBI WGS metagenome assembly MDTE01 (sample SAMN05326651, study PRJNA326480) | marine metagenome | isolation source: seawater | place: Indian Ocean: Red Sea | collected 2010
CACCTCAACACACCTCAACACACCTCAACACACCTCAACACACCTCAACACACCTCAACACACCTCAACACACCTCAGCACATGTCAGCCAACCCGTCTCACACATTGCTCGAATCGATCCGTGAAACGATGGAGCAATCGGATCTCCTGGACCTGCTTGCGACGACTCTGGCACACGGCGAGCGAGGTGTCAGTCTCCTGATGGGTTCGCCCTCCAGATCACTCACACCGGCGGAGGTGACCGAACTCCAGGAACAGGGCAACGTCGCCGCAGACTGGTCGCGGGTGCTGGTCACCGAGGGATTTCACACGGCATGCGTGCAAGGAAGCCGGTTCCTCGGCCAGGTGGTGCTCGGACGATTCGACGGACAACAGATCGAAGTCGCTCCCGGAGTCTCATTGCCCACGGGGATCTACGACTCGACGGTGCAGGATTGCGAGATCGGTGACGATGGGTTGATCCATCGAGTCGGACTCCTCGCCTCGACCCTGATTGCCCCGCACGCGTGTGTCATTGCCTCAGGCGTGGTCGCCGGTTCCGGGCACGCCCTCTATGGCTGTGACCTGGACCTGCCGCCCGGCAATGAGACTGCTGTCCGTCGTCTCGGCGTCTTCCCCGAAATGGCCCATTCCATGGTCTTTGACGTGCTCGAGAGACTCGAGAACGAGGACTTCATGGTGGACTTCGAGAGCCTGCTCGAGCAATACACCTCCGAGGCGACCGGGGCCTGGTCCATCATCGATGAAGGGGCCATTGTCCAGGGCACAAGCCGGATCTTCGACTCCTACATCGGACGCATGGCCGAGGTCAACGGCGCCACCACGATCGAGCACTCGTGCGTGCTGTCCGACGACGACAGCCAGACCGAGATCATGGACGGTGCGACCGTCAGCGGATCACTCGTTCAGCGGGGAGCACGTGTCGGCGGCAGCGCTGTCTGCGAGAACAGCCTGCTGGCGGAAATGACCCAGGTCGACGGGGGGGCCATGATCCGTGAATCCTATGTCGGCCCCGGTTCTCAGATCTCACAAGCCGAGGTGAACTCGTCTCTGCTGGGCCCCATGGTCGCTGCCCATCATCAATCGCTGTTGATTGCAGTGACATGGCGAGACGGCCACGGAAATGTGGGAGCCGGTGCGCTGTCCGGATCCAACCATGCGGGACGGGGGGCGACCGAGTCGATGAAGGCCTCCGAGGGCCTGTTTCTTGGACTGGGAGTACGGATCAAGTACCCCGCCAATTTCGAGGAGGCACCGCACACCATGGTCGCCGCGGGAGTCACCACCCTCCCTCAACGGCTCGAATTCCCCTACTCGCTGGTCAACCTCGCAGCGTCCACACATGCCGGCGTGTCACCTGCGATCAACGAATTGCATCCCGGATGGCTCATCGGTCACAGCTTTTATCAACTCGTCCGCAATACGGACAAGTACCGACAGCGCACCCGTCTCCAGCGTCTTTCGCTGACGTTCGACCCCTTCAGCCTCTCCAGCCTGAAGCTGGCCCAGCGTGCACTCGGCCGTCTCCTCGAGGCCCCCGACGACACCCCGCTTGGACCGGGGAGCATCGAAGGAATCGGCAAGAACCTGGTCACCCGAGAAGCAGTCGATAACGGCATCGCAGACTACCGGTTCCTAATAGATTGGGCCGCTCGCAAGCGGGTTGCCCAACAGGTCACTCTCGCCAAACCTGGCCGCCTCGAAACTCTCACTCTTGATGAACTCGTCGACGGGTGCGATTCCGCCGAGTGGCAGTGGGTCCGTGAGATCGTGGGAGACGAAGGCTCTGTGAGAACACTCCTGGAACAATTTGTCCGGTTGCAGCAGGACGCCCTCGATCGCGTCACGCTGTCCTTTCAGCGGGACTCGGAGCGAGCGACTCACGTTCACGCAGGATCACCACCGACCACTCAACGTGATCCCGATGCCGACCCGGTGATCCAGGCCGTCGCCAAAGACCTTGCCGAAGCGAAAGCCCTGTGGGATTCGACTGGGACCTGATTGCGATCTCTAACGCGACGCGGTTGTCTTGTCGGCGATGCAGTAGAGCACTTCCTGCCGCCCACCATTTTGGCTGTGTCCGATCCTTGCGTAGATCCGCCCCCCGCAGATCGAGGGACTGGCAAAGACATAGTTGCCGAGCGTATTGCGGCCGACCTCGGTGTACTTCTCCGGAGACGCCCGAAACACGTAGGTCGTCCCCAGTTCGTTGCTCATGTAGATGTTTCCCCCGGCGATGACCGGAGACGAGCTGACCGGCCCCCTCAGTCTCTCGCGCCACATCACCTTCCCGTCCACGGCGCGCCAGCAAAACGTAATCCCGGTGTCGGTCATCGCATATACAAAACCGTCGTGAACAATCATCGACTGCTCGTAGCACTTTTGGGTGTTGCGCCAGACGATCTTCCCCGACCCATCAGCCTTGATGCAGACCGTCTCGGCCTTCGGAAATCCACCACTGGCAAAGACCAGGTCCTTGTACCAGACCATGGTGCCACTTGTGGCCATGGTGGTGGCGGGAACCTGCCAGAGATTCTTGCCGGTATCGGGATCGAAGGCGGCGACACGATCGCAACCGGAAATCAGCACTTGGTTGCGCCCCGCCACTTTCGCGAGGGTCGGGGAGGAATAGCTGATCCTCGCTGGCCTGGGCGTTCGCCAGACCTGTTTGCCCGTCTGACGGTCGAGCGACACCATGTAGCTCGTGTCGTCACACTCGGCCAGCACGATCAAGTTGTTGCCGTGGACGATCGGCGAGGCCGCATATCCATTCTTGTACTGGTCGGGCCGGAACGGGCCAATCTGCTTTTGCCACAGGATCTTCCCCGACATCGTCATACCGGTGACATGGATCCCCTGGTGATGGTACGCCACGGCGAACAGCCGGGTGCCATCGGCGGCGACCGTCGGCGATGCGTGCGTATTCTTCCGATGAATGCGGTCGGGGAATCCCCCGTTGTTGATCGTGGTCTGCCAGAGTTGTTTGCCGGTCGAGCGATCAAAAGCCACCACGGACTGCGTCTTGGCCGTCTCGTCGGAGGTCTGCATCACCACCTGGCTGCCGATCACCGTCGGGGAGGAATGTCCACGGCCCGGCACCGCTGCTTTCCAGGCGATGTTGCTGGTCGCCGACCATTTCACCGGTGCGGCCATGTCTCGAGCCACACCATCTCGCGACGCACCGCGCCACCAGGGCCAGTCGTTGGGGCCAATCTTGGCAACCTGGGGTGTGAGCGACCGGTCCGGTGAAGCCGGTTCAGCCGCGTGGCTGACCGAGCTCACATTCGGAATGAGTAGCGCCAGGACAACAAGAGAGCGAAGCGGTGACCTCATGATGAGACCTCCATCGAAACAGCCGGACAGGTCGGTCAATCCGGGCATGGTAGCCGGTCTCCGGGCCGAGAGCGACTGACTGACGATCAGTCGAAGCGTCGGTTATGCTGTTGGTTTCCTGAATGACTCCGGAGCCCACACACGATGCCCCCGTTTATCGAAAAGATCCAGAACGGCCAGTTGTGCCTTGGCACCTGCATCAGCCTGTCTGACGCACAGGCCGTCGAGGCCCTGGCGCCTGACGCCGACTTGTTGTGGATCGACACCGAGCACTCGTCGATCCCGCTGGACAGCATCAAGACGATGATGATGGCGGTGAAGGGGACCGATACGGCCGCACTGGTCCGGGTGCCGTGGAACGACCCCGTGCTGGTCAAGCCGGTTCTCGATCTCGGAGCCCATGGCATCATCTTCCCGATGATCCGGACGGCCGACGATGTCCGACAGGCGGTGGCCGCGTGCCGGTATCCGCCAGCCGGAGTCCGAGGGTTCGGTCCGCTGCGGCCGCTCGATTATGGCCGCCAGGACGCGATCGAATTCTGTGACGATGCCGATGAGAACATCATTGTCGTGGTCCAGATCGAACAAGCCGAGGCAGTCGAGAACATCGAGGAGATTGTCGCGGTTGAGGGTCTGACAAGCCTGGCGTTTGGGCCCATGGACCTCTCGGCCTCGCTCGGACACCGTGGCCAACCGGGACACCCCGCCGTCGAGGAAGCGGTCAAGCACGTGGTCCAGGCCGCCAAGGCGGCCGGTGTCGCCACCGGAGTCTCAATCGGCAGTGCCCCCGAGTCGGTCAAGCAGTGGGCCGACTATGGCCTGGACTGGATCTGCTACGGCGTCGACGTGACCCTGATGATCCAATGCTTCAACAATGTGGCCACCGCAGTCCGCAGCCACGTCGAACACGGCACATAGTTTTCGCACCAGCTGGGCCATAGCCATGTCTACAGATCGCTCGCTGCTCCCCGCCTCCTGGGACATCCCGCAGATCTTCCGGGACCGGCTCGGCGTCACGCCCGGACGCCAGCGGGCGATGGTCGAGGAAGATCATCTGCTGCTGGTGCTGCACGCCCCACCCGCCACCGACCAGCCCGAACGTGAAGGTCGGTTTTTCTGGCGACAACCCTCCGGCCAATGGGAATGCATCACGGCCGGAAAGGGACTCAACGCGCTCGACAAGCATCTCGACGAATTTGAAGACCTCGTCGAAAGTCTCGACGAACGGACCGCTGCTGCCTCGACCTCGCAAGCCCTGTTCGACCAGATCAACACGCTGGCTCCGGTCTCGCGATCAGCGAGAAACCTGCAGGACACGCTGCAAACCGCTCGTGAGGCCTTTCGTGACGATCGCGACCTGATCCGCCTCCGAGACCAGGCTTACCGCATCTCACGGACCGCCGAGTTGGCCTACCAGGACGCTCGCAATGCGCTCGACTTCCTGATCGCTCGTCAGGCCGAGGCCCAGGCACGCAGCAGCTACCAAATGGCCGTTTCAGCTCACCGACTCAATACGCTTGCGGCCTTCTTCTTTCCGCTGGCGACGCTCAGTGCGATCTTTGGCGTCAATCTGGCGCATGGGCTCGAGACGACGATGGCCCCGGCTCCGTTCCTCGCCATGGTCACAGTCAGCATCGTGTGCGGACTGCTGCTCAAGGCCTTTGTCGTTTCCAAGCCCCCGTCGCCCGACCATGAGAATGACACGTGAGATTCTGCCAGCTATTGCCCACGGTGCTGATCCTGGCCGCCACTGCCCGGGCCGCCGATCCGGCCTTTGCGGTCCAGATCGTCAGCAATCGTTCCACCGGCGACTACAAGAGTCTCCGCCGCATGATCACCGGCCCCGGGCAAAACGAACACCCTCCGTACAAGGGGTGCACGGGCTTCGTCGGATGGGAGTCTGTCATCAGGCTCAAGAATGGCACACTGCTCTGTTCGTTTTCCGCCGGGTACTGGCACGTCTCGTTCCCCACTCCCTACGATCTCAAGCCACCGCTGCTCGACCGATACGCCAGGGGTGGCTTTCCTCGCGACATCGATGCGCCCACGGGGGGACGTGGTCTCTGGTGCCGATCCACTGACAACGGTCTCACCTGGTCGCGGCCTGTTACGCTCGTTGATTCGCCGGGGGATGATCGCCACCCGGTGATCGTTGAACTCAATGACGGCACCCTCGTCTGCGTCTTCTTTGTCATTGACAACTGGTATGGATACGACAAGCCGCCAAAGGGCCGCCAGAAGAACAGTCGGGTCGCCTCGATTCGCTCGACCGATGGAGGGCGACACTGGTCGAAGCCGGTCTTCATGCCCTCTCCGTTCGGCTACTACGACCGGATGTGCGGCAAGCCAATCGTCATGCCCAACGGTGAAGTTCTCTTGAGCACCTATGGCAAGGACACCTGGACCGGCCCCGAACAACTCGGTGTCTACCGCAGCAGGGATCGTGGCCGAAGTTGGAAATTCGTTTCCCGGCTCAAGGGAACTTCCGGGGCGCTCGATGAGCCGGCGATCACCCGCGCAGCCAATGGCCAGATCGTGATGGTCGCTCGGCCCAATGGTGAGCTCGCGTTTTCACCGGACCTGGGCCAATCGTGGTCCAAGCCCATCCCCACGGGGATCAAGATGGTGGCCCCCTGCCTCTTGACTCTCAAGGACGGGACGATCGTCTGCATCTTTGGCTACGGCGCCACCGGAGGATTGCAAGTCATCTTCAGCGATGATCATGGCCATACCTGGAACGCACCGGCTCGCGATCGCGGGTTCCCCCTGGATCGCTCGGTCTATGTTTATGCCATCGGCACCGAACTCGCCGACGGGTCGATTTATGTCGTCTACTATGACCCTCGTGGCAAACAGCAAGAGACCGCCATCTGGGGACTGCGATTTCGGATTCGCAAGGACCGCCGGGGAATCGACCTGGTTCCGATTGGCGAGTGACAGGACCGTCAAATGCTCGACCATCGCACCATGCACTCCTGGATCCAGGCCCACGGGATAGCCCTGCTGCTTGGAATCGGGCTCTGCAGCACAGCTGCTGCCGGCCCTCCCCATATCGTCCTGATCATGGCCGACGATCTTGGTTGGACGGACCTTGGCTGCTTCGGCAGCTCCTATCACCGGACGCCGAACCTCGACCGACTGGCTCGATCCGGCATGCGTTTCACGGCGACCTACACCTGCGGCCCCAATTGTGCCCCGACCCGTGCGTGCCTGATGAGCGGTCAGTACTCGCCACGTCACGGCATCTACACCGTCGGCAGCGGAGCCCGAGGCCAGGCCAAGCTCAGGAAGCTCATCCCCGCAACCAACCGGACCGTGCTCGATACCGGCATTGTCACATTGGCCGAGACGCTCGCCCGTGCGGGTTACGCCACAGCGCATCTCGGTAAGTGGCACCTGGGCGGACCACCGACTGCCGGCCCGCGGCAGCAGGGATTTGCGATCAATGTCGGTGGCAATCAGTCCGGGTCTCCCAGGGGCGGCTACTTCTCTCCCTATCGCAACCCCCAGCTCACAGATGGTCCTCGTGGCGAATACCTCACCGATCGTCTCAGCCTCGAAGCCGCCACAATCGTTCGCAATCATGCCAGCAAATCGTCCGAGACGCCCCTGTTTCTCTACCTCCCGTTTTATTCAGTCCACACACCCATCCAACCCAAGCCGGCACTTGCGGCCGAGTACGCTACGCGGCAACCGCGTGGCCGCCACACCAACCCCAAGTATGCGGCCATGGTGCAGACCATGGATGCCGGCGTCGGCCGCGTGTTGAAGGCCCTGGAGGACACGGGCCTCTCCGAAAACTCACTGATCATCTTCACCTCCGATAACGGCGGGCTCGGCGGCTACACCGCGGCCGATCCACAGCTCCCCAACGGCATCACCGACAACGCGCCACTCAAGGGCGGCAAGGGAATGCTGTATGAGGGCGGCATTCGCGTGCCGATGATCGTTCGCTGGCCCGGACACGTGAAGCCGGGTACCCACACTGCCACACCCGTGATCACCGTCGATTTCTATCCCACGCTGGCCGAAGTCGCCGGAGCCGGCCTGCCACAGAAGCAACCGCTGGATGGCCAGAGCTTTCTGCCGCTGCTCACGGGGCAGACGCTGCCGCCCCGGACTCTCCATTGGCACTTCCCTGGTTATCTGCAGGCGTATGGCAAACGAGGTGCCTGGCGAACCACTCCAGCTGGAGCCATCCGCGAGGGCGACTGGAAGTTGATCGAATTCTTCGAGGACGGTCGCCAAGAGCTCTACCACACTGGCAACGACATCGGCGAAAAGGTCAATCTCGTCGACCGGAAGCCCGCCATCGCCAACAGGCTGATGACCTCCATGAGACAATGGCGCACCCGCCTCAAGGCCCCCATGCCCCGGCCCAAACAGCCCTCCGGTCCAACCGGTTGAAGAGGCCAGCCTCCCCAGTTGTTGAAATTTCGGTGACATGAGAATCACATCGGTCAGACTGCATCGATTCGACGTCCGACGGCGATACGCCACCCAGATCGCACAAGAAGGGGGCGGCGCCCGGGACGTTGTCGAGGCGTCGCCCTTCCTGTTTTTGGAAACCAACACAGACAACGGCTTGACCGGATGGGGCGAGATCTCGGACATCGATCCACCAGAGATGCCCGATCTCGAGGACTGGCAACAGCGTGTCTCCGAGGCCCTCGTCGGCCGAGATCCGATCGATATCGTCCGCCATCACGCCGATTGGCTCGAAATGTTCCCCGATGCACCCGGCATTGGAGGCCCGTCGCTGCACCGACTGACACGAGCAGGGCTCGACATGGCCTGCTACGACCTCGTGAGCCACGCGACCGGCATGCCAATCTGTCGGATTCTCGGAGGCCAGTGGCATCACAGGATTCACATCTCGTGGGTCGCCTTCATCCGCGACGACCTGGAATTGCTGCGTGAGGAGATTGCCGAGAAGACTGCCGAGGGATTCACCGCCTTCAAGTTGAAAGTCGGCGTCGACATCGACCTCGACGAAGCCCGGTTGGCGGTCATGCGTGAAACCGCCGGGCCGACCGCGAGCATCAAGATTGATCCCAATGGGGGCTGGAATGCCGACGAAGCGGTCACCAACATCCGCCGACTCGCACGCTTTCAATTGGATGGCGTGGAGACGCCCGTGGGAGGCCGCGATCCCGCAGAAATCGCCTCGGTGCGTGAGCAGGTCAACGTGTCTCTGATCGAACACGTGATGACGCCTGCGGACGCACTCGAGTACATTCGGCACGACTCGCTTGATGTCTTCAACATCGCCACCACCGGGTGCGGCGGCATCCATCCGGCCCGGCAGATCGCCACGCTGGCCGAAACGGCCGGGGTCGGGCTACTGCTGGGCAGCACAGTGGAAATGGGGCCAGGCACACTCGCCCAGCTCCAGCTGGCAGCCTCCATCCGTGGCCTCACGCTCGCCAGTGATCTCGTCGGCCCCGGGCTGTACGCCGAAGACGTGCTGCCAACACCACCGGCCTATGTCGATGGGCACCTCCAAGTGCCCACACAGATCGGCCTGGCTCCTGGAATCTCGCTCTAGATCGTTTCAGTCGGCAGTCGTCCCGGCTACCAGCGAGGCGAGCGTCGTAGTCGCGACAATCTCGCGCTGTGCCTCGCGCAGCCGATCCAGCATTCGAGAACCGCCCCCCGGCTGACCACTGTCGACCAGGCGGAAGGCCACCTCGAGCAAATCCACTCCGGCAATCTGCTCGGGAGGCCGCGCGAGGGAGACGGTGTCGGTCGGGCCATCGAGGCGATGCAGCAGGTTCTCCAGGACGAGTCCCGAGAACATGCGTGAGACGGCTTGCTCGGGCAAACCCGTCTTCTCGCAAACCTGAACCAACGACGTCGGTTCACCTCCAGCAAATCTCTCGCCCACCACTTCCATCACCGCGACCACCGCTGCCGGATCCACCAGGGTCTCCTGCTTGCGTTCTCGTTCCAGTTCCTCCAGCTGCCGTCCCGGCAGCGCCTGCAGAATCGCGGCGACTTCCAAACCGAACAAGACGGACAGCCACATCAGGTAGACCCAAATCATGAACAAGGGAATCAAACCGAGTGAGCCGAACAATTGGCCGACCATGAAACCGTAATTCAGGTAGGCGCCCAGTCCGCGCAATCCCAGCACGAGCAGAATCGCCGACACGGCGGCACCTGCAGTCGCTGCGCGAAAAGCCGGTGGGCTGCTTGGCACCAACATGTAAACAGCCATCATGAACAACCAACCGAAAAACAGGTTCCAGCCCAGCCACACCAGGTAGCCCAGCCATTGCCAGGTGTTGATCGAGTCGATCCAGAGATCGAAACGATGATTGACGTAGTACCACAGCACGACCATCAACGGGCTGACCGTCAAGACAAACCAGTAGAGCGGAATCCGACGCGACCAACGGCGTCCCACCGGGGCCCGGACGATGACATTGAGACAATTCTCGATCGTCACCATCAGTGACAGCGCGGCGTAGAGCATCAGGGCCACGCCGACCCAGTGAATCGCCGCCACGTCAACCTCGGCCGCCTGGCTGAAGAGTCCCTTGAGCCAGACACTGATCGTCTGAGATTGCTGCGTGCGGTCGTTGGACGGGATGACCCGGATCGTGTCGAGCCCGATCGAGTCCATGACCTCCTCGCCCATCAACACGAAGTTGTCGATGCCGATCAGCCCGCGGACCAGCAACGTGGCCACCACCAGCACGGGGAGCAGACTGAACAGCGTTCGAAACGAAAGCGCTGCCGCCATGTGCTGCGCACGATCGTGCTTCAACTGGCGTGCCCCGACCCGGCCCAGGTCGTAGCCGAACCTCACCGCTCGCTGCCACCGGTCCAATTCGTCAAACGGCTGAGTCACGACCCGACGCAACCAGCTGACGATCGCTTCCAGTCGATCACGCAACATCACGTCCACCTGCCTGCTGACAGAATTCCGGCGCCGTGAACACCCTGCCCACGGCGTCTTGATTCTAAACGGACCGGTCGCCCACTTGATCGCTCACTCAGAAACACGGCGCCCGATTCACAAAGTCATTGAGACCCCACGGGCCTACAATCCACCCATCTGGTACAAAGCCACCTGAACTGGTATCCGCAAATCCACGGCCCGTATACTGGCTCCATGCCCGACCAGCCCACTTCCAACCACGACCAGTTGCAGAACACGCTCGCACGGATTGACCAGATTCGTCCGGCCAACCTGGACGTCGAGACGATGAGGAGGATGCAGTCTGAAATCGGATCCGAGTACGAGGCGCTTGTAGCACGAGCGAACGCTTTCGAGTCCGAGGCGATGGCAGCGATCGAGCGAGCTGACCCCGCGGTCCTCGGACGAGCCAAGACCCAGGCGGCACGCTTGCGTGCTGAGATGGAGGCTCTCGAGGAACAGGACCGAAAGCTCTCAGACGCCGTCCAGCGGAGAATTGTCAAGGACAACATGACAGCCCGTCTCGGGTCGCGGACGGCAGTCATCGCTCTGGAAGCGGTGGTGATGATTCTCATCGTCCTCGTGCTCGGACTGCTCGTGTACGATTCGGTGGCGGGCCCGGATTCCGAACGTCCCGGTTGGCTCTCCAGCGACAGCTGTTTCATCATCGACGCGGTCTGTTGTGTCATCTTCCTGGGAGAGTTCTTCCTGAGGCTGTCGTGCGCCGAATCCAAGCGATTCGTCTGGCGGCATCACTGGGTTGACTTTGTCACGTCAATCCCGATCCCCGGCGAAGCGCAACTGGCGAGATTTGGTCGCGTGGCGCGACTGGCCCGCTTCGCGAGAGTCCTCCGGGTGATGAGATTCTTGAGATTTCTCAGGCTCTTCTTCCTCCTGTGGCGAGGCATGGACAAGCTCCAGGATGTGATCGATGTCAAGTTGATGAAGCGGACGCTCCGCTGGGCCGTGGTGGTCACACTGCTGGGCGCGATGCTGGTGTACCAGATCGAGGGAGCTCCCTCAGTTCCACCAGCCGGTTCTGATGGCGTCGCAGGAGCCGAAACCGAACCCAACTCGGTCTCGTCGTATCCCCTGGCCCTCTGGTGGAGTTTCACAACGGTGGTCACCGGCGGATTCGGCGACATTCACAATCCCGAAACCGCCGGCGGGCAGGTACTCACGGCCATCCTGATTGTCATGGGCATGGTGCTCGTCGGGGTCTTCACCGCCACCCTGACCTCGCTGTATGTCGGCGAGCAATCCGAAGAGATCGAGAAGCTGCAAGAAGATCTTGCTGCACGGCTCGATCGACTCTCCGCCAGGATTGACCGGTTCGACGACAGTGCACCTGACGCCTGATCCTCGGGAAGCGCGGTTCGCTTGAGTGTGGTGCGTAAGCGGCGTACAAAACAGGCCGCAATCTCTGCCCCCCGCGCCCAACCGGAGCCATCGCCGTGGACCTCGATCGTGACAAACTGCTGTGGATCTACGAACGGATGCGGCAGATCCGAGCCTTCGAGAATCGGCTGCATGAAGACTTCGCGGCCGGCCTGATCCCCGGATTCGTCCATCTCTATGCGGGCGAGGAAGCCATTGCCGTTGGTGTCTGCGCGCACCTCGATGACGACGACTTCATCACCAGCACACACCGGGGGCATGGTCACTGCATTGCCAAGGGGGTCGGGATCAACGAGATGATGGCCGAGATCCAGGGAAAGGAGGCGGGATGCTGCAAGGGCAAAGGCGGGTCGATGCACATCGCTGATGTCGACCGCGGCATGCTGGGGGCCAACGGGATCGTTGGCGGCGGGCCGCCGTTGGCCTGTGGAGCCGGTCTCTCGGGACAAATCCGCGGTTCCCGTCAGGCGACCGCCTGCTTTTTTGGCGACGGCGGCTCCAACCAGGGCACGACGGCCGAGTCGCTCAACCTGGCCGCTGTCTGGAAACTCCCCGTGGTTTTTGTCTGCGAAAACAACCGCTACGCCGAAACGACCTCGACCGACTACTCGATTGGCGGCCCCGACATCGCCGGCCGCGGTACGGCCTTCGGTATGCCGGGAATCGTCGTCGATGGCCAGGACGTGTTTGCGGTCTACGAGGCCGCGGGGGAGGCCTTCCGTCGAGCCCGAGATGGACAGGGCCCAACGCTGCTGGAATGCCAGACCTACCGTTACTACGGGCACTTTGAAGGGGACGAAATCAAATACCGGACCCGGGACGAGGAGGCGGGGTTCCGCGACCGGGACTGCATCGAGCAGTTCCGCAAGACGGTCACCGAGGGCGGCCTGCTCGAGGCATCAGAACTCGACGCGATTGACGAGGCAGCCGAGGCCGCGGTCGTCGAGGCCGTCGCGTTTGCTGAACAGAGCCCACTGCCGGGGCCGGCCGACTGCCTCGAAGACGTCTACGTCTCATACTAACCCGACCCCGACCGGCATCGACTCCGGCTGACAGCCGCAATTCAACCAGGACGATCATCGTGAGTGAACGAGAACTGACCTACCGGGCGGCGATCAACGAGGCCCTGCGACTGGAGATGCGGCGGGATGAATCGGTCTTCGTGATGGGCGAGGACATCGCCGGGGCTCCCGGCCGTGACGACCCCGACATGGTCGACGCCTGGGGCGGGGTGATGAAGGTCACGCAGGGACTCGTGCAGGAATTCGGCCCCGAGCGAGTGCGTGACACGCCGATCACCGAGAGCGCATTCGTGGGCGCCGGAGTCGGCGCCGCAGCGACAGGGATGAGGCCGGTGGTCGAGTTGATGTTCATCGGGTTCATGGGAGTGACACTCGACCAGATCATCAACCAGGCCGCCAAGATGCGGTACATGTTCGGCGGCAAGGCCAGGATTCCACTGGTCATCAGGACCACGATCGGTGCCGGTTTCCGGGCCGCCGCTCAGCACTCCGACGCCACCTACTCGACACTGGTCCACTTCCCCGGGCTCAAGGTGGTCGCCCCCAGCACCCCCTATGACGCCAAGGGACTTCTGATTGCGGCCATCCGAGATGATGATCCGGTGATCTTCTGCGAGAACAAGGTGCTCTATGACACGACCGGACCGGTGCCCGAAGACGACTACACGGTGCCGCTCGGGTCGGTCGGGCGTCCTCGCAAGGGTTCCGATGTCACGATCGTGGCCATCAGCCGCATGGTGCACGTGGCCCTCGAGGCCGCCGAGGCCCTGGCCTCCGAAGGGATCGAGGCCAATGTCGTCGACCTCCGCTGCCTGTCCCCCTGGGATGAGGACGCGATCGTGGACGCGATCGAACACACCGGCCGGTTGATCGTGGTCGACGAGGACAACCCGCGATGCAGCATGGCCAGCGACGTCGCCGCCCTGGCCGCCAGCCGGGCTCTCGGATACCTCGACGCCCCGGTGAAGATCATCACCGCACCTCACACCCCCGTCCCCTTCAGTCCTCCGTTGGAGGACTACTACGTCCCCAAGCCCGAGTCGATCGTCGAGGCCGCCCGAGAGATCTGCTGATCCCTCCGCCCGACCGTCACGTCCACCTCCAAGCGCCCCCCAGATGGCACGCATCGGAATCATCGCCAACCCTGTCTCCGGCAAAGACATCCGCCGACTCGTCGCTGATGCCCACGGCATCGACAACCAGCAGAAGGCCAACATCGTGCGCCGCGTGCTCCGGGGCATAGCGGCTGTCGCCGATACCCAGACCGCCCGCGTCACGATGATGCCCGAACACGCCGACATCAGGCGGCGGGCTGTCGATGGACTCGACTTGCCATTTCCCGTCGATGTACTCGACATCCCCTGTCGCGGTCTGCCTGCCGATTCTCGTGAGGCCGCCCAGGCCATGGCCGCCGACCACGTCGACGTGATCGTCGTACTCGGGGGTGACGGCACGTGCCGACTCGTGGCCATGGGATGCGGGACGGTCCCTTTGCTGCCGATCTCCACCGGAACGAACAACGTCTGGCCGAAACGGCACGAGGGCACTCTCGCCGGCCTCGCCGCCGCATTCGTCGCTGACCGTCGTGTGGACGAGAGCCTCGCGTGCCGACAAACGCCGCGACTCGACGTGATCCGCAACGACCGGACCGTCGACATGGCTCTCGTCGACGTCGCCGCCTGCGACATTCCTGTCCCAGGTGCACGTGCCGTCTGGGACATCTCACGGATTCACCAACTCGTACTCTCGCACGCCACTCCCGGCGTCCTTGGACTCTCCGCCATCGGAGGCAGCCTGCCACCACCATCCGATGGACATCGCCACGGACTCGCCATCGACATTGGCAAGGGGGGACAAGACGTACTCGCCCCGATCGCCCCCGGACTCGTCGTGCCGGTGCCCGTCACCGGCACACGCTGGCTGGCCCCCGGAGAGCGGGTCGAGATCACACACAAGCCGGGCACGCTGGCTCTCGACGGCGAGCGGGACACACCAGTTGGTCCCAATGACCGAATCGAAGTCGCGCTCAATCCCCAGGGCCCGTTCCTGGTCGACGTCGACCTGACCCTCGAACTCGCCGCCGCCGCCGGACTCTTCACGCCGGCCGCCATCGCCGAGCCGTGAGTCCACAAACACCACAGGCTACACACGCCCCCCTCCTCGTTTCACGGACGTAAACCACATGGCCAAGCTGATTCCGATGCCCAAGTGGGGCATGACCATGCAGGAGGGCACCATCGGCGCCTGGTTGAAAGCCGAAGGCGACGAGGTAGCCGAAGGGGAGGAGATTGTCGAGATCGAGTCGGACAAGGCGATCCAACTCGTCGAAGCACCCGTCTCCGGTGTTCTCGCAAGAATACTGGTAGAGGCCGGCGAGACCGTCCCCATCACCACGCCGATCGCGGTGATTGCGGACCCCGGGGAAGAGATCCCCGACGAATTGCTGGAGCCGACCGAGATCTCTGCGGAGACCACATCCCGGCAGACCGAACAACCGCAAAACCAGACACCAAATGCCAGCTCCCAGCGACGGGCCAGAAAGCCCGGTGGTCGCGTGCCAGCCTCGCCGGCCGCGAAGAGACTCGCTGCCGAACATCAGATTGACCTCGCCACACTCATACCGACTGGGCCTGACGGCATGGTGCGTGTCGAGGACGTCGAGGCGGCCATCAAGGCGGGCGACCAGGCGGCGGGGCCCGTATCGACCGTCACGTTCTACTGTCGCTCGCAGGCGGTCGAGGGCCGTCTCTACCTCCCCGAGAGTCTCTTCAAGGCTGATCCCCCGCAAGCCCCGCCCTCCCCGCTTCCCGGACTCGTACTCTGCCTCGGATACACCTACACCCAGGACCTGCTGGTCGGAGACATGGCCCGGCAACTGGCCGAAGAAGGGCGTGCCTGCCTGGTCTTCGATTATCGCGGCTTCGGTCGCAGCGGTGAGGCTGTGAATGTCGTCAGCCCCTTCGACCAGATCGAGGACATTCGCGCCGCGGCGGCCTACCTGGGGTCCCGGTCCGAGGTCGACGAGACGCGGCTTTCACTGTTGGGCATCAGCCTCGGAGCCGGCCACGCGATCACCGCTGCGGCTTGTGACCCGACGGTATCCGCAGTCGTTGCCATTTCAGCCGTCGCGGACGGACGACAGTTGCTCAGCGAGTCACGTGACGATACAGCCCTTGTCGCTTTCGACGAGGAGGTTGCGGCCGACCGCATTCGACGCAGTCGTGGGCAGGCCACGACGGATGTCGATGCGTGGGACATCGTGCTACCCGATGAACAGTCTCGGACATTTCTTGACGCACTGTATGCCGAGTTTCCCGACCTCAGCTGTCGCCTCTCGCTGGAGACCGCCGATCTCCTCGGAGCGTATCGACCGCAAGCCTATGCCTCGGAAATCCGCAACACGCCCGTTTTGCTGGTTCACGGCGAACAGGATGGCCTCGTCCCCACATCGCATTCTCAGGCCTTGGCCGATGCCATTGGTGATTCGGCCGACCGGGTCGTCATTCCCGACATGACGCACTTTAACTGGGCACGCCCCGGCGCGGACCTGTATGCCGTGGTGATGGACCAGCTTTCCGGCTGGTTGACCCGGCTCGGCCGGTAGTCCCCCGTCGGTCGACTTTGAATCCCGGCGAACACTCTGTTCTTATTGACGCTCGTTCCCATCCCGGATGATCCCATCAGGAGCCACACGTGCCACCTCGCCCCAATCATGCCAAGCAGAAACTCGCCTCCGGTGAGACCGTCTGTTGCGTGTCCGGACTGACGGACCCCGAGGACATCGACCGTTTTGGTCCCGCCGGTTTTGACGCCGTATGGCTCGAAGGCGAGCACGGTCCGGTCGACTTCCGAGACATCGGAGACCTGACACGTGCCTGTGATCTCTGGGGCATGACCTCGATCATGAGGGTCAACCAGAATGACCAGGGCGTAATCTACCGGACACTGGATCGAGGCACGCAGGGGATTGTCGTCCCGCATGTCAACACGCGTGCCGAAGCCGAAAACGTCGTGGCCGGCGGCAAATTCTCACCAACCGGCCAGCGCGGGCTGTTCACCAGCCGGCAGGGCTATGGCGTCGATGACTACTTTGACACCGCCAATGACCAGACGTTGTTCATCGTGTTGATCGAGGACATTGTGGCGGTCAACAACCTCGACGAGATTCTCGAGGTGGACCACATCGATGTCTTCTTTGTCGCCCCCAGCGACCTTGCCGCCTCGATGGACCTGATCGGTCAACTCGATCATCCCGACGTGGTGGCTACGCGCGAGGGTGCCTTGCGGAAGATCGTCGAGAGTGGTCGGGTGGCGGGCACCCTGACCGACAACAGCAACGTCGGACACTTCACCGACCTCGGCGTCCGGTTTGTCATGACCAACGTCGCCGCCTGGATCGATGATGGAGCCTCGGCCTTCAAGTCTGCCGCCGGCATTTCCGGCACCTCGGCAACGTCCTGACCGACCGGTCTGACCAGGCCTCCGACCGCTTCACACAAGGAAAGCAAACTCGATGTACGCCATTTTTGTCACGCTCAACGTCCAACCCGAGAAGATCGAGGCATTCGAACAGGCCAGCCTTGGCGACGCACTCGGCTCGTGTGGCAACGAACCGGAGTGCTTTCGGTTCGATATCCTCAAGGACCCCGCCATCACGGGGCGTTACTACCTGTACGAGGTCTACCTCAACGCCGATTCACTCGAAAAACACCGCGCCACACCTCACTTCCAGAAGTGGTGGGGGACCGTTGAAGCCTGGTTCACCGAGGACCTGGCGAAGATTGAAATGGACACGATCTTCCCCACCGACTCGGGCTGGGAAGCTCAGAAGCCCCACCTGCTGCTCGGAGCCCCCGCGGCATCAGACCCTGGTGAGTGACCCGTGTTTCCAGTCGCGCCATGCGAGTAGACCTTGAATAATTACTAGTGGTCCCAGACGTAGAAGGATTGGGGTGGGAGCGCACCACTGTTCACTATTCAAGCTCTGACCCCAACTTCCCAAGGAGTCTGTGATGAAGATCACGTCGCTGGAGTGTCTGCATGCCGACGCGGGATTTCGCAACTTTGACTTCCTGAAGATCAGCACTGACGACGGCCTGGTCGGTTGGAGCGAATACAACGAGTCATTTGGGGGCAAGGGAGTCACGGCTGTCATCGAGCACCTGGCCGACGTGCTCGTGGGGGAAGACCCTCGACCGATCGAAAAGCACGTCACCCAGATGTATGGCATCCGCCGCCAGGCCAGCGGCGGCATCGCGCAGCAGGCGATCGGAGCGATCGAAAACGCGCTGCTGGATCTCAAGGCCAAGGCCCTGGGAGTCCCTGTCTATGAGCTGCTTGGTGGACCGGTCCGGGATCGTATCCGGCTCTACTGGTCGCATTGCGGCACCTACCAGGTGAGCTTTGCTGATGAGATGCAGATCGAGCCGCTCCGTTCGCTCGACGATGTCGTCGCCCTGGGCCAGAAAGCGGCCGCCAGCGGCTACTCGGCCCTGAAGACCAATATCTTCCGATTCGATGGAGACAACGCGTGGGTCCACAGCCCCGGGTTTTGGAGCGGTGAGGGGCACCCGGAACTCAATGCCGATCGCGCCGTGATCCGCGCGATCTGCGAACAGCTCGAGGCGTTCAGAGAGGGAGCCGGTCCCGACATGGACATCCTGGTTGACCTCAATTTCAACTTCAAAACCGAGGGCTTCCTGAAAATGGCACGCGCCATGGAACCCTATGACCTGTTCTGGGTCGAAATCGACACGTGCAGTCCCGAGGCACTGGCGTACATCCGCCGCGGCACGACGATCTCGATCGCGTCAGGGGAATGCCTCTTCCGCCGTCGCGGGTACAAGCCCTACCTCGACGTGGATGCGATGGACGTGGCCATTGTCGACAACCCGTGGAATGGAGTCGGCGAGGGAGTGAAGATCGCGGCGCTGGCCGACATGCACGAGGTCAACGTGGCACCGCACAATTTCTACGGACACCTGGCCACCATGATGAATGCGCACTTCTGCGCTGTCGTCCCGAATTTCCGCATCATGGAAATCGACTGTGACTTCGTGCCATGGCACGACGACCTCTTCACCGTCACACCCCAGATCGAAGAGGGACATCTCGTCCTGCCAACCGCACCGGGTTGGGGCACCGAAGTCAACGAGGACGCCGTGCGTGCTCATCCGCCTCGGACTTGAACGAGGATCGCCTCCACCGCCTGCGATCAGTCCGACGTGTACACGCCAGACTTGTCGTCCAGCGGCAGGATCCAGACATTGCGGAATCGCACCTTGTGGCCGTGGTCCTGCAGGAAAACGGGACCGACCATCGTCTTCTTCTGTCGCTCAAAAATGGCCTTGAGATACGGCGTCGTTTCATGCCGGTACGGGTGGTAGACGCTTCTCGGCTCACCGAACTGTGTCCTGTCCTGAACGAGCTTGCCATTGAGCCAGGCCGTGATGCTCCCCTTCTTGACGATCTTCTGCTTGTCGTCGCGGCGAGGGGCCTCGAAGAGAATGTCATACCCCTGCCACTCGCCTGGCTTGCGGGCCGCGTTCACCAACGGCTTGGCAAACCCGTACAGCGCCCCCATGTCCTTCTGCGTCACGTCTTTCTTGCCGTGCGACCGGATGATCTGTAGTTCGTAGTTGCCGTGAATGTAAACACCGCTGTTGCCGGCACCCTTGGGAGGCAATTGGAATTCGACGTGAATCACCGCGTCGCGGAAGTGGACCGCCGAGACGATGTGGTTGGAATTGTTGCCTCCCTTGGTCGATTCGAGCTCGCCCTTGTCGATCGGCCAGTCGATCGGCCCCCCGGTCTTCGAAAGGAACTTCGACTCCGGGCCACCGCCAAACAGCACGACCGCCCCCTCGGGAGCGGCGACAGGGAGTTTTTGCTGGTTGGGTGCAAAAGGCACTCCCGGCGACACCACCTGACGTCTCCGCGCATCGGCCAACCTCGCCAGTGAGGCATCGCGCACGCGCTGGGCCAACTCGAAAGCCGGCTTGGCCTTCTTGGCCCGGGCATGACGTGCCTTGGCCTCTTTGGCCGCCTTGTTCTTGGCAGCCGACATCGCCTTGGCGGCCACAGCCTGTTTCTGAGCCTCCGCGTACTTAGCCTGCGCCTCTTTGAGCTTGGCCTGGAGATCGTCTGCCAGCTTCTTCGCCTCCGCCGCCGCCTTGTTGCTGGCATCAAGCGCCTTCTTGGCCGCATCCAACTCGCTCTTGGTCGTCTCTTCCGCTTTCTGCAATTGGCCCAGTTGAGGTGTCAACTCCTTGTGGAGTTTCTCGGCACCCGCCAGGACACTCTCTGCCTCTGCCAGCAGTTTTTTCGACACTCTGACCAGGGCGACCAGGGACTTGGCCGTGGCCGGACGATCGGGAATCACCTGCAATTGGCTGTTTGCCGCTCGCAGAGCAGCAACCCCCGCGACAGTCGTCCGCGTCTGATCGAGAAACACGCGCCGCAGGGTCTTGCTCTTCTCGAGATGCTTCAAGGCTCGATCGTCAATAACCGTCCCAAACAGATTGAGACTCCTGAGCCGGGGTAACCTCGCCACCTCGGACAGCCCCGCTCCGGTGACGCGGGTCTCCGAGAGATCCAGCTCCTCGATCGAGGCGACCGACGCGAGGTGCTTCATGCCGGCATCGGTCACGGCCACCCGCTTGAGCTTCACCGACACGACCTTGTCCAGTCTCAAGATGTACTGCAGGTGTTCGTCACGGACTCCCTCCCTGGAAAACCTCAGGTCCACAACCAACGCCTTATTCGAATCTGACACCCGTGAGACTCGCCCGCCCAATTGTTGGATTCGCGCCAGGGCCTCATCGGCAGTCTTGACGGGCGCATACGCAGGCAACGGATCGTCAGCTGCGATTGCTGGCCCGCCGGCCAACACCCCGACCAGCAAGGCCAGGCCGACGATGCGTACGGACACACGTGTCGATGCCACCCTCTTCATCTTCAGTCTCCTCACGAGTGATCACCCGGTCGTCTGGCACGTGGAGCAAGCCGGTCCCGTGCCGGGACGATCCCGATGGAGGGCCCGGCAGCCGTTTGGCTCAACCGAGCATCTCGGCGATTGGCTTGGCGACCTTGTCAACCATCGGCATTGGGCGATTCCCCGGTGCCATGAATTCACGATGGATGTCCATTCCGAGGGCCAGGCAGAGAGTGGCCATGAAGTCCTGGGTCGGCACCGGACGTTCGACGATCTCGCCACCGGGATTCTTGCCGTCCTCGCTCGTCTTGCCAATCACCTGGCCGGTCTTGAGTCCGCCGCCGGCCCACATGGTTGACCAGGCCTTGCTGAAGTGGCCGTTTCCGTCGCCGGGAGTTCGACCAAACTCGCCCATCCAGAGCACGAGCGTGTCGTCAAGCATGCCTCGCACCTTGAGATCCCTGATGAGCGTGGCCATCCCGGCATCCATCCAGGGCGATCGGTAGGCAATCGGCTTGGCGGCCCCGCTGTGGTCGTCCCACCCCCGGTGCACGATCTCGACAAACGACACCCCCGCCTCGACAAGTCGCCTGGCCAGCAAACAACTGCGACCGAACTTGTGACTGCCGTAAGCCGCACGCAGGCTTTCGGGCTCCTCGTCCACATCAAACGCTCGCGATCGCCTCGATCTCATAAGCCGGACCGCTCGTTCAAATGCCGCCTGCTTGGCTGTCACCGCCGGCGTCGCAAACTGCTTGGCAAAGCGGGACTCGCTCCGCGCCAGCAGCTGCAATCTCGCATCGACATTGGCCCCGGTCACCGCCAGGTTCTCGAGACCTTCATTCGGGTCGTTGACGACCAGCGGAGCGTGGGCTGGTCCGAGATACCCCGGGACATTGCGATACAAGCGTCCGCCGTCGTTTCGATCAAAACCGGCATCGATGGTGACAAAAGCGGGCATGTCTCCCGAGCCACCTTCTGACTGCGAGCTGGAGATACAGCCCACCGAGGGATGCTCAAACGCCGTCGTCCTCTTGTACCCGGTGTGCAGGAAGTACTTGGCGTCGTAGTGCCCATTGATTTCCGTCGTCATCGACCTGACAAGCACGATGTCGTCCATCAGTGACGCCAGCTGAGGCAGGTGCTCAGCGATGTGGATTCCCGGCACGGCGGTCGGCTTGGGGGCAAACTCCCCTTTCGTCTTGGGATCAAACGTGTGCTGCTGGCTCGGCCCTCCGTCCATCCATAACAGGATGCAGTTCTTCTTGCGTGGAGCATCGATCCCCGAGGCCACAAGCGATTCGAACCAGGGGACCGAGACGCCGGACACGAGTCCCGCGGCCGAGAGCTTGAGGAGATCGCGGCGATCAACAGTGCAGTCGTTGTTCAGTCTTGTCATGTGTTCTTCCCGAAAGTCTGCTCGATCGAGGCTATCGAATAAGCAGGAATTCACTCCGATTCACCAGCATCCACAGCACGCCATCGAATGCGACATCGCGGGATGTCGACTTGTCCACGAAAGCCCTGGCTTCGGCAGACTCCGTGGCGGTCGGCCTGCGGGACAACGTCGAGAGGTAGAGCCACTCAATCACGCTGTCCGGCTCGGCCTGGGGGTTTTTCTTCAAGTGGGCATCCAGGGACTTGCTCCGCTCGTGCAGCCTCGGATGGTTGATCATCGTCAACATCTGCGCCACTCCGTGCGTGAAGTCCGTGGCGTCCTCCTCGTTGATGCCAAATCGTCTCTGGAATTCCAGCCAGGCATCCCCCACGGGGGCAGCCATGCCCACCGTCGAATCCTTGATCGTGGTTCTCAGGTCCAGCTTGTCGTCACCGTAGGCCCGTTTCAGTGAGTCATAGAGCACATCTGCTGTCATCAGCCGCATCGGCATCCGACCAAATGCGGTCGTGAGCGCAGAACGGGCTCGAGCATCGCCGCCAGGAGCCAGCCGGCTGGTTCGCTGGTACGCCCGCGAATTGCAGAGACAGCGGAACAGGTGCTTGATGTCGAAGTTCGAGGCGGCAAACTCAGCAGACAACATCTTCATCAGCCCGGGATGAGACGGAGGATTCAAGTCGCGGAAATCATCGATCGGATTCACGATGCCTCGAGCGAACAGATAGAACCACGCGCGGTTGACGAAAGAGGACGAGAAAAAGCGGTTTTCCTTGGTCAACAACCAGTCAGCAAGCGCTGGCCTCAGGTCATCGGTTCGCGTCACCTTGTACTCCGCTCCCCGCAGGAACGCCGCCTTGATCGTCTGACCCTGGTTCTTGAAAGCCGACCCCGGAATCGCAATCACTCCGGGCTTCTTGCTGTCGCCCTTGCCGATCTCGATCTTCTCGAAGTCACCTCGCGAGCGACCAAAAAACGCCGCCAATCCCCAGTGCTCACTCTGGGCCCAGTCGCGATACGGATCGTCATGGCACCTGGCGCATTGGAGCTGAACCCCCATGAACAGTCTCGCCACGGCCCGGGCCGACCCATCAGCGGTTGTACCACCGCCTCGCCCCACCAGGGCATAGAAGATCCCCTGCGGATGGTCCCCCACCTTTCCCTGGACGGTCAGAATCTCGCGCGTGATCTGGGCCCAACTGTCGCCAGCCGTGATTTTCTTGCCGATCCAGTCACCCATCGCCCGCGCCTGACCGTACGGCTGGTTGCCCGCATTGCCGTTGGATGGAAGTTCCGGAGGACAGATCCACTCGCGCCACGTCCGACCAAACTGTCGCCCAAAATCGGGCTTGGCCAGAAGGGTCTCCACCAGCTTCTGACGTTTGCCTTGATCCTTGCTGTCCAGAAAACTCACGGCCTCTGCCGCCGTCGGAACATGGCCGGACAGGTCCAGCGTCACCCGTCGCAGAAAAGCCTCGTCGTCGCACACCCCGACCGCTTGCAGTCCGCTGGCCTGCAGGAAGGATTCAACATGGCGATCAATCGCGGTGGCCACCTCGAGCGGCTTGTGGACCTGGCCTGGCGTCAGCAAGGGATCCACATCTTTCTGGCGTTCCGAGACCGTGGGCAGTCCGTCATCGATCCAGCGTTTGATGAGTGCCTTGTCGGCTGGGGAGAGCTTCTCCCGGTCGTCACCCGCCGGCATGTTGTCGCTGGCGATTTGCTTCCACAGCTCACTCCGAGCGGCTGCTCCCTTTTCAATGGCCGGCCCCGACTCGCCCCCCTTGAGCATCGCCGGAAGAGTCCTCAGATCGAGCCCCCCTTCCTTGACCAGCCCGCCATGGCACCCCAGGCAGTTCCTGGCCAGGATCGGCAACACGTCGCGCTCCAACAGCGAGTCCTCCGCCAAGGCTGTCATTGGACAGAACAGCGCCATCGCCAGGAGCAGTCTTCGCACGACGCAACCTGGGGTAATCGTCGGTTGCCAATTCACACGCCTGTCTCCGTACTGACCATTCCCATCTCATCCGTCCTCACAGTCACAGCTCCCAACCCGGTTTGACATCGGCAGTGCCGGTCCCCGCTCACGAGTGTCATCAACGTTGTCATGCGACTCAAACTCTCCCTGGTTCTCGATTCCGTCAAGCGATGATCTCGTGAATAGGGGCGCCCCGATGAAGATCGATTCGTTTGCGTCCTGGCACCTCGAGTCGCAGCGGGTCCAGCCCCAGCTGATACAGAACCGTCGCATGCACATCGGTCACATAGTGCCGGTCCTCGATGGCGTAGAACCCCAACTCATCGGTCGCTCCATGAGTGACGCCCCCCTTAATGCCGCCACCCGCCAACCAGCAACAGAATCCCTGCGGGTGGTGATCACGCCCATTGCCCTGGGCACCGGGCGTGCGTCCAAACTCGGTGCCAAACACGACGAGGGTCCGTTCCAGCATGCCTCGCTGTTTCAGGTCCTTCAACAGGCCAGCAATCGGCTTGTCGACCTTGGGAGCTTCACGGTCGTATCGCTTCTTGATCTCGTTGTGAGCATCCCACTTCCCGGCGCTGCCTGCTCCGTGGTAGAGCTGCACGAAACGAACCCCCTTCTCCACCAGTCGCCTGGCCACCAGGCACTGCGTACCGAATGCTCGTGATGCCTCCTGATCAAGGCCGTACATGCTCTGGGTCGCCTGAGTCTCGCCGTCCAGATCCATGATCTCGGGTACAGCGGTCTGCATCCCGGCCGCGAGTTCGTAGGAGCGGATGCGTGCTCGCAACTGGGGGTCGTCGGGGTATTCCACGCCGGCCGCGCGATTCAACCGGCCCACCAGGTCCAACTCGGCTTCCTGCTCTTCAGCTGTCACCCCTGTTCCAAACGGCGTTACGAACGGAAGCGGATTCGTGGGATCGGTCGACAGCTTGACGCCTGCATGGTGTGGGCCCAGGTAACTGGCCCCGTGGGCATACTCTCCCCCGCAGCATCCGCCGATTGAATGCCCCATCACGATGAACTTGGGCAACTGCTCATTCATCGATCCCAGGCCGTATGACGCCCAGCTGCCGATGGTTGGTTTCGCCCCCTCTCGTACATGGTGCCCCGTGTGCCAGGTCAGCTGCATGCCGTGGTTCGGATGGACCGTCCACAGCGAGCGAACAACGGCTAGATCATCCGCGCAGGTGCCGATGTTCGAGAACCAGTCACTGACCTCGAGTCCGCAGTCGCCATAGGCGTGGTATCCCGTCTGCAATCGCATCAGGTTCTTGCGGGGCGGCACAACGCTGCCGGCGCCTGCGAGATCCTTCTCGCGGCGTTCCTTGTCGAGTAAGTCGGCAAATGGCGTCTCTTCAAACGTCTTGCCGTCGTACTTGTTGAGAGCCGGCTTGATGTCGAAGCTCTCCATGTGACTGACGCCACCGGTCAGGAAGATCCAGATCACCGAATCCGCTTGGGCCGGGAAGTGAGGCTCCGCCTCAAGACGCGTCGAAACGCGACGGGATTCCCCGGCCGAACTGTCGTCCTGCAACATCGCCGCCAGGGCCAGGCCGGTGAATCCCATCCCGGTGTCGGCCAGGAACGTGCGCCTCGACCGCATGCTCGACGAACTGGGGGATTGGTTTGTCATGAGTGTCACCGGATGGTCACAAAGTCATGGTGGTTGAAGAGCGTATGCACGAGATTCTCTCGCGCGTGCATTTCTGGATCAGCGGACGGGGCTTCACCCGTACGAGATTTTCCGGCTGGCGGCCGCGACACACCTGGCTTCTTGTAAGCCGCGACGCGAGCACCGAGGAATTCCAGGCAAATCTGTTGTTCCTCGGCCGAGGCATCCCGCGAGAGCACCTGGCGAAACGCCCGCGTGATGAAAATGGCAGGCTCCACCAGCGTCCCCGGTTTTTTCCCCGCTTCCCTGGCCGACTCGTCGATGGCCAGCCGGCGTGCCAAACGGCGTGAGTGCACAAGCGACACCTCGCTGTTGAACAACGCCAGGGCCTGGTGCGGCACGATGCTCACATGACGCTGATAACACTCGGCCGGATCCGCCCCGTCGAAGAGCTTCAGGAACGGCATCTGGTCCTCGGGCGATTGGTGGAAGTACAGACTCCGCCTGGGTACCGACAGGCCCTCGCTGGAAGGGATGTCCGGTCCGCCGAGTGTCGGATCGAGTCCTCCTGACACACTCAGGATGCTGTCTCGGACCGTCTCGGCATCCATCCGCTGGGCCGGCATCTTCCAGACGAACACGTTGTCGGGATCGGCGACTTGGTTCCGGGCATCCGGAGTCGACGCGGAACGGTACGCCCGCGATGTGACAATCAGGCGGTGCAGGTGTTTCATGGACCAGGGGCCGGCTTGCGGCGTCCCGTGCCGCCACGACGCCAGGTGATTCCCGTCCGTGTCCCGGTTGACCCACGATGGCGCCATCAACTCAGCAGACAGAAAGTCCAGCAAATCAGGATGGCTCGGGCGTTCGCCGCTGAGGCCAAAGTCGAAAACACTCGTCACCATCGCCCGCCCAAAGTGCCTCAACCAGATATGGTTGACGGCCACCCGGGCCGTCAGGGGATTCTTCTTGCTGGCGATCCACCGTCCGAGCGAGAGTCGTCGGCCCGACGAGGAGCCGTATTGTCCCTGGAGCCCCGAGTATCGAGGCGACGAGGGCTTCTCCAAGGTCTCAAGTGCGGTGGCCAGTTGTTTGCTGGACGCCGTGACCCTGGACTCCGCGTCCTTGACCGCCTTGGCGATTTCGGCGTTCTGCATGGCTCCTGTGGTCGGATCATCCGTCGCAGAGGCCGCTGCCTTCCCACGGGCCAGGGCGACACGTTTCTGCTGCCGGGCCAGGAAGACGGACTCCCGGGCCTTCGACACCGCCAGCCGCCGTTGTGCCATCTGGGCCACGATCGCCAGGGGCTCGTACTTCTTCTTGTGCAGTTCGATCCCCTCGACATCCTCTTTCGGGGGCACGTCGTAGAGCCGCACTCGTTCAGCAGCAAGAGTGGATTGGAAAGACACCAGTTCCTGCCGTGCCACGGCCCGTTTCAATCGAGCCTGTTCCTGCACCGCGTCCAAGAATTCTTCGTGAGAGGCGTGCCGCGGATCGAGCTCCACGGATGTTGAGAACGTCTTGATGGAATCCGCCGGTGCCATGGCGACATTACCCGGCAAGGAATCCAGTTGCAGAAAGTGGAATTCGGCCGACGCGTCATTGGTCCAGAGCCTCACACCGCCCGGCTCGCGAGTATTCAACTGGTGAGCCGCGACGAGCACATCGTCGACATAGACGTTGATCAATCGCTTCCGCACGAGGATTCTCAGCGTGAAGCTCCGGCCAAGCCGGACATCACAATCTCGAAACCTTTCGGCCGAGTAGTGCCGTTCCCCGTCGAATTCGCTGAAGAAACCGATTCCCGATTGGCCGGCCGCTGCCCGAAGAAACACCCCCTCATTGCGACCGCCCTTGTCGTGACGATCGAACGTGACTCCGGCCTCGCGGACCATTTCGCCACCAGTGATCGCCAGCACGGCGTGCAGCACGAAGCTGTCTGGAGATCCGCCCGGCGGTGTGAATTCCAGCCAACCTTCCACATCCGGACCAGTGGCGGACTGCATCAATCCACCCCCGGATTTCTCAGACCATTCTCCCGCACCGGTGCGCCATGCGGCGTTTCGCTTCGGTTCAAACGTGTCGCGAATCCGATTACCAGGGCCCGGCTTGTCGGGCAGGCGTGTCGGTGTCTCCAGCCTCTTGGCGAGGTCGGACTTCAGAGCCAATGCCGTCCGCATCGATTCCTCGGCCCCGACGATGTCCTGGTTGAGACGTTCGAGCGTCTGCGCGGCGACAGCCGGTCTCAGGTGTGGCACACGGGCCTCGGGAGGAAGAGTCACTCCCACCGGCTCTTTCCATCCGCCGATCACCTGGGGAATCCCCGGTGTGATGGAACGAGAGAGGTCGGGCGTCTTGTCGTTTCCACGAATGTAGAACTTGGTCTTGGCGTTTTGATCCCTGTCGAAGATCCGAGCCACTCCGGCGATATCGACACCCCCCGGTCCTCCTCCCCCACCGTCGATCGCCACCTGCACCGGCTCGAAGATATTCCGGAATCGGTAATACTCATCGTGCCAGATCGGATCATACGGATGGTCGTGACACTGCACACAGGCCATGGTCATGGCCAGAAACGCCTTGGCGGTGTGCTCGACGGTGTCGCGGATCCACTGCTCACGGCTGTCGGTGTTGCGGTTGCGGACCAGAAAGCCCGTCGCCCGCAGGGCTCCGACGTCAAAAGGCACCAGCTCGTCACCGGCGAGCATCTCGAGCACCATGCGATCGTAGCCCTTGTCGGCATTGAGCGACTCCACCACCCAGTCTCGCCAGTGCCAGATGTTCTTCTGGCTGAATCGCACCTCGCTGAAGAATCCGTACCAGTCGCTGTATCGCCACACGTCGAGCCAGTGCCGCCCCCAGCGTTCGCCGTAGTGAGGACTCTCAAGCAGGCTGTCGACCACCCGGGCGAATGCCGCTGGTGAGGAATCGGCGCGGATGCTGGCCAGTTGTTCGGGAGTGGGCGGCAGGCCGACCAGGTCGAGACTCAATCGACGCAACAGCACTTCCGGCGACGCCACCGGCCGCGGTGTCACTCCACCGCGCTTGTGCCCCCTCGCGACAAAGGTATCGACTGGGTTGTTGGCCCATCCGCCTGCGGCGACCGGTACGGCCGGGCGGCTGAGGGGCTGATAGGACCAGTGATTACGAGGATCCTCGGCCTTTTCATCGGCCGGCGCTTTCGCTCCGCCGGTGATCCAGGCAGCAATGGCAGCCACTTCCGTGCTGGAGAGCCCGGCCCCTTCGGGCGGCATCCGACGCTCCTTGTCAGCTGCCACACGGCTGAGCAGTAGGCTGTTGACCGACTGGCCCGGCACCACTGCTGCCCCACTCTCACCACCTCGCACCGCGGCCCTCCGCGTGTCGAGCCTCAGCCCGGCCTCCTGCTTCAATGGGCCATGGCAACGCACACAGTGCGTCTTGAAGATCGGTTTGATGTCTTGCAGGTAATCCACTCCGTGGGCAGCCCTACCGCTCCCGGACAGGCACGTCGCCACGATGGCAACGGTCACGACTCGGACAGGATGTGACATTGCAAGCACAGACACACTCGATGGAATGCGATCGGTCACTGTTCGCCACCGGACTTCGCCGCACAGCAACTCAAGGCACCCTGGTACGGCGACCGAGGCAAACACTCAGGGACCGATAGCGCGTACCCATCACTGTCAGTGGCGAACCAGCGACAAACTCATCGGATACAGTTTATCCGATCGGCGTCCTCAGACGATGCCGTCCTGGGGTCACGGGGCCATGCCATTCGTCAGCCGGGTGATCGATCCCGGACTAGACTTCCGGCATCGGTGCGTGCTTGTCGACGATGTACTGAGGCCGTCCGGACAGGTCTGGCAGCTTGAGAGCCGCAGGATCAAGTCCGAGATTTCGGTAGAGCGTCGCAAAGACCTCACCGAAGTGAACGGGCCGATCCTTCGGCACGGCGCCCAGCCGATCGCTCGAGCCGATCACCTGGCCGGTTTGCATGCCTCCCCCGGCAATCAGGCCGCCACCCACCTGGGGCCAGTGATCCCGGCCCGCATTCTTGTTGATCGTCGGTGTCCGCCCGAATTCGCCCCAGGCAACCACCGACACATCGTCGCCAAGACCTCGCTCATACAGGTCGGTAATCAGCGCGGCCAGGGCGCGATCAAAGATCGGCAGGTGAGTGTTCTTGGCGGTGGCATGGTTGTGACTGTGAAAATCCCAGCGACCGAAATTGAGCGTAACGACTCGGGCGCCCGCTTCAACCAGTCGCCGAGCCATCAGGAAATGATCCGGGTTGCGGGGAGCACCGTCACCATAGTTTTTCGGGTCCCCCTTGCCATATCGCTCGCGGACCGCCGGATCTTCCTTGGCGAGATCCAGGGCGTCGGCGAGTCGGCTGGAGGTCAGGATGTCGAGTGCCTGTCGGTTCAGGTCGTCCAGGCCGGCGAGCGCCTTGTCCCGATCGAACTGGCGACGGAAGGCGTCCAGTGTTCCCAGGAGTTGTTTCCGGTTGCCCAGGCGGTCGAGCGTGATACCGCCGTTGAGTTTCATGTTGGCACGACTCGGCCCCGACGGGCGAAAAGCCCCGTGGCCGATGCCGAGGAATCCGGGGTGCCCCGGCGATCCGTACGGTGGATGCCCGGTGTTGGGTGAAAGCCCGATGAATGGTGGCACGGAGGGATTGGTCGGCCCCTGCGTCTTCGACACGACGGAGCCCAGGGACGGCCAGTCGCCCGGCGGCTGGTTCTTGAAGCTGTGCCCGGTGTAACAGATGAACGAGTCGTGGGACCCATTCGGAGAGCCGTAAACGCTCCGCAGCGGGATGCACTTGTCCATGATCCCCGCGATCCGGGGCATGTGCTCACTGATCTGAATACCCGAGACGTTGGTGGCAATCGGCTGAAACGGGCCGCGGATGTTGGCTGGCGCTTCCATCTTCAGGTCGTACATGTCCTGGTGCGGAGGGGCACCACACATGTAGATCATGATGACGGCCTTGTGTGAATTGCGGATCCCGGCCTGCTGCTCAGCCTGGAGCAACTGTGGGAGGCTCAAGCCGCCAAGGCCCAGGGCCCCCACCTTGAGCATGTCTCGGCGCGTCACGCCGTTACACAATTGGCTGCCCGATCCTCGCCCCATCACGTTCAGCGTCAGCATTCTCGCGATCTCCATCGGGCAGATGGCTGCAGACCTCGCAGGCCACCCGCTATTTCACACTTCCAGTCCCCTTTCTAAACCATCGGCAGACCGCCGACCACCCCGTCCTCTTTTCTCGCTTCACATCGGAAGTCTCGAGGCCTCGCGCCATGCACAGAATGGCCATCGAACGACAGGAAGGGACGGGGCGTCCCGGGGGCTCATTCAACAGCCTTGACCTCGTCAGCTGTTCACGCTTCTGATGGCCTTCCAGCACCACCCACGAGTACAGAACCCTCCCATGAGTCGCTATCCGAGTCGGTCCGATTGCAGTTCGTCTGCGTTGTCACCAACGCAGCTCAATTCCTTGAGTCATCTCCTGGTTCGGCCGGAGCGTATCGCGACACTCCTGCTGACGACCTGGCTGGCGACATGGCTGTCGCCCCTTCTCGCCGACGATTCGCTTCCGTCGTGGCGACACACTGCCACCCGCCAGCGCATCCTCGCGTTCATCCGAGAGGTCACCACACCTGGGAGCCCGTCATTTGTGGCTCCTCCAGCCCGCATCGCCGTTTTCGACAATGACGGCACGCTCTGGACCGAGCAGCCGGTCTACGTCCAATTGCGATATTCCATGCACCGCGCAACACACCTGGTGAAGACGCACCCCACCTGGCAAGACAAGGAGCCATTTCGGTCCGCGCTGACGGGCGGATTCAAGGCCATGCTGTCCGACGGTCAGTTGTTCACCCGGTTGACCGAGGTCACGCTCGGAAACATTACAGTCTCTGCCCTTCACAAAGATGTCCTCCGCTGGCTGAGCACCTCACGACACGCCCGCTTCGATCGTCTCTACACCGACTTGACCTACCAGCCGATGCTCGAGTTGCTCGCGTTACTGAGATTGCACGGCTTCAAGAACTACATCGTGTCGGGCGGTGACACCGAGTTCCTGCGGGCGTGGGCGCCAGCCGCCTACGGGATCCCTGCGGAACGAATCATCGGGAGTCAGCTGGTGGCGACGGTCACCAGGCAAAACGGCAAGACTGTGAAGTCCAGGCAGCCACAACTCGAGTTCTTCAACAACCGTGATGAAAAGCCGATCCGGATCCAGGCCGAGGTCGGCCGGCGTCCGCTGATCGCCATTGGCAACTCGGATGGAGACTACGAGATGCTCTCGTGGACCACGTCCGCCAAACGGCCTGGCCTGGGAGTCCTCATCCATCACACCGACAAGCAGCGCGAATACGCCTACGATCGAAAGTCACCGATCGGCCGGCTCGACAAGGGGCTCAACGATGCCAAACGACGTCGTTGGGTGATCGTCGATATGAAGAAGGACTGGGCGAGGGTCTTTCCCGACCGTCGGGCCGAGCCGTTGACAGGCAAGCGTTCAGACTTCCACGGTTTCCGACAATTTGATTTTTCGCTGCGGGACGACCAGGGCCACGACGTGGCCTGCCGCGTCGTGACGCCACGCAAGCCTGCAACCGGACGGCCCTGGATCTGGAGAGCCCGATTCTGGGCGCACGAACCCCAGGCCGACCTGGCCCTGCTCGCCAGGGGATTCCACCTGGTGTATTGCGACGTCGCCAACCTGTGGGGCAACACAGAGGCCATCCGGCGTTGGGACCTGTGCTACCACCACCTCACGACCAAACACGGACTCTCCAGGCGACCGGCTCTCGAGGGGATGAGCCGTGGTGGGCTGATGATCTACCACTGGGCCATCCGCCACCCCGACAGGGTGTCCTGCATCTACGGTGATGCTCCGGCCATGGGCATCCGCCCTTACGTCGTGGGTCGCCAGCCAGGCTCCCCGGACCTCAAGAAGCTCGCAGCGTGGATGGCTGCTCACAAGCTGACGCTCAAGGCGGCCCAGTCCTACCGCCACGACGCGCTCGACACTGCCAGGGTACTGGCCAGAGCAGGCGTTCCGGTCATCCATGTCTGTGGCGACGCCGATGAGAGTGTTCCGTTTGAAGAACACACGGCCGAGTTTGCTCGTCGCTATCGCAAGTGGGGTGGCACGATCAAGGTCATCGTTAAGAAGGGGGGCAAACACCACCCGCACAGCCTCAAGGACCCCACGCCGATCGTTGAGTTCATCGTCAACGCCCAATCGCCCCGACCACGAAAGCGTTGACCCCGGACCTAGAACCCCACCGCTCCGGGCCCCTTCAATTGCAACAGTCGGCGGGTCTCATCGGGAGTCGCGATCTCGAGCGACAACTCCTCAAGAATCCCCCGGATCTTGGTCACCTGGTCAGCATTGCTTTCGGCCAGAACGCCTCGAGACAGGTAGAGGTTGTCCTCGAGTCCCACGCGCACGTTGCCGCCCCGGATAGCGCCGGTCGTCACGAAATTGGTCTGATGCCGCCCCGCAGCCAGGATCGACCACTGGTAGTCTTGGCCAAAGAGCTTGTCAGCGATTCGACGCATGTGGTCGAGATTCTCGAGATCGCAGCCGATGCCACCGAGCACTCCAAAGATGGTCTGGACGAAAAACGGTGGCTCGGCCAACCCGCGGTCAATCACGTGGGCGAGATTATAGAGGTGCCCGACGTCATAGCACTCGAATTCAAATCGAGTGCCGCAGCCTTTGCCCATCCTCTCGAGAATCGACTCGATGTCGCTGAAGGTATTGCGAAAGATGCCGCCTCTGGTGTTTTCCAGGTACTGCGGCTCCCAGTCGTGCTTCCATTCCGAAAAGCGATCGAGTGCTGGGAAGAGCCCGAAGTTCATCGACCCCATATTCAGAGAGCTCATTTCCGGCGACAGCGACAGCGGTCCCTCGAGCCGCTGATCAATGGTCATGTTGTGGCCGCCACCGGTGGTGACATTGATCACGGCATCACACGCATCCTTGATCCGCGGCAGAAACTGCCTGAACACCTCCGGATCGGGTGTCGGCCGACCGTCGACAGGATCCCTTGCGTGCAGGTGAAGAATGCTGGCCCCGGCCTGGGCCGCGCCAATCGCCTGGGTGGCGATCTCGTCAGGCGCCACCGGCAGATGAGGAGACATGCTGGGTGTGTGAATCGACCCGGTCACCGCACAGGTGATGATGACTCTTCGTGAACTCATGAGCGAGTAGTCCTTCCATCAGGTCGCGGTCGCCACCGTCTGTCCAGGCCTCGGCGTTCAGCATGGTCGGCTGACAGGCCTCAAGGCAGTGAATCATGTAACCTGAAGGCTAGTCCCGACCTGGGCTCCACGAAAGCCTGCCACTTCTCGAGATCCGACGGAACTCTCATGTCGCACTTTTTGAACGCTGCACCGCATCTCGCGTTGATGCTCACCCTGGCAGTGGCCCGTCCGAGCCTGGCCGCGAACCCGGAGCTCCCGGCTCAACCCAGTGGTGTCCGCACGATCGTCTCCGACGGTCGACACAATGCGTTTGCCGCTTTCGTGAAGTGGAAAGGCGACTACTGGTTGGCGTTTCGGAAGGGCACGGGGCACGTCTCCCGGGATGGCGACATGGCCGTGCTCCGTTCCCGCGACACGAAGACTTGGAAGCCCTCCGTCACCCTCGACGTTTCGCAGGACGATCGCGATGCCCAGTTCCTGGTGACCGACGATCGACTCTTCCTCTACATCAACAGCCTGGCCGACGGACGCTTCCACGTGTCGGTCACCTACACCGACGACGGCAAGACATGGAGCAAGCCGCAGCCGGTCTATCGCAATGGCTATATCCTCTGGAAACCGATCACGCACCAGGGCGTCTACTTCGCAGCTTCCCATCGCCCGGGCCCCAATCCGAGTCGAACCGCGCACCTGGTTACCTCAAAAGACGGTATCAACTGGACCTACATCTCGACGATCCGCGGCGGGCAGGGCGAGAGTGAGACGACACTCCGCTTTGGCCCCGACGGCTCACTCACTGCCTTCCTGCGATCGCAGGTCAACGTCGGCGGAGCGATCCTCGAGTCGAAACCGCCTTACAAGACCTGGACCGAGCGTCCCGCCGGTGTGCATCTCTCGGGCCACGCCGTTTACACCTTCGATGGCACCACCTACCTCATCGGGCGCCACCTGGCCTATGACCCGCCGGTACCAGCCGAGACTCCGCGATCACAGACAGGAGGCCGCAAGCTGGACCAGGCGACCATGGTCTACACCTACGAAGATTCCAAGCTCGTTCCGTACTGCCTGCTTGGGCCGCTCGATGGGAACCACGACAGTTCCTACGCAGCGGCCGTCCGCGATGGCGATGAGATGCTGGTGATCTACCACCGAGCCGCCCATCCCTTCGAAGGCCCCTACCGCTTCAAGGACGCCGCGAACATTCACCTGGCGCGTGTCCCACTCAAGAAGGCCGACAAGACCGGATCGAAACAGCCGTCCCAGCGAACCAGGATCGTCCTCACAGGCGCCAATGACGTGCTCGACGGCTCACTCAGCACCACGGGCAAGGCCTCGTTTTCCGACCAAGCACTCCGTGCCAACGGTTATGCCTGGTCGGCCTACGAATACTTGCTCATGCGATTCAACCTGGATCGCATTGACGCCGACCACCACGGTCGGCTCCGAAAAGCCGTGCTCCGGCTGCACGTCACCCGTGCCAAGAACACCAAGAAGAAGGTCACGACGGTCGCGCCCTCGACCGTGCCCTGGTCCAGCAAGGCGACCGTCACCTCGCCCATGGGCAACAAGACACGATGGCCCGAACGGCAACAGCACGCCAACATCAACTATGCGATGCACAACAGTCTCGCTGCCCGGAAGGTGATTGAGAAACCGGGAGTCGTCGAATTTGACGTCACCGAGATCGTCGAACACTGGGTGTTCCAGGGCCTGTCCAATCACGGGTTGTTGATCACGTCGAGTCCGCCGATCTTCGGCCAGCCCGACCAGGGCAGTTGGCTCCTGGAGATGGCATCGACCGAGGCCGGTGCCAAGCTCCGCCCCCAATTGGTGATCGACCTCGAAGACCGGCCACCCGCACCTGGCGACGCTTCGCACCGGGCCCTCGCCCTCTATCCTTCCTCGCGTCTCGCCCCGATCCGCACCCCCTACCACTTCGTCTACTACAGCGTAGGTGGTCGCAAGCTGTGGCAGCAGTTGCCGACGATCAACATGACCACCTACGACGGCGAGGGGGCGTGGCTCGCTCCTCGCGGCGTGATGAACCTGGCCTGGGCCGACGGTGGCCCCGTCGATTGGCTCCGAACCCGCCAGGACTACGCGGCTTACTACTCCCGCACCGCGAAAGAGAACCCGCTGGGATTCTGTGGTCACGAATCCAACCTGGGAGGCGAGCAGGCCGAGTGGCTGACTGCCGCCTTCCGTGCGGCCAAGAAGCAGCACCCGGATCGATTCCTGGCGTACTACTACCGCGGCGAATCACACATGGCCCAGTTGGCAGGAAGCGGCCCCGTCGATCTGCTGATCCAGGAAGGCTACACCCACATGCACAAGACGATCCCCAAGAAGGGATTCGCCATCGGCATGGAGGGCATCAAGAGCCGGATCAAGACCGCACGTGCGGCGGGTGCGATCCAGCGACACATCGTGATGCTCGGTCACATCTGCCAGGCAAATGAGTATCACCCGAACGACGTGCTGACCACCGACGAGATCGACCGAATGATCGGCGAGCTGAGAGCCTATGCACCGGAGATGCCGGGCATCGGATTCTATGGACTGGGCGGGAAGCAACTGGCGATCGAATGTGACCGACTCGCCCGCAAGCACTTCATCGAACCGGCTCCGGAGGTCCTGATCGCATCACCACGATTCGAGGAAACACTCCGGACACCCCATGTCACCATCCGTGCCCAGGCGACCCCGAAGGACACGCGGAAGATCACTCGCTACCAGTGGTTCATCGACAATCGACTCGTGGCGCGTACCACGACACCGAGCTACACGTGGGACCTGCGAGGCGAGTACCCCGGCCCGCACGTGATCACCGTACACGCCATCGACAACGCCTGGAATCGCGCGGCCTCGCAGATCACCGTCCGGATCGCCGAAGCCACATCCCGTTAACCCCTAGCTGGCGGATTTGCCCATGACATTCTCACGCACGCTCCTTGCGGTTCTTCTTGCCACTCTGGTCCTGCTTGCCCGGGGCCCTCATCCACTCACGGCAGCCGACAAGACCGCCTGGCCCCAGTGGCGCGGACCGAACCGTGACGGTCATGTGCTCACTGGAACGTGGCCGGACAGCCTCAAGGGTGAACACCTGGTTGAACAATGGCGTCTCAAGGTGCCGCCCAGCTACTCGGGACCGATCGTCGCTGGCGAGACCGTCTACACGACCTTCACCCGCAACAAGACCCATGAAGGTGTCATCGCCCTGGATCGCAAGACGGGCCGGGCGACCTGGAAGACGGAATGGGAAGGCGCCATGAAAGTGGCCGGGCTGGGAACCAGCATGGGAAGCTGGATCCGCGCGACCCCGACCCTCGACCGGGGACAGCTGTTCGTGGCCGGAATGCCTGACCTGCTGGTCAGCCTGGACGCCAAGTCCGGCAAGGAGCGTTGGCGGGCCGATTTTCACCAGCGCTACAAGACGCCACTGCCGGAACTGGGCTTTGTCTGTTCTCCACTGGTCCACAACGACGGGGTTTTTGTCCAGGCCGCCGACTCGTTCATCAAGGTCGACAGGAAAAATGGCAAGAGTCTCTTTCGGTGCATGGTCCGCAAGGGCAAGGGGTCCGAGAACATGGCGCAAGGAAACTACTCGTCTCCCGGATTCGGAGTCATCAATGGAAAGCCGCAGTTGCTCGTGGCAGACATCGACGCCATAGCAGGGGTTGAGCCGACTCGAGGCGACGTCCTCTGGCGACGCGTCCTCGACAGTTACGACCAGGGCTGCATCCTGGCCCCGATCATCCATGGCAAGGGGATCTTCACCAGCACTCGCGCCAGTCGCACCGGCCACTACCCGCTGGATTTCGAGAACAACAGGTTCACCATCAGGGATGGATGGAAGAACAAGCTGATCGTCTACATGTCTTCGCCGGTGATTGTTGGCGACCACGCCTTCCTGCATCTCAAAAACGGCCGATTCGCATGTGTCGATCTGCGGGACGGCAAAATCAACTGGATCTCGAATCGCCCGTTCGGCAAGTACTGCAGCATGGTCTGGCAAAAGGACCGCATTCTCGGTCTCACCAACGACGGCCAGCTCGTGCTACTGGCCGCCAATCCGGCACGCTTTGAATTGCTCGACTCGCGGAAAGTCGCGATGGAAGAGACCTGGGCCCACGTGGCCGTCTCGGAAGACAACCTTTACATCCGCGAACGCTCCGCCATCGTCGCCTATCGCTGGAAATGATCGTCGCTTCCGCGTGCCAGGTCTTCAGTTCGCGATCCCCATCTCTGACTGATTCGAGAGAACTCTGACGGTGACGCCCGCGTCAGAAAAGGCCAGTGAGATCAACTGATCTCCGGTGACCGGTCTGCGGGTCGGTACCTGTACGAAGCCACGGCCAGGTAGATCAGCGACACGCCTCGCGCCGACTCACGGAATGACTCCGAGAACCGCCGCTGTGTGAGCAGAACACGTACGTTGAAGAACGTCATAATCGGTCGACTTGATCCCCGGGGCCACCGACCGGAATTGCTTGAACGCGGTGCTGTCCCGATTGCGGAGGCTGAATGCGTCCAGCGGGACTCGGGCCCGCCATCGATCGAGTTCCGCTTGTGCGGCCACAACGAGCGGATGTTCTCGTCGGCCTGCCTCCCCAGCTCGGGCGATCGCCTGTTCGAGCGTCTGCAGATACCGAAAATCGTTGACCCCGTCGCGACGCGCTTCCCACGACGTACACGCCGCATACCCGGAAGGAATGCTGAAAGCGAATCCATACTGGGACCACCCCTCAGGTGGAGTGGTGTCAGACAAAGACACGACATGACTGGGGGCCGATGGCATCCCGGCACCGTACTCCCAGATCCAGTTCCCTCGCAGGCCCGCTGCCCAGGTCCACAGGCCGGTATAGAACCGCATGTTCTCGGGATGCGTGTTGATGAACGTGCTGCAGTCGTAGGCGCACAATTCCGAGCCGAGCTTGGCCGCCCTCTTCTTGATCTGGTCCCAGTCCTTTCCACCGACCACGCTGACATCCAGAATCCAGACGTCGTAAGCCTCTCCCTGGGTCCGCCAATCGAGCCCCGCCGTCACCGTCCGCAGCCCCTGGCGGCGCGACCGGCCAAAGTGCTTTTCCATCAGCGGAACCAATTCGACCCCCTTGGCTCCTGGTTCATCAAAGACGTAGAACAACGGTTCCGGATATCCCTTTTCACGGCAGCGTTTCAAAATCGCCAACTGCACGTCCTCGTCCATCGATTCGCCATATGCGTAATAGTGAAACGAGCGAGTGAAGCCCGCACCCACGAGCCGCTTCATGTGCAAATCGAAAGCACTGAAGTTCAACCGGGTTCGCCCCGACTTGTCCTTGTATCTCCAGACTCGACTGCCGCCCTGGTCCACCGAGGTCATGCCGTGCCGTCGTTGGTCGACGTAGCCGCGATGGTCGGTTGTCAGCGGCAGCTGCGTGGCTTTGACAACTCGACTGGTATGAGCGTACATGCCAAATGCCGCATCAGCCTCCAACAAACGCAGGTCACGGACCCGTACGGTGAACGGAACCGCGTGGCCGTCATTGTCTCCGGGCTTCTCGTCATGACCGACGTAGTCCTTGCCTGGGGCCACGACGTGGATTTCGCCCTGGTAATCGCCAGGAGGTGTCCCCTCGGGCACGAGCACGGTGACCCAGACGCTGCGGCCCTCGCCCTGCGGGACCGTTACTCCAACAGTCCGTGTATACGCTCGGATCGATTGTGGCCGCGGTCCCGGCATCAGAAAGTGCGGGCGCATCTCCCATCTCTGGTGACTTCTCTCGATCTTCAAAGGATGGCAGACACGGAACTCCACGAGATCGGGCCCCCACAGAAAACTGCCCTGCGGACCATTGAGCTGCGGACGCCCCTTGAGACCAACAGCCAGTGGCCCCCCGATATCTTTCAGGGCCCTGATCAGCAAGACGCTCGACGCATACTGTCCCGGCGCGGCGGTGATCACCACTGGCCGGTCGATCTCCTGTGGATCGGGCTCGTAGTTGTCATGAGTGAGCGGCAACGTGGAACGAGGCACGACGGCAAACCCACGATCGACTGCTGCTTTCGGCCACTTCGGCGAGGGTCCCGATTCACTGCCAATCGCGCCAACACGGACACTGTTGTCTTCCACCAGACGGAAGTCGTCATACCACGCGCGGCGATCATCGTCATAACCGCGAAAGTACTTCCACGGCCGCAGGCGGATGGCCGTCTCCTCGGCTTCGGTGCGGAATGAGATCTCGTAGCGCCGCCAATAGGGCACCCAGGACCAGCCGAGACTCAGGTACGTGATGAGCTGCCGCCGCTTCTTGGTCCCTCCGGTCGGCCATGCGTTGTTTCTCGGAGCGTCAGGGCCAAGCACCTGGAAGATCGCTTCTTCCGAACCTCCCGACATGCGAAACCAGAAACTGAGTCGGTAACCTGTGTTCGGCTTCACCGGAATCGGCTCAGACATCGTCTGCTCGTGGGGAGACCGATTGTGCACCACCAGGGTGGTATCTCCGAGTGCGAGTCCCGCAGGCACAGGCAATTGACCAAACCGTGAGTTCTGCGGCAGGTATTCGCGGCTCATCCGCCGGTACCATTCCGGCGACTTGTAATACGGGCCCCACGTGCCCTCCGATGTGCGTCGAGCCAGGATCCACCCGTCCGACCCCACAACCGTCTTGCCCTTGAGCAGTTCCTGTTGCGGTGGCAACGAGGCGATGTGCCGCTGGACGTGATCGAGAGACTCCCGGGAAAAGTGGTGCGGGTGACTCACCCAGCCGTCGGGGACACCATCACCGTCGCTGTCTTTTTCCAGTCCGCCGTTGGCGAGCAGATTCGGTCCGTCACCAGCTCGGACCGTCACACTCCACATCGGCGTGAGAAACGCGATCGCGGCAATTACGGCTTGTGGAATGCGATCAGAAATCATCTCAGAGACTCCTCATCCGAACACTGAGCCGATCATCATACCTGTTCTCAGAATCATCTTCCGCCAACCGTCCACTTGCGGGTGACAGGCCGCGCCGTCGCGGGCTGGAAAGCCTGTCATTGGCATTTCGAGTATGCTGGCAACTGAATCACCCGGTGGCGCCAATCCCTGCGGAGACTCTCATGCCATTTCAACCCGGATCAGACGGCACACGACACAAGAGCAGCGTTGCCATCGACCGGCGCGAGCTGCTCCGGCGAGGGGCCATCGGTGGTGGGATCCTGGGCCTGCTGGGGCCAGGTGCATTGGCGGCCGGTTCGGGCGATCGGCGAATCTACCCCTTGTCGTGTGACACGATGGTCGCACTGCCCGATGCGACGACGACCGGCACGACGATCCTGGGCAAAAACAGCGATCGCCCAGTCTTTGATTGCCAACCGCTGGTGCGTCATCCCCGACAACGGCACGCCAAGGACGCAGTGCTGCAACTCGAGTACCGGTCGATTCCGCAGGCTCGTGAGACGTACGCCACGATTGGATCGAGCCCGTACTGGTGCTGGGGATACGAGGAGGGCTTCAACGAGTACGGTGTGGCGATCGGCAACGAGGCCATTTTCACCAAGACGTTTGCCGACGCAGTGGCGTCGAGCAAAGCGGGACAACCACCCGAGCTGGGGCTGCTAGGGATGGACCTGCTGAGGATCGGGCTGGAACGAGGCAAAACGGCCCGAGAAGCTCTCGAAGTCATCACGCAGCTGGTCGAAAAATACGGCCAGTGGGGTTCTGGCGTCCCCGGCATGGACCACGAGACAGGAGGCTATGACAACTCCTACATCATCGCTGACAACAAGGAAGCCTGGATCCTGGAAACGGTCGGGACGCGATTCGTGGCAAGGCGCGTCAAACGGGGTGTCGCTGCCATTTCCAATCAACCGTCGATCCGAACCGAATGGGACCTGGCCAGCCACGACCTGGCCGAATACGCCATCGACAGGGGCTGGTGGCCCAAGGCCCGGAAGAAGGACTTTGACTTCGCCCGGGCCTACATCGACCTCGAGACTCCCCTGCAGCTCTCACAAATTCGCGTCCAGCGAGCGCGCCAGCTCCTGTGTCAGAAGGAGCGAGGCGAGATTTCGCCACAGTGGATGAAGCGTGTCCTTCGCGATCACTTTGAAGACACGTTCCTCGGCGGTCCGAATTTCAATGCCGCGTTGCCAGATTTTCTGACACTCTGCATGCACAGCTCACCTGCTAATTTCACCTGGGGCAATACGGCCAGTTCCGCCGTCTTTGTGCTCCCCAGGGACAAGAACAGCATCGCCCAAATGTGGTGGACTCCCGTGACTCCCTGCACCGGTCTGTATCTGCCCATCTTTGCCAACACGAGCCGGCTTCCCACGGTGTTGAGCACGGCCGGACGTCTCGGCAAGACCGTCACCCCACCGATCCAAGCCAAGCCGGATTCCTTCCACGAGGCCTCGTACTGGTGGCTCTTCCGGGACCTCCTTGACCGGGTCAAGGGTGACGAGACCGGGACGGCCTTCCGCAAGCGCCAGCCGATCGCCCGATCAGCGTTTGACCGGCTGGAACAGCAGTGGGCCAAACGCAGCGTCGAGGCCGAGAGACGTGCGATCGCAGAGGAGAGTTCCACACCACTGGACCAGCTGACACAAAAGTGTGTCAACGAAGCTGTCAGGATGGTCAATGAGCTGAGAGAGTCGATGGGTACCTAGTACTGGGCACCTGGGCAGCCTGCGAAACGCAGACAACTAAAGACACACACAGAAAACCCGTTCATGCTGAAGCAACTCGTAACAGGCACCCTGGCGGCGATTTGCTTGCTGGCGAACGACCGTCCGTCGTCGGCCGACGACACCACCAGTGACAACTATGTCACCTGGGCTGTGTCGCACCCCGAGCTGGCCAAGATCTTTGGGCATCCGTTTACCAAGGAGGGCCGTGCCCACCGGGCCAGGACTTTCGTCCCCTGGCCGTGTGACGTCCACGGCGGGTCCGGATTGCCCGCGATCCAGCCGACTGTTGTCGTCGGCCGAAACGATGAGCTGCTGGTCGATAGCTACTCCCCCAGGAGTTTCGAATTCGGGATGATCAGCCGGTCGACCGACAGAGGCAAGAGCTGGGCGCATGTCGGATCTCACTTCGACATGCGGTTCCTGGTCCCCAAGGACAGAAAGATCCTCGGAGGTACCCGCAGCAATGGCGTTGGCATCACCCAGGCCGGCACACTGCTTGTCCACTTTGGCGTGCAATACAACGACGGAAGACCGGCGACATCAGGTTACGAGGACCCAACGTATCGCCTCGACGAGTATGTCGTCCGCTCGACCGACCACGGCAAGACCTGGGGCCCACCGGTGAAGATCAACGCGTCTGAGCGGGACATGACGGGCAGCCAGAAGTGCCGATTTGCCCAGTTGCCTGGTGGTCGGATTGCGCTCGTCATGGGGTCGTGGGATCGCACGGCCGACGGGTCGCCTCTCCCCGCGTCACAACGCTACGGGAGGACCTACCTCTACGTGTCTCGTGATGACGGCCGGACGTGGAACCGCAGTAGCCGCCCGGTCTGTTTGCACGGTTACGAACCCGACCTGCTGGTGCTCCCGTCAGGGCGTCTCCTGCTCGCCATTCGTTACCAGCGATCCAAGCTCCCGAACGACCCACCCGACCTGGCCTCGCCTCACCTGCTGCGAAACGACAAGCCGCCATACACGCGGAGCAAGCAGGTCGGCCACGGACTGGTGGCCCGATGCACAGCGATCCTGCACTCCGATGACGGCGGCACCACCTGGACCAGGCCGAGGCTCGTGACGGGCTTTGACGAGCAGACCGGCTCACTGGTGCGCCTGTCGGACGGGACGGTCATTCTGCCGTTTGGCTACAAGACCGACACGCGTGGCCAGAGGTTCATGCTCAGCTACGACGACGGCGTGACGTGGAGTCGCAAGGTCTTTCAATTGCATGCCGACGGCCAATACGCCAGTTCGGTAGTGTTGCAGGACGACACGATCGTGACCGTGTTCCACAGCACCAAGGGACTCCAGGTGCAGTCTCTCCGTTGGCGTGCTCCCTCACGAGACATGCTGTTGCCTGCTGGAACATGGCGCCCGCGTGTCGCAGAACCACTGGGACGTCCACCGAGATGACCACAGTTCGCGCCGCCGTTATCCAGGCCAGTCCGATCCCGTTCGATCGCGAAAGCACTCTCGAACGGGTCGCGGAGCTGACGCGTGAAGCGTCGGCAGACGACATCCAGCTGGTTGTTTTCCCCGAGGCCTTTGTGTCGGCCTATCCCTGGGGCGCGTCGTTTGGAGCCACTCTCGGCCAACGAACCCCCGAAGGCCGAGAGGAGTATCGCCGCTACTGGGACAGTGCCGTGGATGTGCCTGGCCCTGCGGTCGACAAGCTGGCAGCGATCGCCGGCGAGAACCAGGTCCATCTTGTGATCGGCGTGATCGAGCGCGAGCAGGGGACGCTCTATTGCACCGTTCTGTTCTTTGCAGATGACGGGAGCTATCTCGGGAAACACCGCAAGCTGATGCCAACTGCGTCGGAGCGACTGGTGTGGGGATTTGGTGATGGGTCGACGCTGCCCGTTTTTGACACGTCGGTGGGCAAACTCGGCGCCGTGATCTGCTGGGAGAACTACATGCCGTTGTTGCGGATGACGATGTTCTCCAAGGGCATCCAGCTCTACTGTGCCCCGACCGCCGACAGCCGGGACACCTGGGTGTCATCCATGCAACACATCGCGCTGGAGGGCAGATGTTTTGTGCTGTCCGCGTGCCAGTTCATCCGCCGGAGGGATTTTCCCGACGACTTCGACTGTCAGTTGGGCAATGCGCCCGAGACCATCCTCAGCCGGGGAGGAAGCTGCATCATCGACCCCCTGGGCCAGGTCCTGGCCGGCCCCGACTACGAGGGCCCGAGCATTCTCACTGCGAACCTGGATCTCGACGAGGTGGCCCGGGGTAAGTTCGACTTTGATGTCTCGGGCCACTATGCCCGCCCTGATGTCTTCCGGCTGAATGTCAACGAGAGCCCTACTCCGAGCGTCATTCGCCACTCCGACGCCGCAGACTGGCAGGACGAGCAGGTGTGAGGCCGCTTCGGCATGTCGCACCGCGGCACCGACCGACTATCTCGGCAATCGCCAACGCACGATCTCGGCGTGTTTGCGTTTGCTGGCGTCTCGAAATGTGTATGCCGTGACGAGCGTCCCGTCATCGAGCCGAATGGTCGGTCCGAAGCCACCACCGCTCGAAACACCCCGGGGCGTCTTGGTGTCGAGCAGGATCACGTCGTGTTTCATGTTGAAGTGGAAGCCGTCCTTGCCCTGACGTCCCAACACCGCACGCACCCCGAGTGGGTACTCGATGGCACGCTGTGTGTAGGTCAACAGCAAGCGATCCTTGCCCAGGTCGAGAATCGACATGTACATCTGGCCATACCCACCGAGGTCATTGACCTTCGTCCATCGGCGACCCATGTCCCGGGAGGTGTAGACAATCATCCGTTCCGACTGGTCGTTATTTCCTGGGTCCCTGGTTCCCTCGAGCGGCCACGAATTCCCGGCTCCGACACGCAGGATCGCGTACAGGCGGCCAGAACGAGCCTGCCACAGGTGAGCCTCGCCAAAAAGGGTATACTTGTAGTCCCTGGGCACGCTTTCGAACGTGGCGTCATACCGTTCCCTCCACGTCTTGCCATCGTCGTGGCTGCGCCAGACTGAAGACTTACAGTTCTTGATCACGTGCTCCGAGACTCCCAGGAGCAGCGTCCCATCAGCGAGCTGCAACACGTTGCGCGTCGTCAACCCGATGGTACGCGGCCGAAACGCCTTCGGCTCGACCCGAGTCGATGTCCACGTCCGGCCCTGATCCTGCGATCGGTGGACGTAACTGTGGGTATAGCCGTCCTTGTTGCGGACGTCCGAAGAGAGGAGGTGTGTGGTGATCAGGACAGTCCCGCGACGTGTCAGCGAGAGCGACGGCTCTCGACCGGGAATATCCGGCTCGAACCGCTCCGACCAAGTCATCCCGCCATCGGCCGACCGATACAGCACGGTCTGCTCGGCGATCTTCCCGTTATCCAGGCGCCGGCCCGAGAACATGCAGAGCAGCAATTCGCCGTTTGGCAACAGGAGCAGCGATGGCTTGTAGTCGTCGACCCGGCCCAGCCGAATCCGTTGGCCGGGAATCTTGTCGACCGGGAGCGATTTCGCGTTTCGGACCAGAATGGCGGTTTCCGGGTTCTGGCCGTGGGTCGAAGTCGGCATGAGCGGGACAGCCGCGATAGCCAAGCACAAGACAAGACGGTTGAGGCTTGCTGAAAGTCGATGCATGATGATGGCTCCACCTGTGATCGCCGCGATGCGGTCGATCCGCACGCCAGGCGACAGGTGACAGTGTAGCATGCTGAGGAAACCGGCCGTAAAGTGATGCCGCTAGCATTTACCCCGGCGACGACGCATGGTGTTGTGCCGTCGTTCTCCGGTGATGGGAGAATCAATCCATGCGACCTGTCCCCACAATCCTGTTTCTCGGCAGTGTCGGATTTCTTGGATACCTCGCATTCCTCGGGGTCTCTGTCGCATCTTCCGAACCGGTCGCAGCCACACGACCGCCGCTCCGATTCAAGGAACGTCTCATCAAGAGCGGCTACACCTACTCCTTTGGCATCGCAACAGCCGACCTCGATGGTGACGGCGACCTCGACATCACCAGTGCCGACGCTCTCCCCAACAACGACCTGTACTGGTTCGAAAACGACGGCCGGGGCGGATTTCGACAGCACTTCATCCAGAAGGACGACCCGCAACGGCTGGAACGTCATGAGATCGGAGACATCGACAAGGACGGTCACCCCGATGTGGTCATCGTCAAGAACCTGGTCGGCGACTTTTTGTGGTTTCGAAACAGCGGCAAGCCAGGTGATGGCAAGCTCTGGAAACGCCATGTCATCAACGCCAAGAAGATCCCCGGCGCCTACGATGTCGCCCTGGCCGACCTCGACGGAGATGGCGACCTGGATGTGGCGGCCTCCACATGGCGATTGAGCAACAACTTTGTCTGGTTCGAGAATGACGGCACGCCGGCCGATGGCCCCTGGCGGATGCACCTGATTGAACAACTGAAGACAGAGACCCGCATGATCCGCGCCGCGGACATCGACGGCGACAAGGACCTGGATCTCGTGGGAACGGCGAGATACGCCCCGTTGGTTGTCTGGTACGAGAATTCGAGACGGGGTGGCGTGATCTCATGGAAAAAGCACATCATCGACGTCACGTCTCCACAACCGCTGCACGGGCAGACGGTCGACATGGATGCCGACGGCGATCTGGACCTGGTCATGTCGTTGGGAATGACGTTCACGGACGCCGAGGCCACCGAGCAGGTCGCATGGTACGAAAACAACGGTCCGAAGCGAGGTCCGTGGAAAAAGCACCTGATCGCGACCGGTTTCATCGGCTCATTTGAAGCTGTGGCGGCTGACATGGATGGTGACCGGGACATCGACGTTGTGGCCAGCGCATGGGGAACGAAGGGCAAGGTCGCGTGGTTCGAAAACACAGGCGACCCGCGTCGGGATTGGAAGAAGCACGAGATCAAGACCGACTGGCCCATGGCCAACGTGGTGCGTATTGCAGATCTCGACGGCGACAAGCGACCCGACATCGTGGCCGGAGCGGAGCGGGGCGCCAACGAGGTTCGCTGGTGGCGCAACCTGGGCCGACCCGGAACGCGTCGCCGCGCCAGGTGACGTCACCCACCATCTCTTGACCGCGCTCAACGTCCAGAGCGCTCTCACGAATCCCTACCGCCACCTGGTGACGACGGACATTTCAGCATGAACTCGATGCGGCATTTCAGCAGCCAGCTTCCTGTCCAACCTCTTCGCCATTTTCTGCTGGTGGCTCTCCTCGCTTTGACCGGTCCCTTCGCGTGCGGCGATGAACCGCCGGCCATGCGTGTCTTGCAGACAGACCGGGGCACGAGATTCGGGCTGTTCGGTCAGAGAGGCGACAAGCCGGCCCCGACGCTGTTTGTCTTCGCGACCAGTGTCGATGACATGGGCAAGCTCGAAGTCTACACCGAGACCGGCCGCGAACTCGCCAGGCACGGATGGCTGTACGTCACACTCGATCCTCCCTGCCATGGACGGGATACAAAGAAGGACGAACCTCCCGCACTGTCCGGATGGGCTCATCGCGCAAAACACGGCAACGACGTGATGGGACCGTTTGCCCGGCGCTGCCGCGACGTACTCGACTGGCTGGTTGCCAGGAAATACACCGATCCGGGCCGCATCGCCGCCGGTGGGACATCGCGAGGGGGACTGTGCGCGTTGCACTTTGCAGCTGTCGAGCCCAGGGTGAAGGCAGTCGTTTGCATCTCGCCGGTCACCAACCCCTTGGCACTCAGGGAGTTTTCCGGATTGACGAGTGACCAGGTCGAGGGGCTTGATGCCGGGACCCTCGCAGACAAACTCGCCGGCCGGTCGATCTGGATCAGCATCGGGAATGACGATCAGCGGGTGGGAACGACCGACTGCATTGCCGCGACTCGTAAACTGGTGGCCGCGTCTCGAAAAAAACATCCCGACGATGCCAGCCCGGTTGAGCTCATCGTGGCGCCCTCCCGAGGACACTCCGCGATCCACGGGGCATACACGCTGGCGGCCCGATTCGTCACCAGGGTTTTCAGCAACAGCCGACTCTCGCTCCCCCTGTCAGTGGTCGACGCCGGACAGATGACCATGGGTGAGAACGACCAGGGAGGCGTCGACGAAAAACCGGCACACCCGGTCCGCATCAGCCGGTCGTTTGCGATCGCGTCACGCGTGATCACCAACGAAGAGTACGAACAATTCGATCCCGGTCACCACAAGTGGCGTGGAGTCACGAAAATCTCAAAGGACGATCGCGATCCCGCCGTGTACGTAAGTTGGCACGATGCGGTCGCATTCTGTCGGTGGCTGGGCCACAAGGACGGTGTGCCCTATCGGCTGCCGACCGAGGCGGAATGGGAGTGGGCACGTCGCCAGCAACCCGGGCTGTTCCGAGAGGACGGTGCCGTCGTCGAGAACTGGTGCCTCGACGGGTACGGTCCTTACCCCAGCGGTTGGGTGAGCGACCCGACGGGGTGCCCGGACAGTCCGATCAAGGTAACCCGGGGCGGGCCGTGGAAATCGACCGATCACATTCCGCACGCCACCAATCGGCTCGGCAATCTGCCCGGCGACCGCAACCGACTGGTGGGCATTCGTGTTGTTCTGGGTCACCTGCCTCCACCCTCCAAGGGTGTGCCATGGCCGACACGTCGCTGGCAGCGTGATGTTTCACAGAAGCGACACGTGTGGAAGGCACCGGTTCCGTCCGACCGTCCCTGGTTTGCTGAGCCGATCCCGTTTGCCAGGATTCCTCCTCAGCCTGCCGGGGGTCCGCTCTTCACCAAGCACAATCACTGTCCGGGAATCGCCTGGTGCCCCAACGGCGACCTGTTGGCCGTCTGGTACACGACCATCCAGGAATGGGGCCGTGAGCTCGCAATCGCGGGCAGCCGGTTGCGTCAGGGTCGAGATGCCTGGGACGAAGCCGATCTGTTCTGGGATGTCCCGGACCGCAACGATCACACGCCGACGATCTGGAGTGATCACCGGGGGAGGCTGTATCACTTCAACGGGATGGCCGTGGAGGGCGGCTGGCATGACCTGGCGATGCTCGTCCGCGAGAGCGACGACAACGGGGCGACCTGGACCAAGCCTCGCATCATCGCTCCCAAGCACGGATTGGGGAACATGCCAATCTCAAGCACGTTTCGCCGCAAGGACGGCACGATCTGTGTACCATGCGACGCGGTCGCTGGAGCCAATGGCGGCTCGATCCTGCACCTCAGCTCCGACAACGGAAACACCTGGCAGTTGCCGTCCCGTGGCAAGCCCGTGCCGCGATTTCTGCCGGGACAGTCAGGCGCCAGAATCGCCGGCATCCATGCCGCTGTCGACCAGTGGATTGACGGCAGTCTCGTCGCGGTCGGTCGAGGTGACTCGATCAACGGCCGCATGCCGCTGAGCCTGTCGCGAGATGGGGGGGTCAGTTGGACGTATGCCGCCAGCCCATTTCCGCCGATCGCTGGAGGCCAGCGTGCCGTACTGCGTCGACTTAGCGAAAACGTCTTGATGCTCGTCTCGTTCACAAACGGTTCAAAATTCGCCACGGACAAGGGCACGACCATTGAGGGTCAGGGCATGTTCGCCGCGCTCAGCACAGACGGCGGGAAGACCTGGCCGGTCCGCAAACTGCTGACCGACGGCAAACGCCGCGTGCTGGACGGTCACGCCTGGACAGATCGCTTCGTGATGGACGCGACTCACGCAGAACCAAAGGGATACCTCGCAGCCACGCAGACACCCGACGGGATCATCCACCTCATCAGTAGCGGAATCCATTACCGCTTCAATCTCGCCTGGCTACGACTGCCGAATCGCACACCGTGATGAGTCGGACCTGGACCGCCCGGCGTGGCAAAGCGTGCTATTCCTGGTCCCCGTCCGGCATTCGATAGTGGACCTCCCGGAACATCGTCTTTCTGGTCCCGCGTCCATCGTCGAAGACAATGGGAATCAGATTGCGGCCAGGTCGCAGACTCACTGTCGTCTGAAAGCTGCTCGGCTGTTTGTCAGTGGGTGTGCCTTCACTGTCAACAGGCTTCCCCGCGACAGTCACATGAGTGCCTGCCTGGCACACGCCGCGGATCTGCACCGTGTTCTTCGTGAAAAAAGGGCCTCCAGCAGATTCCACATCGACCATGCCAAGAGGTGGTCGACGGAGTGCCTGGAGTTCATGAGCGATCAACTGCCGATACCGGTGAATGTACTCCCCGTCAGGCCGATACGTGTGCATGCGAAACTCGCTGGAGAGCAGAGATCCCCACCACCGCATGCTCCGTTGCTCAGAAAACTGCTCCTTGAGTGCCGGTCCTCCCAGGCTCCGCCGCAGCTGTGTGAGCAACTCACCCATCTGCGTCATCAGCGCGAACTCGTCCAGCCCTTGCCGATAACTTTCCCAGCGTAAGGACGAGTGCCACGGGAAGAATTCGGACGACGGCTTCTTCCGAGGGGGATAAAACAGGAGTCCGTTGCCATACATGCCCTGCTTCTGATTTCCGTGACGGTGCAAATCCGTCCACGGGTCCTTGTTCGAGTTATAGGCAATCCCCCACCAGAAATTGCCCTTGTAGCCGTACTTGGCCAGCACGGAGGGGTAGAACCGGTTGGCCCCCAGGATTGTCGAGGAGTTGAGAATGTACAGCGAGTTCTTGTAGGCCCAGAGTTCCAGTCCGTCTCTTTGCCACTTCCGCCAGTTGGGAATGTGCTCGACCTGGGTGGCAAAAAAATGCCACGGCACGCACCACATGTCCAAGGACGCTGCAAGTTCATCAGACATGACGTGCGTCGAGACCATCACGCGGACTTCCGGAAAGTGCAGCCTGGCCCGCTTGGCCAACTTGATGACCAACGGGTGGTGCTCCTCGTTGACCTCGTCAAACATGTAAAAGACAACTTTGTCGCTCCATCCATGAGCACGATAAAAGTCGCCGATCGCCTTCATGTACTGATCAAACACCGGCCAGAATCTCTCGCTTCCAACCGTGAGCCCGAGTCCGAGATAGCTCTTGCTCAAGTGCGAGTTGTGACCCAGCAGTGACGGTGGAATCAGGACGTGGTCGTAGCCCAATTCCTGGAAAACGAGATCCAGTCCCTTCTTGTACCGCCTGAAATCGACTTGCAGCTTGCCGTTCTTGTCGAGACGGACCGCCGGTGGGTCGGGGCCATATTTCAGTGCGGTCACTCCAGCGTCATGGAGAAAACTCCATGACGCACGACTTGAGTTCTCAAGGTTGTGTGACAGCGTCTGAAGCACCGGCCTCGTCGGCAGGACAATGTCCCAGGTAGTCAGCTTCACGGGGATCGACGCGAGAACTGCTCCGTCGGCATGCACACGAATCAACCCGGATGACAATCCGGGCTCGGCATGCCTGCCGGTTCGGGCCTCGACCAGCAATACGCTGTTTCTGTTGGCCGGAGCGGAAAAGGCGTCACCTGGGAGCAACGGGTCGGGCACGGTCCCGGTTTCGGCGCCCAACATGCCGTACCACCTGCTGATGCCCTTGACGGGAACTTCTGCCACACGCCGGTAGGACCAGGTCGATTCGCGTCCTCCCTGCCGGCTCGATGTTTCGCCTGCCATTCCCTGGAACGAAATCGTCACCTCTTTCAGCGCGACCGACGGACGCAACACCAGGAAGAACGACTCCGACTCGTTGCGTGCCATCGACAACCGGATCGTGTCACTGGAGGTGACTCGTCCCCATTCGGCGGGGTTGTGATTCGCAAAGACCTTGCGAACGGGGGAAACGGCATAGACGCTCAGCTGGGCGGACTCGAAGACGCGAGTCGGCGCGCAGAGTTGTGGAAGAGCATCCGAGACGGCTGCTGGCGAGCGTTCCTGCGCGGTCAGAGTGCCGGTCGGTGCCAAGCTCACAATGAGCAAAAGCCCAGAGACGGAGTTCGTGAGGCGTGCGTTCATCGTCGGAATTCGAAGGAAAAGAGCCGTGGAGACTTACGACCTCGCGTGAGGTGAAAGCGAATCTGGAACGACTCGCTGGGGACATCGGCGAGGCTCCGCTGGCCCCAGCGTACCCGATGAGCAAGCGAGTCGGTGGTGATGCGAGTGCACTGTTGACGAGTGAACCCGGGAATGGCCTGGCCCGACTTGGAGTCGATCAACGCAATTTCGATCCGGCTGTCATCTGAACAGGATGCGTTGACGTGCAATTCTGCGGCACGCCCCCGGACGGTGGGAATCGTCGTAACGCTCCCCTCGTCCCTGCCGTCGTCCAGGGCCAGGTCGGTGAATCCGTCGAGCCGCAACGTCGCCAGGCCACAGGCCCGCTCTCCTTCGATCCGTTGGGTTTTACTGAACCTGTAGCCCGAGTAGTACATCTTGATCTCGTGATCGTCGACGAGTGGCACCGACGGTGCGATCGAATCCGAATCCCATTGCCCGGGAGTGCCGCGCCGGATGACCTCAGTCCCCGGCTCGATGAAGCTGAAGTTCTCACCATCCCGGCTCATGGCCAGTTCGATGGTCATCTCTTCACCGCTGCGCTGGTACTGGTACAGGGCCAGGTAGTACTGGTGGTACTTCCAGACGACCACGTCATGAATCTGCTCGACCTTGCCATTCCTCACGACGGGACGAGCTCGGGCCCATGCATCGAAGACGGGATTGCGAGGATCGGCAGTCCACTCGATGGCGTCAGAGCTATAGCCGTAGCCGGCTCCCCGCCGGTCGTTGTTGAGGCCCAGGAAACCGTAGGCCTTGTACTTCCTGGCGGGGTCGGTTTCATCCGGATCATAGAACATCGACTGAGGCGAAAACGATGACGGCATCCCGCCCGGGAACCGAATTCCCCCCCGGCTTGCCAGACGCCAGCGGAGTCCGTCCGGGGACGTCCAGAGGGTCCAGGTTTGTGCGTCGACCGAATCGGCGTCGTCACCCGGCTTGCGGACGGGCCGACCACCGGTCCATGTCAGGAACTTGTATCGCCGGTTCGGGTCGGGATCGGCCGTGTCAACATGCATGCCCGTGGGAACGATGGGGCGAAAGATGGGCGTTGCCGGAAGCCCTGCCACGATGTTCGTCTGGTTGTTGGATCCAAAGGCAGACAAGCCCAGCGGTTTCTTTTTGAAGTGAACGCCGTCGGCACTTTCCGCGTATCCCACCCGGACGCTGGGGATAGCTCCGCTCTTGGGCCATTCCGAACCGGGTTCACGAAACAGCCCGGAATACCAGGCCCGATAAACTCCGTCCTGCTTGACCACCGCGATGTTCGCAGCACCCTGCGAGTCGAACTCGGCCCGGCGGCCGCCCGTCAGTACCGGAGTCGTCCGCTTGCGAGCCGAATTGACTCTCAGGTTGACGCCGTCGATGTCCCGGACTTCCTTCAAGTCCAGGAACAGCACCTTTTGCCCCACATCGGACGTGAGCGAAGGAACCATCACCGCCTGAAATGCGGTATCGGACGGGTGATTGCGACGACCGATCGCCAGGCCAATCGAGGATCTGTCTGCACCGAACCCGTTTTCCACGCTCAGCCAGTCAATCGACACGTGGTTGTCTTCAAATCGAGCTGTGTTCCGCACCAGGCAGTAGCCATTGAGAATCGGGCTCCATCGCGAACCCAGCCAGCGAGCATAAAAGACGTGCTGGCGGGTGGAGTCGATGAAGAACACCCACGGCACACCATGCTGATCAACAACCAACCGTGGCGAGTGGACTGTGTCCCAGACCAGCCGGCTGTCGAGGTCGGTCAACGGGTGAGAACGGCGGAGCTTCTCGTCTCGGTCCAGAAGGGTGTACTTGAGGGAATCCCCCGATTCGTGGACGGCGAGGACGCGACGGGCGCTCATCTCGGCCAGCGCCGGCCGGTTTCCCGAGTGACTCCGTTCCAGCCGCCACTTTTTGTCGGTGTCCAGATCCGCGATGCTGCCCGCCACGCAGTGTGTGCCCCCGATGGTGTCTCCACACGCCACGTGGAACCGGCTCCCATCTCGGGAAATCAGCAGCGAGGGCGGATAGAGTTTCTTCCCGCGCCCCAGCACGTACGTCCGCCATTCCCCATCGCGCACCGTCCCCAGGTGGACGGTCGCTCCCGAGCCCTTCCCGGAATCGGTCGTCCAGGCCAACCAGACTCGACCATCAGCGGCACGGCAAAGATCCCCGATCCACGCCCCCTTGGATGCGATCACCAGTGATCCCGGCTTCCCACTCACCGGATTCAGCCATTTCGGCTTGGCCGGTTCACCCCGCAACGACTTGGCGTCCACCATGCTGACCACGAGCCTGCCCCGGTTCGTTGTGGAGACCAAGTGGAGTCGGTCTCGGCCATCGACGGCGAGGCCTGCCGAGAAGACTGATGTGCCGGGCGATTCGGGCAGTGCGGGCGCCGGCAACGTCGCGGCGGCGGAAAAATCGGCCATCGACTCGGGATGCGGTTTCCGTGACACGACCAGGGTGAGTTTCCTCCTGTCTCGGCGGCCCGCTGAGGGCAGCAGCAGGTAGCAGAACCCATCGCGGTCACGAGCCAGGTGCCGGCCGATCGCCCGTCGGAATTCCCGTTGGAGCAGCCTGTTATGATCGGCCCGCAGATCGGCCGTCGCGAAGAGAGCAACCAGGGTTGCCACGACGACATGAAAGGGAATCCGCGACACCGAAGGAAACATGGACGGTCGGCTGAAGGCGGCCACCAGCTTGGGGCGCCGCATGACGATGACGATTTCCGGCTGGCTCATGCGTCAACGACCTTGCTCCATCGGCTCGGATCCATCCTCTCAGTCTCCCCAGCCCAGCCCCGGTGTTCAACTCAGGTGCGGTATCCACCAGATCCGAACAATGCCTCCGTGGTCGACCGGTGGGGCATCAGCGTTGGCAAGCGGGAGCAACTCCCACACACGGGGTACTCACCTGGCACGGTCCTCAAAGGTCACTCTGCCATCGGAATCCCCGACGACCAGGGTCTTGCCTTCGAAGCCGATGGCCACCTGCGTGGGTGTGGCCATTGGCATGTCAAAGCTCTGCACCTGTCGGCCCGACAGGTCCCAGCACCGAACCTGTCCGTCCCGGCCGCAGGTCAGCAGCTTGCCGTCGGGGCCAAAGCTGGCACCCAGCACACCATTGGGCAGGCGGCCAAAGCTCCCCTTGGGACGTTGAGGCGGATGAGCATTCGTCCGGGAAATGGTGCTGAAGCCCGTGCCCGTATTCCACCAGACGAGGCGTCCATCTTCGCCCGCCGACACGAGCACCTTGCTGTCGCCGCGCCAGGAGACGGCCCGGACCGACGCCTGGTGACGGGACAAGGAGAACAGCAGGCCGCCGTTGGCCGCGGACCACAGGTGCAAACCGCCGGCCCGATCACCGGTCGCCAGCTGTTTGCCGTCGGGACTGAACGCCAGCGTTGTGATCCAGTCAGTGTGCCTCGTCAGCCTGTACCGCAACTTGCCATCCGAGGTCGAAAACACCTTGACGATTCGGCCGGATCCGCCGAGCGCCACAAGTCGCTGGTCCGGGCTGATGTCGGCGGCCATCACCGCGTCCAGTTCATCGCCCACCTGGCCCAGCCGCTTTCCTGTGCGGACATCGAACAACACGACGGTTCCCGATTGCACAGGTCTCCCACCTGCCGCCAACAGCACACCGCCATTGCGGCTGAACCGCAACACCTGCGGTATCCCCTCCGGAAACGGCAACGAGCCGATCTCCTTGCGAGCCGAAGTGTTGTACAGCCGAACGTGCTTGTAGGCCGACACCGCCAGCAACGGAGCCCATGGACTCGCAGCCAACGCCACCACCGGCAGGCGTCGCACGGTGGCCGGCGTCTTGAACGCTGCCAGCCCCACCGGCATGGGTGGCGGCCCGGTCGGTTTCGCCGCCGCATGGACCCCTGGCTGAAACGTGATCGTCTTTGACTGAACCAGGGACTTGCTGACCCGGGTTTCCCGTATCCCTGTCTCGATCCATCGCCGAATCAGCTGGAGGTGCTTGTCCGGAAGAGGCGGACTCTTGGGAGGCATCCGGGCGGCTTCGTCCTTGGCCGTGATGGCCTGGAACAGGAGGCTGGAATCCGGCCGGCCGGGCTTCACCACCATGCCGCCGCTGCCCCCCTTCAGCAGTGAAGCGTAGCTCTGCAGGTTCAGGCCCGCGTTCTGTTCGTCATTGCCATGACACTTCAGGCAATACTGCCTCAGGATCGGCCTGACGTGGTCCCGGTACGTGATGACCTTGGATTTCGGTTCATCAGCGGCGAAACCGCTGACGTCCGGGGTCAACAGCATCGTGATCCCGAACAGCCCCACCACCAGCCAGTGACACACGGGGCGTGAGTCGTCATCGCGGCAGGAGATCATCTGCCCCGTCCCAGGTTGGTCCTGCCGCCTGCTCATGATGCTCAATGATTGAAACTGAATTCGGTTGAGTTCAACAGGCTCCACAGGATGTCCTCGTAGGGAGCCCGCTCCTTCACATCGTCGCCCACCAACTCCATCATCCCGGACAATTCGCCTGCCGTCGGTTTCCGACTGAGACACCTGATGAACAGTTCCTCGATCACGGCCTCGGGACCGTCACCTCGCTTCAGCAGGCGCGGCACGAGGCCGGCATTGATGGCATTGGTGATGTTCTTGCCTACGACCATGTGCAGCGTCTGCGAGAGAGTCGGTTCGTTGCGGGTTTCACACGAACAGATGCTGTTGCGACTTGACCGGCCGAACGTCTTGAGAAAATCGTCAAACCAGAGCGGCTGGGCGGTGTCGCCGGGCGTACGGGGATAGAACTGGACAGCCTTGGTTCCCTTCGGGAAGTTCCTGAACGGCCGATCCCACTCGGTCACCTTGATGATCGCATCCAGCAGCACGTCGGCCCGCAACCTCCTCAGCCGCGCCCGCGAGAATTGACGATCGTCCGCGATGTTCGTCGCGTTGGGCCGGGAAGCCAGTTGATAGGTTCGCGAATTGCAGATGTCGCGGATCAGCGCCCGCTGGTGGAATCCGTACTGCACAAGCCTCGTGGCCAGTTCGTCCAACAACGGGCCATTGGTGGGGGGATTCGAGATGCGCAGATCATCCACGGGTTCCACCAGCCCGCGATGGAAGAACCGTGCCCAGGTGCGGTTTGCCATGTTGCGTGCAAACAGCGCATTCTCTTTCGACGTCAGCCACGTGGCCAGTTCAACACGTGAGTCCTGTTGCGAGTTCGCCGGCCCCCGGCCTCCCAGGACGGTCGCTCTCATCGGCCGGCCGTCGACC
>MDTE01049960.1_pt1 | contig 57523 bp, 51 predicted proteins | sample 811231 | NCBI WGS metagenome assembly MDTE01 (sample SAMN05326651, study PRJNA326480) | marine metagenome | isolation source: seawater | place: Indian Ocean: Red Sea | collected 2010
AAAAGTAAACTTTTATGAGGACAAATGGAATATACCTTTAATTATTTCTTCTCTCTTAATGATTATTGGCTTAGTTTATTTAAACACTAATGTAAATTCGTTAATTTTAAAATATAACTGGGATATAAATGTATCTTTGCTCGGCCTATTCAATTGGATCCCTTTTTTCTGGTTTTTCTGGAAATGTCAGCAATTTGTAAAATCATCAGAGCAAAGACGAAAATGTGCGATATTTTTTATAGCTGGCACTTTCCCAGTTTTAATTAGCGGATTTGGACAGTTTTATTTCGGATGGGAAGGCCCTTTAGAAATTTTAAATGGATTTATAATCTGGTATCAAAGACCCCTAAAGGGAATTTCTGGTATGACTGGAATGTTTAATAATCCAAATTATACTGGGGCTTGGTTAAGTTTTATAATTCCTTTCACCCTGGCATCATTTCAAGAGGATAGGAAATCAATTCTCATAAAAGCGTCCTCTTTTTTAAATTTTTCAATGGTATTTTTGGGTTTAATTATTACTTACTCAAGAAGTGCCTGGATCTGTTCTTTAATCGCTCTTTTATTCCAAAATCTTGACAAAAAATTCATAAAATTCATAAAAATATTTCTTATTCTTTTATTATTTATTATTCCAATCTTTTTTGTTTTTAAAGAAAATATTTTATTTATATTCAATAAAATCCTCCCAAGCATTTTTCTATCAGAATTTAATCAGGAAAGTTTTAAAAATCTTGATCTTATGAGAATTGAAATTTGGGGATTTGCCTTTAGATTCATATTGCAAAGACCTATTTTTGGTTGGGGATCGGGCTATTTTCCACTAGCATTAGAAAACGAAACAGGAGTATGGAAGGGGCATCCTCATAATTTAATTTTAGAGGCCTATTTCAATTTTGGTATTATCGTTGGCAGCATTTTATTGATTTTTGTAATTTCTTTAATAGCCAAATCTTTTAGAAATATTTTTATTAGAAAAATTTCAACAATATATGATCGAGCATGGTTTACTTCTGCACTAACTTTGCTAACTTCTCAGCTTGTTGACCAACAATATTTAGATATAAGAATTAGTTTATCAATATGGATTTTGCTTGCTGGTCTAAGAAATATTATTCGAGAGCCACAAAATATTAAAAATGACTAATTTACCATAAGATATAATTAATATCCAAGAAACTTTATCTATTATCATTCAAAAGGAAATCTTGATTTCAGTTTTTAATAGATAATTGACATAATTATGGAAAAACTTTTAAGAAAAAGCGATAAGATATTAATAGCTGGAGCGGGTGGTTTGGCAGGTAATGCAATATTAAGATCATTTCAAAAAGCAGGCTATGGTCAAAAGGGGCTTGGAGGTGAAATCCTTACACCTAGTAGAAAAGAATTAAATTATTTAGATTCAGACAAAGTAAAACAGTGGTTAAAATTTAATACCCCAGATATAGTTGTAGTTGCTGCTGGGAAAGTAGGAGGAATTCATGCAAATATGACATATCCATCAGAATTTCTTTTAGAAAATTTAAAAATTGAACTAAATTTAATTGAAAATTCTTGGAAATGCGGTGTAAGAAGATTATTATTTCTTGGTAGTAGTTGTATCTATCCAAAAAACTCGTCATGCCCAATAACAGAAGAGTTATTAATGGAAGGGAAATTAGAGCCTACCAATGAATACTATGCATTAGCAAAAATCACTGGTTTAAAATTGTGTGAATCATTAAGAAAACAATATGGATTTGATGCTTTAACACTTATGCCAACCAATCTTTATGGGCCAGGCGATAATTACGATAATGAGAGAAGTCATGTATTAGCCGCATTAATAAAAAGGTTTATAGAAGCAAAAGAATTAAATGAAAAAAAAGTTTTTTGCTGGGGAACCGGCAACCCTAAAAGAGAATTCTTACATTCCAATGACCTTGGTGATGCTTGCGTTTTTGTCTTAGAAAACTGGGACCCTGCGAGACGTTGTGCACCTAAAAACAAAGATGGGAAATTATTAAATATGCTTAATGTTGGAACAGGATTGGAAATAAGTATAAAAGAATTAAGTAAAAAAATTGCAGATATTGTAAATTTCAGAGGAGAAATAATTTGGGACAATACTAAACCCGACGGAGTATACAGGAAAGTACTTGATGTATCTAGATTGAATTCTCTGGGATGGAAAGCAAAAATCAGCTTATCAAAAGGCATTCTAGGAGAAATTAAAAACTACAAGAAATAATATGAAAAATTTTAAAAAAAATTATCAAAATTTAAGTCTTAAAAATGATTAAAACGAATTTCTGGTTTAAAAATAGGCATCATTTAATTATTAATGCATTAGCTGACTCAATAGTTTTTTTTATTCTATTTTTGTACTCAAAAAGCTTTATATTTAAATTTCCAATAACTTTCTTTTTATTATTATTTATTTGGTTATTTAATAGTTATGTCTTAGGTAGATACTCAACAAACTTTTTTAAAAAAAATTCATATACCCCTAAGAATTTACTGTCTACCTTAAGTGCCTTTTTTTTAGGTATATTTTTTTACTTATTGCTTGATTGGATTTCAAATTCTTTTATTTTTGATAATATCTATAAATTAAATTTAATAATTTATTCTATACTTTTCGTAACTATAAGTGATTCAATTTTAATTTTTTTAAAGTTAGTAATTTTCAAAAATAAAGAAGAAGAAAAATGGATATTATTAGAAATAAATCAAGAAGAAAATAATGAATTTAAGAAAGAAATCAAAGCAAAGAGTAAATTTAAGATAGATTGCGTAAAAATTGAAGAATTAAAAAAAATGAAATTAGGAAATTATGAAGGAATAATTATAAATAATACAGATTATCTTTCTAAAGAATTACTTAATGAGCTAAAAAAGATAAAGAGTTCCGGAATTATGATTATTAATTTATTTATCTTCTATGAAAGATATTTTGAAAGAATTCCCCCAAAGTTAATAAGCGATAAAGATATTATTTCTAGAGACTTTTTTATCCCAAGAAATTCCAATTCCGTAAGACTTAAAAGAATTGGGGATATATTTTTAGCAACTATTCTTTTTTTAATAACTTCACCTCTTATTTTATTAGCAGCTATTCTTATAAAAATCGAAGATAATGGGCCTGTTTTTTATTCTCAAGAAAGAAATGGCCTGATTGATATTCCTTACAAAGTTTGGAAGTTAAGAACAATGAAGGTTAACTCTGAAAGTAAGGGCCCACAATGGGCTTCAAAAAGAGACCCAAGAATTACATCAATTGGGAAATATCTAAGAAAATCCAGATTAGACGAGTTACCTCAATTATTAGCAGTTATCAAAGGGGAGATGAGCTTAATTGGTCCCAGACCAGAAAGACCAACTTTTGATAGAAAATTAGGTTTAGAGATACCTCATTATAATGTGAGAAAATGGATAAAACCTGGTCTAAGCGGCTGGGCTCAAGTCAATTATCCATATACTTCTTCTATTGAAGATTCAGAAATAAAATTAAGTTATGACCTTTTTTATCTAAGGAACTTTTCTTTTTGGTTAGATTTTTTAATTATGCTTAAAACCATCAAAATGGTTTTGCACATAAAAGGATCAAGTCCTAAAAAATAATTCAATAACCTGATCTGTACTATAGTAATTATTAAGCAATATCTATATAAAAATGACCAAGACTGCATTGATCACAGGTATTACAGGGCAGGACGGAAGTTATCTGGCAGAGTTTCTTTTAAAAAAAAACTATATAGTGCATGGGTTAAAAAGAAGATCAAGTAATTTCAATACTCAAAGAATTGATCATATTTTTCAAGATCCTCATGAAAATGGAAATAATTTTTTTCTGCATTACGGAGATTTAACAGATAGTACTAATTTGATAAGATTAATTAATGAAATAAAGCCTGATGAAATTTATAATTTAGCTGCCCAGAGTCATGTTGCAGTAAGTTTTGAAACTCCAGAGTATACTGCTAATTGCGATGCATTGGGAACATTAAGAATATTAGAAGCAGTAAGAATATTAAATTTAGTTGAGACTACAAAGATTTATCAAGCTAGTACATCAGAATTATATGGTCTAATTCAAGAGTCCCCTCAAAGCGAATTAACTCCCTTCTATCCTAGAAGTCCTTATGCAGTAGCAAAATTATATGCATATTGGATAACTGTTAACTATAGAGAGGCATACAAAATGTATGCATGCAATGGTATTTTGTTTAACCATGAATCACCTAGAAGGGGTGAAACTTTTGTTACCAGAAAAATAACTAGAGGCCTAGCCAGAATAGATGCGGGTTTAGAGAATTTAATTTTTGTAGGTAACTTAGACTCTTTAAGAGACTGGGGACATGCTAAAGATTTTGTAGAAATGCAATGGCTCATGCTTCAGCAAGAAGAACCAGAAGATTATGTAATCGCAACTGGCAAACAAATTTCAGTAAGACAATTTATAAGCATCGCTAGCGAAGCAATTGGTTGGGGAGGAATAAGCTGGGAAGGTAAGGGTTTAGAGGAAATAGGTAGAAGAAAAGATAATGGGAAAGTTGTTATAAAAGTTGATTCCAGATATTTTAGACCAACAGAAGTAGATAATCTTTTAGGAAATTCAGAAAAAGCAAAGAAAAAATTAGGCTGGGAACCAAAAACCAACATAAAGCAATTAATTTATGAAATGATCGAAAATGATGTGGAAGAAACTAAAACTATTGTTTGAAGTGATATTACTTGATAAATAAGAGTCTTTTGAGAATATCCTTTTGAAGTATAATTTATATATTATTTATTAAAGACTTTGAATATCCTTATTACAGGTTCAACTGGAATGGTTGGGAAAAATTTAATAAACCATAATAATGCAAAAGAATACACTATATCAGACCCTAGTAGTAAAGAATTAAATCTTTTAGATAAATCTATAATCTTGCAATGGCTAGGTAAAAATCCCACTGATCTAATAATCCATTGTGCCGGCATAGTTGGTGGTATTCAAGCGAATATAAATGATCAGAGTGGATTCCTATTTAATAATTTACAAATGGGAATTAATCTAATTGATGCTGCTTATCAATCAGGGATTAGAAATTTAATAAATCTTGGTAGTTCTTGCATTTACCCAAAGAATATTTCAAATGAGATTGATGAATCAATGCTACTTTCAGGAAAATTAGAGGAAACAAATGAGGGATATGCCATAGCAAAAATTTCAGTAGCAAAATATTGCCAATTTTTATCAGATAAAGGATTTAATTATAAAACAATAATTCCATGCAACATCTACGGAAAGTATGATGATTTTAGCGAAACAGGATCGCATATGATCCCAGGGGTAATAGCTAGAATGCATAAAGCTAAAATCAATCAAAAAGATTACATCGAAATATGGGGAGATGGTACAGCAAGAAGAGAATTCATGTATGCAGAGGATCTTGCGGATGCTATTTGGTTCTGTGTTAAAAATATTAAGAAAATTCCAAAATTTATAAATGTTGGTATTGGAGAAGATTTCTCAATAAGAGATTACTACCAAACCATTTCACAAATAGTAGGATTTCAAGGCGAATTTAAGTTTGATAGAACAAAGCCTGTGGGAATGAAAAGAAAGTTAATTAGCTCCAAAACAATTAACCAGTTAGGATGGATGCCAAAATTTTCCCTTAAAAAAGGAATTTCATGCACATATAATTACTACACTAAGGAGATTGAGAATTGATTATGTCTTCAGGTTTAAAATTAGCATCAAGTTCATGGGATGAAGAAGAAATTAAAGCAATGCAGGAAGTAATTAAATCTGGTGATTTTTCAATGGGGAAAAAGGTCTTAGAATTTGAAAAGGAATTTGCTTCATATGTTAAATCAAAGTATTCAATAATGGTAAATTCTGGTTCGTCCGCGAATCTATTAATGATTGCTGCTTTATTTTTTAAAAAAGATAATCCTCTTAAACCTGGTGATGAAGTAATAGTGCCTGCTGTATCTTGGAGTACCACATATTATCCGCTCAGCCAATATGGATTAAAATTAAAATTTGTTGATATAGATAGAGAGACACTTAATTACGACTTAAAAAAGCTATCTGAAGCAATATCAGAAAAAACAAAGTTACTAATGGTAGTAAATATTCTTGGAAACCCGAATAATTTTTCAATTATAAATGAAATTTTAAAAGGCAAAAAAATAATAATTGTAGAAGATAATTGCGAATCGCTAGGTGCAAAGTTCAAAGATAAATTTACAGGTACTTTTGGAATTATGGGTTCATATAGTTCATTTTTTTCTCATCATATTTCCACCATGGAGGGGGGGCTAATAACTACAGATGATATTGAGCTTTACCATATATTATTATCAATAAGATCCCATGGTTGGACAAGAAATTTACCAAAAGAGAATAAAATATCTTCTCTTAAAAGTGATAATGAATTTGAAGAATCATTTAAATTTATCTTACCAGGTTACAATCTAAGACCATTGGAAATCTCCGCTGCTGTTGGATTAAAACAACTAATAAAATTACCAAATCTAATAATAGAGAGAAGAAAAAATTCTGAATTCATGAAAGAAATTATTTCTTCAAGTAAAGTCTTTTCTATGCAAAAAGAAATAGGAGAAAGTAGCTGGTTTGGTTTTGCAATAGTGATAAAAGATAGCATAGATATCTCTAGAGAAAAAGTTTTTGAATTTTTAGATTTATTGAATATTGAATATAGACCTGTAGTTACTGGTAATTTTCTTAATCAACCTGTTTGTAAATTCATTGATATCATTGATAACGGGACAATGGTAAACGCTAACTATATCGATAAAAATGCTTTTTATATAGGCAATCACCATTACGATATATCTACTGAACTAAAACATCTAAAATTTATAGAAAAAGAAATTTTAGAATAATGAAAAATAATTATCATTTTTCTAAAGATGTTGATGTATTAATACCAATCCATTATTCAAAAGAAGAATATTTAAAAGAATCAATAAACTCTCTTATAAATCAAACATTAAAACCAAATATAATTTGTATTTTAAACGGAATGGATGAAAGTTCAAATATTTATTATAAAAAAATCCTCAAAGATCTTTCAGTTAATAAAATAATCATATGCTCAATTAAAGGGATCCCTAATGCTTTAAATTATGGAATAAAATACTCTGAAGGCAAATATATAGCAAGACAAGATGATGACGATTTTTCAAATCCTGAAAGAATATTAAAGCAGAAGATTTTCCTAGAAAAAAACGATGTTGATATTGTTGGAAGTAATATAAATTTAATTGATAAATTTGGGAATAAAATAGGCTATAGAGAATATCCAATTTCTAACAAAAAGTGTAAGGAAACCCTTGCTTATAAAAGCTGCTTTTGTCATCCCTCAATTATGGTTAGAAAAAGTTTTTTCTTAAAAAATAAATATCCTTTAATTAGTGGTGAAGATTATGCATTATGGCTTAAATCATATCGTAATTCAACTTTTAGTAATTATCCAGAGTTTTTATACAATTATAGAATTCATTCTGGACAAGTTTCAAAAACTAAAATTAATTATTTATTTTTAAAAGAGTCAAAAAAGATTATCAATAAAACACATGACAAGAAACAAAAAATTAAATTGATAATTAACTTAATTTATACTATCTTAAAATGCTTAATAAAAAGAAGAAAAATTAATTTTAATACGGAATTAAGTTAATGGAATTTAAAAAAGATTTGGCAAGTATAATTATGCCTAGCTGTCATAAATTAACCAGTATCAACAAAATTTGTTTCGAAAATAGTATTAAGCAAAATTATGAAGATGTAGAGTTTTTAATTTTTGTAAATGGAATTAATAGAACAGAATATAATAATTTAATGAGATTTCTAGAAACTAAAAATATTTATAATCATAAAATAAAATCTCTTTACTCAAAGAGCAGAGTAGCTATAGGTAAAGCCAGAAGAGATTTACTTAAAATCTCAAATGGTGAATATATTATTTTCTTGGATTCCGATGATATTCCTTGCAAAAATTTAATTAGTAATAAAGTAGAAATTTCAAAAAAATATGATTCGAATATTGTTTTCTGTAACGCTAAATTAAATAAAATTAAATCTTCAAGAAATTCCAGTTTTTATAGAAATTATTATATTTACTTAAGTAGATTTAAAAATTTTTTTAATAATCAACTTTTTGAAGGGATTAATCTTTTTCCAAATTCAGGCACCCTTATAAAAAAGAATTCTAAAAATATGTTTTTACTAAACCAATATCCATTATGCAAGCATGAAGATTTTATATTTTATAAAAGATTAATATCTATAAATAAAGAATTCACTATTACTAATCAATATTTAATTTCATACAACGTTGGTAATAGTTTCACTAGTAACAAACTAAGATCAAGGATTTGGCATTTTAAATCTCTTACAGAAGAATTAAATAGGCCTGCGATTAATGCTTTTTTTATAATTATCAATGGATTTATAATAATTATTTTTATCCGTTTTTTATTTGCTATATCGAAAGTTAGAAATAATTCTATTTCAAGAACGAAGAAAATCTCGTTAAAGTGATGAAGAATAACTTAAATTTATTAAATAAAATAATCTATATTTCTAATATTGATAAAAAGCTGAAAGGTTTAAATAATATATTATTTTTTGGTTTTATTTCAGGGATCTCCGAACTTATTATATTTGGAAGCAGTTTATATATCATAAATTTATTAATTGACAAAAAAGAAATAATATTTAATCCAATATTATTACTTATCGCTATTATAGTAGGCTCGATTTTAAGGATTATTTCATGTAAGAAACTAATTGAATTTACACACCATATTGGATCTAATATTGGTCAATCGATTTTAGATAAAAGATTAAGGAATAAAAGACTTTATCATAATCATCATAATATTGACGACAATATTATAGTCTCAATAGTTAATTATACACAGATTTTTGTCTCAGCTCTCCAGAATATTGCCCTAGCTTTAGCAGCAATAATGGGTATTTTCTCGATACTATTAATTTTATCTATTTCTAATTATTTAAATTCAATATTAATAATATTTCTCATTTCAATAATTTATATCACTGTAAATAAAATAAACTCATTTAGGTTATTGAGTATATCAAAAGAAATCGCAAGTGATCAAAGAAGCGTCCTAACTAATACTAGAGATGCACTAGATATGGATGAAGAGATATATATATATAAATCGTTTAGTTTTTACAAAAAAAAATTATTTAAAAGTCAATTTAAATTAATGAGCAATCTTGCAAATTCATCTTTTATATCATCATTACCAAAACTTATCATAGAACTCTTTATTCTTTCTTTTATTTCAGTATTATTGATTATTGATTCTCAGAATTATAAAGAAATAAGTTATTTAAATTACATAGTCGTACTATTAATAAGTTGCCTAAGAATAGTCCCATATGCACAATCTATTTATGCCGCACAGTCAAGTATTAAAATTTACAATGATCCAATAGATATTTTATATCAGTATCTAAATGAAAATTTCACTATAAATAAAGTAGATAAAAATATTTCTAATAATAATTTTAAACTTAACTTAATAAATAAAAAGGAAGATGCAAAAAATAGAACTATAGCTAGATATAAGATTCGTCATAATTCGCAAACCATATCTTTAAATATAAAAGAAAATCAAATAATAGGTATAAAAGGTATTTCAGGATGTGGTAAATCGACTTTAATAAGATCAATGATTGGTTTAAGAAGGGAATATGAAATAGAATTGTATATAAAAAATAAAATATTATCTAAAACAGAAACTGAATTTATAACTAATCATTTAAAAGTAGGATTCATTCCTCAAAAATCTTATGTTTACTCTGGGTCAATAAAAGAAAATATTTTACAGAGTGAATTTTTTGAAGATGAGGAGATTATAAAATTACTAATAAAATTTAAATTAAAAAAGAATAAATTTGAAGCAAAGAAGTTTCTTAATGAACAAATTGGAGAAAATTCTACATTGAATTTAAGTGGAGGGGAAATACAAAGAATTTCCTTAATTAGGGCTTTAATTAGAAGACCAGATATTTTATTTATAGATGAAGGCATGTCAGGATTGGATGAATATAATTCAACAAAAATAATGGAAACTTTACTAGATTATGCAAAAAGTGTTGTTATGATTTCTCATTCTAATAAAATAGAAAAGTATTTTGACAAAATGATTAATTTTGAAAATATACTTTAAAAAAATTTTATGAATTTACAATTTTTTAAGGATGATTTCAATAATTTTACCTGTATATAATAATGAAAAAACATTAAAGGATGTTTTAAATTCTCTGATTATTAATATAAACAGAAAAGACGAACTTATTATCATAAATGATGCTTCAACTGATACTTCAAATCAAATAATTAAAAGTTTTATAAAAAAATATAGTAGTTATAATATTAAATTAATAATTAATAAAAAGCGTTCTGGTATTGCAAAGAGTCTTAATAAAGGAATTGATAAAGCCACTAGAAAATATATTGCAAGAATTGATGGCGATGACATTAATATTAGTAATCGATTCGAATATCAATTAAATATACTAAAAAAAAATAAGCAAATAGATCTTTTAAGTTGTGCCAAAATAGATTATAAAAATATTGAAGATATTAATTATTCAAATAAGTTAATTGGTAAAAATAGTAATTATGAAGTTAAGAGAATTTCCAAATATAAATTAGCGTATAAAAATCTTATTGTTCATCCCTCAGTAATTTATAAAGCAGAAATTATTAAGAATTTCAAATACAATCTAAAATATTGCGGAAAATGTGAAGATTATTATTTATGGCTAAAATTAATTTCTTCTGGAGTAAATATTTATAGTTGTCCTACGCCTGTAATTTACTATTTCAACCAATGTTTAAATATAAAAAAGGTAAAGTTACAAAATATTTATTCTATAAAGGCTAGAATAAGCTGCCTTGATATAAGAAATCCTTTATTTTCTTTATTGTTGTTAATTGGAACAATTAGAGATATGATGAGTCTTGCTAAGATTCAAATTTCAGAAAATAATGAAATATGATATTTGGTATATTTTTTGTTACTCGAAATATGAATATAAAAATGCACTTGAAAGATTAAAACTTTCAATAATTAGCATAAAATGCAAACGTAAAATTAACATATTGAGCTGGCACAAAAATTTGGAGAAGGACATAAATAATTTAATAAAAACCAGAAAAATTAAAATTTATCAAACAAATAAACAAAAATTTTCAAGATCATATCTTATTAATTTAATTCCAAATTTAATGTTGAATAGTGAAAAATATTTTTATTTGGCAGATACTGATTTGTTTTTTCACCCTGAATACTTTGAGTGGCTAGATTTTTTAGGTAGAAAGCTTAATCATTACAAAAACGACTTAAGAATAATCACTTCAAACTTCAATATCAGACCAAGGAAAAAATTAAAGTTTATTCCAAGTAAATTATTTAATATAATCTCAACGTATTTACCAAAGTTATATGATTGGTCACTACCGATGAATTTTAATCAAATTTTAAATATGGAATTATCTAAAAAAGGGTATGCCCATGGATGCGGACTTATTCCAATAGAAAGTTTGAAGAAAATTGGAGGATATAATGAGGAAATTATAGGATATGGTCCTGAAGATGACCTTTTTAATCAGAGACTAAAATTTTTTGCAAGAGTCTATTACCATAAAGGGGGAATACGTAGTTCTACGTTTCATATTTATCACTCAAAACTCAACCATCAAAATAAGAAAAAAAACTGGCACTATTGGAATAAAATAATAAAAGATATTGATATTAATTCAATACATTCAGATTATATTATAAGGTAAATGAAAGAATTTATTTGGACAGAATGTTATGGATGTCCACTAATAGGAAAAATTTCTATAGAGTCCTTTATCAATTTCCATAAAAATCTAAAGCTAAATGTATTTGCATATGAGGAAGATATAAAACATTTACCAAAAAATAAAAATATTACCTATCACAAAATTAAGAAAATTAATTTTCCATCTTCTATTAAAAATAGATTTCTTAATATTTTTAAAAAATCTTACGAGATTGATGAAATAAATGTAAAAAACTATTTTAAACAGGGTCATAAAGGCACAGCAGAAATTTGGGCTTATATTTTAAAAAAGTTTTCAAAATATGAAAATATGATTCACTTCGATAGTGATGTAATATTTTGTGACTCTGCTATTGAATTATTAATAAAAGAAGCCAAAAAATATGATTTAATTGGCCAATGTAGACCTTATAAAAATAATGTAAATAATGATTCGGTTAGAGAATTTCCTGATTTAGTCCAAACTTGTTGTTTTCTATTTAAGCCTGCTTTAGCTCCATCTATTTCTAGGATTAAACAAAAAAAACTTAGCTTAGCTATTCAAGGAAAATATAAACTAACAGGGAAAAAACTACTAGATTTTTTTGATCAGATTTCTCATGAAATGATTTTAAATAATGGGAAAATAAAATTTATATCGGTGGAAAAATTTGGTGGAATTTCTAAAGATGGCTCTAGAAAAAGTAAATTTAGCAATTTGAATGATATAAATACAAAATATAAAATGGATATTGGAAGTATGTTAGTACATTTTTCAGCAGTAGGATCAGGATATAATATTTGGAAAAATTCTGGTAGAACTGACTCTATTTCTTATGACAAATATGCTCTAGATAGATTTTATTTATTCATGAAATGTTTTTATCCAAATGAAGATTTAAAATTTCAAACCGAAAAAGAATATAAAGAGCTCATAAATTATATTCAACATTATTTTAGAAAAGAAAAATGAGTAATATTTACATAGCCTTAAATGGAGGATTAGGGAATCAATTATATATTGCAGCAACTGGAATTTGCTTATCTGAAATTTTAAATCAAGAGATATACTTTGATACCCATGCCTATAAAAAATATAAACTCCATAAATTATTAGTTCATAAATTACTACCCAATATTAAATATGAAAATAGAAATATTATTTTTAGAGGATATCCATTATTAAGTAGACAAAAAAGGGTTTTGAAATTAATTAAGGAAACTTCTCCTTCCTACGATGAAAAAATATTAAATAATTTAAAAAATAGATTTTTTCATAATGATTACTTTTTAAAAGGATATTTTCAAAGTTTAAGTTATTTTTCATTAATAATTCCAAAATTAAAAATCGAAATTGACAAAAACTTAAGAAATCTTAATGAAGAACTTAGTTGTAAAAAAATTACTGATATTTTAAATAAAACATTAACTATTCATATTAGAAGAAAAGACAAATTAAGTGAAGTCAATAAATCTATCTATGGCTTTATAAATAAAGAAGGTTTTAAGAAAATAATTTACTCAATATCAGATAAATATGATTTTCAATATTTATTAATTTTAGGGGATGATCAAAGCTTTAATATTGAATTTAAAAAATTCTTGTTAAGCGATACAAAAATAAAATATAAAATAATTACTAGCGAATTTCTATCTAATAAAATTTCCCCTTTTAATGATTTCTTTTATATGATTAATAGTAAAGGTTTAATTCTAAATAATTCTAGCTTTAGTCTTTGGTCTGGATATTTATCAAACTCAAAAAACATTTTCTATCCAAGCTTGCTTTTCCCAATTCCTAAGCATCAATCAATAAAAGATCTAAATTCTGAGGACTTAATAATGCCACATTGGGTAAGCTATAAAAACCAATATCTATAATGAAATATTATTTATCAACAAATAATTCAAATCTTAAAAAAGAACTAATTAGATTTAACAAAAGTAAATTCATAAATAGAGAAGAATTAAAAAAATATAATTCAGCCGAAATTATTCTGATAAGTATTGACAAACCAAGATTTAAAGATTTATTAATTCCATTTAACAAAAAAATCTTATTTAGACTTGAATATTTACCTGTAAGAAAATTTCCATTTGACATTTTCTTTTATAAATTATTTTTTGATTTTATATATGAATGGGATTCTTCTTTTATAGATAATTCTTGTTCTTTTTTACCTTTTTTCCCTCCAAGAATTGGAATGATTCACGAGAATGAAATTGTAGAAGAGAAAGTAAATTTAAATTATTTTTTTCTAAACCAATTTAAAAAATCTAATTTAATAAGTACTATAATTAGCGACAAAAAATTATTATTATGGCAAAAAAAAAGAATTGAATTAATTGAATTTCTAGTAAAAGATATCAATCAAATAGAAAGATATGGTCGAGGTTTCAAAAAAGTTCTTGATAAATCAGAAGTATTAATACCCTTTAAATATCATATTGCTATTGAAAATTGTGAAAATGGTCCAAGTGAAAAATTATGGGACCCATTACTTTGTAATTGTATTGTCTTCTATGGTGGAAATTTAGATTTAGTTTACCCATTAATAAGAAAAGCAATAATTCAAATTCCAATTTTTGATAAATATAAATCAAAGAAAATAATATCTAATGAATTAAAAACCTCAAGAATTTTTAATTCAGTAACTAAAGAAGATTGGCTTGAAATTAAATCTTCTATAAAAAGACTATATAGTTTCGAAAATCATAATATTTTAAAAAAAGATTTAATTCATAAAAAAATCTAAGATTAAAAAAAAATCAATAATTTACTTTCTACCATAATTATCCTCTAGTCTTATTATGTCATCTTCTCCAAGATAACTACCACTTTGAACTTCTATAATTACTAAAATTTTATCAGTTTTATTAGAAAGTCTATGTTTTGAACCTAAAGGTATAAAAATACTTTCATTTTCTTTTAAAATTTTTGTTTTATTATCAATTTCAACGAATGCTTCCCCAGATACTACTATCCAATGTTCTGTTCTAAATTTATGTTTCTGCAAAGATAAAGAACATTTAGGATTGACTTGTATTCTTTTAACTTGCCAATTAATCCCTTTTTCTATTGATTGATAATTGCCCCATGGTCTAAAGCCCTTATTATGAAAATTAGCCTCTTGAATATTTTGTTTTTTTAAATCAGAAACAATTTTTTTTACATCTTGATCTTTTTCCTTTATACCAACAAATAAAGCATCATTTGTTTCAACCACTATTAAATCTCTTATACCTAAAGCCACAATCAAACGGTTACTACTTAGTAAAAAACAATTTTCTGATTTTTCTGCAATTACATTACCAAATTTAGAATTCCCATTATCATCTTTCTTTGATTCCCTCCATAATGAATTCCAACTTCCTACATCACTCCAGCCAACTTCCATAGGAAATACAATTCCTAATTTTGTTTTCTCCATAACAGCTATATCAAAAGAAATATTTGGACAATTTAAAAAAGGATCTATACCTATTCTCCAAAAATTGAGATCTTTTTTACATTCACTTAATGAGTTAATACAGGCTTCATATACGTCCGGTCGGAATTTCTTAATCTCTTTTACAATTATGCTTGCTTTAGATAAAAATATTCCACTATTCCATAAAAATCTTCCAGTTGAAATCATTTCTTTTGCTTTTTCCTTATTAGGCTTTTCTGTAAATCTAATAATTGGAATTCCAATATTTGATAAGCCTTCAAATTGATTTTCTGTTTCTATGTAGCCATATCCTGTTTCCGGTGAATTTGGAGGGACTCCAAATGTAACAATCCCTCCTTTTTCGCTATATACAATTCCTTTTTCAATAATTTGTCTAAACTTTTCTTCATCTTTTATAAAATGATCAGCTGAAAGTATTAATAAATGAGGGTCTTGCCCATCTTCTAATGCTTTAAGTGCGGCTATTGTTATTGCAGGAGCTGTATTCCTGCCAAAAGGTTCTAAAAAAATAGATAAAGGTTCTATACTTATCTCTCTCATTTGTTCTGCAACAATAAATCTATGCTCTTCGTTGCAAATTATTAATGGTTTAATTAAATTATTTAATCCAATTAATCTTTCAAAAGTATCCTGTATAAATGTATTTTTAGAGTTTTCATTTAAAGCGAGAAACTGTTTCGGATAACTTGATCTTGATAATGGCCATAATCTTGTACCACTTCCTCCACATAAAATTACAGGTAGTATTTTATTTTTATTCATTAATTTATTTATTCTTAAATTTCTTATAAAAATTTTAATATATTATGTGTAAAAAATTACTTAGAAAATGCAACTCATTTTTAAAAATAAGAGCAACTTATATCAAAATATTAATATCTCTATAGATGTAATTTCTTCCATTTCCAACCATCTATACACATATCCTCGAGATTTCTTTCTGGTTTCCACCTAAGAATTTTTTTCACCAATGAATTATCTGCTACAACAATAGCAGCATCGCCTTTTCTTCTATCAATGAATTCAAAAGGTACATTAATTTTATTTACTCTTTGAAAAGTATTAATTAATTCTAAAACGCTTGTGCCAATTCCAGTACCTAAATTAAAATTTAAAATTTTTGGAGAATTATTTATCAAATGTTCCAAGGCATAAAAATGACCATTGGCTAGATCCATTACATGAATATAATCTCTTATACAAGTTCCATCTCTTGTTGGCCAATCATTTCCATATATTTTAAAGCATTCTATTTTTCCTAAGGCAACTTGCATAATTAGTGGGAAAATATTATTTGGTATTCCAATAGGTACTTCACCAATCAATCCAGAGGGATGTGCGCCAATTGGATTAAAATAACGAAGATTGATTATTTTCCATTCTTTCAAAGAACTTTCATATAAATTAGCTAAAACATTCTCAATTGTTAATTTTGTTAATCCATAGGGATTAATCGGATTCAACTCTTGATCCTCATTAATTAGATTTATTTTTGCTGCTCCATAAACTGAGGCACTACTACTAAATACTATGGTCTTGCAATCAAAAGAATCCATAACCTTTAACAAATTTATTGTACTTACCAAATTAAAGTCCCAATACCTTAAAGGGTCATTTATTGATTCATTTATAGACTTTAAACCAGCGAAATGAATAACTCCTGTAATTGGCTTCCCAATTTTATATTGATTAGAAAAAATATCTCTTATAAAACTTTCGTTCCTTAAATCTCCTCTAAAGAAACTAAGGTTTTTTTTCATTTTTAAAAATTTGGTATCAATAATTTTATTTATTCTTTCAAAAGCTTTTATAGAACTATTTACAAGAGAGTCAACTATTAAAATTTCATAACCTTTTTCTATTAACAATAAACTTGTATGACTTCCTATAAAACCAACTCCACCAGTAACCAGAATTCTTTGCATTTATGAATTTCAATATTCATACTCATTAAATAATAAATCACAAAGAATAATTTTTTAATTTTTATTAATAATAGTCTTATATTTTTTCTAATAATAAATTTTGCGAAAATTTACTAAATTATTTAAAATTAACTTAAATTTTGCTTGAGAAGTTTTTTCATAAATGTAAAACGTTAATAACTTTGATTGTCCTAGTAAGAAATAATTAGGTTGGGTAAAATTCATTAATTTTTAAATTTTTATTTTTTTTTGAACTCAAATTATTTCTGAAAATAAATACCCGCAATTTATTTAAATTGAACAATACTTTCTAATTTAACGATTTTAATCTAGTATTGTTAACAATTAAAATTGTCTATCTTGAGAAATTTAGTTACTGGAGGTGCAGGTTTTCTAGGTTCCCACTTAATAGATAGATTAATTAATTCCTCGGAAGAAGTTATTTGTCTTGATAATTACTTCACAGGTACGAAGACAAATATACATAAATGGTTAGACAACAGAAATTTTGAATTAATTAGACATGATGTAGTCAATCCAATACAACTCGAAATTGATAGAATATGGCACCTAGCTTGTCCTGCCTCACCTATTCATTACCAAAGTAATCCAATCAAAACTGCAAAAACTAGTTTCCTAGGTACATATAATATGCTTGGTTTGGCCAATAGGGTTAAAGCGAGGATATTATTAGCTAGTACAAGTGAGGTTTATGGTGATCCAGAGGTCCATCCTCAGCCAGAACACTATAAAGGGTCGGTTAATCCTATAGGAATAAGAAGTTGCTACGACGAGGGTAAAAGAATAGCTGAATCATTATGTTTTGATTATCAAAGAGTACATAAAACAGAAATAAGGGTAGCAAGAATTTTTAACACTTATGGACCAAGAATGATCCCTAATGATGGAAGAGTGGTTAGTAATTTTATTGTGCAAGCTTTAAAAAACCAGCCAATAACGATATATGGTAATGGATCTCAAACAAGATCTTTTTGTTATGTTGATGATTTAGTAGATGGACTTATTTCGTTAATGAACTCATCTGTAAGTGGTCCAATAAATTTTGGAAACCCAAATGAAATAACAATTCAACAACTATCTAAAATCATAATCGAAAAAGCAAATTCTAATTCAGAACTAATTTATATGCCTCTTCCTCAAGATGATCCATTGCAAAGAAAACCAGTTATAGAAAAGGCGCAAAATTTATTAGGGTGGAACCCCACAGTAAATTTAGAAATGGGTCTTGAAAATACAATTAATTACTTTAAAGAAAATATTTAATCTTTTAAATTAATATGAAAATAATTTATCAGTTTTAAATGCTAATCAAAAAGATATGCTGTATTGGTGCGGGATATGTTGGGGGACCAACGATGGCAGTTTTTGCCCAAAATTGTCCAGATATAAAAGTTACAGTTTTAGATACAAATAAAGAAAAAATTGCTCAATGGAATAATGAGGATTTAAAGAGACTTCCTGTTTTCGAACCAGGTTTAGAAGAAATCATTAGAAATACGAGGGGGAAAAATCTTTTTTTTAGTACAGAATTAGAGAAAGAAATTGCAACTGCAGATATGATATTTATTTCTGTTAACACCCCTACAAAGACCAAAGGGATGGGTGCTGGAAAAGCTAGTAATTTAAAATGGATAGAAGCTTCTGCAAGACAAATTGCTGAGTACTCACAAGGCGAAACAATAGTTATCGAAAAAAGTACTTTACCGGTAAAGACTGCCGAAACAATAAAAAATATACTTAATGCCTCCAAAATTGGGAATAACAGCTGCAAAAAATTTTCTGTCATTTCTAATCCATAATTCCTTTCAGAGGGTACTGCCATAAATGATCTGCAATTTCCCGATAGAGTTTTAATTGGAGGGGAGAATGATGAAGCAATTGATTCTCTCTTTAATATTTACTCCAGATGGATAAATAAGGAAAAGATACTTAAGACTAATTTATGGAGTGCAGAATTATCTAAACTCACCGCTAATGCTTTTTTAGCCCAAAGGATTAGCTCTATTAACTCTATTTCTGCACTTTGTGAGGTCACTGGAGCAAACATAAAAGAAGTTGCAAAAGCTATTGGGATGGATAGCAGAATTGGTTCTAAATTTCTTAATGCAGGTCCAGGTTTTGGGGGAAGCTGTTTTAAAAAAGATATTTTAAATTTAGTTTATCTTTGTAACTTTTATAATCTGCATCAAGTGGCAGAATATTGGGAAAAAATAATAGAAATAAATCTTTGGCAGCAAAACAGACTTTCTAACATAGTAGTTAAAAATTTATTCGGCACTATAGATAGTAAGAAAATTGGTATTTTGGGTTTTTCATTTAAAGCAAATACTAATGATACAAGGGAATCACCTGCTATTCAAATTTGCAAAGACTTAATGAACGAAGGTGCACATTTATCAATATATGATCCAAAAGTTAGTAAAGAAAAAGTTATTTCAGATTTAAAAGGATATTCGAATTTATCTGCAAATTGCAAGCTAGAAAAAGGAACATTTGAAATTAGTTCTTCAGTCGAAATAGCATCAGAAAATTCAGATGCGTTAATTATTTTGACAGAGTGGCAAGAGTTTAAAAATATATCTTGGAATAATATTTCATCTATCATGAGAAAGCCAAGTTGGGTTTTTGATACAAGAAACATCCTAGAAATAGATGAAACAAAAAATCTAGATATTAATTTTTGGTCATTGGGTTGTAAAAACTAATAATATTTAAATATTTTTGATTTTTACTATCCATTGAAAGCAAATGTTAAAAACTATCATTTGAATATCCTCTGAAATAAGCATATCATTAATTTCGAAATGAATTGGAACGGTTGCAAGATTTCTACATTTACCACCGTCAAAACCCAAAATTGCATAACTTTTCATCGACTTCGAATTAGCAACATTTAAGGCATTAATAATATTTTCAGAGTTTCCACTTCCTGAAAGAACTACTAAAAGATCATTGCGAGAGGCTTTAACATCAAGCTGCTGTGAAAAGATATGCTCATATCCAATATCATTAGCTAAACATGTAATAACAGCCTGATTTGCGGAAAGAGCCTCTACTTTAAGACCTTTATTATCTGAAGATTCAACAGAAAAGCCGATACCATAATGAAAATCGTTTGCTATGTGAATTGCATTAGCAGCGCTGCCCCCATTACCACATAAAAAAAGTTGATTTCCATTTTCCCAGATATTAATAATATCCTTAGCAAGACTCTCTATTTGATTAATTTGTTTTATTTTAAAAGTTGATTGAAGCCTTAGTAGATAATCATCTAAATGAGATTTAAATAATATTTCTTTCATTAATTAAATCTTTATTTTTACTATCTATAGAATATTAAAAATAAATAAAACTTAAATAACTTATAAACATTTATTAAAAAATGTATTTAAAAAACTAATTATTAAATTAAGAAATCATTTAAAAACTTTTTTATTTATTTTAATCTTATTCGTTACTAGGAAATTTCATCTGAACATATTCACCAATCAGAATAATAAAAGGAGTAAATAATGTATTCTGTTTAAGTATCATCATTGATGAAACCAACAGAGCGCAATATGCATATAAAGCTCTTGAGTTTTTATTTGTATTGTTCAACCCAATGAATGCAAAACTTCTTATAAAAAATGGAAGATAAGTGATTAACCATGCAATAAGTCCCAGAATTCCATATCTTATCGGTATTGATGACGCCCCAAAAGTTGGGGTGGCATCGTACACTAAAGTCCCCGAAAGTTTCAAAGTTTTATCCCCGAATAATGTGAGATTATTGAAGAAATTCCTAATAATAAAAAAAATTGTAGAACTAGATTCTGCCTTTATTGGGTAGTAAATCTCAATTAATTTTAGTAAAATAATTATAGTAACAGGAGCTAGTGTTAATCCTAAAATATATGTAAATATTTTTGGCATCCTAAATATTGCTATTTTACTAAAACATCTAAGTAGAATTATTATTAGAAAAGAACTAACGGATGTAGCACTTCTAGTTAAAAAATTTATAAAAAATAAAAAAATTAAATTAATTCTAATGGTCTTAAATAAACCAGTAGCATAAGATAAAAGTAAAAAAGCTGAACTATACATTACCCCAGAAGGTTCAATCCAAAAAAAGTTTAATTGACGTACTCCAATGTCCATGCAATTACCAATGGTGCCTTGATATTCCATAAAAGAAATGAAATAAGGGTTAAAAAAACAAACATTTGGTCGAAGACTTCTATTAAAAACATTTGATTCTTTTGATACCCATGGTAAATCGGTTACATCCCAGTTGCTTAAATCTAAAAATCCTAAATAGTTAAAAATTTCAATGAATGTTGTCAGTAATAAAAAGATAATATTCAAAATTAAAACAAGATTTATTATGTTTTTAATGCCAACTCTTCTAGAAAAAATTATTGGTAATAATGCTAATAATGTTCCTAATTCCCTTAATGAATAAGATGATCTAATCATTAGAAAGTTAATCATTAATGCAATTATTAAAAAAACATATCTAGAATTTATGATTCTTAAATAGGTACTAGTTTCAGTAAATAAAAACCATAAAATTGTTACGGCAAATATGCAAATAAGTGATAATTGATAATTAAAGCCAAGCAGAAATTGTAATGGGGTTTGGTTATAAAATGTCCCAAAAATATAAATTATTGAAAATATTAATGAAGTAAGATTAATTTTCATAACTCACTTACCAAACAGTTCTTCCTCCATCAATAATTAATTGACTTCCATTCATATAACTTGAATCATCACTCAAGAGGAATTTAATAGCTCCATTATATTCTTTTTCATTTGCCATCCTCTCTTGAGGTATTTTTTTTATGATCCGCTTTAAAAAACTATCTTCTTGATTATTGAATACACCACCAGGGAAAATTGTATTAGACCTCATTCTTAGAGGGTCATAAGTTGCAAGATATTTAGTTAATCCATGAATTCCATGCTTACATACTGAATAAGAAATTGGCTTTACTGCATCATTTAAAGACATTTTTTTTTCATCTTTTGAATATAATCTCTGATCTGGAGCAATAATTCCTAGGTCTGAAGAAATGTTTACTATATTTAGATTATTTAAATCATATTTTATTCCATTTATGTATAGGTATTTTGAGCAAAGGAAAGAGCCTATTAAACTTATCTCAATATCTAATCTAAATTCTTGAGTTGAGAAGTTTTCTAATCTTGTCTCTTTATTATTTTTTATTTTTTTAAAGTCAGGATTTCTAGCAGCATTATTAACAAGAGAATTAGGAAGAAAATTTATTTTTTTTAAATCATAGAACATTCTTTTTACAGAATCTTCTTCCTTAATATTGCAAAAATAATAAACGAGATTTTTATTTTTAGATATATGAAACGGATTATTTTTGTTTAAAGAAATAGGAAAATTAGTTATATCGCAGGCTATAACTTTAGCTCCATAATTAATAAGGTAATTTACATAATTTGTACCTAACAAACCTTGTGATCCAGTTATAAGAATTATTTTGGAGTTAAGTTCTTTATTCAAAATATTTATCTTTTAATTGATGATACCAATATAATATTAAAGAGTAGATCCCCAAAGAGCTAGTTTTACAGTATGAAGTTATTAAAAAGAATTATCTAATTATATATTTATAACTAAAACTCTTTTTGTTGATAAATTTTTTTTAAATTATTTATTTCTAATTTAAAATATTTTTACCATATAGTTTTTCTTTCTTTAGTGTTTATTTATTAAACTTAAAAGTCATTTTTTATTATGAATTCTAGATATAAAGGTATAATACTTGCTGCTGGGAAAGGTACTAGACTATACCCTTCTTCATTAGTAGTTTCTAAGCAATTAATGACTGTTTATGATAAGCCGTTAATATATTATCCATTGACAACATTAATGTTAGCTGGGATTAGAGATATAATGATAATAATTAATAAAGATCAGAAACTTCAATTTCAAGAGCTGTTAGGTGATGGATCAAGATTTGGTATTTCATTGTCTTATTCCGTTCAGGAAAACCCAAATGGATTACCTGAAGCTTTCATAATTGCGGAAGAATTTATTGGCGAAGATAACGTATGTTTGGTTTTGGGAGATAATATTATATTTGGTAATGACCTAACAAGAATTCTTAATGATGCTCAGCGTAGTAGTGGTGCTACGGTCCTTTCCTACCCTGTAAAGGATCCATCTAGATTTGGCGTTATTGAATTCTCTGGTGACTTCAGCGCTTCTAATTCTACAAAAATTATTTCAATTGAGGAAAAACCTTTAGAACCCAAATCAAATAGAATTATTACCGGAATTTATTTCTTTGATAATAAATGTATTAAATATGCAAAAGATTTAAAACCATCAATCTCAAGAGGAGAATTAGAAATAATAGATATATGTAAAAGGTATTTAGAAAATGACGATTTACAAGTTGAAAATTTAACTAGAACAATGACTTGGATTGATGCTGGAACATTTGACTCACTTCTTTTAGCTTCTAATTTTGTTTCGAATTTGGAAAAAATTCAATCATATAAAATTTCATGTCCAGAGGAAGTTGCTTATAAAAACAAATGGATTGATAGAGAAGAATTATTGGTTTTATCTAAATCATATCCAAAAAGTGGATATGGAGATTATCTTGCGGGAATAATTGAGAATTTCTAATGACTGTTTTTATAACTGGTGGTGCTGGTTTTATAGGAAGTAATTTTATTCATTATTTAGTTTCAAAAGGTTGGGAAGATCTAGTCGTAATAGATAAATTAACCTATGCAGCTAACCTAAATAACCTTCACCCTTTAGATGTCACGGTTAAGCAAGTTGATATTAAAAGATTAGAGAAACTAGAAGATTTATTCGTTGAGTTTAAACCACAATTTGTTTTTAATTTTGCTGCAGAGAGTCACGTTGATAATTCTATTAAAGATGTGTACCCTTTTATTGAGAGTAATATTATTGGTACAGTTAATCTTCTTAATCTTTCCTTGAAGTATGAGGTGGAGAGATTCCATCATATATCTACAGATGAAGTGTATGGATCATTAAATTCTTTTGAGTCTTCTTTTAAAGAAAGTAGTCAATATTCTCCTAGAAATCCATATTCAGCATCTAAAGCTGCAAGTGATCATTTTGTTATGGCATTCCATAATACTTTCGGTCTGAATGCAGTCATAACTAATTGCTCTAACAATTACGGCCCAAGGCAGCACTATGAGAAATTAATACCAAAGACTATATTAAACGTAATGCAAAATAAAAAAATTCCTATATATGGAAAGGGAGCTAATATTCGAGATTGGTTATACGTAGAAGACCATTGCAAAGCTATTTTTGATGTTTTTAATAGGGGGAAAATTGGACATAAATATAATATAGGTGGTAACTGTGAGATTAGTAATATAGAGCTTGTTCGTTTAATTATTAATCTAATGAACTCTAATGAAGGATTGATAGAATATGTTGATGATCGTCCAGGACATGATTTTCGATATTCTATTAATAATAAAAAAATAAATTTAGAAATAGGTTGGGAACCAAGTTACAATATTAAAAACGGACTTATTAAAACCATAAATTGGTATGAAAGCGTTAAAAACTAAGATAAAAGATGCTTTTGTTATAAATGTTCCTAGGTATGATGATCATCGAGGTTTTTTTATAGAATCTTTCAATGATAGGAAATTTAATAATATCGTTGGTGCTAATATTGAGTTTGTACAGGATAACCATTCTAGATCTTCCCATCGTATTTTAAGAGGCTTACATTATCAAGTTGAACATCCTCAGGGGAAATTGATTCGTTGTGTACAAGGCATTATTTATGATGTAATTGTAGATCTTAGAAAAAATTCAATTACCTTTGGTAAATGGTTTGGAATAAAATTAAGTTCTCCAGAAATTCAACTTTGGGCTCCTCCAGGATTAGCCCACGGATTTTATACTTTAAGTGACATTGCAGAAGTAATGTATAAAACAACTGATTACTATTATCCAGAATTTGAAAGATCTTTAATTTGGAATGATCCAGATTTAGCCATTGACTGGGATATTGAAAAAGAACCTATATTGTCAATAAAAGATAAACAAGGTATTAGTTTTAACCAATGTATAAAATATTTATAGATGCTTCATTTTCGCTTGATATTTTTACATCCATAATCCAAAAAATCTTTGCATTGATACTATTTATTGATTTTACTCTAGAATCTTATTTAATTTAACCAATGAAGTTATTAACAGGTTCAGGAGGATTTATAGCAAGTAATTTGGAAGCTGATTTAAAGTTAACCAGGAATGATTGTGATTTAACTAACTATGAGTCTGTCATGAGTGTTTTGAATGATACTCTTCCAGATACCGTAATTCATTGTGCAGCTAAGCATGGATCTGCAGTCGAAATGATGAATAATCATTCTGAATATATAAATAACAATATTTTGTCTGATTTAAATATTATTAAAGCATGCAAGGAAACAGGTGTTAGAAATTTATTGATGCTTTCCACAATTACCTCTTTTGATCCAAGTACACCTTCACCATTTACTGAAGAATCAATAAATGGAAATATAAATGAAAAGATATTTGGTTATGCTTACTCTAAAAAAATATGTGTAGGACTCTGCAAGGCTTATCAGATGGACTATGGACTAAATTATAAGTCTACTTTTCTCGGAAATACTTATGGCCCTTTCGGTTTATTTAATGATAATGCAACTGTAATACATAATTTAATATACAAATTCGTAAAAGCAAAAAAAGAAGGTACAGATGTCAATCTTTATGGGGATGGAAAGGCAATTAGAAATTATATTTATGTAAAAGATCTTAATCCCATATTTAATAAAATTATTAATGATAAAAGTATAAAAGAACCTTTAATAGTTTCTAGTGAATTTAGTTGTTCTATATTAGATTTAGTAGAAATAATAAAACTAAATCTTTCATTTCAAGGAAAAGTTTTTTTTGATTCGAATATAAGTCATGGAGAACAAATTAAGATCGTTGATATAAAAAAACTTAAGGATTTTTTGGGTGATTTTAACTTTACAACTATAGAAAATGGGATTAGAGAAACAATTAAGTGGTATTTGAAAAAATATAATTTATAATTTGAATTTTTTTATTTTGTTAAATTTACTCTATGTAATTTTTGAAAAACTGTAAATCTTTGCAATAGTATAATTCTTTTAATTATTTCGTCATTGTTTAGTAAAATTTATGTCCGTTACTTTAGCTATTTGCATTACTCCATACAACCAAGATAAAAGCATAAAATATGCTTTGGAGTCTTGCATTGATCAAGCAGAAAATTTTGACCAGATAATTGTGGTTGATGATTGTTCTCAAGATTCAACATTTTTAATTGTTAAAAAAATTGCAAGTAAATATTCAATCCCCATAACTACATATCAATTCAGTAAAAACAATGGAGGTCCAGCATGGTCAAGAAATCTAGGACTTAGACTTTCAAAATGTCAGTACACATGTTTTCTTGATGGAGATGATATTGCCTTAAGAAATAGATGTTCTTCATTAAAGGAATACTTAACTTTCAACAAACCGGATGCTTTAGTTCATGGTTTAATAAGCGCAGATATTCTTTTTTCATCTAAGTTGATAATTCCTAAAAGAAAGTTAGATACTATCCATTCAAAAAAAATAATTTCAACTAAGTATTTGCTTTCATCAAGAGCATGTTCTCCTGGTAGTTCTTTAGTTCTTAGATCTGATATTATAAAAAAAATTGGTTTTTCTGAAGATAAAAATATAATTGGAGGTGAAGATAGGGAAATGCTTATAAATTTAACCTATAACAATTATTCTGTTTGTTCTCTTCCAAAAGTATTATGTTTGTATAAATGTAATATTAATAAATCTAACAGCTCGATTTTAAACTCTCAGCATCTTACATCCCCAGCAAATGCTATCAATATAGTTAATTATTTAAAGAAAAAATATTCTTTAATCTTTGATTACAATATTAAGTTAGAATTTGAGACAACTCTTACTGCTAATTACATTAAATTGTATGGCTTTGTTAAAGGTTTATCTCTTCTTTTTTCGACTAAAGTATACATTTCCTTTTTTGTATTAATTAATATTTGCATAAGATACTCCGTATTTTTTTTATCCTCCCATTTGATTCCTTTCTTCTTAAAACCTTTATATAAAAAATACATAAATTACAATCTTAAGAGCTATAAAATTAAATAGACTTTTAATTTACTATATTAATTCGATTTAATATTATTACCATTATTTTTCTAGTTTTACAGGAACAATTTTTCCATTTTTTAGTTTTATTATTTGATCACATTTTTCTAGTGTTGATAATCTATGTGTAATAGTTATTAAAGTCATTTTATTTTTAAGATCACTTATAGATGAAATTACATTTTTTTCAGTAATAGTATCAAGAGCACTAGTAGCTTCGTCTAAAATTAAAATCTCTGCATCTTTATATAAAGCCCTTGCAATTCCAATTCTTTGAATCTGGCCACCACTTAAATAAATACCTCTCTCTCCTACTTTTGTATTAATTCCGTTATCAAGGCTATTTATATAGTCTTCAATTTTAGCTAACCTAACAACCTCCCATACCTTATTTAGATTAATTTCCTCTTTTTTAATTCCAAATGCAATATTCTCCAGAATAGATCCATCAATTAAAAATATTGATTGTGGGACATGAGTAATAATAGATTGCCAATAATTTAGATTGTTGTAGTTATTTTTTATATCCAAAGGAGTGTTATCGATAAAGACATTTCCTTTATCTGGTGGTATAAGCCCCATGAAGATATCAATTAAAGTACTTTTCCCACAACCAGATGAACCAATTATGCCTAAATGATCCCCTTTTTTCAGATTTATATTTATACCATCAAGTATATTGAAAGATTTATCTGAATATTTAAAGTAAAGATTTTTTATTTGAATTGAGTTTTTAAAAATTAATTTTTTAGATTTGAGATTTATACCTCTGTGTTTATTTTTAAGAGAGAGAGTATCAAAAACATCATAAACTTGCGAACTATTAGCTCTAAAGCCAGTAATTCCCTGAAAGATAAGTTGCATAGAAGGAAGTATCTTTTGGGCAGCAAGAGCAAGAACGCCTAATGTTGGTATTATGTTTGTATTTTTTGTACTCAAAATAAACGTTAAAAGTGCTAAAAATATAAACCCAATATTCTCTAAAATATATCTTGGAGATGCTTGTACAAATCTATTTTGTGCAAATTTATAACGTAATGGTATATCAATTTCTTTATATTTTTTGATAAAAAAACTTTGATTTGAATTTATTATTACATCTCTAAATGAACCAAAAATTTCTTGAATTATTTTCAAATGACTTTCACTATATTTTAAAGCTAATGCACTATTTCTTGATAGAAATAAACGTGATTTGGAAAATAAAAGGTAATATGTAATAGAAAAAACAAAAATAGACAACAAAGATAAGAATAAATCTACATAACAAAGACCTATAAATAAAATAGTAATTATTATTAGAGAACTAAATATATTTAGTATGTATCCCAAAACAACAGTTAAGGCATTAACAGAGGTACTTAATTTATTTAAGATATTACTGCTATTATTCTTAATATGTTCTGTGTAATCTTTAAAAATAACTTTTGAAAAAGCTTTAATACTTATATCGCTAGTTATCTTTGCTGCAAGAACTCCACTTAGCCATAAATTCAGTACCCTAATTGAACCAGTAAAAATACAGCTTATTATGAATAAAAATACACTCAAAAGAAAAATATTATTATCAATATTTAGCCAATTGGAAATTTTAATTATGAGAATTGGATGATTAATGCTATCGCCGCTATTCAATATTGATAAAAAATTTTTCAATAAAATTAAGTTAGAAATCTCAGCAATTCCGCAAGTTACCATTATCAAACTTAATCCTAAAACCTGTTTTCTTCTTAATGGATTTAAATTCTTCCAAATTAATTTAATTATTTTTAAGTTTGAAAAATTAGTTTGATTTTTTGTTTTTGACATATAAATTAATTAGAACTTCTTTATTTTTAAATACATCCGGCTGGTTAATTTTTGCATTGAATTAAATATGCGTTTAGATTTATATAGGTGAGATTAAAATGAGTTGATCCTATATAAAGAATTATTCCAAGAAATTAATCAATTCACTAATAATTATAATAAGATCTCTTACTAATAGACCATAGAGAATATTATTTGGTAATTAGCTTTAATACTTTTTAGCTAATTTTTATAGTTGAATTAAATTGTTACTACTACATAAGAATTTTTTTTATGATTATTTTAATCTAAGAATTTTTTAATATAAATGATTTTAAATTTATTATCTTTCGTAAGAATTATTTAGTCTATCCAAATTTTTAAAGTGCAATATTAAATGTACTTAATTAATTGGGTTTTAATAAACAATAATTTTTCTTATCTTGGCAAATAAACTTTTAGTTTTAAAATCTTGTTTTAAATATAAGATTTTTGTTTACCAAAATATTTTCCGTTAAAATTAGGGAATACTTAATAAGTCAATGTATAAATTCAAGTACATTAATGGGCCAATAAATTTTAACCAGGCTAGTGATTTATTTAATTCACTTTCACGAGCAAATGAAATAAAAATACTAAGTGAAAAGAATATTCTAAAAAAATTTAAATTTCTCCAGCTTTCAATTAAAAATAATAAAGATATAAGTGCTTTAAACCCTAATACAATAGATTCTCCATATCTTTTAGGCTTAAATAAAAAAAAGTTAACTAAAGAATTATATATTTCACTTTTGCAAGGTCAAAAGTTGAGTTATAGTTTTGGATTTTTTATATCCACATTAAAATTTAATTTAAAATATGAACACATAAAAATATTTTTTTTGGAATTATGTAAATTTATAATAGGTTTTTTAATTTCTCTAACTGATACAGTTTTAATTTTCTTTGTAGCAATTTACTTCTTAATAAAAAATAAGTTTGAGAGTGCAAAATATAATTACCTTAACAAGGTTAAAGAAATTTATACAATTTATTTTTGGAAAAATAAAGGTATAAATTCAATAAAGTATTATTATCCAGATTTTGATGAAAGAAAAAATGCATTGGCATATGCAACAGCTATTTCTCAATATAAATATTTTTTTATTGGATTTTTAAATACTAATAAATATAAAAATATTTGCACTGCTCTTGACTTTATAGACCTCACAAAATTAATTAAATCACTTTTACAATTAATTATAATTTATTTATTTGATTTAAGAATATTCTTTAATCCAACATTTGGTTTGGTAATTAAATATTTTCAATCATTTAGATATATAAATAAAACATTTGTTACTCTTCTAAATTATAACGCCTCTTACAAAATATTGAAATTAAATTCAATAAATTGTATTTATGCATGGTTTGAGAACCAATCTTGTATTAAAGGATTGCTATTTGGTTGGAGTAAATATTTAAATTATTTAAAAAATAAAAATTTAGATATTTATATATATTATGGTTTTCTTTTTACTAAAAATGGTTTAAATCAAAATAAGCCTACATATTCAGAACTCTTACTTTCCAATTATTTAACAAATAACTTTTTGTTTCAGAATAATGAATCAGCTAAGGAGATGAAAAGTTTTTTTTATAAAAATAAATTTAATCTGAAGTTTAGTGTTGTAAGAGAATCTCTTAAAAAATATATCCAAGGATATGAAGATAAAACTTTAAATAAAAAAAATAAAAAAAGAAATTTTACCATAATTAGTAATCACGAATTTAATGAATTATCTATTATTTGTTATAGGCTAATTAATTTTATAAGAAATAACCCTATTTATAATTACAACCACAAAACAGTACTTCATATCAGATTACATCCTACACTTGATTCTAAAAAAACCTATAAAAGATTAATAGATTTTGCTAGAGAAAATAATTTAAAATTACCGCATATTGAATTCATCAATAATGAAAAAGAAACCTTAATGAGTTCATTAGAGAACACTAAATATGCAATATTTGGCCATTCCCCTTTAATAAATTTAGCTTTATCTTATGGAATAAAAGTAATAGCTTTTAGAACTAATTTTCTTAGTCAGCTGCCTATTTATGAAAAATATCTCACTAGCAAATTAATTGAAATAATTAATTAATATAATAAAAAAATTTATGTTTTAAAGCTTTTATATAAATTTTCAAATCCAAAAGTATAATAATATAAAATAAGTCTAATAAATTAATAATTTAATGACATTCAATGAAAAGCTTAATTTAAGTAATTATGAACCAATTGACAACGATTTAGAATTACATAATTTAAAAAACGCTATTTTTAAAAACAAAAAACAAATTTTTTATTTCACATTAGCTGGTTTCTTTTTGGCTTTTTTATTTATATTTCAAAAGGACACTTGGAAAGGAGAGTTTGAAATAGTACTTGAAAAAAAAGAAAATAGTATATCATCAAGATTTAGTTCAATTCTTTCTGGACCTAATTCCCAAATTTTAGGAAATCTTTTTGGTAATAGTGCAGTTACAAATGATATAAAAACAGAAATAGAGATTTTAAAAAGTCCCTCAGTTTTAATTGATATTTTCGAATTTGTACAAAATCAAGCAAATAATAAAGAAAACTCAAATCGCAATATTCCCTTTATGGAATGGAGAGAAAATTTAAATTTTTCATTGCTAAAAGATACTTCTGTATTAAGTATTTCTTATGTTAGTAAAGAAAAAGAATCTATTATTCCTGTCCTTAATAGAATCTCTAAAAAATATCAACAATATTCTGGCAAGAAAGAATTAAAAAATATAAATTCTGCTTTAAACTTTTTGGAAAACCAGATCAAAATATATACTGACAAGAGTACTCAATCAGTAAAAAAAGCACAGGAATTTGCATTAAAATATGATTTTGGTATTTCTCCGATTTTTACTTCTAATAACTCTAGTGAAGAAAAAAACAAATTTCCAAATCCTGAGGAAGTTAGAGTTAAATCGATTAACGAATTAAGACTTATAAATAACCAATTAGATAAAATCAAACAAAATAAATTCAATAATGATGAGATTTTTTATTTTGCTCAGTCCTATTTAAATGATACAGATATTCCAGAAATCATCAAAAATAGTAATAAATTAAAAGCTGAATTATCAGAAAAAAGATCATTTTTTAAAGAAAATGATATTTCAATAAAAAGACTTATAAATTTAGAAAATTCATCTAATCAAGAAGTTCAAAAAACTCTAGTAGGAGCTCTAAAAGCAAGAAAAATAGAGTTAGAGTCTCAACTGGATGCTTCCAAAAGACCTGATGGGATTCTTATTAAATATTTTCAACTCATAAGTGAAGCAAAGAAAGAATTACAAACTTTAGAAGAACTGAAAATTCAATCAAGAGTCCTATCACTAGAAAAAGAAAAAAGTAAAGAACCATGGGAATTAATAACAAAACCCACACTGTTGCCAAATCCAATTGCACCTAAAAGAAAGAGAATTCTTGCTGCAGGAATATTTCTTGGTCTTCTTTCTGGATGTGGTTTTGCAAGATTTAAAGAAGGGAGAAAAAATTTAATTTTAAATAGTAATCAAATTATTAAACTTTCCAAATGGGATTTTCTTTGTGAATTAAAGAATAATGATTGGGAATCTTCTTCAGAAACCTTGAAATACTTAGCTCTAGGAAAGCTAACAAACTCCAAAAAAAATATTTCAATTATTAAAGTAGGGAACTACGAAAATCAAGTATTAGATAAGTTTTTAGAAGTCTTAAATAAATACCTACCAGATAAAGAAATAAAAATCTTCACAGATATTACTGATGCTAATAAATTCGGTGAGATAATTCCAATTTTCTTAATTGGCAGATCTTCTGTTAATGATTTAGAAATTATTAACCAAAATTTATCTCTTCAAGATTTAAAAATTTTAGGGACAATTTTAATAAGCTAAATATTCCTTAATTTTGTTTTTAGCTATTTAAAAATTTTTTTAAAAAAATTAAATAAGATTCACAATTTATCCTTCCCAATAAACTAAAATATTAAATAATTTTATCCAGATAGAAAATATGAAAAATTTTTATGCACCTAAAGGTAGCAAGATATCAATTAATAACGGAGAAAGTGAATTATGTTTTGATCTTTATTCGGATTCAGGATTTGAATTATTATCAAATCTAATGCTCAAAGTAGGTGCAGAAAGAAAATTAATGTATCAAGCAAATTGGTTAGGCAGACCAATCATACAATTCCCTAATGATATTTTAGTTTTACAAGAATTAATTTGGTCCATAAAGCCAGACTTGATAATTGAAACAGGTGTGGCCCATGGAGGTTCACTTGTTCTATCAGCTTCAATTTTAGAACTTATTGGAAAGGGTAAGGTATTAGGCATTGATATAGATATAAGAGCACATAATAGAACTGCCATTGAAAGTCATCCACTTAGCGACAGAATTGATTTAATAGAAGGTTCTTCAATTGATAAAATAACCATTGAAAAAATTAAACCTTATCTAAAAGACAATCAAGTTGTTATGGTTATGCTAGACAGTAATCATACAGAATCGCACGTTACAGAAGAAATTAATATTTTTAGTAATTTTGTTACAGTAGGAAGCTATTTAATAGTTCATGATGGAGCTCAGGCTTTTGTTTCTGATATCCCACGAGGAAAATTAGAATGGCGTGATGATCATCCATTAAACGCTATTCATAAATTTATTAAAAATAATAATAATTTCGAAATAGATCAAAATATGACTCGTTTTGGACAAACATCTTCTCCAGATGGTTGGCTTAAAAAATTAAAATAAATTGAACAATTAAATATTTTTTAGTCATTACGAGGCAATTTAAAAAATGAAAAACCCCCAACTTAATGTTTATAAAGATTCTGAAATTAAAGATTTAATGTTATTGAGATATTGGCAACAACAGATAAATGAAATTCTTAAAAATAATTCTTTAGAGTATCCAATACCAGTTCATCTTGGAATTGGGCATGAAGCTTTAGCATTAGCTGTATCTAATTCTTTAGATAAAGAAGACATTTTATGTTTATCTCACAGAAATTGTACTTATAATCTCGCATGTTCAAAATCATTGAAAAAAGAATTAAATTTTTATAATTTGAATTCAAAAGATTTTAATTCTCAAATGGGATCGATGAATTTAGCAATGAATAATACTAATATAATTTATTCTTCTAGTATTCTTGGAAACAACTTAGCAGTGGGATTAGGAATTGCTTTTAATAAAAAAATCTCAAAGAAGAAAAGCCAAGTTTATATACTTACTGGAGACGGGGCTATAGAAGAAGGTATATTTTGGGAATCATTATTAATAGCTAAAACGCATGCACTTAAAACTTTAATAATTATTGAAAATAATAACTTTTCATTAGGATCAACAATTGAGGAGAGGAGATGTGTAATTAATTTCGAAAAAATTTGCGATGGCCTTGATATACCATTTCAAAAACTTAACGGGAACAAATACCCAATTTTAAAAGATAATATTAACCTTCTTAAGGACAAATTAATAAAAGGTCCTGCAGTTGTAGAGGTTGAGTTATGCACCTTTAATCAGCATGCGGGGGCAACACCTGGATGGGAAACTGATCCAAAATTTATAGATATTAAAAATGGACTTATAATTGAAGAAAACCCAATTGATCCCTTGTATGAATTAAAAGTAGCCATTGGTGAGAATGCATTTAACAGATTCTCTTATGAAATCCTCAAAATGCACTAAAATTAGATATGAAAAAATATATTGAATTTATTGTCTCTGAAATTAATAAGATAACAACCACTTGTGGAGAGGTTTTATTATTTGGGGAAAATATAGATAAAGGATCTTGTCTTAGTGGTTTGTCTAGAGGACTAGAAGTTAACTCCAATGGAAAAATAATAAATATTGGCAATTGCGAGTTAACACATTTTGGTATAGGTCTTGGAATGATGCTCGATGGGGGAAATTCTGTACTTTTTGCTAAACAAATGGATTTTATTTTATTAGGATTAGAACAAGCGTGTAGTACTTTTAATTTTATAAGGGCGTACAAATCTAGAAATGAAGTAGGAAGTTTTACTATTGTTTGCATAGTTTGCGATCAAGGATTTCAAGGACCTCAATCAAGCTCTAATAATGCTTCAGATATTTCATCTTTAGCAAATATTCCTATTTATTGTATAAATTTTAAGGATGATATAGCGAAGATAATCAATGATAATTTAGTTGCAAAGGGTTTCAGAATTATATTTGTTAGCCAACGTGCTTTTAATAGCGAGATTAATAAAATTCCACTTATTTATGGAGAAAATGACTGTAGCATTTTTAAATATTATGGAGGTAGAGATGTAACTTTAGCTAGTTATAATTTTGCACTACCTGAAACATTAAAAATACGTAATTATTTAAAATCCAATGGTTTTGAATCTGATCTTTATCACATAAACTATGTTCCTAATCATTCATTAGAACCTATTTTGAATTCAATCAAAAAAACAGGTAAATTAATTGTGATTGACGACTCAAAATCAATAAAAAAATATGGAGATTACTTGGCAACTAATATTCTAAAAAATGGCATAAAATGTGACTATATTGATCAAATAAGAAGGGGTTCTGAAGATAAAAATTATGGCGTCAATCATGATCAGATGATATTCGATTATGAAAAAATACTGAAATTTGTTTCAAATAGAATCTCTTGATTTTTCTTACAAGCTTAAACTTTTATTTATTTGATATTGTATTATTGATAATTAGGTTTACGAAAAAATCTTGCTGAAATCAGTCTTAATTACAGGATCAGAGGGGTATCTTGGATCAGTTTTAGTGCCCTTCCTTCTTAATAAAGGCTTTGAAGTAACTGGCATAGATACTTGTTTTTTTAATGAATATGCATTGATTGATAAAAATGTAGAAAATAAAAATTATAGATTTATCAAATTAGATGTGAGAGACATTAATGAAAATCATCTTAAAGGGATAGATGTTGTTGTTCACTTAGCTGGAATATCAAATGATCCCATGTGTAAGATGAATTCAGAAAAGGTCTATAGTCCAACAAGAGACTATTCTAAAAAATTAGCTACTATATGCAAGTCATTAGGTATTAAATTTATTTTTGCTTCAAGTTGTTCGGTATATGGCGTAGGCAAAAATGAACTTCTTAATGAATCTTCAAATGTAAATCCTCAAACAGGTTACTCATTAAATAAATATCAAATCGAAACAGATTTAGAAGAGCTAAGTGATTCTAGTTTTTCTCCTATAGCGCTAAGATTTGCTACGGTTTTTGGGGCTTCTCCAAATATGAGATTTGATATTGTTATCAATATGTTAGTTGGAATGGCTGTTACTAGAAATAAAATCATACTGAACTCTGATGGCCAGTCATGGAGACCAAATTTACACATAAAAGATTTATGTAATTCAATATTTAAATCCATAGATTTAGAATATAAAAAAGAGCAACTTCTTGTGATGAATATTGGTGATGAAATAAATAACCTCAAAATAATAGATATTGCAAAAACGGTTCAAGATTGTTTACCTGGATCAAAATTAGAATTTCTCTCTGAGAATCCCAATATAGATATTGATAATCTTATTAAGGACAGAAAAGTTGATGGAAAGGATACAAGAACTTATAAAGTTTCATTTGAAAAAGTCAGAAAAATAATCCCTTCTTTTAGATGTGAGTGGCCAGTTGAAAGAGGAATTAGAAATATGTTGGAAATTTTCAAAGAAATTAAATTAGATGATATTAAATACAAAAATAAGTGTTTCTACAGGCTACAACAACTAGAACATCTTCTTAATACAAATCAATTATCTGATAATTTAAGGTGGAACTAAAATAAAATTAAGGATCTAATTTTAAATTTTCAATAATCAATAAAAAAAAAATGGAAACCCATAAAATCCCTTACTTATCTGATGAAAAATTCTTAGAGATGTTGGGACAAGCCAAAAAATCTATAAGGCATAGGCATTCTTATGTACTACACAAGCCTGGGGCTGAATTCAATAGAGTGTTTAATTTAATGCAATATAATTCTTACATGCAACCACATTTGCATCCTGGGGAAGAAAAAATTGAAAAAATATATATTATTAAAGGCAGTGTTTGTTGTTTCTTTTTTGATGATTTAGGCAGTATAACTGATAAGATTCATCTAAAAACTAATATGGAGAATTTTATATCTGTGCCAGCCTTTACATGGCATACGTACGCTATTACCTCAGAGACAGCAGTAACTTATGAAACAATGATGGGGAAATATAATCCTTCTACTTGGAAAACATTTGCGGAATGGGCTCCTAAAGAACAAAGTGAAGAAAGTACTAGTTTCTTAAAAAAGCTCCATGAAATTGCCAATAATTAAAATAATTAACAGTCTAGAGAATACAATTTTTGTGATCCTCTAGGTTCATAGTCAATATCAAGGGCAACCAACTGCCTTAGCTTATTTTTAATAAAATCTTTTTTTTGCGGATCACACACAATCATTAAGAAACCTCCTCCTCCAGCCCCAGCTATTTTCCCACCATAAGCACCATTTTCTAGTGCTATCGAATAATAAGAGTCAATTTTAGAATTAGAGATATTTGATGCAAGATTTCTCTTCTTTGACCAACCATTATGAAGAACTTCCCCAAATGCTTTTAGATCCAAAGGTTCTTTTTGAAGAATTGCCCTACAATCTTTTACAAGATCTTTGATATAAATAAGAGAATCTTGTTTTTCATTTATAGATTTGTGTTGTTCTATTAGTACATCCTCAGATTTTCTTTGTACTCCAGTCCAAAATAACAAAATAGAATTAAATAATAGCTTAATAGAATTATTAGGGGGTAAGATATGTTCGATTTTTACTGCTCCATTTTGCTGAAATTTAAAATAGTTTAAGCCTCCATAAGCTGCTGCATATTGATCTTGCTTACCAATTGGATAATTAAGAACATTAATTTCTACATTACTTGACTCTTCTGCCAGCTGGCCTGCTGATACTTTTTCTCCTCTTAATAGATGAAGTGCATGCAATAAACCAACTGCAAAGCTTGAAGATGACCCCAATCCCGTAGAAGCAGGTATATCAGATACGGTTGATATATAAACCGGATGATCTATTGGTACTAATCTTAAGCATTCTCTAGCTATAGAATTATTAATTTCTTCTAAGGAATTTGTCCTTTCGGTTTCAGAATAACAAAGCCTGAAATTTTCTTTAAAAAGTGGACTATGGTACTTAACAGTGACATATAAATATTTATCAATTGTTGTACTTAATACAGCACCTCCATAATTTTTATAAAATTTTGGAATATCGGTTCCTCCACCTGCAAAACTTATTCGATGAGGGGTGATAGTTGTAACTGATTTGGACATAATTTTTAATTCAACAATTACTATGATTAATTTCTTTATCTTTAAATTTTTCTAGGATAATTGGAAGCAAATCGGTGAGTCTTGAAGCGTAGTAATCTGGATTACATTTTGTTTTATCAACATTATCTCCTATAAGTATGCTTCCACAAGAAGCATTTCTTGCTGCTTGACAATCTCTAGGATCATCACCAATATAAAAAGTTTCATCAAGCCTAAGCAAATATTTTTGAGAAACTTCAAAAAACATACCGGGATTAGGTTTCCTTCTAAAGCTTTGACTTTTCCAATGATCTTTTGAAACAAATATATCAAGAATTTTTATTCCTTTTGTTTTCAGAAAGGCTGTCATATTATCATGAATTTCCTCTAAATCTGTAATGTCTACTTCGCCAGTTGCGATTCCAGCCTGATTAGAAACTATTATAAACTTAAAGTCATACAATGAAAGTTTCTTTAGTGCTTCAATAGTATCCTGAATAAAAGTGAAATCATCCCATGAAGTAATATATTTACCTCGAGGAGCCTTAACATTAATTACACCATCTCTATCTAATAAAAGAATTCTTTTTTTTTGAAAATATTTTCTAGTTTTTTCAAGTCTTTTTAAATCACCAATACTATGATAAGGATCATTAATTATAGAACCTGAAAGTTGGTTATCTAAAGATATATTTTCTAAAATTTCAGAGAAACTAATATTAGGTGAATTTTCTATAATTTGAAATTGTTTAAATATTTCATTCTTTGAACAAATCATAAAACCTAATTCAACATATTGATAATCTGCTTTTCTTTCTTTTGAATATAAAATTATTTTATTATGGTCATTTATCATCACGTTCCCAATTTTCTTTTTTGTTATTAGCAATGTTATTGAAGAACTATTATTTTTCCAGATTTGATATAGTTTATCAAGATTTACCTGAGCAAAATTATCTGAATAACAAAGCACAAATTGTTCATCTAAATGTTCATTTGCTTCCCAAATCCTTCTACCAGTATCCCAATATGAGGGACCTGAAGAATATGATATTTCCCAACCAAATTGTTTACCATCTCTAAAATAATTTTCAATTGTTTCTTTTAGATATCCAGTTAGAAGTAAAAACTTTTTAATATTATTGGGCGGCGATGAAAGCTTAAGAAGCAAATACCATAAAAAAGGTTTCTTATTTATTTCTACCATTGGCTTTGGTACCGAATTAGTTAGCGGTCTTAGTCTTGTCCCCAACCCACCACAAAGTACTACTGCTTGAGTTATGTCTCTCATTGGAAATTAGCTATCTAAGAAATTCAAGGTTTTAATAACCCCATCTTTTATTGCATATTGAAGGTTAAAATCACTAAGATTAAGAAGTTTTTTATTATTAGCCCAGAAACCTTCTAAAGATTTATTTTTAATATTTGGATAAGGCATTTTTAATTCATAATGTTTATATATAATATTTGCAATTTCAGCAATGCTAGTTAAGTTGTTTGAACCAATATTATAAATACCGGACTTTACATTTTTATTAGTTAATTCTATTATCCCCCTACAAACATCCTCAATATAAATAAAATCCTGAGAGGCATAAGGATTTTTTATACTATTTCCCTTTTTTTCATGTATGTCATTCCAAATTGAATAGATTAAAGAATGCTTTTTCTGATGAGGTCCATAGGCAAAAAATATTCTTGCCCATTTATAGTTGAAATTAAAGTCGTAAGATAACTTCTCCAAAAAAGATAAAATAGTTAGTTTAGTTAGTCCAAATATGGATACTTGATTTGGATTAAACTCTTCATTTATTTCTCCATTACAATTACCATATTCCCAACAACTGCCAGCAAAAATAAAATTTGGAATTCCAATTTGGATTAAACTTTCCAAAAAAATAAGATTTGAATTCATATTTTCTAGACATCTACTTAAAGAATAATCAGGGATCCCATCCCAAGCCAAATGAATGCAGCAATCTGGTGCGAAACTTGCAACTTTATCAATCCAATTTTTTGGTTTAGATATATCTCCAGTTAAGTATTGCACATTTTGCAAATTAATATCTTTATAATTTGTTCTTGATAAACTTAAAATTTGATCATGTTTGGAAAATTTTGTTATCAAATTTTTCCCAATAAATCCTCCCATACCAGTAATTAATATTCTCATTTTCAAACAACATTTGAAGGGTCAAAATCAGGATATTCTAGATCTTTTTCAGAAACTAATTTCGGATCAAATGGCCATTCAATATCAAAAAATTTATCATTAAATTTTATACCTCTATCAAAACCTGGTTTATAAGAAGAACCCATATAGTAGTGAATAAAGGTATTACTTTCTAACGTTAACCAGGCATTTGCACAACCCTTAGGTACAAAAATACTTTGCTTTTTTTTATACGACAATTGAACAGAAACACTTTTTAAGAAAGTTGAAGAATCTTTTCTAAGATCTATTACTACATCAAAAATTGAGCCTGTAATACAAGAAATAGTTTTTGACTCTTGATAAGGATCTATTTGATAGTGAAATCCTCTTAGTGTTCCTTTTTGGGGATTTTCAGAAACATTTCCTTGTTCAAAACTATTATCTATTTCATTTTCCTTAAATTCATTTTTACAGAAAGATCTATGAAATTTACCTCTTGAATCACTAAAAATATCAGGAGTAATGACATATACGCCTTTCAAATTTAATTCTATAAATTTCATTAAATATCAATAACTTTTGGCTCATAAGGAAGCGGCAAAATTAGTTTGCCTTTCCAATTATACTTCTTTTTTAGTTCTTCAATGATTTCATCTTTAAAATTCCATGCAAGCAAAAGAATAACATCAGGATCATTTCTTAATGCATCTTCTGGAGAAACAATTGGGATTTCAGTTCCGGGAGTAAAAAGACCTTGTTTCATTGCTGATTTATCTGCTATGACTTCTAAGTCTTTATAACTAAATTCACAAAAGTTTAAAAGCGTAGAACTTCTTGCGGAAGCTCCATATGCTATAACTTTCTTTTTTGCTTCATTAAATTCAGACACTATTTGTACTATTTTCTTTTTATGAGCTACAACTTTTGTTGAGAAATTTTTCCAATTAATTAAATTATCTACTCCTAAATTTATTTCTTCTTTTTCTTTTTTAATAAGAATATTTGATTTAATTTTTCTTTCCTTAGAAAAGTAAATAACAAAAGAACCACCACTAATTGGACTAATATCTAAATCAAATGTATAAAGATTAAAACTGTTCAATAAGAAAGTTAAACTATGGATCGAGAAATAAAAGAGATGCTCATGATAAATAGAGTCATAGTGAAGTTCATCTAAAATTATATCGGCTCTGTGAAATTCAATAATTCCAACCCCATTTTTCGAAAGTAAATTTGATATCCCACTTATAACATCTTTAATATTTTCAACATGTGGAATAACATTTCTTGCAAAAATCAAATTTGCATAACCTTCTTTTTCCACAATTTCTTTTGAAGATTGAAGCCCGAAAAAATTTGGAATTGTTTTAATTCCTTGTCTATTTGCAATTTCTGCAATATTACTTGCAGGATCAACACCTAAAACATTAAAACCATCTTCCTTAAATGGTTTTAAAAATGTTCCATCATTACTTGCTATTTCTACGATAAAATCTTTTTTACTTTTAAGATACTTCTTAGATCTATTAAAAAATATTTGACTATATTGATTCGCAACTTTTGAAGTTCCTGTAACCCAGACATACTCATTAAATAATAATTTTGCATCAATTGTTTCTGTTAATTGAATAACTGAACAATTTTTACATTGACATATTTCCAAAGAAAAAGAACTTTCTGATTGGGTCTTTTCTTTTTTTAAGCTATTTGCTAATGGTTGCTTCCCAAGATCTAGGATAGGAATAATATCACTAGAGTTACATATTCTACACTCTAATAATTTTTTTGAATTTTTATTTTCTAAATTCATATCCATCTTAAATCGCTATCTAATTTATTTTGAGAGGATAAATGCTTTAATTTAATAAGACGATTTGTCTTCATTCCTCTAAAAGTCTCTTCATTAAAGTTTACTTTATCAAAAGCCTTAACTAGTTCTTGTGCACCTTTATCTAGATCCCAATCTGGTTTAAACCATTCTCCCAATTCTTCAAAAATTCTCTTAAAACTAACCCTGTAAGTTCTAGAATCTACATGTTCACCTGTAAATAAAAGTTTACTTCCAGGAATAGAACGTGAAGCAGCTTCTGCAAGTTCCCTGACACTATAATTCCCATTTTTATAACCGATATTATAGGAGTTACCATTTAAATTATTTTTTGGAGCTTCCAAACCAATTAAAAGAGCTTTACAAACATCCTTAATATGAATAACTGGCCTCCAAGGGGTTCCATCACTCTTAACTTCAATTAACTGCGTCGTATAAGCACAGGCCACAAAACTATTAAAAACAATATCACATCTTAGCCTTGGGCTAAATCCAAAAACTGTTGAAGGTCTGAAACTTACTACACAAAAATGTTGGTCGCACATTTTATTTAGTTCTTGTTCTGCTTCCCATTTAGTCTTTGCATAGGAAGTTATAGGATTCTTTTCACTTTTATATTCATCAAGTTCAATATCTATATTTGAGATACCATACATACTTTGAGATGAGACATAAACGAATCTGCCAACACCTTGAGATTTACACAATGAAGCTAATTTAATGGTTGCTTTAAGATTAATTTCTTCTGTTAATTTAGGATTAAATTCGCCAAGTGGATCGTTTGATAAAGCAGCCAAATGAATCACTGAATCAATATCTTTCAAATCTTCTTCTTGAATATCTCTAATATCTTTATTAAAAAATTTGTAATTTTCTTCAAGTTTTCCAATGGCACAATCCAAAAAATATCCTGTATCTAAGCCAACTACATCATATTTTTTTTTAATTAATTCTTCAGTAAGAACACTACCGATATATCCCTTTGAACCTGTAACAAGAACCTTCATATGATTTATTATCAAATAAAATTAATAAACATTATCCTACAACCTTATTTAAAGATATTTCATTTTTGTCACTTTTTCGTTATCCATAATGAATAAACTAATTTCGAAAAACTTTTTTAATTTTTTAAATCAATTTTTAAAAAATTTTTCTAATACCTGAATTTACTTGTTAAAACTTAATAAGACTCTTGAAGATGAATCTTTAATAAAAAATCCTAGTTCATATATAAACCTAAATTTAGTAATTTTGATAATATTTCTTAAATCAGGAATGAAAAATTTAATATAATTAATGATTCAATTGAATTCAATTTTTATATTTTTTTTCATATAAATATAAAAATATATCCTGAAAAAAATCAATCCTACCTTTTCCAATAAAATGTCCAAGATCAGGATATCTCATTAATAATTTAAATTCTTCATTAGGGATTGGATATTCTCTACTTAAAAGTGAAAAATTATTTTTTTCAAATGAATTCCTATAGTTGTCATGATTAAGGTGAAATAAATAATGAGTAGATTTACATATGTAATTAAGGTAATTTTTAACAGTTTCCGCTTCCATTTCTCCTAAGCTATTTTTATTTATAAATAAATCTACTGTATTATTCTCTAATTTTTCAATTTCATAAGAAGGCATAAAAATCAAATCAAAATTATTAAAAGTTTTACAATTAAAATCTTGTTCTCCATAAAAAAGGTTTGATCTTTCTGGAAAACATTTACTCAAATAATAAGCCTCAAGTATTATAATTTCAGGCAAATCAAAACCTACATAACAAAAACTTTCTAAATTTTTAAGAGTAAAATAAGCTAATTTACCATATCCACCTCCTAATTCAGAAATTATTGGTTTTTTTTGATCAAGAACTATTTTTGATAATATATCGCCATATATTTCATTAAAGAAAGATCCTATTCCAACAAAAGTACCGAATAAATATGCCCCGCATTGGTTTCCGAATTTTGGCAAACGCAATGCCTTAATAGGTTTATTATCATTATAAAACCATTTCCATAATTTATATTGTTTTAAAAAAATAATATTTTCTATAAACAATTTTCCAAATAAACTTTTTTTTCCATTTTTAATTAAAACCGGATTTTCTATGCCAAGATATTTATCAGATGTACCAAAGTTATAAATAAAATGATGAAACATTTCAAAATTATTTTCTTCCATTGCAATATTAAGTTCACTGAAAGCATTATTTAGTTGAAAACTCCAAAGAGAAGATGGTAAGTATTTTTTATGTAAAAGTTGATTTTTTTTCATTAATTTATATGATTTAAACAATCTTTTAACTAGGTATAATTCAGAATTGCTTTGTTCAGCAATTTTTTGTTTTGGAGCGTGAATAATTACTTTTTTAAAAGCCGGATTATAAATTAAATATTTTAAAACACTAATATAATTAAGGACTCTAGATATTATTGCCTTTTTTAATCTGCCACTTTTTTTAGCAGATTTCATACTTTTAATTATTAAATTAATTGAATTATTTAAATCAAATAAAAACTTAATCATATTTTGAGAAGCTTCATATTTTCTAATAATAACTTGTTAAATAAGCATTAATAGAAAAACTTTTAAAAAAGATAGGGAGTTTTTTTTAATGATTAATATGAGTTACGATATTATTTATGCTTCAATAAGCTTTCTTCATGGGGGGACTGATCACACTTTATGAGAAAAATATAATCTAAATAATCTTTTTTTTATAATCCCCAAAAAAAAGAAAATAAATTAATGGATCATTCTTATAGCAATTTATTTTCTTCTTCAACAACCTGATTAAATTTTTTCTGTTTATGATCCATTTGGAGACTTAATTTGAAACTTTTTAACTATTTATATGATTGCAAGAAAAAAAATTATTATATTAGAAATTAAGAGCCATAATATCCTATTGAATTTATTAGTTCTATAGAGGAATTCATAAATCATCAGATCAAAAATCAAAGCCCTCAATATCTAAATAGGCTTATCCAATAAATTTCTGTGAACAAATATAAAATTTAAAATGGGACTAACTATTAACTTGAAACTATTATTAAAGTCCGTATTTATAAATTTAAAACTTGAAAAAAATTTTTTAATTAAACATAACAATTTGGACCTTTAATTTATTAAATTAACTATACCTTGTTCTTCAAAAATAAATTTATTAATACTATATATTTCATCTTTATTCAATGATAAATACTTATCAATCTTTTTTAGTTTACCTTTATTATATAAAAATTTTAAAATAAAATTAATAAAAAATTTTATAATAATCTTGATTTTTCTTAATATTTTTATATTCATTAAAAACCGCCTTAGTTGATTAATTAGAGTCTGTTTTTTTGGGATTTCTCTAAAAATATGAGAAAACATAAATGAAATATTTTCTTTTTTTACTCCATAATTTCTCATTAATTTTTTTATATCATCGTATTCTTTTTTTATTGATTTACTTTTCATTTTCATCCACCTATTTAAGGTATTGGACCTATTAAGATTCTTGTTAACACCACCAGAATCAGCAACGGGCGGATTGATTCCATTTCTTATCCATGAGACATTATTATGCACATGACATTTACCATGAGCTATATTTGTGAATTCAAAGAGTCTTTCTATAGCAAATGGGCATGATATTGATATAGAAAAGCTATTACGAACATTTCTTTTCCAATCATGGCTTCTTATAACAGAATAAAAAGTTGCACAAATGTAATCATTGAAATAGTGAAATACTCTATCTTCCATATTTTCATGTATTTGAGTAGAATTCACATTTTCTAATTTTAGATATGCTTTTCTTATTTTTAATTTATTTTTAGTTTTATATACAAGATTACATCGACCCATTGATGAATTAAATTCTGTGTTTCTATCTAAAAATTTTATTGATCTTGCTATACCTCTTGGGAGATGAATCTCATCATCAGCTGATAATAAACTATATTCTCTACTTACAATATAGGTGGCTTTTTTTATTCGCTCAGAATATGATTTCGGTTCGTAAAAGTATTTTAATTTAAAGTTTGGATTGTGATTTTTTTTTGTCAAATTAATTTTCTTATTAGAACCATCCAAAATTATTAGTTCAATGGGATATTTACTCCAATAGTTAACTAAAGCTTTAAGGCTAAGTTCCTTATTATAAGACAAAACAACTACTGATAATTTGTTTAAATATTTGTTTATTCTATTATTTACCATTTTATTTTATTCAATATACTGTTAGTTTAACATTGGATAATATAACTATATAATGTCAAATTTTATTATTGTAGGTTGCGGGAAAATAGGTAATGAATATGCAAGAATATTAAATAAACAAGGTCATCAAATCAAATTAGCTTTTGGCTCTGGAAATTCTGACTCACATGTCAAACTCGCTAAAAAATACAATGCAGAATTTTCAAGTAATTACAATATCTTAAAGGAAGATAAATTTGATTATGACGGAATAATAATTTCAATTCCTGCTAAAGAAGATTTAAAATGGATTAATAATTTGCCTCCAACAAATATTTTAATTGAGAAACCTGGCCAATTAAAATCAATTGATTTAGAAAAATTAAATAAAGGAATTCACAATATATTTATTGCTTATAATAGAAAATTTTATGATTCATATAATCATCTTCAAAATTTTGTAAATTCACAATCAAAACCTTGCATTGTAAGTGTTAATATCCCAGAACCTATAAATACACAATTTGAAGACATAGAAACACAAAGACCATTTAATGTTACAAACAATTCTTGTCATATAATTAGTATTTTGAGAGGGGTTTTTGGCAAATTAAATTTAGAAAAGACTTTTAATAAAAAAAAATTATTTATAAATAGATCTGCTCTTCTTAATTCAATCACTTCAAAAGGACATATAATTAATCTTTTAATTAGCTTAGATGAATATTCTAATACATCTATAAAAGTAAAGGGCGATAAAAATTCATTATTATTGCAACCTATTGAGGAATCAAAAGAAATAATAGGTTTAAATTCAGAAATTGATTTAAAAGATAACGTAAGAAAATATTTTCAATTATTTGGTGAAACAAAAAAATCTTATTGTGATTTTGGATTCAAGCCAGGTTTTTATAAACAGGTGGAAGCTTTTACAAAATTTTGTAGCTCACGGGAAAACATAATGTCCTCACTTACAAAGATAGAAGAGGGAATAGAAATTATTAAAGAAATAGAATATTTTCTAAAATAAAGTTAACAAAACTTTTTAGGATAAATAATATAATTATTTTTCTTTAAATTATTCTTATTGGATTAGCTAATAAAAAAAGCTTTTTAAATTTTATATTAATTTTTGAGGTTTTTATTGCTGGTTATTCCGAATCTTTTTATGAAAAGTTTTTATATTTAATGGAATATAGAAAATATTCATATTTTTTAAAAACTACTTTACGCATTTTCACATACTTTATTTGATTAAAATTTTAAAGAAAGATTTGTTAAACAGTGCTTCTGCTAAGATAAAATATTAATTATTTTCGTTAACTTTGATGAAAGTTCTAGTTACTGGTTCTGCCGGGTTTATTGGTTTTCATCTTACTAAAAAACTTTTAGAAAGAGGCGACGTAGTATTAGGTATAGATAATTTGAATCCTTATTATGACGTGACGCTTAAAAAAGATAGATTATTGGAACTTCAAAAGGCAGCAAAAAAATATAGTACCTCTTTTCAATTTTCAGAAATTAATCTTGAAGATTCAGAAAATATTAATTCATTTTTTGATGAAAATAAACCACAAAAAGTAATTAACTTAGCCGCTCAGGCTGGGGTAAGATATTCACTTGAAAATCCAAGTGCATATATACAATCCAATTTGGTTGGTTTTGGGAATATATTAGAAAATTGCCGAAATCATGATGTAGAACATTTAGTTTATGCAAGCAGTAGTTCTGTTTACGGAGGAAATACAAATTTTCCTTTTTCAGAAAAAGATGGAGTTAATCATCCTGTTAGTTTATATGCTGCTACAAAACGTTCTAATGAATTAATGGCTCATACATATAGTCATTTATTTAATTTACCTTCTACGGCGGTTCGTTTTTTTACAGTATATGGTCCCTGGGGGAGACCGGATATGGCTCTTTTCCTTTTCACAAAAGCAATTTTGAATAATCAACCAATAAAAATTTTTAATCAAGGGGATATGATAAGAGACTTTACCTATATAGATGATATTGTAAATTCGTTAATAAAACTTTTGGATAAGGTCGCAACACCATTAAAGAACTTTGATTCATCTAATCCAGATCCCTCTACCAGTTGGTGTCCTCACAGAATATTTAATATAGGAAATTCTAAACCAACTAATCTAATGAAATATATAGATTGTTTGGAAAACTCATTAAATAGAAAAGCAATTAAGATCTTTCTTCCTATGCAAAAAGGTGATGTAAGGGTTACGTCCTCAAACTGTAGTGCACTTGAAGATTGGATTGGTTATAAACCTTCAACCGAAATAGATACTGGTATATCTAAATTTGTTAAGTGGTTTAGAGAATATTATAAAATATGAAATTTCAAGATTATAAAGATTGTACTGTTGCTGTCTTGGGACTTGGTTACGTTGGCCTACCATTAGCCATAGAATTAAGTAAGCATCAAAAATGTCTTTTATCGAATATTAAATTGGAAAGAAAAGTAATTGCTTTTGATATTAATGAGAAACGTATTAAGGATTTAAAGAAAAATTTTGATGAAACTAAGGAAGTAAGTTTTGATGAATTAAATTCAGCTAAAAATATTATTTTTACTTCAAATAAATTAGATTTAATTAATGCTTCAATTTTTATAATAACTGTTCCTACACCAGTTGATGATGCAAATAAACCAGACTTAAATATTCTTAAGAAAGCAACCTATACAGTCGCTGAAATTATGAAAAAAAGATATGAAATAAAGAAAAAAAATAATAATAATATTATTGATGTTGTTATATACGAGAGTACAGTATATCCTGGAGCAACTGAAGAATTCTGCATACCAATAATTGAAGAACAAAAAGATTTAATGTTAAATAAAACCTTTGTATGTGGATATAGCCCTGAAAGAATAAATCCTGGTGATAAAGAACATAATTTAATTAATACAGTAAAAGTTACAAGTGGAAGTTGTGATGATGCAAGTGAATGGATTAGTTCTTTATATGGATCTTTTATTAAAGGGGGTATATATGAGGCAAAAAATATTAAAGTGGCTGAAGCAGCGAAGGTTATTGAAAATACTCAAAGAGATTTAAATATAGCTCTTATAAATGAATTAGCAATGATTTTTAATAAATTAGAAATTGATACAAATGATGTGTTAAAAACAGCAGGTTCAAAATGGAATTTCCTCAATTTTAAGCCAGGACTTGTTGGCGGTCACTGTATTGGAGTAGATCCATATTATTTAACGTACAAAGCTGAACAAGTGAATTATTACCCAGAAATTGTTCTGGCTGGAAGAAGAATTAATAACAACATGAGTAAATGGATATGTGATCAAATAATTAAAAAAATGTCTTTGACTGGAAATTTAGTTAAAGGGAGTAGAGTTATCTTATTAGGCATTACATTCAAAGAAAATTGTCCTGATGTAAGAAATACTAAAGTCATTGATATTATAAATATCCTCAATGAGTATGAAATAATTATTGACGTATATGATCCGTGTGCTGATTTTTCTAAGGTTGATAATAGTTTAAACATTAATATAATCAAGAAGCTTTCCCCTCCATATAGATATGATGTAGCATTGGTTGCTGTTGGGCACAATGAATTCAAAGATAAGAATATTAATTTTTGGAAGGATTTAATTACTAAAGAAGGTTTAATTATCGATTTGAAAGATATTGTCCCTAGGGAGATAGTTAGTCTAAGATTATGAGCATCTTAGTAAATAATTAAACTTAAGATTTTTTCTTAATTTTTAAATAAAAAATATTAATGCCAATGTTTATACCATGCTTGAAAATTAAGTATTGTCCACAACTGGTGATGCCAACAATATTTTTGCGATTTATGTTCTTCCCAAATTTTTCTTACTTGATTTGGTTCAAAAAAACTGTTTTTAAGTTCTCTCTCACTTAACATTTCTTCAGTCCAGTCTCTTAAATCAGTACATAACCATTGATCGATTGGTATCCCAAATCCCATCTTTGGTCTATTAATTAATTCTTCGGGTACATATTTGCATAAAACCTCATACAAAGCCCATTTCCCTTTACCATTGTAGAATTTTTGATTAAAAGGAAGGCTCATCGTCCATTCAATTAGGGTGTGGTCCAGATAAGGTACTCTTGTTTCAAGACCATTAGACATTGATGCTCTATCTGTTTTGACTAGAATATCGTCTGGCAGATAAGTTTTCATATCTAGAGCCATCATTATTTCTCTAAAATCGTATTCCTGCCTCCAATTCTTTTCTAAAAGATCTAAATTCAAGTCTTTTATTTCATTCCTTAGAAATAAAGAGGGACTTTGTATTACTGAAACTATTTTTTTATAGTAATCTATATCATCTTTTATGGTTAGAGTGTTTGAAAGCTTTTGTATTCTGTCACCAAAAGCTGGAATATTTCCTAAAGAAAATAATTTTCCAAGATATCTATCTAGATAGTTTGAAGGTAAAATTTTTAAAAGATTTGAAAATAAATACTTTAATTTTTTAGGATATTTCTGAAAAGTCTTAAATATTTTGTATCCAAGATTATATCTGTTATATCCACAAAATAATTCATCGCCTCCATCGCCAGCAAGCGATACTGAAACATGACTTTTAATTAGTTTGCTAAGGATAAATGTAGGAATCTGTGATGAATCTGCGAAAGGCTCATCCCAGATAATTGGAAGATTTGGAATTACAGATATCGCATCCTTTTCTTTAATGTAAAGTTCATTATGGCAAGTACCTAGATAACTTGATATTGCTTTTGCACTATTTGCCTCATTATATCCTGGTGTCTCGAATCCTATAGTGAAAGTATTGATGGGAGATTTACTAAGTGATTGCATTTCTGCAGCAATTAAACTTGAATCAATACCTCCAGATAAACTAACTCCAATTGGAACATCCGATAACATTCTCATTTTTACTGAATTTTTAATTCTCAAATCCAATTCATTTATTACTTCATCATGTGAAAAATTATGCCTGCAAGAAATACTTTTGTCTAAAGTTGAAAATAAATCCCAATAAGATTTATGATCAGATATTTGAAATTTATCTATATCGAAAGTTATTATTGTTCCTGGTTCAAGTTTATAAATTCCATCATAAATACAAAATGGTGTTGGTACATAAGAATAACGAAGATATAGATTTAATGCTTCTGAATTAATTGAAGGAGACCAGTCAGGGTGATGTACAAAAGATTTTAATTCTGATCCAAAAAAGAATGTTTTTTTTAATCGGCCATAGTAAAGAGGTTTTTCCCCAAGTCTATCTCTTGCAAGAAAAATCTTTTTTTCTTGCCTATCAAATAACACGAAGGCAAACATCCCATTCATCATTTTTAAAGTTTCTTCTATACCAATAAGATTAAATGACTCCAATATTGTTTCAGTGTCACTGTTTCCTTTCCATTTGAAATTAGCTTTTTGATTGAGGTTTTTTCTAATATCAAAATGGTTATAAATTTCTCCATTGAATGAAATGACAAATCTTTTGTTAAGACTTATCATAGGCTGATTACCATATCTAGATAGTTCTAATATTGAGAGTCTGGTATGACCTAATGATATGCTTCCTAAGTTATCTGTCCAAAAACTTTGATGGTCTGGTCCTCTTGAATTAAGAGAATTCGTCATTTTTGATATTATCATTTCATCACTAGAGTTTAATGAAACAAAACCTGTAATTCCGCACATATATTTGACGAACTATATTTACAAATTATTCAATATTATGAATTAAATTTTTTTCATTAATATATTTTAATAATAAATATATAGCGATATTTTAAAGAAAATATTTTTTAATATAAATATAATGCTGTTGTTTAACTATTAACATCAAAATATTATTTCGCAAGTAATAAAAGTCTTTCAGCAATTAAGAAAGTTCTATTTTGATATTAAATATATTATTTTAAGTAAAATTTTTAAAAAATTTCTGATCTATCAATTATTAGATCAGCTAATTCAAAACTAGCTGTAAAAGCTGGTGAAATAGCATTTAATACATGCGTGCTATTAAGACCATTTATACATAAAAAATCATCAATTAACTTACTATCTTTTAAATTAAATAATTGAGCTCTAATTCCAACTTTATTACTTGGTTCAATAAATTCTGGTTTAAGGGAAGGTATCAGCTTTTTAGCAGCTTTTACTAAAAATGGCTGAAAAGATTGAAATGCCTGCTCATTGACATATTTTTGAAATCCTCCTTTATTTTGAATATATTGACTAGCTAAAATTGAAATATTTTTAAATGCCATTAAAGGTTCTAATCCATCAAAAAGATTATAATTTTCTCTTCCCCATGCAGGCGTGGCGGTAGGGCCTATAGTTATTACAGGTTTAGAATCAGCACTTGGAGTAAAATGTACACCTAAAAAAGGAAATGCCAAATCTGGCACAGGGTAAAGGTTTGTTGATATGGAAATCGGACTTTTATCTTTTATTTTCCAATATAAACCTTTGAAAGGAAGCAGAATATAATCCAAACCAATTTCAAACTTATGCGCCAATCTATCTGATTGAAGTCCAGAACAATTAAAAAGATAGTCAAAACTCAACTTACTATTATCTTCGAAAACTAATTCACTTTTAAATTTGTTTACTTTAGATATTTTATGTCCCATTTTAAATTTCACGCCTTTTAACTCTAATTGGCTTTTGAGATGATTTATTACTTGTTTAGGATTAACCACTGCAGTATTTGGACTCCATAATGCTCTCCCAGAAGCTGATTTAGCTTGAGGTAAAATTTCATAAAGACTTTTTTCATCAAGATATTCAACTTTTGCACCATTCTTAATACCCCTTTCTGCAAGAACATCTAATTGTTTATCAAGATGTGTTTCTGTTGGAACGATAATTTTTCCGCAAGAATTGATTGAAAGTTTATTTTCTATGATCCAATTTTTTAATCTTTTTGATCCTTTTACACTTACTTTAGCCTTTAATGAACCTGGTTTATAATATAGACCTGCATGCAAAACTCCACTATTTCTCCCAGAAGTATGTAATCCAACTGCATTTTCTTTTTCAATAATAGTAATTTTATTTGATATTTTTCTTTCAATTAATTGATAAGCAATACTTTGACCAACCATTCCCGCTCCAATTATAACAATTTCAGTTTTTATATTTTTCATAACTTTTTTAAAAAAAATTATTTTTTAATCCATCCTAACTTAGTAAAGAAAATTAATTAAAATAAAGATTAACTAATAAAATAATCTATTTAATAAATTATTTGGGAAATCATTTAAATTTTATTATCTTTTTAGAATAATATAAATATAACTCAATATATAATTTTAATTATTTAAAGATAAAAAATATTTTTCAATTCACATCAACATCCTATTCATGAAATATTCTAAGATAATTTAAAAATAGAATTTTTAAACTACTTTAGAGACTTAATCTTTATTTTTAAAATTTAACGATATATGTATATTATTCTTAAAAATACAATAGGATAATTTTTTAAAATGAAACAAGAAAACATAAAAAATAGAATTGGTTTTATGCAAGGGAGGTTGTCTGAACCAGTAGATAATAAAATACAAGCATTTCCAATACATACTTGGGAGAAAGAATTTAAATGGGCAAAAAATATTTATATTAAAAATATGGAATGGACTATAGATTATCAAAATATTTTGCAGAACCCCCTTATGCAGAAAAATGGTAGAGATAAAATTAATTTTTTAAAAGAAAAATATGATCTTAAAATACCTTCGATCACATGCGATTGCTTTATGCAGCAACCATTTTGGAAAGAGTCTAATCCAGAAAATAACAAAAAATTAATTAATTTATTCTTTAACTTAGTTCAAGCTTGTAAGATAATTGATTGTAGAATAATAGTATTGCCATTAGTAGATAATGGAAAATTAGAGAAAAAAAAAGAAGAAAAATACTTAATAGATTTCTTAAAAGATAATATTGATTTTATAAAAGATAATAATGTTCAAATTGCTTTTGAGATAGATTACGAGCCTAAAAAAATTGCAATCTTTTTAGAAAATTTAAACACTAACTTTTTTGGAATAAATTATGATATCGGTAATAGTGCCTCACTAGGATTTGAACCAGATCAGGAGTTCTATAATTATGGGGATAGAATATTTAATGTTCATATAAAAGATAGAAAATATAGAGGTTGCACTGTGCCTCTTGGAGAAGGAAATGCTAATATTCCTTTAGTCTTGTCCCTGTTATCAAAATATAAATATAAAGGTAATTTTATTTTTCAAACAGCCAGAACCTACAAAGGGAATCATATAAATTTAATGCAAGAATATTACATCAATCTACTTGAGGCATTGAAAATCTGTTAATCTTTAGGAAAATATTTCAATAAATACTTGAAAGGGATATTCGAAAACAAAATAGTTTTTGTTACTGGATCTACTAGGGGTATAGGCTTACATATAGCAAAAAAATTTTCACTAAATGGTGCAAAAGTTTTTCTAAATGGAAGAGATCAAAAATTTTTCAAAAGTGCTATTGAATTTATACCCGATGCTCAAATAATTAAAGGAGATTTAACAAATCCTGCCACTTTAAAGAAAGTTACAGATGAATTAAAAGAGCGTGTAAAAAATATAGACATTCTTGTTTGTAATCTAGGAAGCGGAAGCTCTGTAAAACCCGGTGATGAGAATAATGATGAATGGAAAAGAATGTTTGAATTAAATTTTTTTTCTGCAGTAAATATAATAGATCTTTTAAAGTCCGAACTCATAAAAAGATCAGGATCTATACTTTGTATATCTTCAATTTGCGGTAATAAAGTAATAGATGGTGCGCCTTTAACTTACTCATGTTCAAAGGCTGCCTTAAATGCTTATGTAAAATGTTCTGCTAATTTATTTGGGGAAAAAGGAATAAGAATAAATGCAATCGCCCCAGGAAATATTTTATTTGAGGGTTCCTCTTGGGATAAGAAAATTAAGCAAAATAAAAAATTAACAGATAATATATTAAAAAATAAGGTGCCTTTATCTAGATTTGGCAATCCTGAGGAAATTGCAGATTTAGCTTGTTTCCTATCATCACCAAAAGCAGCATTTGTTACGGGTTCAATTTGGGATATAGATGGAGGTCAAAGTTTTTAGCAGATTTTTGAGAATAATAATTGATTTAAAAATTATTAAGTTTTATTTTCCAATTAGCAATGAACTTGATTAATTTAATTTTGTGATTCAAATTAGTAAAATATAATATCTTTAAAAGAATATCTTAATCTAATTAATTCTTCGTAGAACTATTCTCAAAATATTATTCAATTATGGATAAAAAAAATAATAAATTTTTAAATATTGCAATCTTAGGTATTGGCAATATAGGTGCAAGACATTTAGAAAGCATTATTAAAACTTCCCGTAACATAAATATTTTTATTTTTGATATCTATGAAAGTCGCTCAAAAGAAGTAATAAATATTTATGAACCTTTTAAAAAAAATATAAATATTAATGCAATTAATAATATCAAAGATTTGCCAAGTGAAATAAGCTTCTGCATTATTTCAACTACTGCGTTAGAAAGATTGAGTGTACTTGAGAAAATAGATAGTAATATAAAATTTTTACTTTTAGAGAAAGTATTAACATCATCTAAAAAAGAATTAAAAAGATATCAATCAATTAGTAATCAGTTCGAAGCTGTATTCGTAAATATGCCTTATTATTATGAAAATATTTTTCAAGAGATTAATAAATATATATCTAAACCTAATAAGATTATTTTTCAAGGAGGGGACTTTGGAATAGCGTGTAATTTAGTTCATTTTATAGATATTGCAGAAAAATTGTTACAAAAAAAAATTAGGAATTTTAAACAAAATAATAATAATCTTTTATGGAAAAAAGCTAAAAGAGAAGGCTTTTACGATTTAACTGGTGAGATAATGCTGGAGCTAAGTTCGGGAGAAAAAATTTATATAATTTCAGAAGTTAAACCTCAAGAGGATATAAAAATAATTGTATCGGATGAATTTAACGAGATTGTATATGAATGGGATAACGGAGAACTATTTAAAAATAGTATTTTTTGCAGTAAAAATATAATTACTTATCAAAGTTCAAGAACATTAAATATATTAGAAGACTTATTAACTGGTAAATCACCCAAAGTTTCATCTTTAGATAATGCAATAAGAATTCATAATCAACTTATTGATATACTTCAACCCTCTTGGAATAAATATTATGAAATTAATTATGATTTTAAACATAAGTTTAATGAGAAAATGATTATTACTTAATGACTTTATTTAATTTTATTTAATGAGTATTGCATTCTATTACCATTGTTTTAGTGATTAGGTTAATAAGGGTTGTAAAATGAGTTATTATTTGAGACAAAGAATTTTTTTATTTAAAAAATAAAGTTTTAATAAATTTATGATATCCATCTCTAAATCTGAAGAACGTCTTAAAAAAGCATTTGAAATAGATTATTTTTATGATCCCTTTTTTATTGCTGAAATTGGGATCAATCATAATGGCTCTGTCAAGCTAGCAAAAGAGCTTATAGATATGGCAGTAAAGGCTGATTGCGATGCCGTTAAATTTCAAAAAAGAGATATTAATACCGTCTATAGTAGTAAAATTTTAGATACCCCAAGAAAAAGTCCTTGGGGAGAAACTACAAGAGAACAAAAAATTGGCTTGGAGTTCTCTAAAGATGAATACATAGAGATAGATGATTACTGTAAGAAAAAAAATATTTTATGGTCT
>MDTE01033757.1_pt1 | contig 57468 bp, 50 predicted proteins | sample 811231 | NCBI WGS metagenome assembly MDTE01 (sample SAMN05326651, study PRJNA326480) | marine metagenome | isolation source: seawater | place: Indian Ocean: Red Sea | collected 2010
CTGGCCCACGGACTCGAGCTTGCACGACGGGTCATCATTCGGGAACGCTCACGTGATAACGAGATCAGACCAATCGTGATCTTGTTAACGGACGGCGTCGGAAACGTCGGCCTCAACGCTGGATCAGACCCTATGGACGATGCGCACCGAGCCGCCAGACAACTTGCGCTCGACCAAATCCCTGCGCTCGTCGTCGACGCAGATCGTCGAAGGGCTCGCATAAGCCCCCTTCCAGATCTTGCGCAGGCCATGGCAGCGACGCATGTACAACTGGAAGCGATCGCGGCTGGACAATTGACAAACTTGATCAGGCTGGCTTCAGCCTAAAGAAAATGCGCCTAAACTCTCTTTGGCCGCCATCTAGAACCGACACCCTCAACGTCAACACCTAGGCACCTCAGGAACGCCAACCAATGCACATCCCCGAGCACCTCCGCTACACCGCCGATCACGAGTGGATCAGAACCGCAGGATATATCGCGCTCCAGCCAAACCCCATAGAGGACGCCCCTCCGAGGCGATGACTCCCTCACCCACGTGCACCTGACCGCACCACCCGATCAACCTTGCAAACTCCGGACCAAGACACATCACTCCGAGGCGACATACGTCGCCTCGTCGCCCAGCTCGGCGATTCCCTGGCCCGCCAAGGCGGATCCGACCTCCTTCGACGCGTCGAGGAAGTGCGCCGGCTCGCCCGCGCCCTGCGCCGCCGTGACGAAGTTGGAAGCGAGCTAACCGAGCTTCTCAGCGGACTCGACGTCAACCAGGCCAGCAACCTCGTCCGAGCCTTCACCTCATACTTCCACCTCGCCAACACCGCCGAGAGAGTCCACCGCATCGACGATCTGGCCGAGAATAGATCGACGCAGCCCAGACGCTTCTCCGAAACCGTCGAACACCTCCTTGGTCAGGGATTCGAACCCCACGAGATCGCTGCCGAAGCCAACACCGTCCAGCTCTACCCCGTTTTCACGGCACACCCAACTGAAGCCTCCAGACGCAGCATCCTGGACAAGCTCGCGGAGATAGCAACCCTCATAGAGCAACGCGCTGCGGACCCGGAAGGGACAAAGGCGGCGCGAATCGATCGCCGAGTCGACGCCCTCCTCGACACAATCTGGCAAACCGACGAGCTCAGGCGCGCCCGTCCAGAACCCCTCGACGAAGCACGCTCAATCCTCTACTTCCTCACCGAAATTCTCACCGAAGGCGTACCTGAGCTTCTAGAAGAAATCGACGCAGCCTTGAGAGAACACGGCCAACGCCTAGAAGGAAAGGCACAGCCACTTCGCTTCGGCTCATGGGTCGGCGGGGATCGCGACGGCAATCCCCACATCACATCCGACACAACACGCGACGTCCTCGACTACCAACGTAGCGCCGCTCTGCAACTCCTCATAGCCGAGATCTATGGACTGTCTGCCGAACTAAGCGTCGCCAGCACCGTCCGAAGCGTCTCGCCCAAACTGCAGACCCAACTAAACGCCGACAGCGTCGCGTTCCCCGAGGTTCGAGACCGACTTCGAGCAATCAGCGCCGGTGAGCCCTACCGCCAGCGCCTCGCCGTCATCCACCACCGCCTCCTCGCGACAGCCAACCCGTCGCTCGCCTCGGACGGGTACCTCCGACCCGACGAGCTCGCTCGCGACCTCGCCACCATCGCTGAGTCGCTCGAAGCGACAGGCGGCGACCTTATCGCCCGCGGCCGCGTTGCCAGGGTGCGCCGCATCGTCGACATGGTGGGATTCCACCTCGCAACCCTCGATATCCGCCAGCACAGCGACCACCATCACTCCACGCTAGAGCAGCTCTTCGCTGACGCCGTAGGCACCGACTACACACAGCTGAGTAGATCCGAACGGACCGCCCTGCTGGCTGAAGAACTCCGTTCCCCACGGCCACTCTCCGCATCTCGAGTTGGCGACCCGGACGGGGCTCGACGCTTGCTCGAGATGCTCCGAGCACGCATGGACGAATACGGCGACGAGATCGTGGAGAGCTACATCGTCTCGATGACCAGAGGCGTCGACGACATCCTCGCCCCTGCCGTGCTCGCCCGCGACGTCGGCCTAATCAACGTGTCAGCCGGAATCGCACGACTTAGCTTCGTGCCCCTCTTCGAAACCATCGAAGACCTGAGGCAGGTCGGACCTATCCTGCGCGAGCTGCTCACCATCCCCGCCTACCGAGAACTCGTATCGCTGCGCCACAACACCCAGGAGGTGATGGTCGGGTACAGCGACTCCAACAAGGACGGCGGCATCACGACCAGCCAATGGGAAATCCACAAGGCCCTACGGACCATCTCGCAGGTCTCTGACGAAACCGGCATAGAGATCACAGTGTTTCACGGACGGGGTGGGACCGTCGGCCGAGGCGGTGGACCCGCTCACGTCGCCATCCTCTCTCAACCACCAGGCGCAATACGCACGGTGATGAAGACGACCGAACAAGGAGAGGTCATCGCCGACAAGTACAGCCTGCCCGACTTGGCCAACCGCAACCTCGACCTCGAGTTCTCCGCCGTCGTCGAAGCAGCACTCTCACACCGCAGACCGCGCAACCAGCCGGAAACGACGGCGAGGTGGTATACGGTTATGGAAACAATGTCTACCGCCGCGTTCAGTCGCTACCGCGCTTTCGTCGAACAAGACGGACTCGTCGACTACTTCAACTCCGCTACTCCCGTGGAAGAACTAGGTGCTATGAACATTGGATCTCGACCATCGCGCCGAAGCGGAAACCCATCACTTAGCGACCTCCGAGCCATCCCGTGGGTGTTCGGTTGGACTCAGTCCCGCCAGATCATCCCCGGCTGGTTTGGTGTCGGCACTGCTCTGGAGGCGGCGAGGCTGGCCGGCCACGATGCTGACCTTCACGACATGCACCGAGACTGGCAGTTCTTCCGATCGTTCCTTTCCAACGTCGAAATGACACTCGCGACGACAGATCTCGCCATCGCCCGCCACTACGTCACTAACCTGGTGAACCCGACGCTGCACCACATCCTCGACGACATCGCCACTGAACACGAACTCACTATTGCTGAGGTGACCCGAATCACCGGAGCCGCACCCCTCGCCGACCTGCCACTCCTACGACGAACGCTCGACGTACGCGACGCTTACCTCGACCCGATCAGCGTCCTCCAGGTTGACCTGCTAGCACGAGGCCGCGCTCCCAGCACAAACCTTCAGGACCGGGAGAGCATCCAACGAGCCCTTCTTCTCACGATCAACGGTGTAGCCGCCGGCCTGCGCAATACCGGCTGAACGCATAGTCTCCTTCCAGAGATCTTGCATAGGCCACGGCTGCAACTCATGTACGACTCGTAGGGAGCGCGGCTGGACAGCTGACAAACCAGATCAGGCTAGCATCAACCTAAAAACACGCCTGAATTCTCCTCGGCACCATTTAGAAACGACGCCAACGGAAGCCATCTTCGCGTAGAAGATCCCCTGCCGACCGTGGACCCCACGACCCGGCCACATAGGTTTCCAGAGGAGAATCCGCTTCCGCCCCCCAACTATTAAGGATCGGCATGACAGCGTCCCATGCAGCCTCCGTTTCATCACGCCGGATAAACAACGTTTGATCGCCAAGCAGCACATCCAAAAGGAGCCTTTCGTAGGCATCCGACGAAACCCGTGAAAAGCTTTCTCCGTAACCAAAATCCATGTTTACGGGCCGCACACGCATGGCCGGTCCAGGCTCCTTAGCCTCAAACGTAATTGAAATCCCCTCATCCGGCTGTATGCGAATAGACAGGACGTTTGGAGGCACACCATCAGGGTTTGAAAGACCGAACAGCAAGTGCGGAACTTCTTTAAATTGTATGGCTATTTCTGTCGCTCTCTTTGCCAAGCGCTTCCCACTCCGCAGGTAAAACGGGACACCTTTCCAGCGCCAGTTGTCTATAAAAAGACGCGCAGCCACGTACGTTTCAGTTTGGGAGCCCGATGCCACTCCCTCCTCGTCCCGATATGCAGGAACTTCCCGCCCGTCAACAACCCCTTCGCCATACGATGCGCGCACCACATGGCTCCTGACATCGGCCGCCTTCATTTTCCGTAGCGCACGTAGCACCTTGACTTTTTCATCACGAATGGAATCTGCCTCGAAATTTACCGGGGGCTCCATCGCCACAACAGCAAGCAACTGCATGATGTGATTCTGTACAACATCACGAAGTGCACCGGCCTCCTCGTAATACGTACCTCGGCCCTCCAAACCGTCGGCCTCGGACACCGTAATCTGAACCGAAGCAACGTACTGCCGATTCCACACCGGCTCAAACATCACGTTGGCAAAACGCATGACCAGTACGTTCTGCACCGTCTCTTTGCCAAGATAGTGATCGATCCTATAGATCTGCGATTCATCGAAGACACCATTTGAAATCTCATTGAGGGCATGGGCTGTGGCGAGATCACGACCGAAAGGCTTCTCGATGACAATCCGCGTCGCACCAGAACTCTTGCTTAAACCAGACTCTCCGAGCAGACGAATAATTTCTGGAAACAAGCTGGGCTGCGTCGCCAGGTAAAAAATTCGATTGCCTCCCGTCGCATGTTCCTTCTCAATAGTTCGCAACCGTTCCTTCAAATACTCGAATCCTGAAAGAACGCCAAAATCACCTCGAACGAAATACAGGCCCCGCTCAAATGATGTCCAACTATCCTCATCTGGAGAACCAGTACGTGAAAATTCTTGGGTCGCCGACCGCAGTCGATCACGATAGCTCTGGTCATCCAGCTCACGTCGCCCCAGACCAACGACCGCAAGAGGTTCGGGCAAGAGATTGTTTTGACGCAGGTTGTAGAGAGCAGGCAGCAGCTTCCTTGCAGCCAAATCTCCAGACCCACCAAAAATAACCAGGGTATGCGCAGAAGCAGAACCGGAAACCCCTGGGATCAATTGCTCATTCATAGGATTCTGCCCTTAGCTGGCCGACCGAAAATCACCGTAAACCCCTCCAAAATAGCCTGAAGCCCGTGCTCAGAATCAGACAGATGTAGGTGCAAACACCGTCGGCCCTTATCAAACAATGCTTCACGATCACCAGCAGCCTGCGCCGTGATCACGGCGCCGAAACTATAGGAGGATTCAGGCACCATAATGTCATCGCTGTGATCAGATGTAATCTGCAAAAACACGCCGTGGTTGGCTCCACCTTTGTGGAGCTGCCCCGTCGAGTGAAGCAATCGAGGGCCGTACCCAACCGTGACAGCCCGACGTGTGCCGTCGCGAATAAGAACTTGCATGTGACGAAGCAAAGAATCGTGGGCAGTGGTTCGGTCGACATAAGCCTGAATTGACACATAGTCGCCTTTGCGAATTGAACCAATCCAACGTCTAAGCGATTCGTCCAAATCCAAAGTTAGATGCGAGTCGCCCTTACCAACCGTCAAGGTATCAACCCCTGGAGCGTCTTCCGCCCTAATCCCTTCCCGAAGAACCCGCAACGTGTTCGCCTTACTTTCTGAAACATTCGGCTCGTCGAATGGATTCACACCCAAACCGTAGCCCATACCGGCCACCATCAATTCCCAATCAAGAAAATGGACACCAAGGTCGTGGGAATCCTCAAGAACACAGCTAATTACCGGATGACCTGCATCAAGGAGCACATCCATTCCAACGTCAGGCGCATCTCGCGGAGGTTCGGATACCAAACGAAAAAAGACTCTATCGTCGTCGTAGGCCTCCGCTCGCCCAAACGCCTCCCCTTCAACGGGGACTACGCCGACACCATCCTTGCCAGTGCTCTCCGCCACCAGTTGCTCAATCCAACTGCCAATCGCTTCAAGTCCTGGATCGGCAAGAATCGTGAGTTTGTCCCGGCCATCACGAGCTAAGGCAGCGACCACCGCGCCAATCATCATGGGATTCCTGTTGGGGGCGACTGGTTGCGTCGACAACTTACGTATTCGCTCAAGCACGCGGCTCAACATCACCTCCACATCAAGCCCGGCAAGCACCGCGGGAACCAGTCCAAACAAGGACAGCGCAGAGTACCGGCCACCAATATCGATCGGATTTTCAAAAACGCGAGCATATGCGCGTTCGGTCCCAAGCTGAGCCAGACCGCTTCCAGGGTCGGTAATCGCAACAAAATGCCCGCCAGGAGCACGCAGTCCCGCCATTCGACATCGGGACCAGAAATACGCGCTTAGCGCCTGCGTCTCAAGCGTATCGCCCGACTTGCTGGCCACAATCACCCCAGTACGCATAAGGTCGACGTCTTCGGCGATCCGCGCCACGGCAACCGGGTCTGTACTATCGAGCACTACAAATTGCGGAGATCCGGAAGCCCGGGGAAGAATGTGCCCCATTACTTCGGGAGCCAGGCTGCTGCCGCCCATACCAAGCAACAGGATGTGGGACAACCCCGACCTGAACTCCTCGGCCCATTTCATCAATTCGGGCAGATCCCGATGCTGTGCCTCAGCCACGTATAACCAACCGAGCCGTTGCTTAATGAGCTCCTGTGTCTCCGAGTCATGGCTCCATACTGAAGGGTCAGCTGCCCAAACCCTTCGTTCCAACTCCACAGTCGCTGCTGACTCAAAAGCACGCGCAGCGAGGCCCTTTGGATCAGCAAAGTGAAACGTCGGCCCCGAGTTAGTCATAGAAAACCCTCACCCGAGGTCAGGATGCAAGGGCGGCTGCCTTAGCAGCTAGATCACCTAACAGCTCATCATAGGAATCAGAAAATTTCTTTAAGCCGTCTACGCGCAGATCATCCATAACTTTTTCGAGATCGATGTTCAAAGACGCCACGCGGTCAAGCACATCCATCCCGTAATCGAGATGTTCACCCAGTGTTTCCGTAACCTCACCGTGCTCACGAAATTCGTCCATCGTGTTCTCGGGCATTGTGTTGACCGTATCGGGCCCAATCAATTCATCGACGTACAAGGTCGCTGGATACGCTAGGTTCTTAGTACTAGTACTCGCCCAGAGCGGACGTTGCTTCCGGGCCCCTTGTACTGCAAGTGCCTCAAAGCGTTCTGTCGAAAATACTTCCGTGAACATCTTGTACACCGCCCGTGAGTTAGCAACGGCCACCTTGCCCAACAACATCCGCACTCCCTCAGCATCCCCTGAGGCTTGTTCGATGGACTTGAGGAGTTCTTCGTCAACGGCTGTGTCAATTCGACTGACAAAGGTGCTTGCGACTGAAGAAACGTCGCCAAGGGATTGGCCACGACTAGCCCGAACCTCCAAGGCCTGAAGATAGGTTTCAGCAACCTGTGCATACACACCTTGCGCGAAGATAAGCGTGACGTTCACACAGACACCCTCGCTGAGCAGCGTCTTGATCGCTGGAAGTCCGGCGTCGGTAGCCGGAACCTTTATCATCAGGTTCTGGCGATCCACCGCCGCCGCGAGCCGTCGGGCCTCTTCTACCGTCCCGTCCGTATCGTGAGCCAGATGCGGGGAAACCTCTAAGCTCACGAATCCATCAGCTCCATTGGATGTGTCGTAAACACCCTTAAGCACGTCGCACGCGGCTACGATGTCCCGCACCGCCAACGTCTCAAAAATGTCCCGGGCAGCCATCCCAGCGCTGCTCAACGCATGTACTTCGTTGTCATAGGTCCGACTGCCCGTTATAGCGCCATGAAAAATCGTAGGGTTTGACGTCAGGCCACGAAGACCGTCCTCAGCCACCAATCGCTCAAGCTGTCCCGACTGAATAAGATCACGACTTAAATAATCCAGCCAAACGCTCTGGCCGTGTACTTGCAAGTCAAGAAGCGGATTTTTCGACATCAAGCACCTCCGCGGTCGAGCCGAGCACCACTTGGACTGCGAATCGATGTAGCCGACCTGTGGGGACGACCCTACGCACCTAGGACCCCAACCTCATCGTACAACCAGAACGACTGTATTCCGCTATCACCCTGCATAAGGCACATAGGTTGAAACAACACGTTTAACCGCATTGCCTCAAGACCGCTGGAGCCATTGACCGCCATCAGGAGGCTTCGTTCTCAATAGCCTTAACCTTAGCTAGTCGGCGAACATATCGAGGTTCGCGTGAGTCAAAACTCGCTGACAAAAACGCGTGGAGAAGTTCCGAAATCACGGACAGGCCCACAATCCCTGAACCAAGACATAAAACGTTCATATCATCATGTTCAACGCCCTGATGAGCCGAATACGTGTCATGGCACATGCCAGCCCGGACACCTGGAATCTTATTCGCTGCAATAGACGCTCCGACGCCACTTCCGCAGACAAGCACCCCACGATCAGCAATCCCATCAACTACCGCGTGACCAACGACCGCTGCGAAGTCGGGATAGTCGACCGACGTTTCTGAGTGTGTCCCCAGGTCTACAACCTGGTGACCCGCCTCTTCCAAGATCGCGACGAGCTCATCTTTGATAGTGAAGCCGCGATGATCGACACCAAGTGCGACTTTCATACGCCATCCAACTTAGATTTGAAAAGCATGAACATTGTCCGAAATCCGCACATCTCGTGCACCCGAGTATGGAACCTATTCGGTACCACACGCCGAGATTTGACGATACAACTGTTGTTGACGAGCTTGCGCCGCAAGGTAAATGTCGTGCCGGTCCGGATCGGGATCAAAACGAACTCCATCACAATCGAACTCCCGTATAGAGGGATACCCCAAAGATTCAAGAGCCCATATTGCTGCTCCGCGGCTCGTAGGTTCCCCAGCCTCGGATCGAACAACCGAACACCCCAATACATCAGCCAAAAGCGCCGTCCATCTCGAGGATCGATGAAGGGCACCTCCTGAAACCCTCACACGGGGTGTTTCGCCGACCATTGGTGCGAGGAGGGCATATATAGCCGCAAGTCGAAACGAAACCCCTTCCAGCGCGGCAACGAGCAAATCAACCGGACGTGTTGTCAATCGGAGACCATGAACTGTGGCTCGGGCACCATCGTTCCAGCCGGGGCTTCGCTCCCCTGCAAAAAACGGCAGCACGGTGAGTCCATGAGAATCCGGAGTTTCCGTCGACAGCACGTCATCGATCTCGTGGTCACCCAATCCGGCAAGCGTTTCACGAAACCACGTACTCACGTTCCCACCATTGCTTTCCGCCCCACCTAATAGCGAGTGAGCCCTATCAACGCGGTACTCCCACAGACCTTGCGGAACTTCGGAAACCGGACCGGGCACGACAGTCCGTACTGCCGCACTCGTACCCACGTTAATTACAACAGCACGCTCGTCAATCCCTGCAGTCCCAAGATTGCTACACAGACCATCTCCCAATGCCGGAAACCAGGGGACCCTCGCAAGGAGCGGCCATCGAGATATCCACGGACTAGCGAGCCCGACCACTGGATCGTTCTCACAATCAATTCGTCCTAGCACTGCGGCGTCGATCCCAACCGAACCAAGCAAACCCTCGTCCCAAATAAGACGACGACGGTCCAGCAACCCTGACCACGCAGCGAGACTCAAACTTAGGCCGCACGGACGGGCGAAGAATGACTCAAACATATACTCAGCGAACGTGACCCACCGAGCAACACGACTAATCAAATCTGGGTTGGTGCGTCGGAGCCACCGGAACCGGGCCGGCAAATAGCTGGCATGGAGAGGAGTTCCCGTACGGTCAAGAATGGCAGCAACATCGACGTCCTCCCGCAACGCTTTCGCATCATCCGAGTTTCGGGTATCTGCGTAGGTGTACACGGGTGTACATGCTCGCCCCTCACCATCTAACCCGAGAACACTCGATGCAAACGCGCTTACACCAACGCCTTCCACCTCCACACGTGATTGAGCAGCACGGGCAAGAGTTTCATCAATCGACTGGACCACATGCCCGAACAAAACATCAGGGTCAATCTCAACGCCGCCGTCCGACGTAACGTCAAATCGATATGGAATCTGTGCGGCAACATCAGAAACCTGTCGAGCTAGCCCGTCATAAAGGGCTGCACGAACCGAGGAGCTTCCAATATCAATGCTTAAAACCGTACGTATCGTGATGCTTCACCTTTCCGTAACGCCCTTACGCAGTGTACGGCCAACGCCATTACCTATACTCCCAACACGCCGATCTCCTAGGGAATGCTCTCAGTATGCGGCGCACGTGCGACCTGCTGATCGTCGGGAGCGGCCCAGCCGGCACCGCCGCAGCTATCGCCGCCCGACGAAATGCCCCCAACCTCCACACACTCGTCATCGACCGCACAACGTTCCCACGAGACAAAACGTGTGGAGACGGCTTAGGCCCGGGAGTCGTTGCGAGACTTGAACAAATAGGTGCTACAGATCTACTAGCTGACTCCCGACCAATTGACGCCCTTCGCATTGTGGGCCCATCGGGCGAGAGCGTCAGCGGCCCGTTACCAACGATAGGAGGCTCAGAGCCCAAAGGGTTTGTGATTCCGAGACAGGATTTCGACGCAGCCCTGCAGGCGCGCGCTGTCACGGAAGGGGTTGAACTCCTTCCTGCCCACAAGCTCGTAACCCTTGACACGTCCCCAGCTCACACGGTCATCACAAGAGCCCAAACCCCACACGGTCATGTTTCCATCCAAGCCAAAGCTGTGATTGCAGCAGATGGGGCCCGCTCGGACATTCGTCGGCATCTGGGCATTCCCTACAACTCCTCAAAGACCACAGGGCTTGCAATTCGAACATATATAAAAGCGTCTACCCATCCGTTTGACCATATGGAATTTCACTTCCGAAAAGATCTTCTTCCAGCTTATGGCTGGGTTTTCCCAATAGAGCGTGGGCATGCAAATGTTGGCATCATGATCGATGCTGCCCGGTACGATCCGGGCAACAAAACCCTCCGAACCATGCTCAACGAATTTGCAATGGAAATAGGAGTGTCCGAATTTGACCGGGCAAATACCGGAACCTACATGCTTCCCTACGCCACCTCGGTCCCACGTTTAACCCACAACCGTATCGCCCTGGTCGGAGATGCCGGATCCATGATCAACCCCTTTTCTGGTGAGGGCATTGCATACGGGATGGCGGCAGGTATTGAAGCAGCCGAACGAGCGGCCCGCAACCTTCAACAACACACCGCAGCAAGCCCCTTTGGTGACTTTGACGACTGGTTTCACCAGCGCTTCGGCAAACACTTCAGGGCGTCGGCCTATGCGAAACGGCTAGCTCAACGGCAATGGCTTGCCAACTTTGGAGTTCGTGCAGCACGCCGGAGACCATCCCTTCTGGCAGAAGGCATCCACCTTTTAGTTGGAGAAGGCACGTCCTTGTCCTGGCGGAGCCTTATAACGGTGTTGGCTCAGGGGAACTCGCACCTACGAGGGTGACCTTCGTACCAATGAAGGTGTTACCGACCTGTGATAGTCCAGTACCTCCGGATGCCATCTACATCTACTCGTCGCATTTAGGTTCCTCGTGATCTTTTGACGCTACAGGCCCGCGAACACGCTGACTGATCCGGGCCAAGGTTCTGTCGATCTTGAGAACTATATCCTGGGTGCGTTCGTGTTTAAGGGCATCCTCAAAACGTTCCTTTGCCTCAGAGCCGAGTGCCGTAGCCTCCTGGCGAATCCTCTGAACATCTTCTTCATTAAGCCTGTCATGCAATTGACTTCGCAATTCATCAAGACGGGCCCGAGCAGCATGGCCCCGCTCACCATCAACCTCATTCTGGACTCGATCAATAAGTTCTTCCAATCGACGACTGGACCTCTTTTCGTCCCGCCCCATAGGATTCCCCCAAACAGCCTTCGCCTTTATTAAGCTTACTCGGGGAAGTCGTGTTACGGTCCCCACCACCATCCAGAGGCATTCCTTTCATGAGCCAGAAAACTCGGATCGCCGTAATTGAAGTAAACCACTGGCACTCCACCTACGATGCCGCCTACCTCGACATCTTGCGTGACCTGGATAATGTCCAGTTAGTCGGTGTGTCTGACACCGACGTTGCTATCGCAAACGACCGGGCCCAACGCTACGAAACAACGGCCTTCACTGATTACCACGAGATGCTAGACACCGTAAATCCGGACTTTGTAATCGCTCTTGGCCGTCACATCGACATGCCCACCACAGCACGCTACTTGATCGAAGCTGGGATCCCGTTCCTGATGGAAAAACCTATGGGAACGGAGCCCTCGGCAGTAGCCGACTTGGCCGACTTGGCCGAAAGAAAGAATGCTTGGGTCGCAGTCCCGTTTCCCAACCGACAATCACCCTGGGCCCAGAAAGCTCGAGAGATGATTGCGAATGACGAATTTGGAAAGATCTCGCACGTAGTATTTCGGATTATCCGTCCGACGATGCAGCGTTATGTCGAGTGGGATTCGCCGTGGATGCTTGATGTTGCCGCCGCCGGTGGAGGTGCCCTCACGAACCTGGGAGGACACGGCATGGATATGGCCCGCTACCTGTTGCAAGAAGACGTTCAGGTGTCTTCCGCGGTGATTAGCAACATAGTGCATATGGCTGACGTGGAAGATTACGCGTTAGCAACCTTACGCAGTGCCAGTGGAGCCCTATTTCATGTCGAAGTCGGCTATACGATGCCCACATGGCCCGCCAATGAGTCAGACAGCGAAATGAAAGTGGCCGGAGAAAAAGCCATGTTGCAAGTGGTCCCCGATGGCCTTCAACTGCTCGCTCCGGGCCGGAACGAGTTTTTTGACACACCTGTATCGGTCACATCGAGCTACCCAGGCTTTGTCAAGGATTGCCTTGACCGCCTCAATCGTGGAGACCCTCCGGCTGTCACAGTTAGGGATTGTGCAGGGGCAGTACAACTCATTTCCGATGCGTACAAAGCTGCCGGTCGAGTCTGACGCTTTATTCTAATCGTCGAAGAATAGCGAGACTTTCACACGCCGATGCTCGCGGATCCGGAAGGCTTTGATTAACCTCCACACTGATCGGGCCAGCATATGTGGATTCTTTCACCGCCAAAACAGCATCCCGCAACCACGCTTCTCCTTGCACACCCTCAAGCAATCCTGCATGCGTATCGTTTTGCCCATCGTTGTCATTGACATGGACGTACATCAACCGGTCGCCTGCAGCTGATATCGCCGCACGCGGCGATTCCCCCGCAATCTGATTGTGTCCAATATCTAGCAACAGGTATAGATTATGGTGACCCACATTCGAAATGAAATCGAGGGTTGCGTTGACCGTCGGAAGACCCCGACCCGGAAAATGCTCAATACCGAGCCGGACCCCTGAACACGAGGATTGGTCAGCGAGCACAAGGATCGACTCCCGATACGCCGCCATAGAATCGCTTGCATCACTGCTGGGCGGGCCAACGTAAACGTCTGTTATTCCCAGTTGCTCGGCTTCTCGAATCCCTTGGCGTACATGGGCGATCGCCAGCTGCCGAGCCTCCGAATGCACGTCGTCGAGAGCTGCACCTTCCGGCATTAAATGAGCCACGGCCATGCATGACAAGGGCAGCACGCGATCGGCTGCCGCAACCTCTAAATACCCCGGACGAACATCCACAGAGTCGAAGCCAATCGCGTCTGCATAGGCAGTTGCGCTGGCCGGCGGCTCCGGAAGACCCCACAGACACAATGCAATATTGGTAGTCACTCTAAGCTCCGTTCCGAGGAAATTTTTTGCTGCCTGCCCAGCCCCTGGAGCGTTCGATTGCTCGGTGCCACGTCGCACGATCCGTAGACATCTCTCTATCCTGGGCTTCAATAATTGCCCGGGGCCCTAGAAGCTCACCGATATCAGACACATCACCCCATACGCCCGATCCGACACCTGCCAAATACCCGGCCCCTAGCGCCGTCACTTCTAACTCGGCCGGCCGAGAAAGAGGTTGGCCAGACACCTCGGCTTGGAGTTCAAGAAGCAAGCGATTCGCCGCTGCCCCTCCATCAACATGAAGCATCGGCGATTCGGTAGGCATAAGTTCAAGCACATCTTGGACCTGATGAGCGATTGCCTCCAACGTGGCTCGCGCAATGTGACCAGCATTCGTCGCTTGGGTTAGACCCCAAATTGTCCCACGAGCATCAGGGTCCCAGTGAGGGGCTCCGAGACCCGTAAACGCAGGCACAAAAACCACACCACCCGCATCAGTGACCGAACGAGCCAAGCCTTCAATCTCCCCAGCTGAAGAAACAATCAGCAACCCGTCTCGAAGCCACTGCACTGCAGCGCCACCAATGAAGACACTGCCCTCGTAAGCAAAACTCATCCCCGACGAAAAACCAAGCGCAACTGTTGTCAATAACCCAGGAATATCGATCGGCCGCTTTTCTCCCGCGTGCTGTAACAAAAAGCAGCCGGTGCCATAAGTAATCTTGGTCGCACCTGCATCTGTTGCCAAATGACCAAACAGCGCCGCCTGCTGGTCCCCTGCTATGCCGCAGATAGGAACCCCCTCGCCAATCGGGCAATCCGTTCCGGTTACAACATCCGCGCCGCAAGACGGAACCAATTCCGGCAACGCGGTGAGTGGAACACCAAACAATCCCAGCAGATCCATTGACCAAGCACCAGATGACAAATCAAACAGCAATGTCCGTGACGCGTTAGTGGCATCGGTCACATGAGCACCCCCGCTCAGCTTTGACACGAGCCATGTGTCGACAGTGCCTAGCCGAAGCCGCCCTGTCCTAGCAGCTGCGACGACGTCGGGATCCTCCGTCAAGAGCCATTCAAACTTGCTAGCACTGAAGTATGGACTTGGAAGTAGTCCGGTGATGGACCTCAACATCCCACAATGAGGAGCCGTCTGGAAATCGTCCATTCGATCCGAGGTCCGAGCGTCCTGCCAAACGATAGCGGGTGCAAGTGGATCATTCGTGACGGCATCCCACGCTATGACAGTCTCCCGCTGGTTAGTTACTCCGATAGCCGTGACATCCTCAGAAGGGGCCTCCACCAGGGCCTTTGCCACGCTATCTTCCACGCTCCTCCAGATCTGTCTGGGATCATGCTCAACCCAGCCCCCACGGGGGTAGTGCTGGTCTACCTCAGCGTAACCCCGTCCAACAACCTCTGCTCGTTCGCTAATTAGGAGAGCAGTGGTACCCGTAGTTCCTTGATCAATAGCAAGAATCAATAAGAGCAACCTCATTAGTCAGCCGCCGTACGGTAGCATGGACGTCTTCCGTGGAAGGGGTAGCTGGTGGTCCTTAGCGATCAGGATTTGAGCAAAGCAATTGCGACAGGCCGACTTATGGTTGAGCCTTTTGATGCCTCCGCCATCCAACCGTCAAGCATCGACTTGCGACTTGGAAGAATGTTCAGGGTGTTCGTTAATCAAACGGAGACCCATATCGACCCAAAGCTTGAGCAACCGGATCTAACAGAAGAAGTCCATGTAGCAGCTGATGGAAAGTTCGTTCTACATCCCGGCGACTTCGTACTAGGTGGAACGATAGAAACGATCCAGATGGCTGCAGACCTTGTTGGCAGAATTGAAGGCAAGAGTTCCCTGGGTCGCTTAGGATTAATGGTCCACAGTACGGCAGGCTACGTCGATCCTGGCTTTCGAGGAAAACTCACCCTAGAACTCTCGAACCATGCCAATCTTCCAATCCTGCTCTGGCCCGGCATGAGAATCGGTCAGTTATCTGTGATGCAGCTCACCAATCCGGCTATCAAGCCTTATGGCACAGACGGACTAAACAGTAAGTATCAAGACCAGCCTGAATCAACCCCAAGCCGATCTCATCTAGGCTTTGGCTAGCCATCGATAGTGGTACAGGGAGGAGCATACCAATGAGCGATGAAGTTGAAGCAGTAGAAGCAACACCGAGCGAGGAACCATTTCTTGAGTCTTCGGGAGGGGTTGTCTACCGTGAGAAGAATGGTGTGATGCAAGTAGCAGTGGTCCAAACACAGCGCGGCGCATGGGTCCTACCAAAAGGTGCGGTTGAGCGTGAAGAGGATCCAGAAGCCGCTGCGATTCGTGAAATCCTCGAAGAAACCGGCATCGAAGGCGAAGTAGAAGAAGATCTAGGCAAGATCCGCTACGAAGTCCGACCGGATCTATGGACAGGGTTCGTCCCGAAAGTTGTTCACCAATACCTATTGCGGACAACTGGAGGAAATATACGACCCGATCCCTCAGAACACGTAGAAGCGCGGTGGATCCCGGTAGCTGATGCGGTACGACTCCTCCACCATGCGAATGAGCGAACCGTGATGCTTCGAGCAGAAGAAATCCTGAACCGCAAAGGCCCCGAAGACAGCGGCGAATAAGATGGATCGACCACGGCGCAGCCGTCGGTCGATCCTGGGTCTTGCTGCGGCAATGGCTAGCACCATAACGCTTACCTCCGCATCCGCTCGTTTCACAAAGACCCATGCACTACCCCGACCTACAGTGGAGTCCGGGCTTAACCGAAGCCTCCGTCTCGAAATCTACAAACCGGGCGTCTTGGATCCGGCTCACACGAGAGATGCCGAGTCTGCGCATGTGGCTGCTGAGATATTTAGCGGTCTCACCCGAATTGGTCCGGACCTGGCGGTCGAACCGGATATAGCATCAGGGTGGAATACCAGCGATGACGGCCGCCACTACTCCTTTCGCCTACGTCCCGAAGCTGTATTTCACAACCAGACGCGAATCACCGCCCATCACGTCAAGGCGTCGTGGGAGCGAGCCCTAGCCCCAAGCACAAATTCTCACTTAGCCCGCACATACCTTGGCGACATACTCGGCGCAAGCGACGTAATTAATGGCCGGACCAACAAACTCAAAGGCGTCCAAGTCGAAAATCAATTAACACTCCGCGTCACCCTTTCAGAACCATCCAGGGTTTTCCCAGCCCAACTAACCAGTGCACCCTCTTTAATCATCGATGACGACGATCTGGCCCATGGACCCGACTGGTGGAAAAAACCTAATGGATCAGGTCCATACAAACTCAGTTCATGGTCAAACAACGAAATCCTGTTGGATCGAGCCTCGACTTCTCCTTGGCTTAGCGTTGGCCCTCCACGAGTGAAGCTCCATCAACTCGATGCAGGCGAGGGCCTGCTTCGTTACGAGCAGGGAGCTCTTGATATTGCCTACATCGGCGGGGCAGATGTCGCACGATTCCGTGACGAGCGTGAGCCCTTTCACCCCCACCTCCATAGCAGTCCGGAGCTAGGGGTCGTTTATCTGGGCCTTAACGTAGCCGTGCCCCCATTTGAAGACGTCCATGTCCGCCGCGCCCTAGCCATGTCTATCGATCGCAGGCGAATAAACCGGGTGACACTGAAAGACACGAGTCTCGAGGCGTATGGCATGCTCCCACCCGGCCTTTCAGGATACCGGCCCGATTTCCGAGGCCTTGGACTCGACATCTCCGCGGCCCACACCGAGTTGCGTAAATCGACCTATCGCCGAGCAAGTGCTCTGCCCCCAATAACTCTGATCACCCATGGCACTGGAATACTCGCCAACAGCGTGACCCGAGCCATCACCGAACAATGGCAGGAACAATTGGGCATCACAACAAATGTCGAACTGTGGGATTGGCCTGCAGACATGCAAGCTCTGGAAAACCCCGACCATACCCATCAGCTATTCGAATCCGGATGGATCGCAGATTTCCCCGACCCCTTTAATTTCCTAGATGTCCTCTTCCATTCGGACAGGCCAGAAAACAAGTTTCGACTTCAAGACCCGAAGGTAGACGGGCTCCTTGCCACGGCCCGAGCTGCTGTGTCTGAAAAAATGCGACTGCACGCGTATGCGCAAGTTGAGACCCTCGTCATTTCCGAAGCCGTGGTAATCCCAATCACTTTTCCGGTCAATCACGCCCTCGTTCAGCCATGGGTTAGGGGGTACCACGGAGAACCTTGTGTTCGTGAATGGTTTACAGAGATCTCGCTTGTTGAGTAGAGCCCGCCTCTTAACGCGACGATCGGTCATCCGAGGCCTCAGCACATCGCTCACAATCGGGCACCTAACCGCTTGTGACGCCATCAGGTCAACGCATAACACACCACAGGGACGCCTCGAACTCCTGCTCCAAGAACCCACCACCATCGACCCGGGATTGGTCACCCACCCCCATGAAGCCACGGTTACAGAGGCGCTCTTCGAACCTCTTATCCATTCAATGAGCAATGGGTCGATTCGACCAGGGGCAGCCAAATCCTGGGAAGTGTCTGCTGACGGACAGGTTTACCGTTTCAGGTTGTACAAAGACCGACGATGGACAACGGGTGAAGTCGTCACTGCAGAAGACTTCACGTGGGCATGGAAACGAAATCTAAGCCCAGAATTCGGAGCCACGTTAAGAGATCTGTTCTTTCCAATTGCTGGCGCACAGGACTTCGCAAAGATAGGCAAGGACCCAAAACAGCTCGGGATCTCGGCTACCGAGAAACACCTGATCACTGCCCAACTCACCCACAAGGATCCGAGCTTCCTCTCTCGGACAGGTACATCGCCCTACATGCCGTTGCCCCGGGGAGAAATTGAGGGGATGGGCGCCTATTGGACCAAACCGGGAAACATCCGCGGAAATGGTGCTTACAAGCTTGTCCAATGGGACAAGGGCCGAGGGTTAAGCCTCCATCCCAACACCCACTACACGGGACCTCCAGCCTTGTTTCGAGATGTAGTTATTAGGTTCCCAGATAGCAACACTGATCTCACTACAGCCTTTCGCACAGGGCGTGCCCACGTGGCCGAAATGAGCCCGGCCGCGTACGTCGCCGCAAAAGCGACAAGGGATCTAGCCCCACTCCTCCACCTATACGAACGGACAGGGTCATGGTTTATCGTCCTGAACACTCGCAAGCCTCCGTGGCATTTACCGAGGATCCGGCTCGCCCTTTCGTTAGCCCTCGATCGCAAACAACTCATAGCCACAGCCTTTGATCAGATCGCCCTTCCGAGCACTCGCCTAGTACCAAGCACAGTGCTCAGCAATCCAAATACGGATCCACCCAATATTGATGCCGCTCGTAGGCTTTTAGCCAACGCTGGATTTACCGGACGCAATCGACTGCCGACGCTTCAACTGACGTATCACCAAACAGACCAGGGAGACCGAATCACAGAAGAACTGGCGCGACAATGGCAAACGTCTCTCGGCCTTCACGTCGAACCCGACGCTCGAGATTGGGCTGCTTTTCGTTCCTTCACATCCAACAAGCCCGAATTCGACGGCTATCAGGCGACATGGAATTCGACGTACAGGCACCCAAAAGCCTGGTACGACGAGATCTGGAATTCCGACGTTGATCGATTTGGCTCAGGCTGGGCAAACGCCGAGTTCGACAACCAGTTGAATATTGCATCCACCACCACCGGAACAAACCGGCACAACGCATACTTGGCCGCCGACACCATTCTGAACATGGAATCTCCAGCGATTCCGATTGCCAATTTCGCATCGGCATTCCTAATTAGGCCCATAGTCACCAGTTTCGACATCAACCCAGTAAGCGGAGCAATCGATCTTAGGAAGGTAAAGATTGCAGCATCAAACTAGCCATCAGCCGCCCAACACATCCCAACGAAAACTGTGGAAGCCAAAGAAAATACAAGCTTGAACAGATGTCGGAAGATATTCAGAATCGCCCAAACAAACAATCGTGCCGCTAGAGACCTGCCATCCGGGCACGTGCAGAGGCCGCAGCACCGAGAACACCCACATCCTCACCAAGAGACCACGGAACTACACGAAGAGAGGGGCCCGTACTGGCTAGCAAATGTGTCGTCACAGTTGTCTTTATGGGATCCAAAAGCATAGCGCCTGCGTTGGCCATCCCTCCCCCAACCACTGCCAAATCAAGGTTAAGTAAATGGGCAACATTGACGATGCCGAAGCCAACAGCACGACCGGCACGACCGAGCGCCGCGACAGCCAACGAGTCATCTTTCGCCGCCGCCTCCACAACATCACGTCCAGTCAGAGGGCCACTTTCCATACGAGCGCTAAGCACACTTTTTGCCCCCGACCTAACCTGCTCGATAGACCAGTCGGCCACATCTGGGCCAGAGGAAATCTTTTCAATACAACCACGGTTACCGCAGTCGCACAGAGGCCCCTCAAAATCAACAGTCATGTGCCCAAATTCGCCCGCGCTTCCATACACGCCATGCCACAGTTTTCCGCCTAGGATGAGCCCACCACCCACACCCGTGCTTACTGTTATGTAAAGCATGTTGTCAGTGCCACGATTTTCGCCATATGAAAATTCGGCTAATGCCGCAGCATTCGCATCGTTTTCAAGAAACACCGGCAGCTTCACCTGTTCAGCTATCCGGTCAGCCAATCGCACGTTAGTCCAACCCGGAAGGTTAGGTGCTTCGTGAATAACTCCAGAAATACGATCAAGTGGACCCGGAGACCCGATGCCCACTGCGAGAACCTCTGAAGCATCCACCTGCGCTGCCGCAAGGGAATCACGGATCATAAGCAGTATTCGCGACACAACAGCCCCTGGTCCTTCTGCTGCGCCAGTCGGAGTAGCCACAAACCCAGTCGTCCCACCATTCGTATCTACCAAAGCAACACGAATATTTGTCCCCCCGAGATCAACAGCAATAACTCTGCCGGCGTCACCCGTCACCCGGAAAACATCCTCTGCGATTCTTCATTCTGGCCCGGACCATTGTTGTGCGGTCGTATTCGCCACGCAACCTGAAAGACTAGAAGCGCGCCTACAAGAAAAATTGGAACCAATAACATCCCGGCACGGAAACCAAAAACATCGGTGATCCAACCAATCGCTGGCCCGAACGCCGAACTACCAATACCTGCGAATGCCACGACCACGCCCGCCACCACGCCCGCTATGTGCGGACGGCGCACGAATCCAATCCCAAGGACCGTAGGAAACACAGCAGCGAGAACTGTTCCCGAGAGTAGGTATCCAAGCAGCACCACGTGAACGGTCGGGCCAACCGCACACAGAATTGAAACGAGGATTCCGGAAACGAGTGCCCACCGAACCATTCGTTCCACGGCCCAACGATCGGCCAACCGAGCTGCGATGACACGGCCGACCATTTGGCCGATCCAAAACACTGAAATTGAAACAGCTGAGATTCCACGTTCTATATGAAATGTTTGTTCAATGAAGGCCGCACCAAACCCAGCAAAACCGATTTCGGCCCCGACGTAAAACGCGAGCACGATGCCAAGAGACAGTGGCACAGGATCGGCCATGGCACGTCCAATCTCAGGCCACGCCACAGCCTCTGACGAACGAGCAGGGTATCTCAGCAGTGAAAACGGAACGACAGAGGTCGCCATTAAGACCGCACCACCAACAATCGCAAGCCGCCAGGAATCAAAAACAGCAAGTGTCGTGGCCACCACAGCGGGCCCCAAAATAGCGCCAAGCGCCACCGCGATATGGACAAGGTTTAAGGCCCGTCCGGTCTCTTGCGGAAAAGCGTCCGCAATCAGAGCTGACACGGTGCCGTCACCCGAACCAAGTGCCATGCCAGAAAAGAGGCAGGCCACTAAAAACACGGCAAACCCCCGACTAACACCCAGCCAGGCCAATGCCAACGCGCCTGCAGCCGCCGTAAGAAGCAGCGTTGACCGACGGCCCCAACGATCAGAAGCTGTGCCACCAACGAGCGACCCAAAGATAAATCCGACCCCCCACGTGGTGAACGAAAAACCGAGATCTGCGTACGAAACATTGAATTCGTCTCGGATGGCTTCGACCGCCGGCCCCACAACACTAAGGGCCACACCGAACGCCACGTAGAACCACGTGGATGCGAAGAATATCCCGCGTCGACCATCATCGATCATATGCTTGAACGCTTCGCTGACAGTTCAGCAACATGCCGAGCCCTGCCGATCATCAGGAGCATCAAACCCGCAGCAAGAAACATGGGAACAAGCCCGATAGCTGCCTGAACCGACAGCACGTCAGCAACGGAGCCAGTAAGCAGCGACAGCGTTAACGTGCCAACGCTCCCCAAAGCCATGATAAGCCCGGTTGTTGATGCCGCCGCCCCAGGGGCATACCTGACACCGATTCCCACGACTATGGGAAACAACGGGCCAATAGCCACGCCAGAAAACGCAACAGCGAGGAGAAGCACCAATGCGGAAGGTGTGACCGCAACAACGAGCGCCGGGATCAGGGCAAGCAGCAAACTCCCCGCAGCAAGCGTATAGGGGCCGATGCGACCGGATATCCAAACCCCGGCCACACGACCTAACGGCAAGCCCCCCCAGTACACCGCCACCGCTGTCGCTGCCAGTGGACGATCGAACATCAGGTTATGCTCCAGATGCGCAGCTAGAAAACCCCCAAAACCGATCTGCATTCCAAAATACATGGCGACGACAGCACCCAGTAACACTGGGACTGGACGTGCCGCAGAGTGAACAAGTGCCCTAAGCGTTGTCTCGCTCGACATAGGCATAGGAAACCTGCCACGACTAGCTGTGAGAGCGGCCACACCGACCAACAAGGCCGCTACCAGATACGAGCCACGCCAACCTATCGGAACCAACAAAAACGCACCGACAAGAAGTGGCGCGAGCAGCGCACCGATTCCAAACGGAACCTGAGCCAGCACAAGCATCCGCCCGGCCGAATCGGACACCGCATCACTGATAATCGCCGTGAGAGCGGGCTCCATCAAGCCAAAACCAACGCCATATAACAGTGCGCTTGCCACGAACACTCTTAGCTCCGGAGACACACCGCACAGCGCCAAACCTCCACCCAGCATCACACTCGAAATGTTCAGAATGACGCGACGCCCGAAACGATCGGCCATCGGTCCACCGACGAGAGACCCGACGATATAACCAAGTGCTGGCACCAAGAAAACAAAGCTTCCGACCATGTAATTAATTTCAAACTCGGATCGAATGGCCTCAAGTGAAGGCCCCGGAAGCCCAAGCACAATTCCAAAACTGAGGTAAAACGGCATGGTCAGTAGAACGACAGCCGGGAGACGACGTGTCACAACACCAAAACCCCTAAAGACCGTTCCACCAACTACTCGCTGACCTCGAATGCATCAGTTTCCAGAATCATCCCGTCACGCTGAAAACCAAAAGGCACACGTGCGGGAACAACCTCACACCTGAGAGGCAGATCGTCCAAGACGGCATCACTGACCCAGAATGTCTCTAATTCAAGCGTGTTTTTAATCCGACCGAGCCGAAGAGGACGGTCCACACGTCGTCGGGCGAGTCCGCAGATCACATCAAAGCACGCCTGATCGGTCGGGAGCGCAAGTGGCGTCTTGGCGGCATCGAGCGCCATAGCGGTAAGAATGTTCATGGCCACCACCTCATAATCAATCGCACTGATTAATTTCTGACTACAAAGATCCGCAAGGCCCATCCCAACCGCATTGCCATGTGATTCCGGAGTAAGGCCCAGCACCGCTAGCCAACCAAAATCCGGGGTCCGTTCAAGCTCCCGAAATCGACGCCACATGCCCACAACGTTGGGGTCCAAACCAGAACCCGAAATGTTTTTGCCCATACGATCGACTAGCAATCCATCAAGCTGGTCGACCGGAAGACGTGGCAATAATTTCGCAGCAGTTTTCAAAAGCGTCTCATCAGTCGAATGGAAGGCCGACGGACAGACCACTCGCACACACGCGGGCCGATCGAAAGCATTCTCAACCAGCGCAATCCCACACAAGAAGTGACCAGACTCAGCAGCAACCCGGGCCGCTGAAGGAATAGCTGTCGCAAGCGGATGCGCATGAATCGACTCAGCCCCCTTTCGATTACCGAGACCGACAACACTCATCTTGCACAAACCACTCTCAATAGGACCCCGAAAACCCGTGTGGGGTTTAACCCGACCAATCACGATCACACGCTCGGCACTAGCAGCCGCCGCATCGAGATGTACCGTAATGCCATCGGAAGTCCGTCCGAGTTCCACCGTATCCATCGTCGCTCGAATAGGCGCCCCAACAGAGTCTTCACAAACTCCGTAGTCCCTAAGAACGGTCGCCTGACCCTGCGCCGTGGCTCCACCATGACTACCCATGGCAGGCACGATGAAGGGGTGGAGTTGAGCGGCTTCCAATTCCTGGACAAGCACCTGCACCACCTCTACGACAGGTGAAACACCTCGAGAACCCACCCCGATAGCAACAGTTGACCCAACCGGCAGTGGATCCCTCGAAAGCTGCTTGCGGAGCCCTTCACGCAATCGAGTTCCAAGGTCGGGGATCTCGCTTGAATCGAACGACTGGCGGACCAGAGACATCTTCGGAAGGTCAGCATTCATATACAAAGTTTAACTAAGAGGCCAAGGAGCACTAGCGTGCCCACACGTTCTGGGGCACGCTAGTACCCTATGAAAGTCGCCGTCGTAACCGACATCCATGGCAACCGACACGCCCTGCTAGCCGTCCTGAGCGACCTCAGGCGACTAAGCACCGATGAGGTAGTGTTCGGTGGTGATATCGCACTGTTCGGTGCCCAGCCACGGGAATGCTGGGAACGAATCGTGGATCTTAGATGGCTTTTGGTACAAGGGAACACAGATCGGTATATCACTGATCGGCCTGAAAACATCTTTGCCAGCAACAACCAACCGTCGGCCTCTGCGTTTCTGAAAGCCAACGTGGAATGGACAACGGAGCAACTTGGAGCGTCTCACGTCGCTCGAATGCGCGAGATGCCACGGCAGGTCCGTATAGAGTCTGATGCGGGACTATTGTTGATCGTCCACGGAACACCGGCCAACGACGAACTGGGCTGGGACAGGTCCGATAGCGAAAGCACGCTCCTGGAGAAAATAGGTGACACGGATGCCGCTGTGGTAGTAAGTGGCCACACACATACAGCAGCAATCCGACACACCGACGCCTTGTTGGCCGTAAACTGTGGCGCCGTCGGCCGATCACATGACCAGCAACCCGGTCTGGCAACCTACGCCGTTCTGGACGATAGCAGCGGATTCTGGTCAGCTGAGATACGTCGAGTGGCCTATGACTACCAATCGGCACATGCGGAGATTCTGAACCGGAATGTTCCTGTCCCACCCATCTTCGCCGACACACTGCTCACTGGCATTCCTCCAGCGTGACATCCCGTGCACATCGTGACCGGGCATCAAGCCTAAGCGGAGCCCACTAACCCGTTGAGTGTAATGGCCAAGGATGCACCGGCATTCCGCCTCCGCGGACGGATTGCAATCCTCGCCACCGCTATGCTGACAGCCGGTTTCGCTGTCTTCATAGCCACAATACGTGAAGGACGAACCTTTCCAACATCGGTAAGCTCCGGGTGGCTGGCTGCCTTTGGTGTCACACTCGCATTGATGCTGGGATGGTCCATCGCTGGCACCACCCTGATCAGCTTTACCGCACGACGACGACTCGACGACGTCACCAGCCGACATATGTGGACACACCTGCCATTGCTTATACCAACAGGAATGGCAGTAGCGGCTTACCAGTCAGATGAGGCAAACCATGTTTTAACTCAGTCATCCCAGATTGACTGGTTGTGGGGACTCGCGCTCGGAAGCTGGATCGTTGGCCAAGCCCTGTGGCTACCGGCGGGTCTAGATGCCCAGCCAATTCGCGTTTTGGAGTTACTTAAATCTGGCCTCCGCACAATAGGGGCCTCCGCATTCACTCGGCTAACATTTGGCCTTATTTTTGTACAGTTTGTGTTGTTCCGTTCGCTCCTTGCCATTTTCTGGCAACCGATCGGGTTCTTCGAACGAGGCAGCGATGTCGGCGCATATGAACAACGAGCTCGCCTTGTGACGCAAGGCCTGTACCCGTACCTAGACTACTGGGTTGAATACCCACCCTTATTCCCATGGCTGGCATCTGGACTTAAGCTTCTCAGCACAAATTTTGGGGGCACGGACGCGGCATTCCAACTGATATTCAGCTTTACGATGCTGCCCTTCGAGGCCGGAACTCTGTGCCTGATATACGCCATTGGTCATCGGGTATGGGATGAACCTCGAGGCCTCATGTCCGCCCTTACATACGCGCTGCTGTTCTATCCCGCCTATATCGCCAATCGCCATTTCGAATCTATTCCCGTGTTTTTCCTGCTTTTAGGAACCTATCTGATCATCATGAATCGCCGACACTTCGCGTCCTTGGCACTCGCGCTTGGCATCCTGACCAAATTCTTTCCTCTCGCCGGCTTTCCGGCCCTACTAACCGGGCAGTCCCGACTGGGCCGAGTCCGCCTACTCGGCCTTGGTGGCCTCGCTATCGCTGGCGGAATTATCCCGTTTTTCGTTGTAAGCCGAGAATACGTGGTCGCTTCCATACAAAACATGCTGCTGCGACCAGGTTGGGAAACAATTTGGGCACTAGCAGATGGCTACTTTTCGTTCGGATGGGTGCACCGAGACCGGCTAAATCCCGACACCGCAATTGCCTTCAACTACATACCCGATATACCTAGCTACGTGTGGTGGGGAACCGTAACTGTTGTTGCCGTTATTTACGGATACATCTCACTACGACCGGTAACCCCCACAGCCAAGAGCACAGTCTGGGGCACCGGGTTGGCCATTGTCACATTCGCCCTCTTCCTGCGCGGCTGGTCCCCCCAGTTCACAGTCTGGGTTTTACCGTTTGTTGTACTCGCCTATCCCGGTGGCCGCGGCTTCCTCCTAGCAACCATCCTCACAACTGTAGCCCTGCTGGAATCCCCTGGCTTCTTTTATCTTTGGTCCGAGCAACCCTTTGTATTGTGGGCCATTGTCATCTTCCGAACGATCTTGTTCATCACCATAGGAACCATGTTTGCTCGACGCCTACTAGCTCTGTCTCGCAAACCAACCGATCCTTCAAACACGAGAACCTATGACTAGGCTCCTAATGGCCCGAAAGTCGTTGTGGGTGCTGTCCGTAGCTGGATGGACCAGTCCCGTGGGCCTGGCTATAACGATAGCGAGCACCACAATCGGAAGAGCCGACCCTGCCAGACCAAGCCTCACATGGGCGGCGGCCGCCGGTGGGAGTCTCATCGGCGCCCTGGTTCTCTGGGGCGCTGCGTGCCTCTTGCGTCATCGTAATGGTCACCACGTGACGATCCTCAGCGCCGGACTACCTCTTTTGGCACATATGGACAGCTGGCTAATCGTCGGTTTTCAGTACTTTCACGAACCCACTAACCACCTGTTTGCCACCGGTCTCATAACGGATGAACTCTTCACCAGGCCATCTATCACTGAGTATCTCGCAGTAAAGCATGTTCTTGTCACAACCATCTGGCTAACGTGGCCATGGATCTCAAAGCGAGTCGAGATGCCTACACGACCCCTAGCTCCACACGCCATGCAGGGAGGACTCATTGTGATCGCCGTTCTTGGAGCGATCGCCTACCTTCGACTAACCGTGCTGGATGTGCTTGAAATCCAGGTGCCTTCAGACCTCCGGGTGAACTACATCGGTGCCCTTGCGATGCTCGAAGGTCTCAATCCTTATGACAACGCGGTCGCACTAAAAATAGCCGGTCGAGAACGTATTCCTTACGTGGGCACGCAGCTTTGGACAATGGTCACCAATCCTCCAACCGCCATGCTCTACTTCGCGCCATTTACGATTGCCCCGCTTGCTGTCGCTCGAATTTTGTTCCTTACAGCCAGCCACCTTGCCTTGCTTGCAACGGCCGTCCTCACGTGGCGATTGCTAAGACCATCTCCACACCCTCTCGTGTGGCTGGGGCTCTTACTTGGATTGGTCGCGTTCCTCGACCCATTCGCGTTGACATTTCGTCTTGGCCAAGTTGACCTGGTAATTCTTTTCACCCTAACCCTCGCAGCGTATCGATTGCGAAACGGAGATGACATATGGGCAGGGATGGCTGTCGGCATTGCAGCTGGACTCAAGCTGTCTCCCGGGCTGTTCGTCCTCTACCTCTTGTGGCGCGGGCATAGACGCGCGCTCGCGGGAACCTTTGTAACAGCTGGACTCGTTGGGCTCGCGAGCCTCCTCCTCGCCGGCACAGAGACGTGGCTGTACTACCTGTCAAACCGACTACCGGACCTACTTGCCGGCAGCAGCCTGTTCAACAACTTGTCACTACCTGGCCTCATCCTACGAGTGTTCATGGGACCTGAACTGGGGCAGACAATGCTCGACCCGCAACCACCCGTTGCGCTTGCTCAGATAATGACCATCATCAGCATCCTCGCCATCTTGATCATTGCAGGGTGGGCGCTCGGCCACCGAAATCGATCTGGCAGTTCGCTTGCCCTCGAATTCAGCCTGGTCGTCACAGTCATGCTTCTGATTTCTGGCGTTACATGGCCACACTATCTCTGCTGGATTTTCCCCTTGCTCGGTCTCGCGGCAGCCTGGCAATGGCCCTCAAGATCGAGTCACTGGACGATCTTTCTAGCAAGCCTCGGCCTGGGGATCACAGCCATACCTATCGACACCTACTATGGATTGATTGGGAATGTCTTCGACCATTCCATCACGATCCAGTCCTTACGGACCATCGGGCTACTAACGCTTCTCCTCGGCCTTGCACACGGCGTGCGACATGCGCCATCCGCGAATGACACCAGCACGACCAGAAAAATTTCCTAAAATGACACATCACCCTTCCCTGCATCTACCCCAATGAACACCCTCATAAATACTTGCCTCATAGGCTGCGGCTTACACGGCGCAAGCCGCCTAGCGCCAGCCATTCAAACAAACGAGGGCGCGGTGCTCGCTGGATGCGTAGACGCAGACGTGGAGATAGCACAAGCCGTCGCCGGCCCTGAGACACCAGTCTCCACGGAGCTTCGCGAATTGCTCCTACAAACAGACATGGATGCTGCTGTCGTCGCAGTTCCTCATGACCAACTCGCTCCCGTCACACTGCAGTGTCTTGAAGCAGGCTTACATGTCTTGGTCGAAAAACCCATGGCCCTAAATGAATCCGAGGCCTCAGACTTAGTGGCAGCGGCGGTAGCCAATAAACGCGTATTGATGCCTGCATACTGCCTACGATTCAACACTGTTCGAACCCGTGCACACACGCACGTAAGAAATGGCCTTTCGGGCGCAACCAAAACCCTCGCCGCTGCAAAGGGAAGTCCACCCCTGACCGGATGGCTTGCGGATCGGACGCGAGGCGGTGGACAACTGCTCTTCCTTGGATCGCATCTCGTCGACCAGATTCTGTGGCTCCATCCCCAGCCGGTTGTTCAGGTGTTCGCTGCAATTCAAGACCGTGCAGATGGTCGCAGCGAGGAATCGATATCCGGCCTGATTGAATTTTCAGATGGTGTTTCGGCAACGATTAGTTTGAGTCAAGGGGCGGGGACAGCGTATGACCACATCGAAATCACCGGCTCCGGGGGCCGTATAGGTTCTGACTGGAAATCCGGGCAGATTAGCCTGGATCTCGAGGACCACCCCTCCTATCCCGCTCCTGTAATAGAACACGTTCGAACCGATCCATTCCAACCCATGTACGACGCGGAATTTTCTGAGTTTGTAAACGCAATTCGTGGAAACCGCGAACCAAGTGTTACCGCCAACGATGGCCTGAGGGTCTTGAAAATCCTAGACGGCCTACGTTCATCTGCCACACAGGGAACCCCTATTGAACTCTTCGACAAAGGTCCATCTCCGACAACTGTCGAAAATGACGATTTGAGTCTGGCACGAGTCCGAGTTCAGTTCACCTATGCAGCAGACAGCATCCGACGGCCGATCATCTATGAACTTTCCCAAAGATTTGATCTTACTTTTGATATTCGGAGGGCCGACGTTGATGCCGGCATCGGATGGATTCAGTTGCTACTCGAAGGAGACCGAAACGAACTGGACGCGGCAATCGCATGGGCAGAATCACAAGGTGTTCGTGCATCTCCCGTAGAAGGCGACGTGATTAGCGGATAAGACGACTAGCTACGATTTGACACAACCGCTCGGTAGAACGAAGCAGTCGCCTGCGCAACAGCACGCGTCGTAAAACGACCAAGCACACGTTCACGCCCGTTCACAGCAAGCTCTTGACGTCTACCAACCTCTCCACGCAGCGTCCGCAGCATCGTGGAAAGTGCATCGACATCACCTGCTGGGACAATCTCGCCACCATCACCAACAACACTGGGCAACTCGCCCATATCTGAAACAATCGTAGGAACCCCGCATGCCATAGCTTCGACCGCAGCTCGACCGAATTGTTCGACCCACCCCTTGCGCCCCACGCTAGGCAAGACAAAGACATCAAGGTCCTGATAGAACGATGGCATCTCCTCACTCGGCACCCCACCAACAAACTCCACATTCACTATTGGCTCAAGCCGACGTAAGTGATCCATCGTTGGACCGTCACCCGCAATACGCAAAACTGAATTTCCACCGATAGCCCGTACTGCACGAATAAGCACGTCAACGCCCTTTTCAGGAACCAAGCGACCCGCGTAACCGATAACGAATTGTCCATTACTCCTTGGATTTACGTTCGGAACAAAAATATCGGGATCAACACCAAACTGAGGAATAACTACCGAGGCTCGTCTGTGTCCTTTCGAAACAAGCACCTGCCGCGCACGCTCGGTGCCAGCAATTCCATCGGCACACCTCAACACATAGTTCTCGATCCATCGAACCGGAGGTGGATATCGCCGAGAAAGATTTTGCCACGCGAAAAAAACAGGTGCAGCGCCAACATCGAGAGCGTCACGACACGCCAGAGCCGAAGCCAAGTTGTACGGCTCTTCATCAATATGGAGCACATCTGGCCGGAAACGACGAACGAGACGTCGCAATTCCCGAAACCAGTACAAGTGATAGTGCCCGTTCAGCGCCAGAGAAACATGTTCAACCTCATAGCCTCGAGGTCTTGGCCTCTCCGCCATCGCCACTTGCCCACTTTCAACCCATCGATCAGGAACAACGGCCAAAACGTCCACGTCGTTCACACTAGCTAATGCACGTAACTTGTCGTGGTGAGCACCAACTACTAACGCTTTCGACGCCAGCAAAACCTTCATACGCCCACTTCCTGATATACCGCGTACGTAAGTTCAGCGGTACGGGCCCAAGTAAATCCAGCTGCACGGACAAGACCTTTTCCATGAAGGTCTGAAGCCAGATGTCGATCCTGCGCCACCCGGCAAACTGCATCGCGCCAAGCCTCTGGCTTATCAGGCGGGAGCAGAAGACCCGCATCACCGACCACTTCAGGCAAGGATGTGCAATCAGCAACCAGTACCGGGACTCCACTTGCCATAGCCTCAAGAGGATCCAAGCCAAATCCTTCGTAGCGCGACGGAAACACAAACATATTCGAAGCACGGTAGAGATCCGGTTTATCCCGTTCTGAGACCGGGCCAATCACTCGTAACCACGCGGTTGCGCTTTGATCCAAGTCAGCAAACCAATCAACATAGACCGAACCACCCGCTTTCGGTGCTCGCCCTGCTATAACCAGAGACAAACCAGACCTTTTCCATATTTCCGGCCAAGCAGATAGCACTACCTCAAGATTTTTCCTGAGGTCACGAGTCCCCAGGAACAAAGCAAAGTTCCCGGGCAAACCAAGACGCTGCCGGGCACACTCACGTTGACTCTCGGTCCCTGGAGCAAACCGGTCATCCACACCTAGAGGTATAACGACTATTTTGTCATCAGACACGGCACCCACACGGATCAGGTCTCGGCGCGTCGACTCCGAATCGGCTATCACCTTGCTTGCATTCTTCAATCCGGCGCGGGTCACAGCCAGATAAGCAGCCTGACGTGTCCCTGTTGCATATTCAGGCAAAACAAAGGGAATGACGTCATGGGCCGTCACTACGAACCGTTGACCAAAGACTGGTGGTGCAAGATATGGAACGTGACCCAACCGACCACGGGATCGAGTCGGCCAAACAACCTGTTCCCATATCAATTTCCCCACCTGCCCCCTCAAGGAAGCCGGCGGTTCCATATGGTCAATCTCAATATCTGGATACCCGGCCATAAGCGAGCGACGAAGAGCACTTAAGTACTGCCCCGAACCAGTTTCAGGGTACTGACCAAAGTACGCATTTAGAGAAATATGCAGGGCGCGAGCCTCGTCTGACTACCGATTAACGTTGATGCCGAACCTGCGGAACAATCCCAGTGACAGGGTGTCATCCTTACTATATCGGCGTTTGATTTGAAGCAATGTGCCAAGCAGCCCACCAGCTACAGCGTAAGTCCATGAGCCAGCAATCAAACCGAAAATAACAGGCAACAGGGCATGCAAGGCCGGCGTTGCATCTGTGGTCCGGCGCCGAGGTAACAGCGCAAGTATCCAAGCCGCAAAACACGCAGCCCACAGCGCGGGTTCGGCTACGAAGAGCGCAAAGGCAAGGGTTGTTGTACCCCGACTACCACGAAACCGAGCAAAAACCTGCCACATACTGCCAACGGTCACGCCAGTGATGGCCGTCAGTTGCGCAATCGCATCTGACGGAAAAAAGAGATGCGCACAGCGCAGCACAATAAGCGCTGCCACTAGGTTCCACAGCAACAACAATAGACCTGGGATCTTCCCCACACGAAAGAAGGTGTTGTAAACAGTGAAATTTCCGGAGCCAGTGGAGCGAAGATCTACATGCTTGAAAACAGCAGCCACAATAAAAGCTGTCGGGAAACTTCCGACCAAATAAGCTATGCCACCCAGAAAGACATAGCCTAGAACTGGCTCAATGTTCAAATAACTTCCTCCACACTATTTTATCCCTATTGAAGCCGCCCAGATCCTTTTTTATTGCCGACCACCAGTGCCTGCAACATGGTAAGCCTCCAACAGAAGACGCGCAGATTCATCCCACGAGTATGACCGTGCCCGCTTGGCCCCCTTATGTCTAAGATCACCACGGTAACATTCATCAGAAAGCACCTGTGCAAGCCCCTCGGCTATTGACGCAGCATCGCTTGGATCGACCAGCGCGGCTGCATCGCCGGCAACCTCTCCGGTTCCCGAACAGGCTGAAGTTACCACCGGGCATTCACAAGCAAATGCCTCCAGAATTGGAAGGCCAAAGCCTTCCGCATGACTTGGAAAGGCGAAAACCGACGCTAAGGAATACAACGCTCTAAGCGTTTCATCACTAACGTGGCCAACAAACCTAACCTTGGAACCACCAGATTCGATAGCCCCATAGACTTGATCGTGGAGCCAACCGTCTCGACCAACATGCAGATGCGCAATCGGCTGATTGAGTTTTCGAGAAGCCAAGCTCACCGCAGACGCCAGTCCATCAATGTTTTTTCGCGGTTGCACAGTTCCCACAGAAAGAACAAATTTGTCAGGCACCGCAAGTCTCCGACGGACCTCGTCGAGAACTTCTTTATTGATGACCTTTACAAAGTCGGGCCCAACTGCATTCGGCACAACCCGAATCCGTTGCGGACGCACACCGTATCGCTGCATCAAATCACGCCGTGTAGTCTCAGAGACAGCGATGATCAGACGCGCACGATCTATGGACCTGGGAACCGCACTTTCCAGAAATCTAAGCTGAGCCGGATGCGCATCTTGTGGCCTTTGCACATACGTAAGGTCGTGCACAGTTAGAACACCACGAGCCAGGGCAAGCGGCGGCAACGTAAAGTCGGGGCCATGGAAAACTTGCAAGGAACCAAGCAAAGTCTCTATCGGGATAGGTAATCGCAAGCGATGCCAAGCTGCCAGGGCTAATCTGGGAGATACAGGGAGTCTTCGTACACGAACATGCTCACATGCAGCGAGGGCTTCGACAGATGGCAGCGGCCCACGATGCGCGTAGAAAAGCGTCAGTTGGGGGCAATCTGGACGACGGAGCATAGCGGCAACTAGTTCTCGAACCGATCGTCCAATACCCGCTACCTGCGTGGCCCCGGACGTAAAGTCAACACCTACTCGCATCGCCTACTGCCGCTTTAGTTTTGTAAAAACGAACACCAAACCGCCGGTAACCAATACAGACCAGTACGTAATCAGTCGGTCAACCAACGCTACAGCGCCTGCAAGGCCTGCTCCGACCCCTATCATTCGAGTCAACCCCAAGATTCCACTCTCCACAGCCCCCAGCCCACCTGGCGTTGGCACGGCCAAGAGCAGCGACGCCGCCGTCCCCACAAACACAACCTGAGCGGGCTCCATGGGAACGCCCAATGCGCGCATAACTAGCCCAAGACGAAGCATTTCCAGTGACCACACCGTGATACTTGTCATCCAGAGCCAAGGACCCGTGCGCCAAGTCCAGCTGTCAAATACCCCGCTATGAAAGCGTGCGTAGATCCCAGAAGCCCGCTGCGGCAACAACCTTACTATCGGCTTTCCAAAGAAGAGCAGAAAGATCACACCCAAAACAAGAAGGCCAAGGCCAATGGCCGCAATCGCCAGTATGCGACCCACCTCATCGGTTGTGTCCGGGGAACTGACGATCACAACAGCCGAAACGAGCACCATTCCAGTGAGCGTTGCCACATCAAAAACACGTTCAGAGAACACCGTGCCTAGCGTCCGTGTTAACGAAGTTCCGTAATTGGCCCGGGCCATATAAGCCCTGTAAATATCTCCAAGCTTTACTGGAAGGACGCCGTTCACAAACCAAGAGATGTATAAAATCTGGAACAGATCGCGAGCTCGATAATCTGGCACCACGTTTTCACGGTGAGCGGCATTAACCAACATTAGTCGCCAACGCAGCGTCCTTACAGGAAAGGTCAGCCCAAACATCGCATATGCCACAAGGATAAGAAGGGGATCCGCAGCACGTAGATGTGCCAAGATCTCATCGACATGAAGGTCTGCCAGAACCCACGACAACGCCAGTAAACCTGCCGCAACCAGGAAACTAATAAGTGTCCGCAAGCTGAGAAAACGTCGTAGAAGTCCACTTCCTCCAAGATCCTGACCTTCGGTTGGCTCGCCTGGAAGATTTGAAGAAGCTGTTGTCACGGCGTTGACACAGTCTTTGACCCTGATCCAACCGGACGACGCCCACCTACCACTGCAACCGCAACCAAGAGAGCAAAGACAAGCCCCATTCCGCTAACAAACAAACTATCCACAAGATTCTGCGCAATCAATGCACCCAGTCCGCCGAGCGACCCGATACACACCCACTCTAACCCGGAGTCACGGGAACCTCTTACACCAGCAATTGCTAGCCAGCAGGCCCAAATCATCAAAGACAAAAAAAGAAACATTCCAACACCAGTTTCCGCGCCAAAATTCAAGAACACGTTATGCGCATGGCCTAATGGTGCATCAAAAGGATGCAAAGAATATGATCGGTACGCAGCATCAAAGTTTCCTGCGCCAACACCCATAATCGGATTACTTAGGAACATTTCCCATCCGGCTGACCAATGGGCCACGCGTTCAGCAATTGAAAAATTGTCCATAGCACGATCTCGAACCACGTCGGCAACCGGGTGTTCCCCTATCAGGGCCCATTCAACATCAGCAGGAAAGATCCGACGAAACACTCCGGTTAAACCCAAAACCGCCATGGACAAAACCGTGCCGCCGGATATTCCAAGGGTTACCCGTGACCACATCCCGGTTCGATGACCCGATGCAAACATGACTACCAAAGAGCTTACTCCTAAGCCAATCCATGCGCCCCTCGATCTACTAGCCACCATCGCGACCATGACCAGCACCCAAAGCACCGCAAACCACCTACGCCTTGAACCGTTGCTAAAGATTGCACCGGCCAGAAGGAATGGCAGATGAAGACCCAAATAACCCCCGTAGGGATTGGGTTGATCAAATGTGCCGAACGCTCTAAGCATTCCCCCCACGACAAAACCAGAAGGCCCTAACTGAGCTGATGTTTGAATTAGGCCAAGCACCGATTGCACGACAACAGCAACTGCAATAACCCACATAGCGACTCGTCGGGACTGATCGGAGCGTAGAACGTCAGAAAGAACCACCAGACAAACACAGACCTGTAGCCATTTCATGACCTCTTTCGCTACAGCATCCGGCTCAACGGCAACAACGACCGTAAGCGCCAACCAAACAGCGAACACCAAAAGCCCGAAAACATATGGATGGATCCGTACCTGCGTCGCACGCCCCATGCCAAACAACCAAACCAGAAACGCAGCCCCAATCAACAGGTCGCTGCCGCCAATGCTAATAACTCCCAGATGCATTTCAGCAAGTCCGCGAAACGGAACCATTCCCAAAGCCAGTGCAACAAGAAAAGTTGTCAGTTCATGTACACGTATCTGGCGAACGGCGATCCGTGCACATAGGCCAGCAACTGCCAGCCCACCCGCCACGACAAGTACGCCGGCCATCATTGAACCCAAGCTTATTGCAAGCGAGACAACGACTGCAGAAACAGCCACTGCTCCTACACAAGCAATTCTGCGATTACGAAGGGCACGAACACCCGAACGCCACACCGGTGACAGCGAGACAAACTTTGGCCGTGACCTATATGAAGAGACGGCGCCCAACACCAGTAAGACAGCGACCATCACAGCCAACACAGGCAGGGCATGGCGACCGTCGAGCACAAGGAATGACCCAACAAGCGACCCAAGCAAAGCAGCAGCGCTGATTGCGACGCCCCTGGATTGGGCAAGTCGAATTAAACCCAAAAAACCTATGCTCCGTGCAGGCACAACCATCCCGATAACAATGATGAAAGGTGCCATAGGCGTCTAAACACCACCAGCGGGTTAGGCACCAACCACACCTCCAGCGAGATCAATGTATAAGGCACTGACTGATAAGAGCAAAACACGTTTGAGGAAGAGTCCATTTTCCATCTGGTTTCTTTCAGACAGTACGGTTGCCGAGCCCTATCAACTACAGCTGCTGCCACAACCGCTCTATTATTGCTGGTAAACAGCTCTACCTACGGCAACGTTATGCATGTATGCAATGTAGGTGCGCCAGCAAACAAGCCGTCAGCACATTGGTGTAATCACCCATGACAGAGTTACTAGTCGCACTAGGATCGAATGTTGGCAACAGGATTGAAAACCTTCGTTTTGCAGTCGAAGGATTGTCAGTAGTGATATCCGACCACATCGTGTCCTCCGTCTACACTACCGAACCCATTGGAGGGCACGACCAGCCTGAATTTCTAAACGCGGCGCTTCGAGGCTCTACATCACTGGGAATCGATCGGATGTTTTTTTGGGTGAAGACACTCGAATTTGCAGCCGGCCGACGGCCAGGCCTTTCGCAGGGCCCTCGAACGCTTGATATCGACATCATTTCGTTCGGACAGCTGTCAGTAACGACACCTCGCCTAGACATTCCGCATTCGGCTTATGCAAAACGCTCATTCGTCCTTGCACCCTTGGCCGATATTGCGCCTAACGCAATCCTTCCTAACCAAACTGAAAACATTGGCCAATTAGACGCCCATATGGGTCGAGCTGGGGTTAAATATGTATATCCAAGCTCATCGATAAGCAACACAACATTTATTGAAAATGTTTAACACCTACTCAGAGGCGCTCACCTGGCTGTATTCCTTTTCAGACTTTGAACGAGGTGTTGGATTTCGAACCGATGCTCCTTTCGACCAAGGAATTGAGCGCACGAGCAAACTACTTACCTACTTCAACAATCCGCACACCACCGTTCCGACAATTCATATTGCCGGAACAAAAGGCAAGGGAAGCGTATGCGCTTTGGTTGCCAATGTCGCAACAGCAGCCGGATTGCGGACCGGCCTGTACACCCAACCCCACCTGCATTCATTTCGTGAGCGCATACAAATTGATGGACGACCCATTGGCGAAGCAGATTTCGTAGACCTTGCTCGTGAAGTCAACAGTGTCCTAAGTAAAAAACAACTGTTTCTAAGCAAGGCAGGAACCCTCACAACCTTTGAATTATGCACAGCTATGGCATTCATATGGTTCCAACATCAAGAGGTCGATTTGGCTGTAATTGAAGTTGGGCTCGGAGGTCGACTCGACGCGACGAACGTTGTTCGTCCGTTAGTTTCGGCCGTAACAAGTATTGCGCTTGAACACACGCAAGTGCTGGGCCATTCACTTCCAGCCATCGCCCGTGAAAAGGCCGGAATTGCCAAGCCAAACACCCTTATGTTGATAACCCGACAACACGCCACTGTCATGGCTGCCATTCGGAACATAGCCCAATCAAAGGGAGCACCGGTCCAAGCTGTTGGAATGCTAGAAACCATACCAGAAGGCACCAAATGGAGAGATGGTCGAGCAACGACAATCGTCCGTGACCCTTGTTCGGGCGACCACTTTACATTGGGGCTGGCCGGCCCCCACCAAGCACAAAATGCCGGCTTGGCTTACGCCATCTGTCGGGAGCTCAGCAAAACGTATGAAGGGATTACTACGAGAGCGATCCACGATGGGTTTGAAGCCATCCGGTGGCCCGCAAGGCTTGAGCTCATCGAGTCGTGTCCGCCAGTAGTCGTCGATGGCGCTCATACCGTCAAATCAATAGAGCTAGGCACAATAACGCTCCGTCAAGATCTACATCTTCAAGGAGGACCGGTGATTTTTGGAGCACTAGCTGATAAACCGGTAAATGAAATGGTTGCAGCGCTTCAAACATATGCGACTGAACTAATCATCTTTGAGCCCGAACATCCCCGTGCGGCCGCAGCCAGTGACATGCAGAGAGCCGCGCACGGCATGAAAACGACAATCGGTAAAAGCGCCGACGACTCGTTACGTTTAGCAAAGGCATCCGTTAGATCGGGTCAAGGAATTCTTGCAACAGGAAGCCTAGCGGTAGCTGCAGACGTTCGAGCCCTGTCCGGGTTGGTTACCGCAATCGATCCGCCGAACCTATGGGCTCAATCTAGAAGGCTACGGAGCTCTTTACCTAGGAAAGAGTGATGAAACACCTATTCACGTCCAGCAGCCACACAACACCACTAACAAGTAGGGACTGCTAGTGCCCACCTACCCCGGAACCGATGAGGAGGCTGCTGTTGAAGCAGGCATCTTCACCGTCACATCTCGACGCGGTCAGAAGCTACCCACAAAACAACCAAACCCGTATGTCGCCCCAGAGATTCGTGTCCCTCTAAAAATCCTCAGCGATGCAAACGTTGCGCCTCGATGGATTGAACTGGGATGCCTTGCCGACCGAAAAATAAACAACCTTCGCCAACACGTCATCCAACATGAGCACAGAATGGCTCAAAGGTATCGTAAGTGCACGAACGGCCAAGCGGCGGATTTTAAATCGGCCTTTGTCGATGGGTGCAAAGAACATAGCCTGCATCGCATTAACCGTGAAACCCATATTGCCTCCGCGCAACAAACGGTAAATTCTTTTAACGCAATTGCACCCCAGGGAGTCGTGCGAAAAGGGTTCCTTGGATCTCAACTACTAAAACGATTCGATCGCGCGTGGCCATGGCATGCCCTGACACCCATGAACGATAGTCAATGAAATACAGAAGCCGAACATTTCTTGGCGTCACACTTCGGATTCTATTTGGAATCGCCTTTAGCATTGCCAGCTTCTCTAGAACAACACGTACTCCACCGATGGAGCCCCTCTCAGTACTGATCGTTCGGTTCGACCTGATGGGCGACATCGTAAACGCGCTGTCGGCTACAGCAGCTGCCCGCGAACGATGGCCCAAGGCCCATATAGTGTTTATGGCACCCCCACGTTGGAAAGCCATTGTCGACCGCTGTGAGACGGTCGACGAAATCCTCCCATTTGATGCGGGCGAACTGACGCACTGGCCAACAGTGCTTAATGTACGCGCCTGGTTTAGCGCGCTACGAATTCTTAGAAACGTTCGAGCCCGACGGTTTGATGTTGCATGTAGTGTTTACGGCCCAGTGGCAGGTGTGGTCGTCGCATTAAGCGGCGCAGCATGGCGAGTTGGCTACCAGAACGAAGCCCCTGCCCGTAGTTTCGATGAGCCCATCGCTGGCCACCGCCAGAATGGAGGCCCGCACGAAGCCACTATGGCAACCCGAGTAGTTGCCAACACCCATCCACAATGGAAGGTCCTCTCCAGGCGATCAAGGACGACCGACGTGGTTACAGAAAAGAGACCCCATGTGGTGATACATCCGGGGTCTTCGCATGGTGAAGCCAAACGATGGCCAGTGCAAAATTGGGTCAAGCTTGGCCACCTTATCCAAGGCCGTGTAGGACAACTAACCATCATTGGACTCTCCGATGCCTCAACCGTCAGTCATGCCCTATCAAATTCCGGAACGACGACGTCGAACCGGTGCGGTCGGACCTCGCTGGAAGAACTCATGGATGTATTGCAAGACGCCGACGTGGTTATCTCGACTGATAGTGGTCCTGGCCACCTCGCACGAGCACTCGGAACACCCGTCGTGATGCTCCACGGCCCAACCGACATCTCAATTCACGGCCCTGGCGCACCAAACTGCCGCGCCCTCCGAGTCCAGCTTCCTTGCGGACCTTGTTATGACTTTAAACGCCCGGCCGAATGTCAGTATTCAGACACACTATGTATGCACTGGCTTAAGGCAACATCGGTGCGAGAAGCCATGGATGAGCTTCTGGAATGACTGAAAACACCCTTGGAAAAGGCCCAACCCCGCTCGCCGACGTAGAAACACGCGTGCTAAATGTTCGAATCCATGGTGTTACTTGTACGCAGGCCGTGGCCTGGATTACTGCATGGATCGAAGCGGGCATCAGTGCTCATGTTGCAACCGTAAATTCCGAATTCGCAATGCGAGCTCGACACGACAATGAATTTCGAAACATCCTTGAACACACCGCCTTAAATGTGGCCGATGGGACAGGCATTGTCCTCGCTGCCCGTCTACGCCGCTCCGTTATGCCCGAACGCGTAGCCGGTGTTGATCTTGCTCAAGACCTAGCCGCCATCGCTGCCAAACGGGGATATACCCTAATGTTGGTTGGAGGTAGCGAGGGAACTGCCGACCAGGCATCGATTGAATTACAACGCAAAAACCCGAATCTCAGGCCACCTATCACTTACGTTGGGAACCCGGACAAAACCAGTGACCATGAAGCACAAGAGATGCTTCGTCGGTTTCGACCCCACATCGTGTTGGTTGCGTATGGTGCCCCGCTGCAAGAAAAGTGGATCGCACGAAACCTTCATGAAGTCAATGGAACAGTTGCCATAGGTGTCGGCGGTGCACTCGACTATATTTCTGGCCGAAAACGTCGCGCCCCTGCAGTTGTTCAACAAATCGGCCTTGAATGGGCCTACCGGCTATATCAAGACCCCTGGCGCTGGCGTCGCATGCGCGTCTTGCCCTTGTTTGCATGGCACGCATTGCTCGAAGCCATCCGCAGTAGAGCTATGCCACGATGAACAGCATCGCTGTCGTTGGAAGCATTAACCTCGACATTGTGATCCGGGTGCCACGCATCCCACAGGTTGGCGAGACCATTCACCATGGAACTATCGCCCATCATCCAGGAGGAAAAGGAGCCAATCAGGCCGTTGCAGCATCTTTGGCCGGAGCGGAAGTAAGCATGATCGGATCCGTCGGCATGGATACGGCAGGCTCTGAATTACTGGCCAGTCTCAAAGCTCATAATGTGGACACTCGATATGTCAGCCGTATCACATCGACTCACACAGGAACGGCCATTATTACGGTTGACACAAATGGATCCAATTCCATAGCCCTCGCGGAAGGCGCCAACGCCGCGATTGAACCTGGCAACGTTGCGGACGCGGTTGCTCAGCTCGCACCCCAGGCAATCCTGTGCCAGCGAGAGATTCCGGATAGCGTGATCGCAACCGCATTTAGCCGCAGAAACAGTGCTGCGCTACACGTTCTCAACGTCTCACCCGTCGAACAAATCTCCAACATCGCAATGGATGACATCGACCTTCTTGTAGTTAACCAAATCGAAGCTAAACAACTCATCGGCACCCAAGCGGGCGCTATGGACGCAGCCACAACCCTTGCACAGCGCACGCGGCGCGGATGCATTGTCACGTTGGGAGCAAAAGGCCTTGTGGCGCAGATCGATGGGCACAAGATCAAACAACCCGCGTACTCAGTCAAAGTCGTTGATACCACTGGGGCAGGAGACGCATTCTGCGGCGCATTTGTCACCGAGCTGCTGGAAACGCAAAACCCGGAGCACGCGCTCCGATTCGGCCAAGCAGCAGGAGCTGTAGCCGTAACACGTCATGGAGCTCAACCTTCAATGCCAGATTCACCAACTATTCGCGCCTTGATGCAAACAGCCTGAAGGTTCCGCTATAGAGCACTGAAAGCTCCATGAGCAAGCAGCGAGGTGCGTTGCACCAGACCCGTAATGGAGAGGTACTCCCCGTGTCCATATCGACCCGGCACGATCGTTCGGACCCGATCGCCAAGAGGGAGTGTCCATTCGGCCGGAATCGAATGCTCTCCATGCAACGCCCCAAAAACAGATCCCGCCGTAGCACCATTGCAGTCAGTGTCTTCACCACATTCAACCGCAATACCGATCGTATCTGAAAAGCTGGGATGACCGTACATCAAACCCAGAACCACGAAACACGCGTTGTTTATGGTGTGCACAAAGTGATAGTGCCCGTAAGCAGCCTGAATCTTCGCGTATGCCTCCTGCCACGTTGGAAGGGAGGTGGTCCAACTCAGCGTATTTTCAATTGCCTCATACAACCGACTCCTAGACGGAATTTGCGAAAGACCAGCCCGAATCGCATCGGCAGGATGATCAAAAAGAAACGCCGCAGAGATCGTAGCTGCCGCCCACATTTCGCCATATATTCCATTCTTCACATGCGACAAAGCCGCATCCTCGTACGCCAGTCGCGCAGCAGCTTCCGGACGACCGGGAACCACGTAGCCGAGAACATCGGCACGGATTTGGGCGCCAATCCACTCCCTGTACGGATTATTGTGCAGAGCCGCTTCAGCCGCAGAATAACCAAATATTAGATTTCGATAAGCCGCGCGCTCAGCCGTGTAAACACGTGCATACGGCAATCTATCCAACCACATCGATCCGTAATCAGCGGTCCTAGCATCTGGCCCATATTGCTCGAGAACCTCAAGAGCCAAGATCATGTAATCGATGTCATCATCGCGTGGCATCCCATCGATATTTCCGCGTGTTGACTCACCAGCCGAGTGATGCCAGCTTTTGCCTTCAACCGGGTTAGGCTCAACCACCGGCACATACGCTCGCAAATCACCAACGTCGATGGCATCCAGGTACTCACGGATCTGGCCATGAGACCAACCCTCCACGGGCTTTCCAAGGCAACATCCCGCACACCGGCCGAACCATGCCCCGGTTAATCGACTTTCATATGATGACGTTTCAAATTCAGGAAGGCCGGTCGATTCAGCGCGAGCCTTACGGATCCCTCGAAGATCGCTGGGCTCGACGTAGCCAAACCCGTCACGAACAGGCAATCGTGCCAGGGTGTCTAGTAAGTTTTGAGTTTCAACATCGGTAAGACTCGTAACATCTTTTTTCTCCAGCACCTCCCGAATTTCCATAACCTCACAACCTTCTTCTTCCCGCTGCACAATCTCGTGAACCAACGTCGCACGGGCCAGGCCAAGCTCACTTTCCGCTAGCTGTACGTTCATCACCCTGAGCTTTTCAAGTTGTTTCATACAGTCCTCCCATCAAGAAGTTCAACAGAAGCCACCAGGCGGAGGGCTCAACCTATTTACGCTCCGCTAGGGTTGCGACCAGGAATCCATCGTAGAGCTAACAGCACGAATACCTGCACGACTGCCAAAAGTAGAAACGCAATATTGAGGCCAGCCAGTTCACCAACAAATCCAGTTATCAGATTCCCGATCGCACCCGCTCCAAATGATACGCCCAGCACGATCCCTGTCCCTGCCCCCATGCGTTTCGGAACAAGCCGCTGCATTAACAGCACCGTTGGTGTAAAACCTGCCCCAATCAGAGCTCCAGTCGCCCCAATAAACACATATGACAACCATCCAACCGGTAGAAGCGCGAAACCCGCGATAGTCGGAATGATCAGAGCAGACGAAGCTCCCACCATCAACCGCAACCCAAACCGATCAGCCATCACACCACCGCTGAAAGCACCCGCAGCATGAAAGGCAAGAAAAACTGAAAGCATAGAACCGAAAAGCGTCGGGTCTGGATTACCGGGCGAGACAAATAGTGGAATAAAGATATTGAGGCTTGCGTACGCCCAACCCCGTATTAAGGAAACCACCAGAATTGCGGCAATCGCCAACCCAAGAGCCGAAACCTCATCGGATGAATCGACAGCTGGTGACTGATGTACACGTTCAACACCCTTAAGCCCAAACGGCAGCATTAACGCAATCAAGAGAGCTGGAATTACCAAGAAGGACATATATTCCAAACCTGAAGACGCTAATACAGCACCGGCGACCAGCGGTGCCACAGTAAAACCAAGATGTCCGCCCAGAAAGAAGGTGGCCACATTGGTCCCCTTGTTGGCACGACTTGCCTCATTGGCAATTGCGCCGCCCTGTGGATGAAACGCGCCAACGGCTATTCCGGCAATAGCGAGAAGGACTACCAACTGGCCAAAGCCCTGAACCTTTGGGATTAATGCAACCAGAACCGCCATCGAGGCTATTGTTCCTGCAGCAAGCCATCGTCGACCCAAACGATCACCTAGATAGCCAAATAATGGCTGACATGTGGATGAGGCTGTAGCCCAAACGAAAGAAGCGACTCCGATTAAACCCAGCGACAAACCCAGTCGGCTTGCTAAAAATGGATACATCATGGTTGGCAACATTGCAGTGAAATCAACGGCGAAGTGGCCTAATGCAACCGTCGCAACCCAACGTTGAGCAAGACTCAGCTTGAAAATAACTCCCCCTCATCCACAAATTGCCACCGAACACAGCCAATTGCGATGTTACAGTCGTTCATGGGCACCACCCTTACTATCCTTAACTTCGGAGAAGCTGTATATGACATCTAGCGACCATAAGTGGGTCTATGCGTTTCGCGATGGCGATGAGTCAATGCGGAACCTGCTTGGGGGCAAAGGTGCTGGCTCTGCAGAAATGACCAAGGCAGGAATGCCGGTGCCTCCAGGTTTTACGATTACCACAGAAGCTTGTCTCGCTTACTTCGAAGGTAATGAATCTTTCCCAGAAGATTTGCAGAGCCAAATTGATGCCGCATTAATCGACGTAGAGTCACAGACCGGAAAGAGTTTTGGGAGTAGCGACAATCCCTTGTTGGTCTCCGTACGTTCCGGAGCTCGCGTATCAATGCCCGGCATGATGGACACTGTCCTTAATCTGGGTCTCAATACTCAAACAATAGAGGGATTGACCAAACGAACCGGTGATGCACGCTTTAGCAACGATGCCTACCGAAGATTCGTGCAAGGGTTTGGGGCAATCGTCCTTGGAATCGATAGCCGGGCCTTCGAAGCAGTGATCGAAGCTCACAAAGAAGCTGTCCAGAAGGCTGAGGACCCGGAGTTAACCGCAGAAGACTGGGAAACCGTCACCGCCCAATTTAAAGAGATCATCAAACGTGAAAGCGGTGAGGTTTTTCCTGACGACCCTCGAGAACAGCTTACCCGAGCCGTTCAAGCTGTCTTTAAGTCGTGGAATGGAAAACGAGCCATTGACTACCGCAACTTCCACCGACTTCCGCACGATTGGGGCACCGCGTGCAACGTGCAAACAATGGTCTTCGGCAACATGGGCGGACGCTCCGGAACCGGCGTCGCCTTTACAAGGGACCCGAATGACGGCAACCCAGTGCTATACGGCGAATATCTACTCAATGCTCAGGGAGAAGATGTCGTGGCTGGCGTTCGAACACCCCAGCCAATTAGCACCCTCCAGGAAGCCATGCCCTCCGTCTACGAGGAATTTCAAGCGTACGCTGAAAAACTCGAGGGGCATTACACGGAGATGCAGGACCTCGAATTCACGATCGAGGATGGCCAGCTGTTCATGCTACAAACAAGAGCTGGCAAACGGAGCCCGGCAGCGGCAATCCGAATTGCCGTTGATCTCGTGAACGAAGGCAAGATCACAAAGGAAACCGCAGTTAAGCGTGTTGAAGCCACACAGGTTGATGCCATGCTGCATCCGCGGATCGACGGGACAGAACAAATCAACCCCATTGCTCAAGGCCTTAACGCCTCACCAGGTGCAGCAAGTGGGAGGGTGGCCTTCACAGCCGATACAGCTGCCACCCGTGCGGAGAACGGGGATGCCGTTATCCTGGTCCGACCCGAAACATCTCCCGATGATTTCCATGGCATGGCTGCATCTCAGGCCATTTTGACGTCCCGCGGTGGAGCGACAAGCCACGCCGCAATCGTTGCCCGTCAACTCGGGTTACCTGCGGTTGTCGGCTGCGAAAGTCTGGACATCGACGTCAGCGCTGGCATATTCCTAATAGATGGCCTCGAGGTCTCTGATGGCGACATTCTTACTATCGATGGGTCCACTGGCAACGTGATGCTCGGAGAGGTACCACTGATCCCTGGTGAAGTCACCCCGGAACTTGAACAACTTCTCGAGTGGGCCGATGACATTCGCCGACTCGAGACTTGGGCGAACGCCGACACTCCTGTGGAGGCTGAATTAGCAAGGTCCTATGGCGCCCAAGGCATTGGCCTTTGTCGTACAGAACACATGTTCCGTGAGGGCGACCGGCTTCCAATCGTCCAGGACATGATTTTGGCCGAAACAGAACAGGACCGTCGTAAATCACTTGCCCAGCTTCTTCCAATCCAACGCGACGACTTTTATGGAATCCTCAAAGCCATGCATGATCTTCCGGTGGTCATTCGGTTACTCGACCCACCGCTTCACGAATTCCTAGCTGGCGTGGAGAACGAGTTAGCCGAACTTGAAGCTCGTGATGCCAATGCAGAGGATCTCGCCTTGGCCAAACGGAAGGTAACCCGAGCTAATGAACTACACGAAGCCAACCCAATGCTTGGGCTTCGTGGTTGTCGGCTCGGCCTTATTTATCCCGAGGTCTATGAAATGCAAGTCCGAGCAATTATTGAGGCCGCATTACAACTGAAGTCCGAAGGCGTTCGAGCTAGACCGGAAATTATGATTCCTCTTGTAAGTCACATTTCGGAACTAAAAACCATCGAATCCGGCCTGCGAGAAACAGCTGCCGCAGTGCAGCGAGACGCTGGTGACGAAATAGAATTCAAGTTCGGGACAATGATGGAAGTGCCACGGGCTTGTCTAACCGCTGGAGAGATTTCCGAAACTGCTGAGTTTTTGAGCTTTGGAACCAACGACCTGACCCAGACAACCTTCGGCATCAGTCGCGATGACGCGGAGGGCCGCTTCCTGCTCCGCTATGTCGAAGATGGGATCCTTGCTGAAAACCCGTTTCAGGTCCTGGATCGGACTGGTGTTGGAGCTTTGATGGAAATTGCTGCCCGCGCAGGCCGTGCTGCCCGTAACGATATTGAGATTGGGATCTGTGGAGAGCACGGTGGTGACCCCTCATCGATTGAGTTCTGTGAATTGATCGGGTTGGATTACGTCAGTGCTTCTCCGTATCGCGTCCCGGTCTCAAGAATCGCCGCCGCCCACGCACGACTCGAACAAGAATTTCGTGACCGGTAGCATAAGCACCACTACAGCGATTAGGACGCTACGACGACGCACCCATGCCGACACCAGTCGAGGAGATAAAAGCTAGGCTCGACCCCGTCGAGATCATTGGACGAGACCTTCGACTACAGCGAGCAGGGAAAAATTGGAAAGGGCTATGCCCTTTCCATGCCGAGAAAACACCTTCCTTCCATGTTTTTACGGACCGCGGCAACTTCAAGTGTTTTGGCTGTGGGGAAGGTGGGGACATCTTCACATACGTTATGCGCCGGGATGGGGTGGAATTTCCCGATGCGCTCCAGGAATTGGCACGAGAAGCCGGAGTGGACATTGGGCACAACCAGCCCAACCCGGAAGCCCGCGAACGTCGACAAGCCATTCGTGCTGTACTGCATGAGGCGGCACAATTTCTACACGAACAATTATTGAACTCCCCAGCTGCCGCTAGGCCACGCAAATACGTTCGTGATCGCGGAATAACAGCTGCAACTGTAAAACAGTTCCAGCTTGGCTACGCGGTATCCAGAGGCTCACCGCTCCTTACCCACCTGCAACAGCTTGGGTTCGACGAGCCCGTAATTGAATCGGCCGGCCTCCTAACATCGAATGAACGTGGCAAATATGCTTACCTTTCTGAGCGACTGACTTTCCCAATATGGGATTCATCGGGATCTGTAGTTGGATTTGGAGGTCGCACACTGCGTGATATTGAGCCTAAATATCTAAACACACGAGATTCTGAGGTTTTCACTAAAGGGCATCATCTTTACGGTTTTCACTTGGCCCGAGAAACAGTTCGTGAACTAGGAACCGCAGTAATAGTCGAAGGCTATATGGATGCAATTGCAGCTCACCAAGCAGGATTTACTAACACGGTCGCCTCGATGGGTACATCCCTAACCCTCCAACAAGCCCGCAGCCTCTTGACGTCAGGAGCCAAGAAAGTCGTTATCGCCCTTGATGCTGATACCGCAGGAGCTACAGCCTCACGCCGAGGACTCGATGTACTCCGTGAGGCTGGCGAGTACACGACAGGTACAACCATTGATGTCCGTGGCCTGGTCCGACATGAGGACCTCTTGAACACGGATATTGCTATCGCCCAACTTCCACCAGGTGAGGATCCTGACAGCCTGATACGCAATGCTCCCAGAAGATGGAGGGAGAAGATCGATGCACCGACTCCCCTGGCCGACTTTGCCTTTCAGTGGGCTGGCCAAGACCATGATCTTGATTCGCTAGTTGGTCGTCGCGCGGCTATGCACGAGCTTCTCCCCATCGTGGCAGAGGTTGGGGATGCGGTGGTCCGCTCACATTATTTTGATCGTCTATCTGATCTAAGTGGCGTCCCAAGCGATGAACTCCGACAGCTTGCAACTCGGGACGGACGTCGCGGGTCGCCCCGCGCTTCTCAAACAAGACCTCCACCCCAAGCGGCAGCTGAAACATCGGACCCGCTCGAGGAAGGCCTGTTGGAATACGTTGTACGTGGAGACGCTCAAACCGCTGCCCTCATCGGCGGGATCGACCCGACCAACATTCGGAATCCGCTGGACCGCCACATACTGACAGCGATCATCGCGGAGATTCAGGATATGAAAAACATAGATTGGTCTCGCATTGAAGAAGGACTCAACCCTGCAGTCCAGGATCGACTTCAAAAGCTTCGAACGCAGGCCAGTCTGCTTCCGTCCATAACATCGCAGGAGCTCGGCACTGGCTTGCAATACACAACGTTGCAGCTGCGGTTGCGACGGCTAAACGAGGAGATCGAAGAAACCATACTCGCCGCAGCCGATGACCCCAGTCTTCGCCAACGAGTACAAGAACTACACCACCAAATCCTCGCTATCCATGAAGCGCGGGAAGAGTTAGGCGGCACGAGATATCTGCCTCCTAAGTAAGACGATTCACCATGTGCTCATAATGCAGGCCTGATAGCGGTGCATGAACCCTAATACAGTCACCACCATTAATCACCATATCGCGCGATATACAGGATCGTTGGCTATGCACCTGATAACACTGCGTCAAGTTTCGAGGAGATGTCCTGCTCCGACGTAAAACCTACGATGCGATCAACTTCCTTCCCACCGTCAAAAACCAGCAAAGTCGGAATGCCCCTAATGCCAAAACTCCCCGGGGTTGTTGGGTTGGCGTCCACATCGACTTTTGCAAATAGAACTCTCCCGTCATATTGCTCTGCAAGCTTATCGACGACAGGAGCGATCATCTTGCATGGCCCACACCATTCCGCCCAGAAATCAACTAGTACCGGCGTGGCGGATTCAATAACTTTTGACTGGAATTCTGCATCACTAACAGCTTCAGGTTGCGCCATTAACATTTTCTCCTATCAAGATGACATAGCCTTAGCTGAGCCTAAAAAGAGCCCGATAAGAAGTCAAAGAAACCCATCATATAAATGAAAACCTCATTCTCTGTCGTACTCCTCGCGGGTGGGAAAAGTCGCCGGATGGGAAAAGATAAGCGCATGCTTCCATGGACTCCAACCATACAGGGGAGGCCGCAGACTATCCTCCAACACGTGATAGCCCGTGCATCCGAACTAACCGATGACATCATCGTCGTCACAAATGATTCTCTCAACGTTGCGCCCGCTCGCCCCGTGACAGACATCTATCCGGACTGCGGAAGCCTTGGTGGCATCTATTCAGGACTTATGTCAATCTCGAATAGCCTGGCCTTTGTAGCCGCCGCTGACATGCCCTTTATCGAGAAACCGTTGGTTCAAAACCTGTTGGAACGCATCGGAGACGCCGATGCCGTAGTCCCGATAATTGACGACAGGCCAGAACCACTGCACGCGGTGTACCGAAAAACGTGTACAGCGTCTATGCACTCGCGAATCACCTCAAAACAACTGAAGATCGCTCCGGTATTCAACGTACTCAAGACGGAATGGGTTAGTGAGGTTGAAGTACGCAAGATCGACCCGGAACTACGCTCGTTTCGAAACCTGAACACGCCTTTGGACTATCGCCAAGCACTTGCTGATCAGACCGACTAAAAAACGAGCGGCCTTGGCGCTTCGAACATTCGAGGTCGTAACCGCGTCTGCGGACCCGATCGAAACCCTCCGCTGACGATACGAGGAACTATCCAAAACCCTGTACGTCTCGACTGCCGGGCTGCCAACTGCTCCACGACAGCCGTAAGACCTTCGGGACGAGTTCCATGCGGAACATTGATCCAAAGAAAAGCGTCCTCGCCATCCTCAGTCTCAGTATCAATATCGATCCGTATACCTGGAAATTGCTGCTGAATTTCCGCAGTCATCGATAGCGCCGCGCCTCTAACATTTTCTCTTACAGATGGTCGCGTTTTGCAACCAGATAGTTGGCGCATTGAGTTGGACGATTTCACCCTTAAACCTAGAAATAGAGATGGTATCCGATTATCCGGCCAAATCACCCCAAGTCGTTGTCACAAATCACCTAAACTTGTGCACCAATGTTCTGAGCCACGAATTCCAATCAACCACAACTTGAACGAGTTTCGCCTACGCATCCATGATGCTACTGCCCGAAAACTTCGGGTCAATCGTGATGAGTCCGGGTCACTTGTAGAAATCCTCAGAACCGACTGGCCCGACATCTACAATTCAGATAGTCGAGAATTTGCACAAACCTACTTCTCAACCACGCCTGGTGGACTCTCCAGAGACGAAACTGAATGGCATGTCCACAAACACCAAGAAGACCGCTTTGTTGTAGCCGCCGGTGACATCTTGCTTGCACTCTGGGATGGCCGCCCTGACTCGCCATCCACTGGAACACTGGACCTTCTCCCAATGGGCGAGAGCCAACCCGACGACGCGCAATTTTCAGTTCTTATCCCCAAGCAGGTTCATCACGGTTTTATGGTGACAAGTGACCGCGAAGCAATTCTTCTCAATTCACCGACACGCCTCTACGACCCAAATGACGAAGGCCGCGACCCGTTTGCAGATGTGGGGGCTACGTTCGACGACCACACTTTATTTAACTGGGAGGAAGTACGGAAAGCACTGCGCTCTTAACAGGAAACTTTACGGGTAAATTCCACGTAATCGCGTAGCCTCCGCAACACGACGAATCGCCACAGAGTAAGCAGCGTCTCGAAGCGAAGTACTATTGGCCACCGAAAGATCCCACACCGAAGCAACCGCCTGTCGCATATGCGTCGAAAGCCGCTCAGCGATTTGATCACCAGTCCAAAAGAACTGTTGCAACCCCTGCACCCATTCGAAGTAAGACACCGTGACGCCACCAGCATTCGCCAGAATATCTGGGATAACCACAACCCCCCGATCCCACAATTCTTTGTCTGCGTCCGGCGTCATCGGGCCATTTGCGCCTTCTACCACCAATTGTGCCCGCACATCAGAGACATTCTCACCATGAATCTGACCCTCAATGGCCGATGGGGCCAATACATCCACATCCAGCGACAGGAGTTGGTCATTGGTAATCAGGTCGCCCGCTGCATCGCAGTTAGAAATACGACCTCCGCCCCTAACATGCTCGGCCAGCACCGCACGGTCCAACCCGGATGGGTTATAGACCCCACCACGGCTATCACTTATCGCCACCACCAGATAACCAGCGTCACCAAACACCTCTAGTGCCCCCCACCCAACATTTCCAGCACCTTGAATAGCAACCGTAGCCTCGTCCGCAACCGGCGTGCCCTGGCGTCGCAAGACTTCATCGGTCGCGACAAGCATCCCGGTCGACGTCGCCAACGACCGCCCCTCAGAACCGCCTACCTCCACAGGCTTACCAGTCACAACTGCGGGCACCGAATGCCCCATATGCATAGAGTAGGTATCCATGAACCAGGCCATGACCTGAGCATTAGTCCCAACATCTGGAGCAGGAATGTCGGCCTCCGGACCAATGAGCGGGATGATCTCGCTTGTATAGCGCCGCGTTAAATTCTCGAGTTCTCGTTGGCTTAAACTTGAGGAATTGACGGCCACACCGCCCTTGGCACCCCCATAGGGCAAGTTCATGACAGCACACTTCCAAGTCATCCACATCGCGAGCGCCCGAACCTCGTCAAGATCGGCTCGTGGGTGATAACGGATCCCCCCCTTGGCCGGACCCCGAGCAACGTTATGGTGCACACGATAGCCCGTATGCATTTGGATCGAGCCGTCGTCCATTTCCACAGGAAAATTAACCACAAGCTCTCTTTTCGGCCTTCGCAAAACCTCCCACAAATCAGCATCGAGATTGCTCTGTTTCGCCGCCTGATCAAATTGGGCCAACGCAACCGCATACGGGTTCTCAGACACAGACCGGTCATGCTCACTCATTCCACACCATCCAACTGCCGTCTAATTAGTTCGCTGACAACTCCAGGGTTCGCCTTCCCCTTCGTGACACGCATGACCTGCCCCATCAAAAACTGTACCGCCCGAGCCTTACCTGCCCGATAATCTTCAACCGCCTGTGGATTCTCACCAATTACGTCCCGTGCAACGGCAAGCAACTCCTCTTCGCCACTGATTTGGGGCCCTCTAGAAGCCACCAATTCCGCCGCAGAGGCGCCAGTAGCAATCATCTCATCAAGCACCTCGCTCGCCATCGTGCTACTCACAACCCCATCACCTCTCATCACAAGCAAGGAGGCCACCTCCGTTGCCTGGAGGGGAATCTGGCCACTTGGGACATCCCTGTCATTTAATACTCGCCTAAGCTCATGCACAATCCAAGTAACCGCATCTTTCGCCATCACTCCTTCCCCAACCACGCTCAAGGCAAACTCGGTGAGCACCCGGTCCTGAACCAGTTCTTCCACATCGCCAGCAGGACAACCCTCCGCAACCAGATCTGCAGCAACCTGATCAGGCATCCTAGGCAACCGCAACCGCAGACCGCTAACTCTGGCCTCCGAGATGAGAAGCGGTGGAAGATCCGGCTCCGGAAAATACCGGTAATCGTGCGCATATTCCTTGGTCCGTTGGGGAACCGTAAGGCCCGAGTCTTCATCCCAACCGCGCGTTTCCTGAACAATTGCTTGCCCAGCCTCCCGTGCCCGTGATTGGCGATCAATCTCAAAATCGAGTGCTCTGCCAAGGGCACGGAAGGAATTCATATTCTTAACCTCGACCTTCACATCCCCGGTAGCCTCACCCTGACGCCAAACAGAAACATTTGCGTCAATTCGAAGTTCACCGTCCTGCATGTTGGCCGTAGAGACACCAATCCACCGAAGCAAATCTCGAATTTTCGCTCCGTAAGCCATCGCCTGAGCCGACGAGGTGATATCTGGTTCAGAAACAATTTCCATCAAGCAAGAACCCGATCGGTTTACGTCAATAAGACTCGCAGGAGAACCGTCGGATCCAGTCACATGACTCAGCTTCGCGGTATCTTCCTCAAGGTGCACCCTGGTAACACCGATGCGGTCCTTTCTACCACTCGTCACGACATCCAGGTGCCCGGCTTCGCACAGCGGCAAATCGTACTGGGAAATCTGATACCACTTCATTAAATCAGGGTATGCGTAGTTCTTTCGGTCAAATTTCGCGTTTTCAGGAATTCGACAATTTAGAGCGAGCCCCGTGAGGATCGTAAGATCCACAGCCTTACGATTAATGACCGGAAGAACACCAGGCATGCCCAAACACACCTCACAAACATGTGTGTTGGGCTCGTCCCCTGCATAATCCGCCCCGCATCCACAAAACATCTTTGATTCAGTCTGGAGCTGCACATGTGTCTCAAGACCAATAACCGCTCGATAGTCTGAAGAAACCGCCGCACTCACAAGCTATCCACCTCACGAGCAGGAGCTTCCATATCCCCACGAAATCGCTCAAACAATCGAGCAATTCGAAGCAGTCGTTCCTCCTCGAAGGCCGGAGCTATCAACTGGAAACCGACCGGCAACCCCTCCACAAAACCACATGGAACACTGATGCAGGGAAGCCCTGCCAATGACGCGGGCAGCGTCATAATGTCCGATTGATACATGGCAACCGGGTCACCCAGTTTTGAGCCCAGCTCAAAAGCAGGCGTCGGTGCAGTCGGTGTCGCAATCACGTCCACTTGCTCAAACGCCGCATCGAAATCATCCTTGATCAAAGTTCGGACCTTTTGCGCTCGCAGGTAAAAGGCATCGTAATATCCTGACGAGAGGGCGAATGCCCCCAACATAATCCGCCGCTTGACCTCAGAGCCAAAACCCTCAGCCCGAACACCCGCCATCATTTCATCCACATCGGACGCATTTAGATCCGACAGGCCGTATTTAACTCCGTTATATCTAGCAAGATTGGCACTCGCCTCGGACGGAGCAATCACATAATAGGCAGGAAGGGCGAGCTCCGTATGGGTCAACGAAATTTCCCGCTCCGTAGCACCGGCATCAACGAGAGTCCCGATAGCTTCCCGCACTTTGCTGCCAACGGACGGGGCTAGCCCTTTGCCAAAATATTGTGGGGCGACCCCGATCTTAAGGTCATGGAGTCCGTCGTCTGAATCAGCCAAGTAGTTGAACACCGGTGTATCAACAGATGTAGAGTCACGAGAGTCATGACCAGCAATTGCACCCAACAGCATCGCCGCATCAGACACATCCTTCGTCAGGGTGCCTACCTGATCAAGCGAAGAAGCAAACGCTATCAATCCATACCTGGACACACGACCATAAGTTGGCTTGAGACCAACACATCCGCAGAGGGCCGCCGGTTGCCGAACTGATCCGCCGGTATCAGATCCCAGCGCAGCCAGACATTCATCAGCGGCTACCGCAGCCGCGGACCCTCCACTTGAACCTCCAGGCACTCTCCCTAAATCCCATGGGTTACGAACGACCTTGTACGCGGAATACTCGTTTGAGGATCCCATAGCAAATTCATCCATGTTCGTTTTCCCAAGCATCACCGCGCCTGCAGTCCTCAAATGCCTAATGACCGTCGCGTCGTATGGAGGAATAAAGCCCTGTAACATTCGAGACCCACAGGTCGTTTCAACCCCAGCCGTACTTAACACGTCTTTAATAGCAATCGGCAATCCATCAAGGCGGTTGACCTCACCAGTAGCACGCCGGGCATCAGCAGCTGCCGCCTGCGAAAGTGCCGCGTCAGCAGTAACCGTGAGAAAAGCCCCGATATTCGCATCAATTGACGAAATCCTATCTAGGAGAGCCGTCGTCAGTTCAACGGATGTGAAATCCCCGCGTGCCAAACCGTCCGCCGCCGCATGCAGCGTTAAGCAATGAAGGTCGCGGCCCACTAGGAAGTCTCGTCTAGAACAGGTGGAACATAAATCTGACCGTCCTCAACCCGCGGCGCATTGCGTAACACCTCATCCCGTGGGAGTGATTTGATCGCAACATCATCACGCTCAACATTCACTAAAGGGATGACCTGTGCCGTGGGCAAGATATCGTCGGTGTCCACATCCGCAAGCGCCTCAAATGCCGTCACAATCTGCCCAAGCTCCACACGCAACGTCTCGCGTTCATCATCCGACAGCTTAAGCCGAGCCAGAGCTGCCACATGGTCTACCTCGTCACGATCAATTGTCACGACATCCAACCCTCAAAACCGCGAATCAATGAATTATAAAGGCGAGCACACGATCAGTGGGTTCCGTCAATACTGGTGCACCCAACCACCATCAACCGGTATCACAGCTCCCGTAATATAAGAAGCCGCATCAGAAGCCAAGAAACGTGCCACCTGAGCTACCTCATGGACCTCTCCATGACGACCCAAGGCTACACCTTCAGCAACCCTGGACTTCCAGCCCCGGTCCGTCGACATCTCGGCAGCCCCATCGGCCTCAATTAATCCTGGAGCTATTGCATTCACCCGGATTCCGTCCGCCCCCCATTTTCGAGCCAGGCCGATCGTATATGAAACCAGTGCCGCCTTAAGCGATCCATACAGGCCGGCACTTCCAGCCATTGCCATTACTGAAGCCAGGTTTATGATTGACCCGGCGTCCGATTGGCTTAAGAAGGGCCGAGCCTCTTGCATAATCATCACTGGCACCCGCAGGTTCACCCGAACCATTCGTCGATAGCTTTCGATCGTCATCTGTTCTCTATTAGCCCCCTCACCCAAAGCCGCATTGTTGACAATCACATCCAATCCACCGAGCGCATCTGCAGCATCAGAAACAAGAGTTCCAGGCGCATCTTCCTTCTCAAAATCTTCGCAAAGTGCGTATCCATCACCTGCCAGCTCTCGCAGAACACCAAGCGTGTCACCAAGATGATCCGGGTCACGATCCGAAAGTGCTATTTGAGCGCCCGCCCTTGCAAATTCCATAGAGATCGATCTTCCAATCCCATGGCACGCACCGGTTATCAACACGCGACGTCCGTCCAGACGGAACTCACGATCACCGTTCATTGAACAGAGAAAAAGTCACGGCCACCGTCAATGGCCAGTACGGCACCAGACACAAAATCAGCGGCCGGAGATGCCAAGTAAACAACCGTCGCTGCAATCTCCTCAGGAGTTGCAACTCGACCACGTGCCGTGTGCGACAACATTAGCTGCAAGCGTTCAGGATCCGCTCTGACGTGGGCTGTCATATCCGTTTCGACCTGCCCGGGGGCAAGAGCTACACACCGAATTCCGTCGACCGCAAAATCCCGACTCATCCCTCGTGTCAACGAATGTACGGCAGCCTTACTCGCCCCATAAACACCTACACCTTTTGTGGCAGCGATCGATCCAATATTAATGATCACACTATTCTCCGCATCTGCCAGATACGGCCGGGCCGCCTCGCAGGCAAACAGCACACCGCCAAAGTTTGTGTCCATGACACGATCAAACTCTGGAGCGTCCATCACGTCGAATCCACCAAGGCCATTCACACCAGCATTGTTCACTAACACATCCAGGCCCCCAAGGCCTGCAGCGGCCATATCAATAGCAGGACCTACCGTATCCAATTTGCTTACATCGAGAGGCAAAACACATGCGTTTTTCCCGAGACCCCGGATTGCCACAGCAAGCTCCGCCAATCGCTCCTTGTCTCGGGCCGCCAATGCTACATCCGCACCAGCAGAGGCAAGACCAAAGGCAATC
>MDTE01014560.1_pt1 | contig 57418 bp, 41 predicted proteins | sample 811231 | NCBI WGS metagenome assembly MDTE01 (sample SAMN05326651, study PRJNA326480) | marine metagenome | isolation source: seawater | place: Indian Ocean: Red Sea | collected 2010
AAGAAGTCGGACGAGACAACGAAGTCGGACGAGACAAAGAAGTCGGACGAGACAAAGAAGTCGGACGAGACACCGGATAAGAAGCCGGATGAGAAAGTGAAGTAGTCCAATGGGGTTGGTAGAACGGGCCAAGAAACTCGTGTTGTTTTTGCCGTCGACGCTCTGGAATACGGTCCGCCATCCGCTTTTCTGGATAGCTTTGGTCTGGTTATTCGGTTTCACCTATGCCGAGAAATTGAATAACCCCAACGAGCGGACCCGTGTTTTACAGGCGCGGGCGATGCTGGATGGAAAGCTGCATATTGGCCACACAGAGTTGCGTGGCTGTGGGCTCGTTGTGAAAGATCTCTATGGCAAGAATGGGGGGAGTATCGCCTACCCATATGTGAATGATGTGGCGATCGGTTGTCGCGGGCCTCAGGATTCTCCGGATAGATGTACACGACTCAAGTTGTCCGCGAAGGGACCGGATTGTATCGGTAAGATCTACCCAGCCAAGGCTCCAGGAACGTCCCTTCTGGGTGTACCCGCCTTGGCGATTGCTGATGGCATGGGCTTCATTCCTGCGGGCATCAAAGGTGAACGGCGGGCCACGTGGGTTCTGCGCTATGGTGGTGTGGCCCTCTTTGTTCTTCTGGGGCTCTGGATTTTCTGGGACCTGCTTTCTATGGTGGGGATGCAGACCAGAGAGCGGACAGCTGTATTATTAGCTACTGCACTGGGCACAACGATCTACCCCTACGGGATCATGTTTGTCGGGCATGCTTCGGCAGGCATGGCTTTGTTGATGGGGATCTGGCTGGTGCTGCGTGCTCGACGGTCTTCTTCTCGAAAGAGCTTTCTTGGTGCTCTCGGTGGGTTTCTGACGGGAACGGCTGTGTTGTTTGAGTACCATGCGGCCATCGCTGCGGTCGTGATCGGGCTCTGGGTGGTATTGACGGAGTCGGACCGAAAACGTGTTCTTCTCGGCTTTATTGTTGGAGCGCTGGTCGCCTTTACCATTCATTGTTGGCTCCACTACACCATGTTTGGCTCCCCTTTGAAGACTGGCCATATGTCGCTGATGAGTGGTCATAATCGTGCGGGACAAGCCGGTGGTTTCATGGGGATGGACGGCATCCATGGGAAATCGTTATGGCTTACATTATTTGATCCCTATATGGGTCTGCTCTTCATGATGCCCTGGCTGGTGGTATGTGCACCCATCGGCTTCATCGTTCTTATTCTGGGGCGGGCGCAAGGGATATCGAAAGGTACTGGGAGAGTATTGGCCGCAGTGCCACTCGCATATCTTGGATTCGTATCTACCCTGGGCAACCCGAAGGTCATGAATGGTTGGTCTATTGGACCCCGCTATCTTGTTCCGTCTATGGCGTTTCTGGCCCTGGTGGCTGGAATCGGTTGGATAGAGACCTGGCGCCGCAAACCTCTATTCGGTGCCGTCATGGCTGGCCTGGCGGGGGCCTCTATTCTGGTGATGGTGGCTGTGACTCTGACGTTCCCACAGCCTCCCGATGGGCTACGAAATGTATTTGGAGATTGGAGTCTACCCCTACTCCTACAGGGATATGGGGTCCCCTCTCTGGGCTCGAAGTTTGGGCTCGGGGCGTTATCGTTGGCTCCTGTTCTTCTAGTATCTCTCGTCCTGGTTGGGCGAAAACTCGTGGTTTGGGAAGGGAGCCGGACCATGTCCCGTATTGTTGCCGGTGGCGTGGTTCTTGGTTGGCTTCTTTTTCTCGCGCTATGGAATCCCACGCCAAAGAATGTGGCGCTTCGAGAGCGAGCCCGGGTTGTGGCGCAAACGGAAGGGTACCAGCCGACGAAAGATTGTCAGGCTGTCTCCTGGTGGGTCGACGGTGGTTGTAGTCGATACCGTGGAGTAGCACATCCGTTCTGGAAAGCTCTTTGTCCGGACTCTAAAACGACCTGTAGGTAGGTGATGAAATGAAAGCAATACAAACCGAGAAGGCACCCGCGGCGATTGGACCATATAGCCAGGCGATCTCTGTGACCGGTGGAGCGATGACATTTCTATCTGGCCAGATCGCGTTGGACCCACAAACTGGCTCGATGGTGGAAGGCGATGTTGCTACCCAGACCCATCAGGTCATGCGTAATCTGGAAGCCGTGCTCGCCGCTGCGGATCTAGGCTTTCCAAATGTCGTCTTTACGACCATCTTTCTGTCTGATCTGGAAGACTTCGCGGCAGTGAACGCCGTATATGCGAGCTATTTCCCCGAGAATGCTCCGAATCCGGCCCGGGCTACGGTTGAAGTCGCGCGGCTGCCGAAAGATGCAACGGTGGAAATCTCCTGCATCGCGGTGCGTTAGACCCGCGGCTTTACGGCTTTTTCGGTTCGACTTGCGGCGAGAGTAAAGCGTCTTCGATATTCGCTCGCCAGAATTGGTGGCGAGTGGTGATTTCTTTTCGCTCGTAACGTGCCAGACGTTGAAGGCGTTTCATGACGGCCGACCGTTGGTCGTAGGTCTGGGCCTCTTTCATCGCCTGAAGAATCGCGTCCAATTGGGTTAGATATGCTTCCACTGCTGCAATATATTCAGGGAGCCCATTACGAAATATGGGCCGATCTTTGGCCACCGTTTGTAATACGGCGGCAACTTTTCGAAAACGGCTACGTGCTACACGAATACTCACACGATCTTGTGTAAAGGCTATGGGTCGACCCTTTAAGAGTCGGGTCCGCACGTCACGAATCATCGTCTGACGTGGTAGGCCAATCACGGAACCGTCAACAAGACTCGCGACAGTGTTTAAAAAGAGTCGGGGTTCTCGAAGTAGAACAGGGAGAGCTTGTACCGCTCCATCTCCGAGTGTTCCGCCCGTCACATCCTTACGGGCACGACGTATGGTATTCCGTGAGTTGCTGATGGTTCGTCTTACGGCCAATAATCGGGCCTCTAGTTCGTTAGAGAACGCGCTGTCTGGGATATCCAGAGAACCACCGATCAAGACGAGGAGATGCTCTATCTCCGCGTTGAGGCCAGCGTAGGCCAGGAGCGCTTCATCCACAGAACGAGCGACACCGATTGCCGCATCGGTAGATTCTGGAAAGATCTTATCTGCAAGGTTGCAATGTTCCAGTAGGCGGTCATGGACGGGAACGGAGACCTGGCGCAGGTTCATTACATCAGGGCTGAGTAGTTGGTTGGCGCAGGGCTCCAGGTATTGCGCCATACTCTCTACGAGTCGGATGACATCTTCGGGCTGCGCTGGCTTGGATTCAGGCGGAGGACTTTTCGAATCTTCGACAGCAACTTTCCCTGAATCTTCAGTATTGGACTGCTGTGCGTCCTCTGGGGGCGTCTCCACGGGGATCGGCGTATTGGGTCGCTTGTCTGAGCCACATGCACATAGAAGCAAGGCGGCGAAGAGGGCGACTCGATATGAGGAGAATGTTTGATTCACGGGACGACCATAGCTGTTCGGACATCGAGGGCGAAGCCCACAGTATACGATAATCCATGGACATCGTTTTCGGGAACGCGTCCACCAAAGGCGAAGCCCTGTCCGAAAAGGGAGATGTCCAGGTAACGGGCGAGGGGAAGTGCAAGCCGCCCCTCGAGTCGAACTTTGTAGCGAAGATCGCTGGCATCGTCGTCAGGAGTGCTTCCGTATAATGTGGCGTCCAGACCACTCGTAAAGCGGATCTTGGGGCCAAGAACGTGCAGCGTGGTCATCTCCAGGCGCCCGCCATACTCAATACTTCGTTCGACTTTGGAAAGGTCTTGCAACACGAAGCCACCGAATCGAAGGGTTCGTACGGTTCCGAACCTTTTGGCACCAAGACCAACCTGAAATAACAGGTCCGATTGTCGTTCAGCCCCTTGCACCGGGGTGATTTCACTATCGTAGAGTAGCTCGGAGAATGGCATCAAGCGCAGGGCTTTGGTGGCCCATGGTAGTGGCTGAAAGGCCCAGCCGGCGTACGTGAAGGAAGAGGACAGACGGATGTCATCTGCGAGCTCCTGATCGTCGAGCCCCGTGACCGATAAGCGGTTGAAATTACTCCGCAGGCGGGCATCCCACCATATGTCGTTTGCGTTGTAGGCAAGGGATAGATCGGTGTCGACACCGAGATTCAGGCTGGATGGGCTCGTCGCGAGTGTTTCGGGCACGGTGGCGAAAACACTATTTTCCGCACCTTGAAAATTCTCCAATCGCACAGACAAACGGCTGATACGGAATAACCATTGGGGCATTTTCGTGGCGACACTGGCCCGTGTAAGGCGAGCATATAACTGCTCTGGCGTCTCTTTTATATTCCGATCTCGTAGGTCACGGAGTGTCCGTAAGACGGCGCCACGGAAGGTAATATGTTCGCCGAGAAGACCCCGAACCGCTTCCTGGGATCGCCCCAGTAGATAGGGGGAGTGGGCGGTTTTGAGGTGACTGCTCAAAAAGGTAACCCGCGCTCTATCGGTGGTGACTACCCGGTAGATACGATCCGGATCGGCAACGCGGCCACCAATCTTGGGCTTCAATACACCGAGTTGTCCTCCACATGCGGTTGGCACCACATCTTTTGTCTCGCGAAGGAGTCGTACTATACGGTCGCCAGGAATATAGTGAACTTCTAGACGATCCAGGCTAGCAAGGCGATCGACAGCGAGTAGTTCGGTCAATGGCCCAGGGATACGCGGAGGCTCAGGCAGCTCCGGAAGGAGCACCACATCGGCATCGGTAAAGTCGCGAACGGCTTCACAGGCGATGGCAGTCCAGGGGCCGTGCTTGAGGATTTCTGTGGGAGCAGGAGCAGGCTATAGCGGTTGATCGAGCTCTGGATAGACTTTGCTTCGAGTGCTGGTGACCGCCGCTCTAACGTTCGGATCCGAGGGGGTATCGGCCGGTACTGGTGCCGGTTCCATTCCAAAGGATTGTAGCGCCCAACCGGGTGGGTTTTTCCGAAATCGCAGATTTGTGACAGAGATTCCATCCACCGGGAGCGTTGCGATGACTGGATTGTCGATATGTTCACGCACTTTGTACTCGGCGGATTCGATACGTTCGGTCTGTGAGTGAACATCACCGAGGACTAGGTCCAATCCCTCGAGAGCCTTCAACTTACGGAGCGAATTGGGGCTGGCTGTCGTCAATAGAATGATGGAGTCCGGTGGAGACTCCAACTGTTGTAGTTTTGTAACCAGGGCCTCTACCGCTTCGACTGGATCTTCCAGCTCGACTCCTTCGAGCTCGATGCGCGGGACCCAGTTCAGAATCGAGGGATCAATTACCCCAAGGAAGGCGAGTCGGACGGGGCCGTGTGGGCTTGGGACCGTCTTCAATATGTAGGGGGGGAGAGCCAGCTCTTTCTTCGTCGTTCTCCAATTGCTCGCGACATATTGAAGCTGTGCTTTCTTCGCTTCTGCGAGGAAGGCGGTAGGGCCTGCGGCGAGTTCGGTTTCACCGGGGACCAATGCGGCAGGCTTCAAGCGTCGAAGCATTTCAAAACCAAGAGGGCGGTGCAGGCTGAGGATGCCATCTTTCACACTGCTCGCTCCATCAACAAAATTGCCCGCATCGACGAACAGCGTCGTGTCGGAATCTCCAAGCAGCTCCGACAGGACCTTGAAGCGCCGTGACGCTTCCTGGGTTGGTCGGCCCACGGATATGGCCTCAAGACTTTTGTCTCCGACCCGGAATTGAATCTGGAGGGCCAGTCGGAATTCAAAACTCTCCAGGTCCCAGGATTCGGGTTCAAAGCTATCGAAGCTGGGCCCGTAAAGGGTAGCTTTGCCCCCCTTTGCGTTTTGGCATTTTCGAATATGTATGGGGGTCTGATTGCCCTTGCTGAGCTCGGGGCTGTCCAGCCAGCTCCGATCGTCTCCTGGGCTGCTTAGCAGAAGGAGTTCGCGTCGAAGGATTAGGCTGAGCCCTGGCGTCGGCTCTTCACATGTAACCGGACCTTCGTTCAGGAATTGGAGCAGAGACGGGACTCTGCGATCTTCGGACACGAGGATATACGGCCCCTGTGCCAGACAACCATGAAATGCGACGACGGAGTCCACCTTGCCCTTCACGGAGGTGAGGGCACGATGCAAAGACCAGGGCACCTGGAAGCCGTACTTCCCCGATCCAACGCCCATGGAACCGCCGGTGTAGACGAGCTGAAGGTTGGCACGGAGATTGGCTTCAGTCGCGATATCAGTAGGAGCCTGGGAGCTCGTGTTGGGATCGGCGGCCCAGGAAGAGAGAGACCAACTCAGCACCAATATTGCCGTCAGTGTTGAGAGTAGGCCCGCGGCCGAGGGGATTCTATGTGGGAGTCTTTGTTTCATGGTCGATTCAAGTGGGTTGTATCCGGGGGAGCGGGTTACCGATGTTCTCAACGCTAGACCATCATGGCCAGCCCGACAAGGTTATCACTGGAAAGAGTGAGTGGTTGATTTTCCAGGTCGGAAAATATGTAGTACTACAAGGGATGTTGGCTTTTGCTACGTTAGGAGAGGGTGATATGTGGGGACGACTTTCTATTCTTGGCCTGGTGCTTGTATTGGTAACCGCGTTCGCATGTGGTTCGACGACACCAGATAATGGCGATGTGGTCGATCCGGGTGACGCCGTAGATCAGGATACTTCCACGGAAGATGTGCAGGGGGACGTCGCCGATACCGGTGATGATTGCCCCTATCCGCCGTTTCCGGCTCCCGGAGATCCTTGCATGATCTGTACCTGTGGTGATGATCCAGAAGGCCCGCCGGAGTGTAGTCCGGTAGAGATTGGAACCGCGTGCGAGAGTGATAACTGCTGTCTTGGCGCGACCACTTGTCAGGCCTGTCCCGAGGGCGAGGACTGCGAGACGTCTGGGCTGGTATGTACGGGAGATTCCTTTGTCAGCTGTGACGATGAAGATCCCTGTACGGATGATATTCCGGTATGCGAGGAGGACATCTGTGCCTGTACGCAGGCACCTGCAGCCGATGGTACAGCCTGTATCGCCGACGAGAACAAATGCACCGACGGTGATACCTGCGTGGCTGGTGAGTGTGAGCAAGGAGAGTTGCTGGACCTGGATGCGATGGCAGAAGGAAACGTTTGTCTCCAATATGTCTGCATTAAAGGCGAGGCCGTAGAGACGTTTATCAGCGGGCAATGTACGGACGACAACGAATGTACCACGGGTGACCATTGTGCTCTTGGCCAATGTATCTCCGATGGCCTGGTGGAGTGCCCTGATTTCGAATGCCTTGCCGATGAACATTGCGACCCGGACCAGGGAGGCTGTGTAGGCGAAGAGTTGAACGGTGGTCCCTGTGCCCTGGACAACGCCTGTGTTACCGAGGCTGCTTGCGACGCGGGTGAGTGCGTCATTCATAATCAGGTCGATTGTGATGATCTCAATCCATGTACGCAGGATTCCTGCGATCCGGAGTCTACGGATCCGAATAATAAAGGTCTGCACGAGCAGTTTGCAGATGGCTCTCCCTGTGCATCGAATGGGACCTGCGAGGAAGGAGTATGCGAGTGTCTGGGCGGTTCCTGTGATCTGACTCCCCCCACGCAGCCCACCATCGCAATTCTACCGGAAGAGCCGGTGGCCGGCGACGAGCTGACTTGTTCGATTGTTGAAGAGAGCACGGCTGAGAACAATACCGTGGAATACCAATACCAATGGCTGCAAAATGGTATCCCAACGGAACACGACACCGCCGTTATCGCCGCAGGCGTGACCGTCGGCTGTGATACCTGGACCTGTGTTGTGACGCCTGTCGCTGCGGGATTGCAGGGAGAGCAGGCTACAGATTTTGTAACAGTTGGACTGTCAGACGGTAGCGAGGTTCCGGTTTTCCGAATGCATAACGGGACCGTTGGTGGCTCGGGACTGGAGCCAGTGTGTATTCTAGGCACTTGTCTCCAGGGTTTCTTCAATGGGGAGTCGGTCGCCACGAAGCTGGTATTTGCGCCCGAGGATCTGCCCTACACGATTGGCGCAGTACGAATGTATAGTCCGGCCGGACAAGGATGGCGCGGTGCCATCTGGGAAGACACCTGTGGGACGACCCACCCATGTGATCTTGAGGTGAGTTCCGGTTCGACGACCGCGGGGCTGGGGATGTCGACTATGGTCGAATCTACGCTCTCAGTGCCGTATACGGTGACCGCTGATAATCCTTCCGTCTGGATTGGATTTGTGAACATCAGTGGAACTGCAAACGAGGCGGACGGGCCCATGTACTTTGACTCGGATGGAGCCCAGACCGAGAACCGAATCGGTGGTTCCTCGCAGGGAGGCTCGGTGATCTGGCATTTCACGAGTGAATTTGTACCCAACGCCAACGATTGGGTCATTGACGCGGTTCCTGCCACCACGAGTTGCGACTAAGCGCCTTGATGCGATCCGGGTATTGTCTGGCTGTATGCTTGTTGTTGGCCTGCTCCGGTGGGAGCACGACGGCTAGTACGGATACCCTGGTAGACACTCTCTCTGGGGAGGTCCTCGATAATGGTGCTCTGGATGCTGGCCAGGATGTGTCGACTCTGCCTGATGCGTTGACGGACGCCACAGTGGTGGATGTCTCTACAGAGGAGACGCAGGAAGAGGATATTGCAGACACAACCAGTCTGGATTCGGCCAGTGACGTTGTGATCGATCCACTTCAGACAAAGGGGGGCGTGATCATTGATAGTGAGCATCTGGCCACCTGGTCCCAGCTGGAGGTACAGCTCTACCTGAACACCTGGGCTCCTGGCGCGATTAGCGCGTATGGGGTCAGTATCTATCGACTCTTCTACACAACCCAGAGCCCCCTTGGATTGTTCACGATAGGGAGCTCATTAGCGGTATTCCCGGATAGTCCACTTCCCACGGAGCCCACAGTGGCTGTGAGCTGGAACCATGGCACGACGGGGACGGCGGATAAGTGTTCTGTATCAACCTACGGGGCCAATAATGCGCTCTATGGCGTGGTCTATGCTGGTCACGGTTACGCGGTCGTATTACCGGATTATCCCGGCCTGGGAACGCCGGGGCCTCATCCCTATATGGTACGCGATGCGACGGCAGTGAGCGTAGTGGATGGTGTGCGCGCTCTACGCAGCCTGGGGGCGGAGATCGGTTACCCGGTATCCGAACGAGTCTTCTCTCTTGGCCATTCTCAGGGGGGTCATGCGGTGATCTCTGCCCATAGTTTTTTTGAAGGCCCCTATGGTGATGATCTGGATTATCTGGGGGGTGTCGCCTTTGCTCCGGGGGGCGAGTTCCTGGATGTGATTCAGGACTACGTGACTTCCACCGTCGTTCCGAGCGCTTTTCTGGCCATGATGTATAACGCCTGGTTGACGGATCGAGGCGTCCCCATCAGCCTTTTGTTTAAGCCGCCATACGACGACTATATGCCCCAATGGGTGGAACAGTTCTGTCTGGTGGAGTTGGCGGGAATGTTGCCATTTACCCGGTCGGAGCTCTATCACCCCGAGGCCATCACGGCGATGGAGACGGGCTTCACGTCGATGCCCGAGATGGCGGCGATTATCGCGGATAATACGCCTCCGGTGGAGACGACGGAGACCCCCTTATTGGTCTTGCACGGTGCTAGCGATACGGTTGTCCCCGTGGAGGTCTCCCACGGTATCTTCGCACGATCGTGTGGGTTGGAAGCTCCGATGGAGCTTCAAATTGAACCGGGTCTCGATCATACGACCATCGTTGGTTCCACGATGTTGCTGCAGGCAAAGCAGTGGATGGATGCGAGAGTGGAAGGGCTGCCCTGGCAACCGTCCGACTGTCCTTCGGACTGATTCCATTCGATGCATCTCTGAGCTTCGACTCAGGGTTGCGACTGTAACGCCTGCAGATAGCTATGACCTGCGGCCATGATCTCAACAAATGTTGTTTCGTCCTGGCTTTCGATGCACTCACGAATCTTCGCTACGGCGTCGTTCAGCGCTTGGATGGCCGACGGTCCATAGGCGTTCAACGCCTGAATCTCGAAATATAGATGCGGGTTTTCAGCCGACACACCGGCCGCGATTCCCAACTGGGCGTCAAAGGTAGAGCTGGAGAGTCGGGATAGGTTGGTCGCATCTTGACCACCCTGTTTTAGAGCCGTGAAGAAGGCGATGTTCAAAGCATGCGATAGGCCTAGAACCTGGGCCATCAGCCGATCATGTTCGTCCAGCTCGACCGGCACCAGCTTGGCCATCGTAGGCTCGAAGAGTGTGCATACAAGATCCGTCGCTTCGCTACTGCCCAGGTCGATCACCATCACGTGGCGACCCGAAAGAAGCGCTACATCTGGACCAAACATCGGGTGGATTGAGGCGACGGCCACGCCGGCTGCGCGTAAGGCGTCGAAACCGGGCTTTAAAGGTGTTTTGACCGAACTGATATCGACGACACAGCCGCTCGGTTTTCGAAGAGCGAGGTCGGAGAGAATCTTCGCGCTGGTTCGAATTGGTGCTGCTACTATGATGAGCTCCATATCCAACGGAATATCGCGCCAATCGGTTATATGGGGGAGACCGTCCGGGGGAGTGTTCGGATCGGCAATGACGATGTCGAAACCTGCAGATTCCAGGAAATGGGCAAACCAGGTGCCCATGCGTCCGGACCCGCCGATGATAAGGGCTCGGCTCTCTGCCCCGAGCTGACGAGTAGCGACTCGATCTCGTTCTTGTACGGTGAGAGAAGAGCGGATCAGATGGAGAATAAGCTCTTCGGTAAACTTCGAGGAAAGACCCAGGCTGCTTCCCACCTGGTTGGCTCGCTTCAGTACGGCAGACTCTTGCGCAAAGTCCCGGCTGGGACGCTCCATGGTTTGTTTGATCTTACCGATCTCAATTGAGAGAGCGCGCCGCTGGGCCGCCAGGTGGATGATCTGCGAATCCAGGTCGGCTAGTTGGGCACGTAGGCTACGCAGATCGTGTTCGGTCATAAGGCGTGTGTACGGGTTGGAGGCTTATGATTACTCTTCCGGACGGGACAGAGGCTCTCCCATAAGGTCGATAGCCAGAGGAAGCGTGATGCCAGACGAGGGGTGGCCAATGAAGATGTCATGCAATCCAGTATTGGTTCCCTCGGGGCGTATCAAAACGCGATTTACCGTCGTTGATGCGACCGCCGGGAAGGGGATATCCACGTCGAAGGCGGTCTCATCCAAGGTCACATCCAGATCGAGCATGCCGAGACCGATTCGTCCCGATGTTCCCCAGCCACGCATATAGTAGGTTACACTCTGGTTACTATAGAGCGTGACCATCGAAGAATCCCCCTGGAAACATTCGAAGGAGAGAGAGACGGAGTCGTCGCTCGAAGAGACGGTGTCGATGCAGTATTCACTGATGTCGAGAGTATCCAGAGCCTCCGACTCCACAGATAGGGAATCTTCCAATTCTCCGTCTGGTAGCAGGACGTATAAGGAAAAAGGACCTGAATACTTTGCCGTGACAAGGTAACGACCGCCGGTCATCTTTGTGATCTGGGCGTGGTCCGACGGTTCCGAATGTAGGCTCAAGGATGTGAGCAGTGTGTCTTGGCTGGGGTGGTCCAGGTCGATGATCACGGGAGAGTTCCGTAGAAACGGATTGCTCACAAGGCTGTCTGCACCGTCGTATGTCCCGTGCGAATTGAATAGGACATTGCCATATTCTCCGAGGGCCGTTGTGCCTTCTTTACAGCCTCCCAGCAGGAGTCCAAGAATCAGCGCGATCTGCCAGAGACGGGGAAATGGGATACTGTGGCCGACCCGTGTCATTTCAGAGCATTCCGTACATCAAGGATCTGACTCCAACATTCCGTCCAGCAACCATTGTTGCAGGATGGCGATATGCTCCGCGCTCACATTATTTGAACCTGGCGGCATCACGCCTGCTATCGCCAGCTCAACAGAGCATTCGCCAATATTCATATTATAGCATTCGGAATGCCCCCCATCCGCATCCAGGTTGGCGTCGTCGTATACGGCGGCGATGTTATGGCCACCAAGCCCGCTGGCTGTATGGCATCCGGAGCAGTACAGCATAAGGATCGACTTCACGTGGTCGTCGTAGGTGATTAGCCCCATCGAACCTTCATCGGTGCCGCCCTGATCGACTGTCCCTTCGTCGGCGCTGCCTTCGTCAGTAGCGCCCTGATCGGCTGTCCCTTCGTCGGTACCGCCTTCGTCAGTGCTGCCTTCGTCGGTGCTGCCCTCGTCGGTTCCACCACCCGCATCTTCTCCGACACAGTCATAGCTATCTTCCGGTGTTCCCGCATCAACCCAGGCCTGGAGTATCGCCAGATCTTCACTGGAAACCTGCTGCGAGGTGGGAGGCATGGCTCCGCTCTTCGCAAGTTCCAGGGAGCATTCTCCAACATTCATGTCAGCACACTCCGGGTGGGCGCTGCTGGCTGGCAGAACGGCATCGGCATAACTGGAGGCGACATTATGGCCGCCAAGGCCGCTGGCTGTATGGCATCCGACACAATATTGCATCAAGACGGGTTGTACCGTCTCGGCAAAGGAAGAGCAGTTTCCGCCACCGGCATCTGTGATATCCGAGCCTTCATCTGTGATGTCGGGACCTTCGTCGCTTCCAATATCGACGGGGCCGGAGTCCGAAAGGTCGGTCGCAATATCAGCCACATCTGTCGGATTGCTATCTGTTCCCCCTTCATCGGGAAGGAAACCCACCGTGCCGCCGCCTTCACCGCTGCAACCGGTTCCTAAAAAGAACGCGATGATACCAACCAACAAGAGACGAAGAACGTCTGATTCGTACGTTACGACTCTTGAAATTACACCCGGTCTACTCTGGTTCGAGCGCATTCGAACCTCCCTTTGTCATACCCAACGGGGAGCTATTGTAGCCCCAAACCCCGTTGTCCGTCGAGTCCCTCATTCGAAAGACCTTTTGATGTTGAGAACAGAACTAGACTCTCTCTCTGTGAAGATGTTTTTTGAACAAGCTGGTTTGTGGGCACAACCTGTTCGACTTGTCCGGTTTTTGCGGGTCCTGTGGTCGCTTTCTTATGCATCTGCGGCTGGGATAAAAGGGCGCCAACCAACGATGCAGTAAACAGCGACGCGAGGGTCCCAGCGAACATGGCTCGAAGACCCAACTTGGCGAGGTCTTTCTTTCGCCCCTCTGCGATAGCTCCGATACCACCGATCTGAATGGCGATGGAGCCGAAGTTGGCAAACCCACAAAATGCGTAGGTGGCTAGAACACGCGTTCGATCCGAGATATGAGCGTAGTCCGCAGAGTGCTGCAGATCGTAGTAGGCCAGGAACTCATTCAAGGCCATACGTTTGCCCATGAGAGAACCGAACTCCTGGCACTCATTCCAGGGGATACCGATCAACGCGGCGATCGGGAAGAAGAGTTTTCCGAAGATCCAAGACAGGTCTAAGCCGATGGGTTGTCGATCCAGGAGTTCCAGGCATACCAGCCGGTCGCAGGCGCCGAGAACCCAATCGAGCATCGCGATCAAGGCGATAAAGGCTATCAACATCGCGGCAACGTTGAGGACCAGCTTCATACCGTCAGCGGCCCCCTGGCAGGCTGCATCAATGACATTCACCGACGTCTTTTCCAGCTTGATCTTCATCGCACCGGCGGTGACCGACTCTTCGGTCTCCGGTAGAAATAGCTTGGCGGCCACTAGAGCGGCTGGAGCCGACATAACCGATGCGGCCAGCAGATGCGCCGGGTCGATACCGAATCCTATATAGGCGGCCAGAACGCCGCCCGCAACGGTCGCGAACCCCCCCGTCATGATGGCGTGGATCTCCGACATGGTCATGGTGTTGATGAACGGCTTCACTACGAGCGGGGCTTCGGTCTGCCCTACGAATATATTTGCACTGGCGGATAAGGACTCAGAACCGCTGGTTCGCATCAGCTTATGCATTCCTCGCGCCATGATGGCCACGATCCAATTCATGATGCCCAGGTAGTAGAGAACACTCATCAGAGCGGAAAAGAACACGATGGGCATCAAGGCGTTTAAGAAGAGCACCATACCCAGGGGTCGGGGTTCGACCGTTATCGTAGGCTGGCCAGGCTGGCCAGGCCGTCCTGGCCTTTTCAGTTGGGTCGGTCCGGATGCCTGGGGGGTAGCGCTGCCAGGGACCTCGGCGAGAACATAGGTGATCTTCTTTGGCGCTTTGGGATCGGTGCTTTGTCCTTCGTAGTTTCCATCCATGCCACGATAGAGCCCACCAAAGACGAATTCACCCCCACGATCGGCAAAGGAGACGAGCTTCTTTACTCCCTGGGCGGCGTAGTCGAAGGTCTGCTGCCCGGGCGCGGTCTTCAAAACCAGGAGGGCGAATACCAGCTGTATGACCAGGCCCCACCCGACGGTTCTCCAATTGATGTGGCTTCGATGGAGGGAAAATAACCACCCCACCCAGATCAGTCCGAAGATCCCCAGGAAGCTGACGATACGAAGGGGAAGGATGTCCGCTGCGCTTAGAGCGAAAACTCCCCCGATCGCCGCGATACCTAGAGCCATGGTTTTGCGATGTGCCATACGCCGAAACCCCTTCATCTGTATGGTGACTCAACCATAGGGAGGCAGTCAAAGCAAACACGGTCGTTGTGTGACCCTACCGTCTTTGGTGCGCCAATCGCCGCGAATGTGTATCGTTAGGCTATGAGTTCTAGCTCTCGTAAACGCTCCGTGAATCGAACGGTGCGTATAAGTCTGACCCAAGTCAAAGGGCAGATACAGGCCGTCGGAGGAGAGATCCGCCCGACGGAGCTCGCTCGGGCGTTGGGTATCCCTTTGCAGCATTCTCGAGACGTCCTCAAGACCTTATCTACGCGTTATTGTTCCGTCGTTGATGCGGACTCGGGAAGCAGCCTCTACCGATTCCAATTGCCTATGCAACGCCGCGTTGTGCCCGGGAGCCTGGGTTCGATGCTTCTGCGTCTACCGTTCGTATTATTCGGTGTAGTGCTGCGAATAGGCTTTGGGTTTTTGCTGGCGGTTTATGGCCTTGTATTCCTCTTGATGATGTTGGGGACGGGTGGGAATAGCGACCACGCCCTCCGAAGGCGCATAAAGGAGACCTTCCGGTCCGGGCAGGCCTGGAGTGAGATGATGCGTTTTGCTCGGCGACTGAATCACTTCGTGCTGGGGCAGAGTATCGCCCCGACGGATCCCCAACTGCATTTACAAAATATTTATCTCTTTATCGCCCAGTCGAGTGGAGTTATCACCTGCGCGGATGTAATAACGCTCACGGGCTGTGGCTACGCCGAAGCACATGATTTCCTCACATGGCTTATCGCGGAAGATGAGGGGGAGATGCGGCAGACCGAGGACGGGGTGACGCTCTTTACGTTTCCCGAATTTCGCAGAGAAGGCTCTGTTGATGAACGGGCCTTTGCGTGGTGTTGGGAGCGAAGTATTCCCAGCTGGCGGCAGACGCGCGTGGGGGGACAGAACGTAGATCTACTGCGATTTCTGGGACTCGTGCTTTTTCTCTCTCTATGTTTTGAAGTCACCGCCGTCGTGGAGGGGCAACCCGCGGGAATAGTGCGCATCGTATTTGCAGACATCCCGTTTGTTTTATCTTTCGCAGGCTTATTCTTTCCCCTGGTTCGTAAGTTTCGAGAGACGGGGAGGGCGACCGAACATGGCACGAATATACTTCGTGCGGAGGTGATTCGTATTCTTCGGGAGCAGGGGACACCTTTTGATTTGAAGACCGATATAGACGCTTTTCTGGAAGCGAATTCAGAGATACGTCGTTCGTGGTTATTACGTCCTCTGGATGCTGTAGTGGCATCGATTCACGGAGAATTGGTTGTCTCGGATTCGAATAGTCAGGCGATTATCTCTTCACGACTGCATAAAGAATGGGCATGGACTGTTCGAGCTCGTGACCAGCTATTAGCCGGAGATTCTTCACCCGGAGTGCTGGTGGATGGTCACGAATCTTGAAGTAGCTCTGTGAGTTGGTGCGCAATCGTGTCGAGTTGTACACCGGCGATATGTACGATTTTGTCTCGGCTGGTTTCACCATGGGTTAATCGCACCGCGCCTCGTGGCACTTGAAGAAGATCGGCCAGAAAACGAGTCAACGCGAGGTTCGCTTTTCCGTCGACAGGGGGCGCTTTTATACGCACTCGAAGAGCAGCTCCATAGATGCCCTCGAGACGGTTATGTCGTGCACCAGGAGAGGCTCGTATACGTATGGATACGCCGTCGGGAGACCCCGGGTGAAGATAGGGGGGCAGCGGAGAGATATCGGTCATCAATCGGTTCTTCGATACAGTCTGTATCTCTATGGTGTCGCGAACCCGACAAAAATCTCCCGCAATCCTAAGGGATCGGAGAGGGGATGGCGAGTCCCCTACGGTTGATTTCGCGCTTAATTCACGTTACCTTGCACGGATGGTGGAAGGGGTCGACCAAAGGTCGCTTCAGAGAAACAGTGTAAAGGGTAGGACTAGCGGTATGTTGGTTTCGGGTATTCGGTCGCAAGTTGTTTTTGTTTTTGTCTTCTTTCTGTTCGCCTGCGGTGGCGGCACTTCGGAGCCGGATCCGTCCGATGAGGGGACCGATGTAATCCAGACGGAGACGATTGAAGATGTTGCGTCGGACCAGACGCAAACCGATGAAGGTGACGATACAACCACCGGCGAAGATACAAACGATACTACCGAAGACGTAGAACCTCCGCTCTGCACTACGGCGGAGGATTGCGAAGCGTCAGCTGAGGATCCACTGCCGTGCCACGAATTCGCGTGCGTGGAAGGTGATTGTGTAGAGATTCTTGAAGAGGATGGTGCTCCATGTGATGACGACGATGCATGTACGGAGAACGATAGTTGTTTCGAGGGAGCCTGTACCGGCGGTACCGCCAAAGTATGTGATGAGCCGACCCAATGTAGTACTTTCGCATGCAACTCGGACTCGGGAGAATGCGAGGAAGCAAACGTCGAGGATGGTACTGCGTGTGATAGTGATGAGCCGTGTACTGTGGATGCGACCTGCGTTGAAGGAGCGTGCACGGGAGGCTCGCCGAAGGATTGTGACGATACCAACCCATGCACGACAGACTCCTGCGTAAGCGAGACCGGAGATTGTGAGCACGTCGCGCTGGATAATGGCACGGACTGCACAGGGGGAGATGCCTGCCTCGAAGGCGGTGTTTGTTGGGATGGCGAATGCCAGGATGCCACGCCGGTGGAATGCCCGGACGATGGAAACCCCTGTACTCTAATCGCATGTGATGCTGGTGAATGCGTAACCAGCTCCGTGGAGGATGCGGAACCATGTGATGATGGGAACGCGTGTACAGATGGTGAGTCGTGCCTCGGAGGAGACTGTGTCGCGACCACGACAGAGGATTGTTCCGATGGCAACGATTGTACCCAGGATAGTTGTGACCCGGTAACCGCGGAGTGTACACACGATGCTGATATCCTGGATGACGTGGATTGCGAAGATGGGAACCAGTGCACGGTTGCTGATGCCTGTCTTTCTGGCTTCTGTGTGCCGGGGAACGCGATCAATTGTGATGATAATAACAGCTGCACCAACGATAGCTGTGACGAGAGCACAGGTGTGTGCAATCACGCCTACACCGGGGATGATCAGCCCTGTGAGTTTGATGCGGCTGGATTGGCTCCCTGTTATAGCGGTGGTACGTGTGCTGAGGAGGCCGGAGTGGCTTCCTGTGTGGGGAATTGGGATCCAGGTCTGCCCGACTGTGCAGAGGGTGACTCATGCTACAACCCGTTGACGGGAGCGGGGATTTTATTCCAGTACGACGGTGACACTACCGCCCACGGAAACCATTTCAATGCGGGGCAGTGCCCGGGCGTGCTCCCCGGTTCCACGGGCTACCAGTCCAACGACGCGATTATCGAGTATACGCCGCCGGTAAATGGACTATATCGCATTGAACTGGAAGAAAACTTTGGGGGATTCGATACAATCCTCTACGTCTTTAACGAGTGTCCTACCAGTCCAACAGCCGTTTGTCTGGCCTATGACGATACGACCGTTTTCGGCGGCGGCGGTGGCGGAGAGGCGATTCAGCTTCCCATTCAGGGAGGCGAAACCATCTACGTTGTGGTGGATGGCTACCAGGACTTTGTACAGAGCGTAAAAGGACCATTTTCTTTAAATATCTTCCAGCTTACAGGGTACGAGTTTGATTGCTCTGGAGGTGGAGACGATGACGCGGATGGCCTGGCGAACTGCGAGGATCCGGATTGTTTTGCCGATGCGGCCTGTGTTCCAGATGGAGAAGTCTGTGGTGCGCCCATTCACCTGCCGAGTGATACCAATGTCTTAATCGGGGGGTCCACGACCGGGTATTCGAATGATACGAGCCAACAGCTCTGTCAGGACACGACGTATCAATCCTCGGGACCGGATATGGTCTATTCCTATACGGCACCCGAGAGTGGTTTATACGATGTAACCCTGACTCCGATTCTTGCAGGGGAGACCTATTTCGATCCAGCCCTGTACTTCTCGTCTTCGTGTCCGTTTAGCGTGGCTTCATGCTCGGAAAGCGTGGATCAGAATCCTGATATGGGGCCCGAGTCCACTACTTTGGGCTTAGAAAAGGATGAAACGGTCTTCATCTATGTCGACGGATTTTTATCCAACCATCATGGAGATTTTGAGTTGCAGGTGGACCTGAGCATGGCAGCGGAGGTGAACTGTGATGATGGGTTGGATGGTGATGAAGATGGAGTGGTAGATTGCGAAGATAGTGATTGTTCTTCCAATCCGATCTGCCCCACTTTAGGGGATTCCTGTGCGCTTCCATTCCAGATCACGTCGCTTCCCTATAACTACTCCGATAATACGCAGTCCTATAATAATTCCTTCTACCATCCGGATCAGATCTGTCCCGACCCGACCAGCACATTTGGCTATAATCTTGCCTCGGTCGGGGGAGCATCACCGGATGTGGTATTTGAATTCACACCGGCATCCCATGGCGTATATCGGGTTGGCCTGGAGCCCGTATCGGGCTTTGAAGTTGTAACCATCTGGGTGGATGACTGTCCCGACGCTGAATTGCCCACGAACTGTATCGCAGGGGCGGATTTGTCGTTTGGGGTTGTGAGTGAGTTGCTGGTCCCCATGGCTGCCGATACGACCTATTATATTGTCCTGGATGGGTGGGGAGATACCCAGCCGAAGGGAGGAGCCTTTTCCTTCTATGTGAAGCCGTTGGCCGATGAAACCGAGAGTAATTGTGGGGACGGTGTCGACAACGATGAGGATGAATTGACGGATTGTGAGGATTCGGATTGCGCCGACGATCCGGCCTGCATGGGTCCTCCATCCATCGTCCTCGATGGCTATGTGCTGGAACAGACAGACGCGACCGGTGAAACGATCTGTCAGTACACCTTTGAGCCCGGAAACATCATTGTGGACGGGATGTATTTCATTGTTTCGCGTAGCGCGACGAAGAGTCAGTTCGAGAGCTATTGGGGCGTAACATTGGCAGAGAATGTAAGCTATCTAGCCAGCTCGACGGATAACCTCGATGCCTGTCCGATGGTCGCCGAAGGCTCTCACTTCAGCTTGCGAAATTCCGACGGCGTCTTGGTTGATGGACCCTCGATCGGTGTCGTTGTGGGTAATGCCTATCAACGGACTGCTCCTCCGGGACCGGCCGATGACGCGGCTTCCTGGCAGGAGAGTTCGGCCGACCCACTCAACTGCACCCCAGGAGCTGGTCAGTCGCTCACGGGATCGCATGAAGGAATCTATATCAGCGAGATTTCAGATGTTCTGAATGATCTCGATAGCCCCAGTGAATACCTGGAACTCTATTTCGATGGACCACCCTGAACCGCTAACTAAATGGTGTCTATGGTCTGCCTTCACAGGCCGTGCGTGGAGGGGGGCAGCGGCTTGCATGTTGGTGCAACGCCTTGATACCTTGAGCCCTATTCAGGGTTCCTACATGAGGATTGGAAAATGAGGATGTCTTTGCGCCGTGCATGCACCACGCGCCTGATTTATTTGTTGAGCTTATTCGTTGTGGTTTCGTCCCTCGGTTGTGGGGGCGGTAATGGTGGGGATTCCACACCCGACGTTGTCGAAGATACCGGTACCGATCAGGGGGCAGGAACCGACCAGGGTCCTCTGGGACCTGTGACTGTGGCGATACAGGCGGACCTTCTGGAAGGTAATGCGCCATTAACCGTCAATTTCTGGCTCGACGTGGGCGACCTGGATATGGACCGCTTGAAAGTGACCTGGGACTTCGGTGGTGGAACCACCAGCAGTCAGGTTGATCCCGTCTTCACATTTTATCAGGTGGGGGATTACAACGTCAGCGTTGAGGTATTTGAAATCGGGAATCCGGAGAATGTGGCCACGGACGAGGTAGTCGTACGCGTTCGCGAGCCGGCCGACCTGGAGATTACGGATGTGGAGGTTCGGTCTGCAACAGATGTTGGGCCTGGCGAGACCGTGAAGTTAGGCATCTCGGTGAAGAATCAGGGAGGAGATGTTCCACAAGATGTGGAAATCAGTGTCTACCTCTCGACGGATGAGGTTCTATCTCCAGATAGTGATATTCTGGCGTTGACCCATTCGATGGGTCCGGTGGACTCTGGTGACACTCTGGTTGTCGATCCCCTGGATGTCGTTCTACCTGCCGAGATTCCGGATGGGGCGTATTTTATCTGGGTCGTGGTTGATCCCGACGAGAAGATCTCGGAGACCAACGAGGAAAATAATTCCTTGTTAGCACCCGACTTTTTGTCGGTGTCGCAACAGGCCGGAGTGAAGCCTGACCTCTATGTAACGGATCTCAACTTTGGTCAGGGACAATCTCTTTCCAGTGGTGCGACGCTGTCCTTCTCGTTCAAGATCTCCAATGGTGGTCTTGGTGATGCACAGTCCTTCCGTTTTGCGGTGTATCGCTCTACGGATCAGGAGCTGGATGACTCGGACGTAGAGGTTACATCCCCGGATAATACCTCAATCTTCGTACATAAGGCCGGAATCACACTTCCAATATTCCGTGGGTTTACAGTGACCGAGGATGTCCCGGATGGTGACTACTATCTCATCGCCCATGTGGATCCTGAGGAGGACGTGGCGGAGACGGATGAGACCAATAACATCATCGTCTCTGACAGCACCTTCAACATTACGCAGGTGGAACCAGAAGGGAAGGACCTGGCGTTGGTTTCGTTTGAAGTGCCCACCTATAGCACCTACCTTGGAGGAGGGGTGACTCTCAATCTGGTGCTCCGTAATGACGGAACGGAGGCGATTAGTGGTGCAGTAGCGGCTGCCTATTTCTCGGAAGATCAGTCCATCAACCCCAATGTGGATATCTTGCTGGACGATTTTGTCCTTCCGGTTTTGACTCCGGGTGTTGAGGTGGAGCAATCCCTCGTAGTGGGCATCTCCAATACTGTTCCATTGTTCAACTATTATGTGGGGGTCATTCTTGATCCTACGAATGCGGTCAATGAGCTGGATGAAACCAATAACTTTGGTTTGAGTTCCCATACCGTCAGTGTGGAAGAGACAGCGACGGTAGATATCCGCGCAGAGTCTTGTTCTTTCGATACCCCGACGGTTGTTGCGGGCGAAACGATGCAAGTGGACTTCTCCATCAAGAATGTTGGGGCCAGTAATTCCGGTGGATTCGATACGTGGATAGTATTCAGTGAGAACGCGTCAATCACCGTGGGTCAGGTCAATAGCGGCTCCGATCTGGTCGTACATTCGCTCGCGATCGCCGACCTTTCGGGCGGGGAGACGAAAGAGCTCACCGAAGAGTTCGTTGTACCCCTGGCTCTACCCAATGGGCAGACGACCTACCACGTGGGAATTATTATCAATCCGAATAACTCGGCGGGGCAGGACACCTTCAGCACCGATAATGTGGCAGTCGCCTCTGGTACTGTTGAAGTAACTGGAGCCCAGGGTGGTTGTTTTGCAGATGCAAATGAGCCCAATGAGACCACCTGTTTCTCGGAATCCTGCGATCCTCTGGCCGAACAGGCTACGCTTCTAGGAACCGATCCAGTCGAGGGATATCTATGCTCTGGAGATCACGATTGGTATGCGATCGATCTGGGACATAAAGATACCTTGCAGGTAACGTTGATTTCCGAGCCGATTCTCTCTCTGGACGAGATCCCTTCGAATCTGGGTATCAAAATTTATCGCCCAGACGGAACGATAGCGGCTGAAGGTCATCTGCCTGGAAATGTGGATCAGGCGACGACCTACCTTGTTGGAGAGGCCGATGCGGGTATGTACCGTATAGAAGTGGTCGCTGATGAGTCAGGAGCAGAGGCAAGTTACACTCTATCCACGAGTCTCATTCCGCCGGCGGATGGGGTCGATCTGATGGTGAATCAGGTGGTCGTCAATCCAGTTTCAACCTTCCCTGGTGGCCTGGTAGGCATATCGCTGGAGCTTTTGAATCTGGGTAATGTAAATTCCGGCGCCTGCTCTGTGGAAGTCTATCTGTCGGAAGACGAAGAGTTAGATGGGACGGATATTGATCTTGGAGTAATCGACGTAAGTGATGTACCGGCCGAAGACCGGTTGGGTGACCTTTCCGCGATACCACCCTGGAATCCAATGCATCTGGACGTTGTCTTACCGACAATCCCTGGAGGGACGTACCATATTTTGGCGAAGGCCGATTATGAGGACGCTATTGTGGAAGCGGATGAAACCAATAACATCAACTTTAGTGGTGAAATCTATCTGAACCCGGATCTGGCATGTAGTGATGATAGTTACGAGCCAAACGGTAGTTTCCAGAACGCGAGTTTTCTACCTGCGGAGAGCGCCCAATACCCGAACCTGACGGTATGTCCTGAGCTCGACGACTGGTATGCAGTGAACCTCGACGTAGGCACGTCCATTCTTGCGCAGGCCACGTTCGATAGTGATCCGGTTCACGGAGCGGTCTATATCGAGTTGGTGGCTCCCAACGGAATCACCGTAATCGAGTCGGCGACATCGGGGAACAGCCCAACGGTTGGGTTACCGTATGTGTTTACGGCAGGTACCTATTTCGTTCATGTGTATCACTCTGGCGGTGGGGCGGAACCAGCTCCCTTCTCCTATAATCTTGGGATCTCCATAAGCGAACCTCTCACAACCGATATCTGTGTAGCCGATTCCTATGAGCCCAATTGGGACTTTTCAGAGGCGACCTTGCTGGGATGTGGCTCGAATGAGCTTACCCTGTGTAAGGAAGATAAAGATATCTACAGCGTATACGTACCGGCGGACTCTCTGGTGACCTTTACACTCCACCATGCAGGCGCATTGCTTCGGCTAGAGCTATTTGATGAGGTCGGTGGTAGCGTGGTGCAAGCGGTTGTGGGCAACGGCTCAACATCACTAAGCCTGACAGAGTCGCAGGTATACTATCTCCTTGTAAGACCCAAGACGGGAAGCATCGTCCTACAGGATTATGACTATTCCATATTTATCGATGGGACATCCGGTACGGATCTCATTGTCGGTGAGGTCACTCCCTATCCGTATTCGGTGGTACAGGGCGAAGATACTTTCCTGAACTTCACATTGGAAAACCAGTGCATCAACTCGGCGCCTTCGGTGGATTTTGCGGTCTATCTCTCAGCGGACGATGTCTTCGATCCCGGTGACCAGGAGATCTACTATAGCGATATAGAAGGTGGAATCGGTTCGAAGGAGGTTATCACCCTATCGCAGAAGGTAACGGTTCCAGTGGATAGCCCAGTCGGACCGAATCATCTGGTTATCGTGGCCGATCCCTACGATCAAGTGGCCGAGTCCAATGAAAACAACAACGCCACACCGACAACCGTTGATGTGGTAGAGCTTTGCCTGGAAGATGCCTATGAGCCGAATAACAACCCCGTCCAGGCGGCCAGTATAGAGCCCGGCGATATCTCCAATCTGGCGATCTGTCCGTTTGAATTGGATTGGTATGCATTTGATACGACCGCTGGTAAACAGGTCGAGGTGACGTTGGCGTTTGCCAATGACGAGGGTGATCTGGATGTACGCTTGTACTATTCGGGCAACCTTCAGCAACCAGTGGCTTCGGCGGTTAGTGCGCAAGATGGCGAAGTGCTCACCTATACGACGACCCAGTCGGGTACGTATTACATTCGTGTAAACGGCTTTGCTGGGGACTCTAATTCCTACGATATGAACCTGTCCTTCTAAGTACGTTTTTTCGCTACGTCCCTTAGCTGTTCGTAGTATGCGCCAATATAGGAGCGAATCTTTCGATGACCTTGAACCCACTGCAAATCCAGCGCTTGCTAATCCCTGTGGATTTTTCAAACTCGAGTCGTAGGGCCTTTTATACGGGCATACGATTCTCTCGTATCTTCGACGCGGAAACGCATATCCTGCATGTGCCGGATTCGATCTCAGCCCTCGACTCGTCCTTTGATAAGGTAGAAGCCGTGGCTGAGGAGCTTGCACGACTTGAGACAGGTGTTCGCCGTCGTATCAATGAATTATTCGATAAAGGCGGTATCGCCGAAGTTGACCGCCGAAAAGTCAAAGTGAGCATTCTTGGTGGTAAGCCCCACGCAGAGATCGTGAAGTTCGCCTGCTCGAACGATGTCGATCTTATTGTTATGGGGGCTGACGGCGGCTCTGGTGTGAAGGCTCGTGTGATGGGTACGGTCACGGAACGTGTCGTCCGCGACTCTCCATGCCCAGTGCTTTGCGTGAAGCCGGAAGACTTCGTATCTCCGTTTATGCATCAGGAGTGATGCCGCACAGTACGCTGAATAGCTGGAGTGGCGAATTTCTCCGCTGGCGTGATAAGTAGTGTGTCTGAACGAATAATCCAAGGTGGGTTTTCTGCCCGCCGGGACCAATAAATTGGGGTGAGTATGGCCGACTCCACGCACACGGAAACCCGTTTGGAAGCGCTTGAGCGACAGGCGGAACTCGGCGGTGGTCAAGAACGTATCGATAAACAGCACGCGGCTGGGAAATTAACGGCTCGTGAGCGGATTGATGCGTTTGTGGACCCAGGCTCTTTCGAAGAGATCGATAAACTGGTTGTTCACGGGTGCAGTGACTTCTCGATGGAGAAGAAGAAAATCCCGGGAGATGGCGTCGTGACAGGATCTGCTCGCGTGGATGGCCGTCAGGTCTATCTATTCGCCCAGGATTTCACCGTCTTTGGCGGCTCTCTATCGGGGGCCTATGCCCGAAAAATCTGTAAGATCATGGATCTCGCCATGAAAGTTGGTGCCCCGGTCGTTGGGTTAAACGACTCGGGTGGTGCACGTATCCAGGAAGGAGTTGTGTCCCTGGCGGGTTACGCGGATATATTCCTTCGAAATACCATGGCGAGTGGCGTCATCCCACAGATCAGCCTGATCCTTGGGCCTTGCGCTGGTGGAGCTGTGTATTCTCCGGCGATTACGGACTTCGTGGTGATGGTACGTGAGACCTCTCATATGTTCATCACCGGACCTGAGGTCATTCGGACTGTGACCCATGAAGAGGTCTCCAAGGAAGAGTTGGGTGGGGCGACGACCCATGCCACGCGATCGGGTGTGGCCCATTTTGCGGTAGATAATGAGAGGGCGGCTCTGGCCCTAGTCCGAGAGCTTCTGGACTATCTGCCTAGCAATAATATGCAGGATCCGCCGATGCAAAGTACCGAGGACCCGTCGGACCGAGAGGATCCCGAGCTGGACAACCTGGTACCTGTTGAGCCCAATAAACCCTACGATATGACCGACCTCATAAGTCGGATCGTAGACGAAGGCCGCTTTCTAGAGGTTCATGCCGGATATGCCAAGAACCTGGTCGTTGGATTCGGTCGGCTAGGCGGTCGGTCGGTGGGTATTGTCGGCAACCAGCCGATGCATCTGGCGGGCTGCCTCGACATTGATGCGTCTGTGAAAGGTGCGCGGTTTGTACGTCTCTGCGATGCCTTCAATGTTCCGATCGTTACCCTGGTCGATGTGCCGGGGTTCCTACCCGGTACAGAACAGGAATTCGGAGGCATCATTCGCCATGGTGCCAAGCTTCTTTACGCCTATGCAGAGGCGACTGTACCGAAGGTGACCGTGATTACCCGGAAGGCCTACGGTGGAGCCTATGATGTGATGGCATCCAAGCATATTCGGGCGGATTATAACTTTGCCTATCCCCTCGCAGAGGTCGCCGTTATGGGACCGGAGGGTGCGGTGAATATAGTGTATCGAAAGGAGATCGCGGAGTCGGACGATCCAGAGAAGACGCGGGCGGACTTCGTCGACGACTATCGAGAGACCTTTGCGAATCCATTCAAGGTCGCCGAGTTGGGTTATATTGATGCAGTGATTCGCCCTCGAGAGACACGACCTCGATTGATTCGTGCCCTGGAGGACCTGCAAAATAAACGCGACAGCAATCCATCGAAAAAGCACGGTAATATCCCTCTCTAGGGCGTCCGGGTGTTGTGCTGGGCCATTATTTGCTATGCTGCATCCATCGGTATGGATGGAGGTCTCCATTATGGGTCGCATCGCTAGCTTCGTATTCCTAAGTGCGGCTCTCGTTCTTCTAGGTTGTGGTGGGAGTGACGTTTCTTCCCAATGTGGCGCGGCGGATGAGTGCCCGGACAACTTTGTATGCAGTGGTGGCCAATGTCTTCCTCCTCCTGCAATGGGTGGATGCACAGACGACACAGATTGCTTATCGAACGAGCAATGTATTGATGCCCTATGTATGCCAACGACTGGGGGAGACGATGTTCAGGATACAGATCCTGGGACGTCGACGGAGGATATTACAGAGGAACTCGATACCGGTGGTGAGCCAGACAGCACGGAACCATCGGATACGGGCACACCATCGGATACTGGCTCTTCAGCCGATGAGGGTTCTGTTCCAGAAGAGGATACCTGGGAGCCACCCATCATCCCCAATGAATGTGGACCTGTTGGTCCCGTGGGATGTGAGTGTTTCCCCAACGGGTCGAAAGGCGTGCTATGCGATGCTGCGCAGCCCTGTGAATGGTTAGAAGACGAAGAGGGCTGTCCCTATGTCGTATGTTCAGGAACGTGTACGGAGACTCCCGATAGTGATGGGGACGATGTGCCGGACGAGGATGATAATTGTCCATTGACGCACAACCCAGGTCAGGCAGATTCTGACGGGGACCAGGTCGGAGATATCTGCGATAATTGTCCGGTTGTTCCGAATCCCGACCAGGAGCAGAGCACGCCATACCCCTTCGGAGACGCCTGTATTCAGGACTACGATGATGACGGTATTCCCGACGAAGAAGATAACTGTCCTGTAGTCGCAAATACGGACCAGCAAGACAGTGATGGTGACGGTCAGGGAGACCTCTGTGAAAACGACTGGGACGGTGACGGAGTGAACAACTCTGAAGATAATTGTCCCTTCGTACCCAACACCGATCAGACCGATGCGAACCTTAACGGTATTGGTGATGCCTGTGAGACCGACACAGATCTCGATGGGGTACCCGACCAGCTCGACAATTGTATCCTGGCATCGAATCCAGACCAGGAGGATTGGAACTTCGATGGGAAAGGTGATGCATGCAGCGATTTTGACGGGGATGGCTTTGTCGACGCCTTCGATAATTGTCCGTTCTGGGACAATCCGGCCCAGGAAGATACCGATGCTGATGGCATTGGAAACTTCTGTGACAACTGTTTCCTTGTGCCGAACCCGACCCAACAGGACTCCAATTGGGATGGCCAGGGAGACGCCTGTGCTTTTGACTTCGACGGCGACGCGATTCTGAACCCAGAAGACAACTGTCCACTAGTCTACAATCCAGACCAGACCGATACGGATGGCGATGGAAATGGAGATGTGTGTGAGAATGATCTGGATGGCGACGGTGTGGTGAATGATGAGGATAACTGCATGTTCATACCGAACCCGTATCAGGAAGATGCCAACGCCAATGGGGTAGGCGACGCTTGTGAATCCGATTTTGATAATGATGGCATCCCCAACCAGACCGACAACTGCCCAGGAGTCTTTAATCCAGGGCAACAGGACTGGAACAATGATCAACATGGTGATGTATGTAGTGACTGGGACGGAGACTCCGTCGTAGACGCGAATGACAACTGTGTCTGGTATACGAATCCGCTACAACACGATCTGGATCTAGATGGTGTCGGGAACCAATGTGATAATTGCTTCCTGGTGGCCAACCCAGATCAGAACGATAACAACTTCAATGGACAGGGTGATGCCTGTGAAAATGATCTGGACGGGGACGGAGTTTCTGACGACGACGACAACTGCGTGCTTGTCTCGAATGAAGACCAAGTGGACACAGACGGTGATGGCGCTGGCGACCTCTGTGAGAACGATTGGGATGGTGATGGGGTAAATAACGGCGATGATAACTGTCGATGGATAGCAAACCCCGATCAGCAGGACGCGAATGGCGACGGTATAGGCGACCATTGTGGGGGAGATAACGACGAAGATGGCATTGTCGACGCTTTAGATAACTGCCCGTGGATATGGAACCCGGACCAAGCAGACACCAATATGGATGGGATTGGCGACGCCTGCGGCTCTTGACCAAAAATACAAAGGGCCCCGTCTCCGAAGAAACGGGGCCCCTGCATAGGGAGGAGAGTTATGGGGAGACATTCAGCGATAGCTTAAATGTCTGTCCGCTCAGTGTAGGGGTGTAGATCGTCTTCAGTGCGAAGAGTAGACAGCGTACGGTCAGATTTCCGACTGTGCCCTGGTCGAGTATATCGACATCAGCCACGGTGCCGTCGGCTGCGAATGTGAGCTTGATTCGCATATGGGACGCTTTGGACTCACTACGGCGTTGTAGGCAGCCTTGTCTTTTTCGTAATCCAAGTGAAACCAGCTTGCTCAACTCTTTGCGAGCATTGGAGCTACCGCCTTGTATGGTGCTGATCTTCACTTTGACACCAGCGGTTTTGGCGATACCAGATTCCTTGTCCAGACTGTTTTCTTCTTTCGGGGTGGGTGGAGCTACAGACCCCACTCCTTTTAATCCGCTATGTCCAACGCCTATGCCACCGCCACCGCTGCCGCTACCGCTATAGCCGCGGCCCATGCCGTGTGCCTGACCCGTAGGGGCGTGGTTGTAGAGTTGAACAGAACCCTGGCGTTTATAGGAGCGAATAGACGAGCGAGTGCCGGCTCCACGACCGAATACACCCTTGTGGGATACGAATTCTGGCATTTCGACGGGCTGTACCACGGTTTCGATGGTGCCATCGGGTTTACGTCGAACCGTCTTCTCTACAGCGACGAAGGCTGTGTATTGGCTCATCAGGCGATAGCGCAGAGCTACGTCTGTGATTTCTTCAACGACGGCCTTCTTGTCGAGGTTACGATTGTAGCGAGCCAGCAGAGAGGTGTTGAGACGCTTGATCTTATTGCGCGCCCAGATCGCACCGATGGACTCTTGCTCGGTGGTGCCAGAGGGGAGGGTGACGGACACCGGGAAGGAATGGTTCCGGCCGCGGATCTTTCCGTTGACCACGACACGGGCTCTACCACCCTTCTTGTATCGGCCATACACTACGAGGGGTTGCCCCGTATAGAGGTCAGGAATACGTTTTGGCAGGACTTCCTCTACCTCAAGGCCCTTCCAATCGATCTTGATATCGGTGAGGTATGGGCTGCTGATACGGTTGTAGAATCGGTCCACGAAAGCCTGTGCTTTCTGGTTTGGGCGAATGAAATCGACCGCTCCACGACCATTCCATGCCATGTTATTGAGTAGATAGGTGTTGGGGCTTGAGCCCACGCCCAGGGCGAATAGACGAGCGTTACCAATCTTTTGTTGGATGGCAGCAAGGATCTGGTCGTCGTTACCGATATAGCCGTCGGTAAGGAACCAGACTACGCGCATACGATCGGAGTCTTCGGGGATATCCAATGCGGCTTTGATACCTTCGATCATATTGGTGCCGCCCATACCACGCATGCTGTCTATATATTTCAGCCCACGCTTTACGTTGGCCGGGGTGTTGGCAATGGGAGCCCGGGCCATACCGCTCGCTCGCTCGGAGAAACGAAGAATCTGGAAGGTATCATCTGGGTTCATCTCTTTAAGAGCCTTACGCACCAGGCCCTTACATGCGGCCATCGGCTGACCACTCATGGAGCCTGAGTTGTCCACAACAAAGACCATCTCTTTGGGCGTGATTTCTTTGAGGCGGAAGTCGGCTTTGGGCTGAACGAGAAGCATGAAATGACCGCCATTCTCGGGATCGTTTTGAGCCAGTACGGCGAGCTCGGGTCGTTTACCGGCGACGTGGTAATGAAGAACAAAATCTTTATTGGGAATGCTATCGCTTGGGTCGAGCAGCACGGAGCGTCTAGACGCGCTGTGCTTTTTGTTGGAGATGTTGTGGGAGGGAGTAGAGAGTTTGTGAATGGGTACACCGGCGTCTAGCTTCACGGAAACGGAGATGTCGTGCCCCGAACGTTGTCCTGGCTTCAGGACCGGGGGAGTGATCCGTGATGCATCGGGTACAAGACTGGTATCCTGAGCCCAGCCACTACCCGCCTGGTTTTGTACGAGCGGTGCGCCGGGTATATAGCGAGGTCCAACAACCATCGGGAAGCGGAACGTATATCGGCCGTCTTCGTATACCAGGGTCTCAACATAACTGATTTGAATACGAACCTTATCGCCAGGATGAATATTGGCCAGGGCCTGCGTGAATATATTGGCACGCTCCTGGGTCAGCAGAGATGCCGTCCGTCCCTGTTGTTTGGCGGCATCATAGATAGCCTTGGCTTCGGCTCGCTTCTTGATCTGACCGGCAATTTTCCGGTCACCAATCAACATGTCCATTCGGTCGACTGCGGCTCCGTCAGGCAGCGGGAAGGTATAGATAGCCTCGATCGTCTTATCGAAAGGGTTCTCATAAAATTGTGTAACTGTGACACGTGTTATGAAGCCCGAGATTTCGGCCTTCACGTCGGTGTGCTGCAAAGGAAAACGGCCCACCTCTTCACCGTCGGCGGACGATGCCTCTAACGTACCGGCATCTTGTGTTTTGTCAGGGGGTGCTACGACCGTGCGGGCGAGGGCGCTATTGGTTAGGAAGAATATGGCTAGGAGCGCCCAGAGTGGAACGCTTATTCGGATTGTTCGGTGCATTGGGGAACCTCCATCGGGGAACATGTCGATGAAGGTACATACGCACCAGGATCAAAACCGATCTTTACGATTCGTCTCAGCTCTTCGCGATCACGGTAATGCGCGCCATTTTGCGACGGCCCACCTGGACCACGACCTGGGAGCCAGGGGTGAGCACATAGTTGGGGTCCGTTATTTTCTCGCCTTCGATCCGTACGGCACCCTGTTGGCAGGAACGGCGGGCTTCTTTACCACTTGAGGCCAATTTCGCTTCACGAAGAATATGTATGAGGCCAGCGCCATCGTCGACTGTCGCCTCAATTTCGAATTCGGGGAGGTCGGTTGGAATTTCTCGTTTTGAGAAGCGGGTTTCAAAGTCCTGTTGTGCTCGGTCTGCAGCTTCCGGACTATGGAAACGTTGTACCAGGAGATGAGCCAGCCCCTTTTTCGCGGCCATCGGGTGAATCGTCTCTTCCTCGACCCCTTTTTGCATTGCATCGATTTCAGTCGAGGACTTCCCCGACAACAGTCGGTAATAGCGCCACATCAGTGGGTCTGAGATGGACATCAATTTACCAAATTGCGCTTCAGGAGCCTCTTCGATTCCTACATAGTTCCCGAGTGATTTGGACATCTTGGCGCCAACGATCTTTCCATTCTCGAAACGAGCGTCGATTCCTTCGAGTAGAGGCACGGTCATGACGACCTGTGGTTCCTGGCCATGACTTTTCTGGAGCTCACGTCCTACCAGAAGGTTAAACAACTGGTCGCTACCACCGATCTCCACGTCGGCTTCAAGAGCAACGGAGTCGTAGCCCTGTACCAGGGGATATAGGAATTCGTGAATACCGATGGGCCGACCTTCTGTATAGCGCTTCTCAAAATCATCGCGCTCCAACATTCGGGCCACGGTCATATTGGCAGCTAACGAAACCACGCCAGCAGCGTTCAGTTTTCCCATCCATTCACTATTGAAGCGTATCTCCGTCTGGTCCGGGTTGAGAATCTTGAACACCTGCTTGGTGTATGTGTTCGCATTTTCAGCGATGGCGGCCTCGTCGAGCATCGGCCGCATCTCTTTCTTTCCGCTCGGGTCGCCGATTCGTGCTGTGAAATCTCCAATCAAGAATATGACACGGTGACCAAGCTCTTGAAATTGCCGGAGTTTTGTTAATACGACGGCGTGACCGAGATGAATATCCGGCGCGGTGGGATCGGCCCCTAATTTAATGCGTAGCGGTCGATTCTCCTGGAGACTTCGTGCGAGTTTTGACCGTAAATCAGCCTCGGTATGAAGATCGATAACCCCTCCGCAGAGGGCCGCAACCTGGCGGTCCACCTCCTGTTGTATTTCGGGGGGAAGTTCTTGGACTGTATCTTGGCTCATTTCGCTCACGTTGCTATCACGATCAGGGGCCTGGAGGGTAGATTTTTCCAGTATTGGTCATAACGATGTGCATGGGAACATCATGTGTCTCTGCATGCAAGCCATTGGTCTCTATCTGGCATGAATATGCCACTCCGATGCGGCAGGGGCGGTCCGAAGCATTCATTAAGGCACGGTCGAAATAGCCTCCACCGCGACCCATTCGATTCCCCTCATGATCAAACGCCACGCCTGGTATAAGTACGGCATCGAGAGACGTGAGCGGTTCCGCCCCTGTCGACGGGGCAGGAATACCAAAGGGGCCGAGTGAAAGGTCTGCAGGGTCGAGTGTTGTGATTCGACCAAATAACAGGTCTTTACCATCGATGATGGGAAGATAGACTTGGACACCGCGTTGGAGGAGCTCCTCTAAAAGGGGCCGAACATCGATTTCACCTCGAACCGGAAAATAACCGGCCACATGTGTTGCTCTCTGGATCTCTGGAAGCTCTGCCAAAAGACGACATAGTTGTTCGCTAGAAGCGGTTTGTTCGGCCGTCGAGAGAGCGTTACGCAACGCATCGAAATGTGCGCGAATCTCTTTTCGATTCTTGTCCATTAGAAGATTCGGTTTCGCCAAATACCCACATCCGGGTGGGGCTATTCCGAGTCGGGCTCTGCTGGCGAGGTGAGATTTTCCAGTCGCTGGAGGATTTGGTTCGCTTCTCTGCGCACACGGCCGATCTTCTGGTTGTGCAGCTGCCGTTCCGCGAATAGATCCTCTGCGATGCACAAGGCTAACATTACACTCTGATTGGCCTGAGAAAGCCCCGGAGTTGCCTGTACTTCGTTGTAGCGAGCATTCACGTAATCACAGATGCTCTCAAGAACCTCGGTGTCTCGGTCCGTCTGTATGGTGAGCCTGCGTCCCGCGATATGAATGTCCTGGCGGCGAATGGTATCTCGTTGCGTCATGGTTAGCCATACTGAGTATGGGAAGACCATAGCAAGAGTTGAACCGTTCGATCCAGTGCTAGTTTTTCCGCCTCTTAAAAGGACAGCTGGTTTGGATCGCAGAGGTCCAGATCGCCCTTTAAATTATAGCAAAGGCGGCAGTCCACGACGTCATCCTGACCGAAGACACATGGTATATCTGTCGTCGGCGGTGCAGTGCAGTCCGCAGGAGAATCGTCCAGGAGACAACCCTTACATACATAGATGGGGTAGGTGAACCGGTTGGACCGTACTAATGTGCCATCCACTAGAACACCTTCAACCTGTATATCGACGAGAATTTCAACAGGTGGTACCTGGTTCTCGACGGGCTGACTTGCCCAATATGCTTTGGAGTTGGGTCCATTCAGAAGAACGTCGGCGACATTCGGATCGATGGACGGGAAAGAGAGCATCCGTAAGGATTGCGATTCAATCGAGTCCGGTAGATGTCGAATGATAGTCGTCTGGGGAACATCGACCACCGGTCCTCCGGTGTCGGCGTCCGGTACACGGTAATCGAAACGAACCACGGACACCTGTATCGTGTTGTTATTGATCTGCAGTGGATTTACACCGGGAATCGTCTCACTCGCGATCGTCTTATTCTCGACAATCGTATTCATCTGGTATTCCCGTGACAGATTCAGATCCAGCACTCCCCATCCGATAGTTTTGATATCGAGGCTTGCTGACCCGATGGCGCATGCATTCAATTCGAGATCCAGCCGTGCATTGCCATGTATAAACATAACATGTGGCTTCTCGGCTACGCAGGCGAAAAGACAAGAAATGATCGATAGTAGGACTATGACCGGCTTCATGAGTTTCTTCTGTAAATACTGTTGCGGATTCATAACTTTTTTTCCCTTATCTATTTATCACCGCACATTGGGCTAAGTTCAAGTTTTTGAGTAATTCTCTATCGGTTAGTTGAATCCGTTCTGGAGTACCCGGGGTCGATATCGTGATAATTGTACGTTTTTTGCCGACGTTTTTCTTGTCGTGAGACACGGCTTCGACAAGAGTTTGGGCGTCGATGCCTGATGGGATCATTGTGGGAAGGCCGATCCTAGAGAGGCGTTCTCTCGCGTCCTGAGCAATTCCTTTGGGGCTAACTCCGAGGACTTCACCGAGGGCCAATTCGGCGACCATTCCAATTGCGACAGCCTCTCCGTGGGTTATTTTTCGATAGCCCATGATACGCTCGATCCCGTGACCAATGGTATGGCCGAAATTCAGAATTTCTCGTAGACCTTTTTCGTGTTCGTCCTTGGTTACGACATCAGCTTTTACTGAGATACAGTCGAAGACAAAGTTCGATAATCGGTCCGGGTCCTCGTTGGGGGAGCGGGGGGGGATCTGTAGACACCGGTCCAATAGGTCGGGCCGAGCGATGTAGCCATATTTCAAGGCTTCCGAGAGCCCTTCTCTTACCCTTCGGGCCGGGAGAGATGAAAGAAAGGATGTACAACTCCACACGAAAGAGGGGGCCCAGAACGTGCCGATGAGATTTTTGCCTTCGGGTAGATCGACCCCCGTCTTACCGCCTACGCTACTATCGACCTGGGCAAGTAGTGTCGTTGGGATATGTAGGAGTGGCACTCCCCGCATATAGATGCTCGCGACGAATCCGGCGATATCACCGACGACCCCCCCTCCAAACCCACATACCGGGGTCCCTCTTTGGGCACCATGTTGTAACATTTCACGACAGAGTCGGATTACGGTATTCGGCTTCTTAGCGCGTTCGCCCGCTGGAACTGTCAAAACAACAGGATGGAATCCAAGTCCCACGAGGTGTTTTTCGATGGTCGCTCCATGGAACCCTGCGACACGTTCATCTGTGATTAGAATTATTCGGCCGTCGTTGGCGAATAGATGTTCTGGAATCTCTTTGATGCCTGGAACATCGCTTTGAACGAAGACCGGGTAGGAACCTGTGGATGCGGATACTACGAAACGGGACATGGTTCCTTTCCCTTGGAAATCTGTCCCCATAATTTCTGTACGATGATGTCCGGGTTCAAAGTCGTTGTATCGACGACTATATCAGCAACGGATTCGTAGAGAGTGTATCGATTTGCGATTAATTCTTTCATCCGGGCGTTGAGGGACGGGCCACCATCTAAAAGGGGACGTTCGATTCCGGGCGACGCACCTAATCGTTCGGAAAGAACGGCGACTGTTGCTGTAAGCCAGATAACCAGAACATCAGGTTGTTGTAGTAAGGCTCTAGCACCAGATTGTGTCACAAGTCCTCCACCTGTTGCCAGGACCCCAGTCTCATAATGCGCGTTTTCCATCCAGGATTGAAACGCATGGAGCTCCATCTCGCGGAAGGTTTGTTCCCCATCTTCTCGTATAATGTCTCCGATAGTACGGCCTGTAGAGTCCAGCTCGCATACGAGCGCATCAAGGTCGGAGAAACCGCGTTCCATGATCTGAGCTAATTGAGCTCCTACAGTGGTTTTACCCACTCCCATCATTCCGACGATTACGATTCGGCTACCCATGGCTCGAGCGCTCGAATGAAGAGTCGTACCCTTACTTATCGGTCTTGGGCTTGGACGCTTCCCGATTTACGATGCGGGGTGTGATGAAGATCAACAGTTCGCTTCTCTTATCGACCTTGGACTTATTCCGGAACATCCAACCCAGAAGGGGCAGGCTACCGAGGAACGGGATGCGTTTCTCACCGATGGATGTGTTTCGAGTAAAGATACCACCGATAACAGCCGTTTCACCGTCCTTCACGAGAAGCTGAGTATGTGCTTCTTTCCTCTGGATCGTGGGATTACCAGACGAACCTCGCTGTCCAAAATCAGGCTCATTCTTCTGAATATCAACCTTCATGGAGATCATGGCGTCTGGAGTAACGTGTGGTGTTACGTCTAGTTTCAGATCGGCCTGGAAGAACTGCGTGTTTACACCGTTCGCACTCACGACACTGATGGGGATCGAGACACCTTGTTCGATACTTGCCTGTACATTATCCATCGTAGATACGCGTGGACTGGAGATGATCTTTACCTTCCCTTCTTCTTCTGCAGCGGATAAGCGCAGATTCAAAGTACTCGCTCCATTAATGCTCGCGAGAGTGAGGGACAGGGCCCCACCAGAGCCGAGACCGGCGGTTGCTGGCATGTTGATCGCGAAGTTTGGCGCATCACCGGAGATTAATCCGAATTCAGGAGCGAGAGGATCGTCGGCACCACCGGAAACACCGACTACGCCGGGAAACATCAGGCCTGTTTCATTACCGTAGATTGGAGCGTATTGGGTGCTACCACCAAACTGAACACCAAGCTCGGTGGAGAAGGTGTCTGTGGCTTCAACGATTCGAGCCTCAATTAAGACCTGGGGTGTCTGGGTATCCAGTCGGTGGACAAGGTCTTCTGCCGCGAGGATATGTTCTTCTACATCTTTTACGATCAGGGTGTTTGTGCGTTCGTCGACACCGACGGTTCCCTTCGTAGAGAGAATTTCAGCGACTCGTTCCGCGACCTTTTTTCCTTCCGCGTAACTAAGGGGGATTAGCTTTACAACGAGCTGTTTGAATTCCTGGACCTTCTTCTTGATCTCGGCTTCACGCTCGTATTCTTTCTGAATACTATCGGCCAACGCGATTCGATATACGGACTCTTCCTGCCTGTAGGCCAATCCTTTGGATTTCAAGACCATCTCGAGTGCAAGATCCCAGGGGATATTCTCGAAATGGAAGGATACGGTCCCGACCACTTCCTCACTCGTGATGATATTGATGTTTCCTTCTTTGGCGAGGAAGGTGAGTACGTGGAGGATATCCGCATCTTTGATCGTAAGATTGATCTTGCGGCCGCGGTATTTGCGTTTCTTACGACGGCGTCCGAAGTAAGGATCAATATACTGATAATTTCCCGTAGCGGGGGAGGAGCTGGCCTGTGAACTACCACCGGTGGGTGCCGCGGAAGGCGGTCCACCTGGCTGATGATTATAACTGGCAGAAGCCACTCCATGTACGCCCCAGCGGGCCTTGCCTTCCGTAGTTTCCGTCTGAGCCATTCCCTCGCTGGTTGGACTGAAAGCCCATACCAACTGCTTACCACCACTGATGATGCCACCTTTGGATGGACCCGAGCGAGTGACCCTTACATGTACGAGAGTCTTGTCGGATGTGTCGGCGTACGTTGCGATTTCTGCGATAGGCCCACCAAAGGCGCGGGTATCGAGAATTCGTTCGAGATGATTGGGAAGGTTGGCGTTTCGAATACGGAGGTCCAGGTAATCACCTCGCTCAGTGATGTCGTATTCAAATGCTGACGTTGCGGTAATGACTACGCGAGGTCCTTCTTTGGGACTTTCGAAACGTATATCTTTGATCTGGGCTGATCCCGTTTCCTTTAACTTCGCACGGAGATTTTGTGCTTGATGGCGTAATCTTTGTACTTCATCAAGGCTCTTCTGGGCGAGTACCTGTGCGCGTTTCTTGTCGGCCATTGCTCGCTCTTTGGCTTGGTGGGAGCGATTGGCTTCGGTTTGCCATTTCTGGGCTGCGGCCTTCATTGAAGCAGCTTTCGCCCTGGCGATGCGACCCGCACGTTCGGCCGCTTCAAGGAATTGACGTAATTCAGCAGCGGCTTTTCCCTGCTGACCGTTTTCGAGGTTTTGGATTCTGGTTCGGAGTTCGTTCGCTTCCGTCTTGAGTCGGCTCGCGTTGGCCTTGAATTCCTCTGCTTTGCTCCGGTATTCGTCGGCCCTCATAGCCAGTTTTTCACTCTTCTTTTTCTCTTCTTGTGCGGTCTCTTGTACGGCGACCTTTTCGGTGCGTGCTGTACGGAGCTGGGACCGTAGGGTTGCTAGCTCAGCCTCGAGCCGTTGTACGGTGACCTGCACTTTTTGTGTCTGGTATTTTTTCGCTTTCGTTTTCGTATGACTCTGCGCCTTTAGTTGTGTGCGCAGATCACTAATTTGTTTTTCCAGAGAGAGAACTCGCTGCACGCGAGAGCTGCTGGCGTTGTCCAACTGGGTCTTTAGAGACTGTACTTCGGAGCGAAGTCGTGCACTCTCTTCATGAGCCTGGACAGCGCTTGCGCGAGCCTTTACTGCTTCCCGGCTACGCTCGATGAGCTCGGTCTCCGCGGTTTTGAGCTGGGTGTGTGCGGTATTCAGGTGTTTTTGCAAGGTGGGCATGATCGGAGAGGTTGTGTCCGCTGTGCCCTGCGCTTTCTTTAAGATGCCAGTGAGTCTTTGTATTTCGACCTGGTACTGCTCGACCTCTGTTTTGGCGCGGCGGGTAGCTGCGTCGCGCTCGTCGGCTGCGGTTTGTTGTACGGCTGCGAGCATTGCCCGTAATTGTGCCACCTGTTCGTTCTGGATTGGCCCAGTGGTATTTCCCGTAAGCTGAGTCTGTAGGTTGGTAACTCTCGTGCGGAGAGCGGCACGCTCTTTCTCTACGGCCTGGATTGTTTGGCGATAGGATTGTTCCGCACCATTCAGGTTATCAGAGAGCGACTTAATCTTTGCTTGCAGTTGTTCGACCTGAGCCTTGTCGATGGAGTTAGCCTCTTCGAGGGTCATAATCTTTTTCTTCAGGACAGAACGCTCTGCGCTCATACCAACAACAGTCCGGTCGTGTTGTTGGCGTTCGGAATCCATACGCTTAGTTAACGCGCTGAGGCTTGTCTGTAGCTCATCTACGTGCGCGCTGAGGCGTTGGTTCTTATTTTGTAACTCCTGAAGGTTGTTTTGGCGCTCGACTCGTTTGGCACGTAATTTATCGGTTTGCTGGCGCAACTGGGCGAGCTCTGTGCGCAATGTGGAACGCTGACTATCCAATTCCTGGATCGTGTTCTCCGCCTTACCGATACGTGTATTCAAGGTCTCGAGTTTCGCGAATGCCTTCTTTTGTTTTTTCTCGGCGGTACGTACTTCTGTCTGACGAGACTTGATCGCGGACTCGATGGTTGCGATCTCGGTTTCGTATTGTTTTCGTTTTTCCGTTAAATCGGTGACGACCTTGGCAGTCTTGTCACGTTTCTTCATAAGCTGTTCGAGCTCTTTCGTGACCATGGAGCGTGCTTCCAGGATGGCACGAGCACGAGCCGCGAGTTTCTGGGTTTCGCGCAACTTCTTCTGAGCAACCAAACGTGCTTCGAGTTTGGTAATTCTTTCTTCGTAGGCCTTGCGTACGCGCTTTTCATGTTTCTTCTGCTGGGTTAGCGCGGTTTCCAGAGCCTTCTGGGCTTTCTTTGATTCCTTATTACTCTTTTTGAGCGCCTGCTCACGTTGCGCGCGCAGTCCCTTTTCCTTCACCAACTGGGATCGAAGAGTAGCTTCAAGAGTCTTAAGCTTCTTTGTCTGCTCTACATATGTTTGTTCGGTCTTTTCTGTACGGGCGAGGCGTTGTTTTGCATCCGAGATTCGGCTCGACAGACTTCGAATTCGCTTATCGGCCATAGCGAGGCTTTCGTCTGACTCTTCGCGAATTGTACGTAATCTTTTGTTGGCGTTTTCTGCGTCTGTTTCCGCTTTATTTACACGGTCGGAGAGTTCGCCATTCTTGGTTCGCAATTTATTGAGTTTCGATTGAGCCGTAACGAGAGTAGTTTCTCGTTTCTCAAGTTGGGAACGCGTCTGGGTCAATTCTCGGTTTATACGAATCATCGTAGTCCGAGCATCGGTTTGTTCCGAGCGCGCGGATTTGAGCTCTTTGGCGAGTTGAGCCTGATCGTTCTCCAGGCGGCGTATGGTAGCTACAGCATCGCGTAAGGCACCATGTCGGGCTACAGAGGTAGCCATCTTGGATTGGAGCTCCGTCAGGCGTGTCTCGTATTCAGAGACCTTCTGCTGCAATTCACCACTGTATGCGCGTTTGGATTCCAGCTTTGAAATCTGGCCTTGGAGTTTCTCCTGCTTCGCCGATAACTTGGCTCGTTCGGAGAGAAGCGAATCAATTTTGCTGGTTTCGGTCGTGATACGAGATTGTAATTGCTCAAGCTCACGACGCTGTATTTCAATTTCTTCGTTGGTGTTGGTCGGATTGCTTTGTCGACGTTTGGAAGCATCGATGAGGAGTTCAATTGTATTGCCATTACGCTTTACGTCGTATGCAGTCGTTTCATATAGACCGATTGTTATACGTCCAATGGATTGTCCGTCCCGAGAGAAGGTTCGGTGCTCAATTTGATCGATCACCCCATTCTGAACGGTATATGCTGTTCCGGAGTCGAGAGTCTTCGCGCCAATGACGTCGATGATGACTCGAACGGGATCGTGTAAACGAAACACCGTGAACGTCGGCTCTTTTGAACAATGGATCTGTAACCGGGTCAGATTATCTTCTTCTTGCCGGTCTATTTTTTCAATCTGATTGAGGCCGGTTTCCTGGTTTGGAGCGCCATTAGCGAGTCCAATACACAGAAATATACCTGATAGTACCCCTACCAGCCGAATAATTTGGCTGCGATGAAACATCAAACACTCCTCTCGATGCGTACTTAAAATCGTAGCCTGCCTCGACAAACCGTCAAAAAAATAGGTGAATTTCATTCAAAATCGTGTCGTTAGACATCGAGTTTGCTGATTTGTTTGGGTGCAGAAATGGATCCACAACCAACCTTCACGCGCTATGTTTGCTCGAAAGAGGGTCGATTTTATCGACCGACCTCCATAAGGAGATGTTCGTCTGATTTTTTGACGAGCTCCAGAATCGGAGGCTTCAAGCTTTTTGTAATGGGCTCGAGATGGCCAGGACGACGGAAAAGAACTTCGTATTGACGAATCTCTTCCACATATTCCCGGTTGCTCCCTACGGAATCCCCGATATTGATCGTCCATAGACGACCGTCGGGGTCTACGAGTGCGGCCTCAGCCCGGATGATTCCGGTCTTGATCATCGTGACACGGTATTGATCCAATGCATACAGCTGAAGAGGTGTCTTTTCTATCGTTTCGCCACTATCGGTTCCGTCTCCATCACCAGCACTGGCCAGCGGCTGCAGTTTGGTTAGTAGATCGACAGTTCGCTGACGGTCGGGGAGTAAACTCAGTCGAGGACGGAAGGGATCGTGGAAGAAGCCAGGCTTGGTTACACCATATTTGGTTCCACGTATGCGATACTTCTCAAAATACTTGGCGTAGGAGGCCCATGGGCCAGTCAACTCTTCCCCGGATTTTTTCTTCTTTTTCTTTCGGCGCTTTTTTGACTTCTTACTACGAGTCTTTGTGCCGGAACTTTGCTTTCGTGCTTCGACAACACGGTCTTTTTCTTTGAGGCTCTTTGTCTCGGAGCCCCCACACGAAACCGTGGCAAATGCGATGAGAATGGCCAGAATAAAAAGCAGGGTATGTCGAATTATTTGTTTCATATACGCGCTCTATTCTTATCTTTTAGTTTTAAGGCGCCGTAATTCCTCTTTGCTCAACTGCTGGAAGGCGTTTACGGTAAATTGGGCTTTGATTTGCCCCTGTCTCTCAATACATACCTGCGTCAAAAGGCCTTCTAACTTCGCCACCAGCTCTTTATGAGAGAGGCGGAGGCGTTCATCATCTACTAGATTTTGTTCCTGGTCGGTCAGTCCGCAGTTCTCGAATACAGAGTCACCTCTCTGGCCCAAAGATGGGTTGGCCCACGAGATCTGGAGATCACTGATGCTTACCAGTCGTTTCATTCCATCCGGATTACCCAATAATAAGAAGAATTTGAGGAGATTCTCTGTTGTCCCCTCAACATTCATCTGTACTGGCACCAGTCCGAACTTCTGTTTGCTCTTCCTTTTCTTCTTTTTTGTGCCACCACCAGTAAAGACGGTCTTTGCCAGACGAGTGTAGGCTCCAACTTGTAAATTACTTACGGCTGCGAGTTTTTCCAGGTCCGAGATGAGCTCTTCGATACGTTCCTCTTTGGGAAGGGTCTCTTCTCGTTTGGCGAGTTCACGTTCGATTTCTTCGATCTTCAGAGAAGCGGTTTTCAGTTTCTTGTCGAACCCTTGCTTTTCTAAAGTATTATTCTTTCGACCCTTGTTCCGAATCTCACGGGACATCTGCTCCAACTCACCCTGAGCGGGTTTGATTCTGGTCAGATAGAAACCGGCATCGATGAGTAGTGATATGACTACAAACGCCAGTATCTTCGAGCCCATACTCAGGGACGAAAGTCTTTGGATTTGTTCTTGAAATGCACCCATAATTTTCGAATCTACTCTTAGGTATTAGTTAGGTTCGGGCTCGTCGGGCAATTCCGGAAGTTCATAATCGATCTTGGATTCCAGCCGATATTGGATGGTCTTGCGTGCAAGACGTGTATCGAGAAATTCCTTTTGTTGTACTTGTCTCATTTCCGGGAAGAAGGGGCCGGTACTTAAGCGACGACTGAATTCAGCGACCGACTCATGATTGATAGCGACACCTTCGATCACCAGACCGTCTTCCATCTGTATGAGTTTGCGTATCCAGATCTGGTTTGGGTCCCATTCGGGGATCTCCAGGTTCGTCTCCGGATCTTCTCGACGAATCACGCGCCAACCAGCGGAAGTTAATGCCTTCTTTTCCATCTTGCTACCAATCCCATCTTTGGGTGCGGTGGTGTTGTCAGACGCACGCACTTTCAAAGCATAAGAGAGGAAAAGCAGCATATTGGCCGGTCCGGAACGGTAGGCCTCAAGTTTTGTATAGGACTTGAGTTGATTCTTGACCTTCTTGAGTTCACTTTCCTTTGCTGTAGCAGCGGATTTGATCTCCTCAAGGTTCTTATTTGTATTGAGCGTTTTTCTGAGCTGCTTTCGCATTTTTTCTACGCGAGAGCTCTTCTGCTGATGGACCATTTGAAGCCCATATACCTGTCCGAAGAGGAGTGCAGCTCCAATGACCAGGAGTTGCGCTCCAGCACGACGTTTTCGTCGCTCGCGTACGGGTAATAGGTTAATGCGAATCATTGTTCATCCTGCCGTCGTAAAGCCAGACCTACGGCCACCGCCGGTTGTGCCGCGTGATGTCGCAGCAGCTCTAAGTCTACGAACTTCGGGTTGATCGTGATGTTCTGGAATGGGTTGACGATCTCCGTGGGCAAGGCCAGGCGGTCCGAAATTACGGACACAAGCTCTGGATTCATTGCGCCTCCACCGGAGAGGTATACTTTGGCTATCTGCATATTTGCTGTTGTAGCTGCAAAGAAATCAAGGGATCGTTGCAACTCCGTAGCAAGTGTATCACTTACGCGTTTTACAAGTTTCTTTATTTCGCGCGCGAGGCTCTGATTCGGTAATTGATCGGGCGTACGAGTTTTGTATCGCTCCGCTTCATCCCACGGGAGATTGAATCGCTTCTGGATTTCTTCCGTGATTACGCTAGAGCCCACCAGGATGTCCCGAGTGAAGGCCGTTGTCCCATCAGCCAAGACATTCAGGTTGATGCTGGATGCCCCGATATTTACGAGAGCGACAACCTCGTTCGGGAAGTTACCGTAATTCAATTCCAGACAGTTTTGGGCCGTGAAGGTTGTGACGTCCATCACTGTTGGGCTCAGCCCAGCATCTCTGGCTACCGCCACATGATCATTAATGACCTGTTTCTTGGCGGCGACGAGTAGAACATCCATTTGTCCCTGACCCGGATGTTGGTTCAGAACTTCAACGTCAACATTCACGTCTTTGATATCGAAGGGAATGTACTGTTCCGCTTCCCACTGCACACTTTCCTGGAGCTCATCTTCCGTCATCTGCGGAAGACTGATCTTCTTCACGATGACAGCTGTTCCACTAATGGCCAGGGCACATCGCTTCTGCTTGAACTTATGTTTACGAAGCAGCTCGCGTAATCGCTCTACTACGACAGGGAAGTTCACAAACGCGCCGTCCACGATAGCGTCCGATGGGAGCTCCGCCACTCCAAACCGAAGAAGTTCCACATTCTTCTTAGTCTGACTGATCTCCACCACCTTAATGGTGTGAGAACCGATATCAACCCCTAGTAGATTCTTGCTTGCCAATGTTGCTCCGCCGAGCGGCGTTACCCGCCTTGCCCCATATTCAAATTGTAGAAACCACCTGCGCCGATTTTTGGGCCGGAATGGCCTCGTGTCAAAAAAAGTAGTCGTATCCGTATGATACACGATGTTTAACTTTCTGGCTTGTGGCGTTGAACGCAGATCATTTCATTCGTTGGTTTGTCGAACTAAACGTTGGATAGGATGGGATTATATGTTTTGACTTGAGTGTTTCTGGCTTGTGTACGGCTCTGCTGGTAAAAGTGTAGTCTGAGGTCTGAGAAGAAAATTGGTTTTTTGTAAAAAAATAAAAAAAACTGCCAATCGCCGATGGGCAATCTGTTTGTTTCTGACACTGGGAATGACTCTTTTTGCCACCCTGGGATTGGCGCAAACGGAACAACCCCCAGCATCGGATTCGAAAGAAGAAGAAAAGATGCCAGAACCGACGGTTCTTCGGGCCAGTCGTTTTGTCGCTATGAAGGATGGGCTCCAGGTCGGCGCGGCACGCTTTAAGGAAGTGCGTTCGAACCACTCCGGTAAAATCTTCGGAGGTTCGATTCAGCGTTCTTTTAAGAAGGGTATCGCGATTGAGGAGTTTAAGGCCCTGAAGAAAAAGAAGAAGAGTCGACTGTATGGCAAGTCGGAAAAGCACCATATCGAGTTTTCGAAAGCGGGTGTTTTCGAAAAGTATCGCGGTTGGTGGCAAGCCGGTGTGTCTTTACAATTTATAATTATAAGCCGAGAAAAAAGCAGGCTGCTGTTTCGTAGTGAGGGGTCGGGCGTGAAGGTGCGGAAGTTGGAAGCATCGAACGCAACGATACCTTTTGATCCCACGCAGATCTTTCTCGTTCAATTGGCCTATAGGAGAGCGAAGGCAGCCGGTGGCACCTTGCCGGTAATTGAGCCGCGCACAGGCGAGCTTGGACAACTGACAATTACGGATATGGGCAACGGAACCATTCATCTGGGTGGCGCTGGTAGTGGTGGCATCCTTCAGATGGATGCCAGTGGAAAGATAGCCAGCTACCAGTACAAAGATTTATCGATCATGTTGGAGCCAACCTCGTGAGATGGCTTTTTGTTCTCGACCCTCTTGAGCAGCTCAAATGGGAGTCGGATACCAGCCTGGCGATCGTGGAGGCTGTTGTCGAATTGGGTGATGAGGCCTGGTACACCACGCTGGATGAAATGCACCTGGATATCGACTCGGGGCCATGGGCTACAGGGTATCGGTTTGGGCAGTGCAATCCCCTGCAGAACGCAATATCAGTTGATCCTCCAGCGAAGGTTAAGCTCCAGGATTTTGGGAGGATCTTCATGCGTAAAGATCCGCCGTTTAATATGGAGTATATCTATGCAACCTACGTTTTGGAGGCTGCCGAACGGTTGGGTGTGGGCGTAATAAACGGACCCCAGGGGCTTAGAGATTGTAATGAGAAGGTCTATGCCTTGCAGTTTCCAGAGCTTTGCCCCGCGACATCGATCAGCCGAAACCCGGCTGTCATCATGGATTTTATTCGCGCGCAGCCAGAGCACGCGATCTGTAAACCTCTCGACCTGATGGGAGGAAGAGGTGTTCAACTCGTTCGGCGTGATGATCCAAATCTCGCACAGATTGTGGAACAGGCGACGAAAAGCGGTACGGAGCGTGTAATGGTGCAGGCCTTCATCGAGGAGGCTATGAACGGAGACAAGCGCATTCTGCTGACAGATCGTGAAGTGATAGGAGCCTTTGTGCGAGTCCCTCCCGAGGGGGATTTTCGTGGCAACCTAAGCCAGGGCGCGACCGCACATCAGGTTAGTCTCAACTCTCGTGATAAAGAAATTGTAGCCGCATTGATCGACGATCTGGAATCCCGCGGGCAACGTTTCATTGGTATCGATATCATTGGTCCGTACCTGACGGAGATCAATGTAACCAGCCCAATGGGTATCCGGGAGTTGGATGAACTCTACGGTATGCGACATGGGCCGAAAATCGTAGAGCTATTACGTAAATCCTGAACTCGTTCGATCTATAATGAGTTCGCGACCAGCTCTGCGACATCTGCGACAACGACCTGGTCTTCACCGGTTTCGTTGAGGCCGTCTTCCAACATCATTGTGCAATAGGGACATGCCGTTGCAATGACGTCCGGTTTCACTTCCATGGCCTGTCGCACACGCTCCTGGTTAACACGTGTACCCATATGTTCTTCCATCAGCCAGCGCGCTCCACCAGCACCACAGCAGAATCCGTTTTCACGACTCTGTTCCATCTCTACGACATTGGTTCCGGGGATCGCCTTCAGAGTATCTCTGGGGCTATCGTACACCTCATTATAACGGCCCAGATAGCAGGAGTCGTGATAGGTAACCCGGGTCTCCTCGGAGTTCCGGCTTGGCAAGTCCAGTTCCTGCGTGGGTGTGATGCGGCCTTCATCGAGGAATCGGAAGACCATATCTGTATGATGCTCCACCTCGAAGTCCCCACCTAACTGAGGGTATTCGTTTTTGATCGTGTTGAAACAATGGGGGCAGGTCGTGATGACCTTCTTCACATTATAGCCCTGCATCGTATCGATATTTTGTTGGGCCTGGAGTTGGTACAGATATTCGTTACCGATTCTTCTAGCGGGATCTCCAGTGCATCCCTCTTCCTTACCAAGTATGGCAAAATCGATACCCGCCTCTTTTAGAATGCGAACGACTGCTGCTGAAACCCGACTCGAGCGTTCGTCGTAACAGCCGGCACAACCAACAAAGAAAAGATATTCGGCGTCTGGGTTTTCACTAAGAGTTGGTACATCCAGATCCGTTGCCCAATTACCGCGGTCTGCAATGGGCAATCCCCATGGGTTCGACTTTTGCTCCAGGTTACGAAGGGCCTGACCGACCTCTTTGGAGAAGCTGCTCTCCATCAATACAAGGTGCCGGCGCATATCAATAATCTTGTCCACATGAGTGATAAGCAGCGGACAATTCTCTTCGCATGAGCGGCAAGTGGTGCAAGACCAGATGACGTCCTCATTTACCTGGCTGATGAGGTCTGGTTCCACAGGGGTAAAGGGGTCCGCCGTGGGAGGTTCCGTTTCCTGACCTCGGATTCGATTGACCAGAGTACCGACCACATTCTGTTCGGAGATGATACGTTTTTCGTGATGGTGCAGATTTTCAAGGATGTCCTTAATCAGAACCTTGGGGCTCAGGGGCTTGCCAGTATGCCAGGCCGGACAATTGACCTCACATCGCCCACATTCCGTACAAGAATATACATCCAGAAGTTGCTTCCAGCTGAACTGTTCTACCTTGGACACGCCAAAGGTTTCCTGTTCCTCGAGGTTTTCAATTGGCCGAATGGCACCGGCCGGCTCTGTCTTCGAGAAGAGGATGTTAAAGAACACAGTAATAACGTGAAAGTGTTTCGATTTTGGCAGTAGATTCAGGAAGGCGAGAATGACCGCGCAGTGAATCCAGTAGGCGACTTTGCCCACACTCATAGCCTCAGCCGCGCTGTATCCCAGCGCTGCGTAGATGTTCGCGAATGTCCGTCCTACAGGGCTCATTTGCCCTTCTGCGCTCAGGGCCCCAGCCTCCATCTGGCCCAGGAACCGGGCTCCATCGAGGAGAAAGTCCGTAAGCATCAGAATACCGATGAAGACCAGAATCAGTATCGCCTCACCACTCGGAGTCAAACGGTCTGGGCGGTAACTCATACGCCGTATAGCAGCCCCGATGACCATGAGGAGCACCAGAAACGCAAGGATATCCTTGGTCAGGGCGTACATATTACCTAGAGCACCTTCGCCAAGTCCCGGTAGATGGTACTCAAAGCCCTGGCTAGAAAACGCCATGGCAAATAGAGTGATGGTTCGCAGGCTGATGACGCAGAAACCCCAAAACAGGATCGCATGCATAAGGCCGCTCTTGGGCTCTTTGAACATACGTTTCTGACCGAACATATAGACAATCACTCGATCTATACGCTCCCGGAAATTGGAGAACCGGTCGTCAGGGGTCGCCCCTAATAAGACGAGAGTTTTCTGGGTGAGTAGAGTCGTAAATATGCCGAGCCCTACAGTGAGAAGCACGATCATGCCGATAGCCATGCCAGTCATCGCATTCGTCTCCATCTAGCCGAAATCAAGAACAGACCGAGCCTATATAGGATAGAAGGGGGTGCGGTCTAGTCTTAGACGTCATCAGAGCTGAATTGGGGATTTTCCGTGCGCTGTAGAACCAGCGTGTAGATGGGAAGGTCCGCGTCAACGAGCTCCTTTTGGCGTCGGCTCGGAGGCATTGCGGCCACGTATTCCTCAATCGCTGGGTCGCTCACGATACGGAAATAGGGGCAGGAGTCCACAAGCTTTTTCGCCTGATCTCGATATTCTTCCACATCACTTTTCAATACGACGAGGCCTTCCATGTGCACGGCCGTCGCGAGAAACGACAAAAAGCCAGGTTGAAAAAGTCGTCGTTTCCAATGCCGTCGTTTCCACCATGGATCGGGGAAAAGAATAAAGATTCGGTGAAAGATAGGACCGTTCGAAAGTAATGGCGGCAATTGTAGACGAACATCACCAAGCATAAGGAACAGGTTTTCCAGGTTCTGATGTGCTCGTTTCTTCTGTGCTTTTCGTAGTAGGACCTGACGAACTTCGGACGCTAGAAATAATGTGTTGGGTTCGTTAGCCGCCGCCTGGACAGCAAATGTGCCGGTAGCGGAGCCGATTTCGAGGGAGACCTGCTCATAGTCCGCGAGTTGGGCAAGGAACCGATGCACAGATTCTTCATCACGTATGCTGTCTACAACGTTGGAGCCCGTCAGAGGGGACTGACTGCTCTGAATAACAGTGCGGAGATCTCCCCCGATCAACACCTGGTCGGATCCCTTTGCTTTCGTGTCGTTCTCGTCGACGCGAAAGGTTTTGATCAGGGAGCGTAGTTTGTTCCTGTTTCGCATGGACCTCACCTATGGTGTCGATGGGGGCTCTGTCAATGGAACGAACGACGAGCACAGCATTTAGGGCGCGTTCCTGTTCAGCATTCAAGTTTCTTGCGCCTGGATCCGAATACCTTCTTGTCGTTGGTTTTGGGTTCTCTCTCGCATCTGGTTGTTGGCGGTATTATGAATATATCCACACATCTGACCGCACCTCTGACGCCGTCCGCCCGGCTCTTACGAGACGCGGATGGCTCCACTCTGTTTCGGACATTAATTCTGCATTGGGCGGTTCTTGTCCTCTATCTAGGTCTTTTATTTGGCTCAGAGCAGGTGCCAGCGTTCGGTTCAACCCGTGGCTTTCTTCTGCTGGTATCCGGTAGTGGCGTTGTATTGAGTGGTATTCTTGTGATCCTGACTCTTGGGCGACGGTTTATGGTCGGTGTGAAATCGACCCAACAGACAATGGCGGGCCAATATGGTCTGGGTATCCGTGCATTTGAAGGGTACGAACAAGAATTATGTAACGCCATGGATGTGGCGATTGTGCGATTCGATCTCAAAGGTCGTATTCGATACGAGAACGTCAATTTCAAGCGCCTGGTCGAGCGCATTTTTCCGAACGAGTCTGCACAAATAAACCTACGCTGCCTTATGGAGGCAATCCCCCCATTAGAAGATCTCCTGGCGTCTGGAGTGGGGCGCGTCGAGATCGTCGAATTGGAGACTCCTGTTGGACCTAGAACCCTTAAGGTACGTGCATTTACGCAACGGTTGGCTTTCTTACGTGGGATTGCGCAGGTTGTTGTTATTGCCGATGTAACCCGAAAGTCTCGCCTGGAGTCCATCGCCTCAACCGCAGAGACCAGTGACCGTTTTGGGATTCTTGCAAATGGCATAGCCCATGAGTTGGTAGACAGCATGACCGTCGCCCAGATGACGGTGCAGAAACTACTATGTGAGACGGACCCGGGAACACCTGCGTTCGACGATCTGAATACCGTCGTGGATGGATGCCGTCGAGTGGGTCAGATCGGTCGTTACGTGATGGGTTTTCAAGGCAACGATACACGGCATGGTCAGGTCATAGCTGACGCTGACACAACCCGCAGACGTCAGGTTGAAGTGTTGCAGCGGATTCTACCCAGAGAGGTAGGGCTACGTTTTATGGTTCCGTCGGACCTTCCCTATTTGAAGATATCCCAGTCGTCATTGGACCGAATCGTTCTTCATCTTACGATGCGTGGACTTGCATCCGTCGGTTCCCGGGGCGGTATCCTCATTCAGTTCTCTGCATCTGTAACACCAGATGGCATTCCCGGAGTACAGATTACGACACGTGACTCGGGCTCAACGACTGGTCTGTGGGGTACGCAGGATCGCACGAGCTCAACGGATTCGAATCGAAACGCAAGGGCTGCAGCCTATCGGTTGGAGATGATCGAGGCCCTGGTCGAAGAGGCCGGCGGTCATATCAGTCAGGCCGAAGGAACCATGTCCTATCCTGGAGGTGGCCTACAGATTCACCTTCCTGCCATTGGGGAGTCCCGAACCGAGACCAGCGGCACGACCGGTAGAATGACGACTCGTTTCCGGCGTCCTTTGGTATGGGTCATAGAAGAGAACCATATTGTAGCGGGGACATTGTTGTCTCACCTTACTCGCCTCGGGTATTTAGCCCAGGTGTCGAGTACGACCGGACCTGTTCTCGAACAGCTCAACTCCTTTGTTCGACTTGATCTCGTCGTCATTGATCCGTCCATTACCAACGGGGCGTCGAGCTCATTTCTTGCGGAAATCCGGGCTCGTTTCCCGCGTCTTCCAGTCCTGGTTACAGGTGATAGTTCCGACTATCCCGACTTGCAGGAATTCAATAATGAATACGGGGCGGTACACTTCCTTCAGAAGCCCTTTTCCAAGCTGGAAATGTACGATGCTCTCGGTGCAGTGGGGATCCCCGTGGACCCCGTGAACCGAAGATCCGCGTTACGCAACATCGCATGATCAGTTGACAGGTTGGAGTAGGGTGGATTTATTGGCGGAACGTTTTGGTCTGGAGTGCCTATGTCCGCCTGCACCCGCATCGTGGTGGTTTTCGTCTCGCTCGTTTTTGTAATGAGCGTGGGGGGAGCGTCCGCCCAGCCGCCATCCGCACCGGTAGTTGACACAAAAGAGGTGACGGAGGCGTCGGCGACACCGACCGATTCTACGGAGCAAATCACTCCGGACACCACTCCTATGGCTCCAGCTGAGCTGCGTCCATCCTATTTCCGATTTGAACATCATGGGATGTTTCGAGTACGGCCCGACTTGATGTATCGCCTCCATCTTGGAACGTCCGACATCGTGGCTGGGCAAACGGTGGGTACGAGCGCGATTCTTCCGCCTACAACCGAGAATGTGATCAATAGTACTAGCGGTGGAAACCCATTCTCTGACCAGGTTGGGCCAACCGATAACGACGCACGTGCGGGGGTGAATTTCCGGTTCCGGTATCGCCCCGCTCTATATGTCGGTGACCATCTGAAAGTCGTCGCGGGCTTTGATCTCTTCGACAACTTTGTAATGGGGAGCACTCCCGTCGCTGGAGATCCACAGCAACCGATAGAGGCACTCTCTGGTGGCCAGGAAACTCCTGTGTCCGGAGTGAACGGCTGGCGCGATTCGATTCGGACCCGCGAACTTTTTCTGACTCTCAAGAACGGGTTCGGATCCCTACGGTTCGGACGCCAGTCGCACCATTGGGGTATGGGGCTGGTCTACAACTCCGGCAATGCCTTTAATAATGACTTTGGTGATGTGGAGGACCGGCTGGTTCTGGAAGCTCAGTTACCCGGTCTCGGCTATCATCTTGCCCTGGGCTACAACTATGACTGGTTGATGGATGATGTGGACTGGTTTGAAACATCAACGGCCCGTGCGCAGGCCGCCGAGTTGTTGGGGCAGGGAGTCGGCGAGTCCGAGTATAAGAATGGCCATCAGATCACCCTGAGCCTTTCCAATCGACAGCACGATTGGTCTGCGCCTCGAGTGCTCTTAGGCGAACGGTCTCCACGTTTGGATTGGGGCCTTATGTACAGTTATCGCTCCTGGGACCTTGATGGTACGACTAATCAGGTGGGCGAGGTCCATATGCCAGATCTCTGGGCTCGACTGGATTGGAGTCCTGTGGGGAACAATCTGTTTACGATGGAATTTGAGGCCGCCTATGTGTTTGGTAGCGTCTCGTCCGACTCCGGAGCGGATGCGACGCAGGACCTTCGTCAGCTGGGGTTGGCGATGACCTCGTCCTATAGCCTGATGAATCGAAGCCTTACCATAGGGGTCGATGCCGGCCTGGCCACGGGCGATCCGGACCAGTCCTTTGGCTATAGCTCGGTTCATCAAGGTGCTACGAACGAGTCCCCCGATTCGACCCTGTCTACCTTTCATTTCGATCGAGACTTTCGAGTGGATCAGATTCTCTTTTATGAAGTTATCGGGGGTATCTCGAACGCCTGGTACCTGAAACCCTGGCTGCAATATGACTTTGAACCGGACGTTACGCGGACGCGTGGCATCCGGTTGGGGTTGGAGGGTGCTTTCGCAATGGAGCCCCAGGGAACGCCGGGTCAGTCCGAGTTTCTTGGCTTTGAAGTCGATGTACAGGCGTTGTTTGAAGAGGTTGGTCGATATCGTTGGGGAGTCTCCATGGGATTTCTATTTCCAGGAGCGGCGTTTAATCTGTTGTCCGAAAACTCCAGTGGTTCTTCGGACAAGGAAGCGGACTGGGCTATGCGGCTCCAGGGCTTTCTGGGATGGGTGTTCTGATGTCTGACGATAGAATGTGGGGAGGACGTTTCAGTGAGCCACCCGATAGCCTTCTCTTACGAGTGAATGCATCCATCGGTTTCGACTGCCGCCTGCTGGCACAGGATATTCTTGGGTCCATTGCCCATGCCCGGATGCTTGGACGTATCGGTCTCTTATCGTCGGAACAGGCGGAACAGATGGAGGATGGCCTGATCGGTGTTCTAAACCGGTTTGTGGCCGGTGAAGTCGAATACACGGATACACTTGAGGACATTCACACCCACGTGGAACATGAATTACGTGATGTGGTCGGTGCGGATCTGGCGGGTCGGCTCCATGCCGGTCGGAGTCGCAACGATCAGGTAGCTCTCGACGAGCTCCTCTGGCTACGCGATGCCGTTTCGGAGATACGAACTGGTATCTTGAAGCTTACGAATGCGCTCGTCTCGCAGGCTGAAGCCAATGCTACGGTCCCACTCGTAGGATTGACACATCTACAAGCAGCGCAGCCGGTCACCGTTGGACATCACCTCTTGGCCCATACGTTTCCACTGGTTCGAGATGAGGAACGTTTCGGTGATCTGCAGAGGCGCAACCGGTTCTGTCCTCTGGGGAGTGGTTCACTGGCCGGCTCCCCCCTACCATTGGATAGGGAGTATGTAGCGGAAACGCTGGGATTTGCGGGTGGACCCACAAGGAATAGCATGGACTCGGTGGCGGACCGTGATCTCCTGGTGGAATTCCAACAGGTGTCGGCGCTGGTTGGCGTTCATTTATCGCGCCTGGCCGAGGACCTGATTAGCTGGGCTGCGCCGACCCACGGATATATTAATCTCCCGGACGCCTGTTGTACCGGTTCGAGTTTAATGCCACAGAAGAAGAACCCCGACGCTCTTGAGTTGGTTCGAGGAAAGTCGGCCCGCTTAATTGGAAACGCGGTGCAGATGCAGGTCATGCTGAAGGCACTTCCGATGGCCTATAATAAAGATCTACAGGAGGACAAAGAGGCTCTCTTTGATTCCTTTGATGTTCTTCGTGATTGCTTGGCTCTGGCGACCTTATGTGTGGCGGGGATGGAGGTTGTTGAGGAGCGGTGTCGCGAGACCGTGATGAGTGATCCCCATCTTCTCGCTACGGATCTTGCGGATTATCTCGTATCCAAAGGCGTCCCGTTTCGACAGGCCCATGAGGTGGTCGGTGCGGCGGTGGCGCAAGCAGAAAAAAAGAATTGTGGGCTGGTGGAGCTAGAGCTATCGGATTTGTCTAGTCTTCATTCCGCCTTCGAAGAAGATGTAGAGGGGTGGCTTGATATCGACGCATCGCTTCGTCGTCGGACCACCCGCGGTGGCCCGGCCCCTTCCGCTGTGTCCGCCGAGGCCAAGGAGCTCGCTGCTGACCTGAAGAATCGAATGGATTCCCTTCAGGACATTTCCTGCCCCCTGCTTACGGATCTGGCCGGGGCCTGGCCAGACGTCTAATCTGGGAACAGATCTTTGACCAGTGCCGCGTCGAGCATGACAGCCTTAGCGAGATGGCGTAACATCGGGATGTATACCGATGGTGATGTGTCGAATGACGGACGCCGCAGAAATAGATCATAGCAAGCTGGTCCGAGCCGTTCCTCTATTGGAAGGGCTCCATGCTGATGCAATCACAGAGATTGTAGGAGTCAGCCGACTCTATCATGCCCGTGAGGGGAGCATTCTCTTTAACGCGGGTGACCATCCGCTGGGGCTTTTATTCTTGATCTCGGGACGCGCCAAGGTGGTGCATACTCTCCCAAGCAATGATGTGCTGACGGTAAGTAAGGTGGATGCTGGCCATGTGGTCGGCGGCGAAGAGTTCTTGACGGGAACGCCCTATTCATACCGTGCAGTCATGATGAATGATGGGCTTATCTTTCGTGTGGAGATGAGCGGTTTCGAAGAACTTCGAAAAGCGGGCCATGGTGCCGTATCCCGTCTCTCACGTGTCCTGGCCGTGGAGCTTGAGCAGAACACAGGGAGTATTGCGGAACGTATTCACGGGATCTTTTCTAAGCCGGAAAATGCGTTGCCGCATTTTGAAGCGCTCACCATGAAACATATTCAGACGGCGAAGATCTGACATGAATAACACTTCGTATTTAGAACAAATTGCCGCCGAGGCTGGACTCAATGATCGCGAAGTGAATCTATTCGCGGCGGTGTGCAACACCCGGCAATTCAATACGGGTGAGATGATTATGACCGCAGATAAGCTCTCTCCCGAGATCTTTCTTCTGGTGGAGGGGGTCATCAGTGTGTTCCAGGAGGTCGCTCACGATCGTCGAGTGGAACACTTCTCCCTTGAACCTGTGTCCCTGGTCGGGCCCCTGGCGACAAGTCATACTCCTAACCTCGTTTTTGATTACGTCGCAAAGGAAGCGGCTCTATGTCTCACGATCTCTCGTGATGATTTGCATTCCATGGAGCGAGCACAATCGCCGTTGTCATCCAAGTTGTTGTGCTTTTTCTATCGTGAAGTGGCTCGAGTTCAAAAACGCCATATCGATTGCCTTGTCGGTTTTCATAATATTCCAGGGAAAACCGTCGCGCGTCTTCGCGAGCTCAGTCCACCGCCCACTCTATAGGTGTATTGGGGACTGTAGTCCGCTCATTCAGGCTCTTTAACCGTGCTCGTCCCCGGAACGAATCCAGCCGGGAGAGGCCGAGAGGGTCCAGCCAGAGGTGGGGGAATGCGTCGAGAGGTAACCGAATGGCGTGGGCGATGTAGACCAGGCTGGCAAAGACATGACTGACGATCAATACGGTTTGTCCGGGATGTCGTTCGACGATCTGCTCGATAGTGCCTGTTACCCGTTCCTGTAGTGCAACGATGGATTCCCCGTCAGGCATCTGCACAAGGGAGGGGTTGTTCCGCCAGGCGTGCATGATTTCCGGGTATTTGGCCTCCGCCTCGACTCGATTGCTTCCTTCGAGTGCGCCGAGATGGAGTTCACTCAAACCAGGCTCCTGGATCGGTTCCAGCTGGTGGTGGGCTAAGACCCGTTCTGCCGTTTCAATCGACCGGGAAAGCTTGCTCGCGTATGCCGCATCAATGGGCAGATCTGCAAGGTTCTGTGCCACGATCTTGCATAGGTCTCTGCCTTCATCCGACAACGACACATCCGTCTGCCCCTGGAAGCGTCCAGTCAGGTTCCATTCTGTTGGACCATGTCGTAGGAGCAGTAGGCGAGTCGAATGAGTCAATGGAGGTGAATACTCCTCAGATCAGTTACTTAAGAGAGCTGCCGCGGCTGTCATTTGAACGAGAATGTCCTTGTCGTTCAGGGCGGTTATCACGAGGTCAATCCCGCGGCCCGTTGTAGCCAGAAGGCGTGCTGCCGTCGCCCGCGTCGTTGGATCTGCGTGTGTTACGTACTTTTCCAGAAAGGGAATGGCCTGCGTACGACTTGATTCAGTCAGCAGCTCCATCAACCGTACACGAGCTTCGTGGCTTCGCATTTTATCAAGTCTTTCTTTGATAATCTCCAAACGAGCACTTGCCGGTAATGCGGCCAAGGCGTCGATGGCATATCCCAGAAAGGCCGGTCGAGTAGAGGTCAACCCCTGTCGTACATAGGGAGCGATGCTCTCGCCATGCTCTGCGACCCACGTGGGTAATACGGAGCCATCCATGGAGTACATAGCCTGGTTGAATGCCAGCATTCCCTCTTTGGGATCCGTGAGCATGATCGCTTTCAAAGCGAGAGAGCGGACGTTGGCGTCTGTGTTTCCAAGCAGACTTTGAAGGAACGGAACAAGGGCAGCATCCCGTTGGACCGAGAAGGAGGCCAGGGCCGTGGCTCGAACGTCTGGGTTCGTGTCCATCAGAACAAAAGACACTTCTTCCAGTCGGTTGGTTGGAACTACTCGGAAGAGGGCATCCGCGATAACCTGTCGTTCGGATTGATCAGACTGGGTATTCAGAGCTTGCAAGAGAGGCTCCATGGCATCGACTTTACCCAATTCACCCAGCGCCTGGGCCGACCATTTACGTACGCCTGGGACACCATCGTTCAGCAATCCAGACAGTTCTGGAATGGCGGCGTCTTTTTTCGAGCGCCCCAGAGCAGCGGCTGCCATCGTTCGTTTGATGGGCTTATCACTTCGAAGCCAGCGGTCGACACGCTTGAGACCGCGCGGATGGCCTGCACGCATGAGTATAGCCCACGCGGCCACGCGAACTTCCGGCGGGTATTTGTTTTTGTTGGTGTATTTCATCACCGGCTTATGCACCGACGAATTCGCGATGGAAGCCATTGCCATAAGCAGCTCGACCTGTTCTGCGTTCT
>MDTE01054653.1_pt1 | contig 57383 bp, 41 predicted proteins | sample 811231 | NCBI WGS metagenome assembly MDTE01 (sample SAMN05326651, study PRJNA326480) | marine metagenome | isolation source: seawater | place: Indian Ocean: Red Sea | collected 2010
CTTTTTTAACAAGTTCCATTTGATGCTTTTGTAATTCTTCCATGCTATCAAACTCGCCTGTAAGTTCACCATGTTGATAAGACTTAAACTTACCACCAATCTTACTTGCCGCAAGTCCGTACTTGTTCATGCCCATGCTAGATACTTCTGAAAACATATGACTCATGTCTTCATCATCTAAGTTATATGTATCTTTAATAAATGCTTTTATTTTAGCATCGTATTCTTTTTCAACTGCTGGGTCCTTAATATCTTGAAACACAAACATTGGTCCTGATACTGCTTCTTCGCTTGGATCATTATCCATTATTCTCGCTTGTGAAATTGCAAACATTTCATCAGCAGTCATTCCGTCGGTGTATTCTAGTTCTTCGTCTTCAACTAAATCGTTTGGACCTAATTCTTTAACTTTGTTTGCTTCACTTACTAATTTGTAAATGTAAGGGAACACACTTTTTAGTTCTTCATTAAATTGTCTGATTGTTAATTCATCAATCCAACTGTTTGATACATCTTCTGGAACTTCTTCATTGACTGTCGGAGAAAAGTCTTTGAATTTTTCCTTGTAATGTGTTTCTTTTTGTAATTTAAGAATTGTTTCTTTAACTGTATCAATTCTTTCATTTACAACGTCCATGTAGCCACGTAGACCCTCTGCCATAACTGCCGAACGGTTCATGTAAGTTTTAAATTTACGTAATTTAGAAAGTTCTTCGCTGAGTGAAACGATATACTTACCAAAGTCATCATATTGATTTCCACCTTCAGCAACGTGTCTTGCCATTGCTCTAGCACCATTCAAATGTCTAAATGGATATTTAAATCTTTCGCCTTCTCCACTTTCTACATATAAACTGTGGATGTCTCTTGTTCTTGCACCAGGCTGTTCCTGGTTAACTGGTTTTGAATGTTTGACAAGCACTCTTGCGTTGCCTACATCCTGGATACTATTTCTGCTAGTTCCATACATTGTTGATTCACTCATTTGTTGTTCTCCGGGTCTAGTTTTTACTTGGTAATCATAATCACGTCTATCCAAGTTATTTTTAGTTATGTCTCTTGTATCAAATTGCAACATACGTTTTTTAGCAAACTGCCTCATTTCCTTCATGAAGTCGAACCAACCCTTTTTGACCATGTCTGACTCATTCTGTATCAGTGAATCGTTGTACATGACTGTCAAGTTTTTATCATCTAAGGTTACATTTACTTTTGCACCTTCTTTAAAATCAAAATCAAAAAACCTTGCTTGTTTAGGATCGTTGGTAACGGTTCCTTCCGAAGTACCTATAGTAATACTTGGAAAACGTCCTCTAATCTTATTGAATAGATCCTGTGCAATTACATCAAGTTTTATCATACAAATATTTATCTAATATATGCCACTTACGAAGATTGGCATTGGTGGTACTGTTTCTTCGTCTGAAGCGTCTGCTTTAAAGGTTTGATATATCCTTGGATCCCAATCCTTCATTACATTCATCATACGTATAGCAAGTAGTGTAGCACTAACTAGGTCGTCATTTTCACCTGGTTTTGCTTTGAATCCAGTACCAGCGGCAACAAAGCCTTTTAGTTCTGTAATCAAAGGAGCACTATATACGTGCATATGATCGTTTTCAATCATACTCTTTAACTTACTACAAGCAGTTGTTTTGCTTCTGTGGGTAGTATTAAATCCTTTCCTAAATTTTCTAATGTGTCCTTTTTTAATAGGTTCACTAACAAATAGTCCTGGTATATTTTCTTCACCCATATCATTAATAACAATCAGGCAAGCCTCTCCTATTGTGTTATTCTCAACTGTCCAATATATGTTACTGTTGTTAACAGATTTTGTTTCTGCTTTTATGTAATCACATATATCTTTTAAAATTCTTATCTGTGCTGGTATAGGAGTTGTATTATGTCTCCATTCAGCAACCTGTTTGTAACTTGGTAGTTCGAACACTTGTATAGCGGCATAGTCACCACCTGTACCCATTGCAGGATCTAGTGCTACTGCATAACTGTAATCTGCTGTTGGTTTTCCATACCAACGTGTTTGTCCCATTTTGAGTATAGGCTCTTTACTTTCCAGTTGTGATAATTTAATTGCATTTATTAATGTTTCATCAAATACTAAAAATTCGCAACCATACTCACGTCTAAATCTTTCTTCACCTATCCTACCTAATTCTTTTGCTTTCCATTCTTCATCTCTATCTGGATGTTCGTCCCAACTTGCAGTAAAACCGTGAAAGCCGTTGACACCTGTTTCTGCTTCATTGCCGTGTTCATCAAATTTGTTCTGTGAGTCTTTCCATATCCTTGCAAATGTATCTTCATCAGAGTTAGGTGTGCTTGTTATAATTGCCCGACCACCTGTTGCTAGTGTAGGAGATATCGAAGTCCAAAATTCATCTGCAATACTTGGATTAACAAATGCAAACTCATCACAGTATAGTAAAGATATCGACATACCTCTTCCTGTGTTACCTGTTGTAGTAGCACTTACTATCCTACTGCCATTTTCAAATTCCATTGACCCTTTGTTATAGTTTACAACACCTGCCCTAATATAGTCAGGACATAATTCATATCCGTATCTAATACGTTGCATAATTTCTTGTGCACCTGAATATTTGTGTGCGGCAATTAGTATTGTTTGGTCTGGATGAAACATTGCATACCATAACAAGTAACCCGCGGCAGTTGTTGTCTTACCACTTTGTCTTGGCAACATATTAATATTAAATCTATGATTGTGATAACTTTCTAAAAGTCTGTTTTGATAGTCAAAAGGATTGAACAACATCTTACCATCAACAGGATGTTGTATGTTAAAAAAATGTTTACAGAAATAATTGTAACCAGTCTTCGGGTCTAGACACTTTTGAAGTGCTTCTATTTGATCTTCTGTAAAACTTTCTCTGACGTGTGCTTTTTTGGTTAAGACACCGTCCAAACTTTTATTGCTCATAGTAATAGTATTTAACCAAAAAAATAGGCGCCGTAGCGCCTATTTGAGTTTATGAAATTGTTATATTAAATTACATACAACTAGATTGATATAGTTTTTCAAATTTTGACTCTGAACAACCATATTTTTCTGTTACTTTGTCTTTAATCTCTTCTTTTGTGCATCCACTTGCTTTTAGTTTTTTCATTTCGCCTACGCAACCTGATTCATCAAATGATCCATCACCTTCTTTACCAGTTTTTTTAAACTTGGCTTCGTTAGTAGATTCTTTCATTTCTTTCATGCAATCATCGATCATGTCTTTTAATTTACCTTGATCACAGTCTGGATGCATATCGCAGATTTCTTTTTTGGATTTTCCATCTTTGCACATTTTCATAATGTGTGCTTTTGAAGGCATCTTACCTTCTTTGGCTTCATTAACACTGTGTGGTGGACAATCGTCATTGCAATCTTCATGGTCTTCATGAGTATCACAACCGCAGTCTGTTTCTGCAACGTCTTTCATTTTTTCAGCCAATGCCGCTGAAAGTTCTGCACGAATTTCATCTTCAAGTGCCATTGGGTTATCACCGCCTGCAACTTTTGGATAAGATTTTTTAGCACCCATTTCACTACCACCTGATAAAGTTTTTGTCATGTAGTTTGTGTCTTTGTAATCTTCGTCTGGTGCATTATCCCATTCTTCTTCTGGTACTTCTTGATCCACTTCATCATCAACCTTCATTGGAATTTTCATATCCATTTGGTCTTTGTTCATTGGACCTTGTTCAGGACCTTTTACTAAATCTCTAAGTTTAGCCATGCTGTCAACTGGTTCCATCTCTGGACCTTTTTTAATTGCAACTGGCATATCGTCCATTGAATCTGCTTGTTTCTCGCCTTTCAATGCGTTCATCAGTTTGATAACATCTTCTGCACTATCACCTGACATATTAATTGACGCAGAAGCAGTTTCAGATAATTCTTTTTTTATCTCTTTGTCCCACGCCTCAACTTTTTTGTAAATGTCGTCTAGTCTCATAATTAACTCCCTATTGGACTTTTAGTTCCTATTGAGCCGTCTGGTACATTGCTCATTTGTGGCTGGTTGTCTTTTGTTGTTCCACCGTCGGACTTAACTTCTCTTTCTGCTCTGTAACTTTCTAATTCTTTTAGTAAGTCCATTGCACGACTTGTACCAACAGTTTCCTGTGCATTAGCCGCCGCTGATTCCATTTCTGGTGTTTCAAGTTTAGTCTCGTATGGTTTGTTTTCCTGCTCTGCTTGATACTCTTCCTGAGGTGCATTTGCATTTCTTACAATTAAATGTGCTTTGTTAACGGTACACATTTGACATAGGTATTCATATAACACTGTATCAGTAGTTGGATATGATACTTCTGCTTCAGTGTAATGTACTTCTACGTTTTCTAATTGTGGAAAATCTAAAGGACGTTTTGTAATAGGAGTCTTTTTGAATGGACTCATATTTACTAATCCAAATTTGCCTAAAGCAGATTCAAAGTGATCTGCTGTATGTTCTGGTAATTCGCCTGCAACTCCAATCTTAAACTTGTAAGTTTTCTTTGATTCTGCAAGGTAAGTTTTAAAATCTTTCATATCCACTGTCCTTATATTTTTATTTATCCATATTTTTAAGTTTTTCAATCAAACTATTACGGTCTGTAACCACATATCCATCACCGGAAATAGTGCTAGATTCAGGTCCTGCGTCCTTATCTTGCTTCTCTTTACGCAGTTGCAATTCAACCATTTTTAATTTTTTGTCCAATTTAGCAGTTTTGGCATCTAAATTAGTTTTAAGCATTTGTCCTGCTACTTCAAACACTCTACCACTGTAACGTGATTCAACGTTCATACCTAAATCCATTAAGTCCTCATAGGCCTGCATTGCTTTGTCTGACACTTCATTAAGTTCTTTATCCGCCATTTCGCCCAGGCCTTTTACCTGTGGTAGTGCGGCACTTATCTTATCTAGTTCTGCAATACTGCGTCTAGTTTCTTCTTGTTCAGCAATCTCGTTTTTATTAACTTTGTCAGCCTGTTCTTTATCTTCTTTTACAATTTTTTGACTGTCTGGTAAGTTCAATAAATCTTCTAATTTTTTAGTCATAATTTGAATCCATTATATGCTACTATTATTTATCTACTTACGGGTACCTTGGTGGAAAATGTCTTTCTCGGAAATGACCCTAAAATACAAACCTTTTTGCTTACACCATGCTCTTGCGGCTTCCCATTTTGCCATGTTTTGTATGTATTGTGCTTGATTGTGTCTACTCTTGCCAACGTTTTCTCTTAGACTTTGATTTTCTGGTTTGACTTCTATTAGTTCTGCACGTTGTTTACCTTTTCTATCTGAATACGCAATAAAAAAATCTGGCACGTAAATTGTATGTCTACCCGTCAACGGATTTTTATAAGGTATTCTAATGCTCTCACTTGCCCATTTGGCAACGTTAGGATTTTCATCACAAAACTTCATGAATGCAAATTCCCAACTTGATCTATATAGAGGAGTTTTTCTTCCTACGTATTTGTCTGGATGTTTTAATGTATATCTACCTTGAGCAAATTTAGCCATGGCCTTACACCATTATATTTCTTTTTTCACTCCAGGTACCTTTGTCTGCTTCGACTTTGAAACCAAGGGTGCTAATTTTTTGTCTATTATAATTTAGTAATTCTGTAACAACTGAACTTAATTTTAAATCATCTGTACCTTTAAGTGTATCTAAAAGTTGGAAAACATTTATGTCATCAAGTTTTGCTTGTTGCAAAATTAAACTACCTACACTAGTTGCACTAATTTTATCAAAGCCTCTTTTTTCAAAGAAACCTATTACTGCATCTACTTCGTTACTAGGATATGATAGTTGTCCTTGGAAGTAATTACCAAAAAACTTTCTTACCTTACGTTGACTATCTGCTGGATTCTCACTTGCAGGTAAATTGCCTGCTTGTATATCTGCATTGTTAGTTCCTTGAAACTTATCAGTCATTATACAGTTACTCCTGAATTTGTATTTAAGATGTTAGGTAAATCGTTTATAGTTTTTTCATTTAAAGCATCTTTTTGCGTTTGTGTTAAATTATCATACGCGGCATTAATATCATTGATGTTTGCACTACCTCCATTTGCTAAATGTTCTGCTTTGAACGTAGTTGCTTTTGTAACATCATTTAATGCTGTCTCGTTGTTGTTTAAGAAATTTGTCGCTTGACTTACATTGGGAAACTCTGATGCAAGTTTGGCCACGGCCGCTACTGCACTTACACCTATGACTGCTTTTGTTTCAGTTGTTAATCCACCATTGCCTGCATTCTTTGGAAATACAGTATTAGCAACACCACTTACATCTATACCTGCTGTATCGCCAATGGCACCTTTTAATATTTCAAATCCTTCTTGTCTAATTCCATCTTTACTTAAATTTTTAGTGTTACGGATAATGTTTCCTGCTTTTAATACCGTGCTTAATCCAACATTACCACTTGTTACATCTCCAAATACATCTGATACACCTGCGGCAATACCACCTTGACCAAATAATCGTGTAGCACCACCTCCTGCTAATGATAATGGACTTGGTACAGTATCGTAATGCTCCGTTGCAAAACCTTTTGGTGCAACACCTTCAACAACTTGTCCTCTTGAATACCAAACAGTTTCATATTGTAATTGCATTTGAGATTGTACAACTTCACTTACTGCTTGATCCATTGTATCATGTGACCAACTACTAATCATTGGATTTACTAAAGTGAAACTAGTATATTCTTGTCTTGCCATTTGATAGATTACAATACTATCAAAGAACGACTTAGAACTGTCATTATCAAATCCATATCTATCTTTAAAATCTTTTTTGAAAACGTTAAATTTGTTAAATGGACCTTTGTTACTTGTATCAGGTTTACCAGCGGCATCTATTGTGCCATAGTTTCCATCTCTATAATAATATCTATAATATGCTTCCCACATAGCAGTCGTTACACCATAATTGTCATCATGGAATACTATATTGATTGGAGCATAGTCAATTCTTTTTTGTACAACACGTTTTCTATTGTACTGATGTTTTACTTCTGTTGAAATATCATACTTAGGCAAGTCAACACTTTTTACTAACATATTAATTTCATTTCTGTGTTTTTCAGCAAGTTGCGGAATCACTGAACTTGCTTCAGAATTAATATTAAAAGTAACGTGGTAAAGAAATTTAACCTTAGGAGCAAGTCTGAACGCATCATCAACATATAGTCTAGCACCATGTTGATAATCTCCAAGATTACCTTTAGGATTTAATGCTCCTGAAACTAAATTATTTAAGAATGGTGTTAATTTATTTGCCATACTAATATTTATCTAATTAAAAACCTGGTGTTTTTAAGAAGAAAAAAGGCGCCGTAGCGCCTTTAATCTCTAATATAATATTAATATTAACCTGAACTTACTCCAGTAGCCGCAGTACCTATTGCTCTACCTACTGCTGTTCCTAGTCCTGTTCCTTGTGGAGTTTGGATTGCATTATCATATCTGATTGTAAGTGCTACTGTAACTGCATCTGAAGTTGCGTAAGCCAACTGATTGTAGTTTGCACTCTCAAGATAACAACCGTACAATTCAAAAGTCTCAAGCACGTTGGCCGCTGTTGCGGCTCCTTCAGCACCATTACCACCGTCTAGTATTTCAATTCTAGTTACAAATTTGTAATCTTGTCCTGATCTAGCAGATGCTTGTTCAAAGAAGTCGAACTGTTTCTGTAATTGTTCGCCAACTGATTTCTGAACATTGTTTGATGCGTCTTCACGCAAGTTAAGTGTGATTGGTTCCCAAGTATGTTTACCTGCCAAATATACTTTTGAGTTATAAACATCTAATGTTATTTGCTCAAAGGATACGTTTGGTCTTGTAACATCTACTACTTGTTTTGTAAGTTCCGTTGTTGGGGCACTTACACCAAAATTTTCTAGCGATACCCTAAAGCGGTATTGCAGTTTAGGCATTAACAAGCCTTGAGTAGATGCACTTGCGTTGCTATCTAAAGGCACTGTTAATCTTGAGAGTGTTGAAATTGCCATTATTTGCTCCTATTACTTTTATTTATCATATTATAGGCCTGCTATTTCTCCAGTGTTTTTAAGTCTCAATGGAATGTATATAAATTCAATTGCCTTCACTGGTTCAATCGCTATGTCTACATATAGTTCGTTTCTGTCTATTCTTGATGGTGTGTTGTTACTTTCATCACACACTACTAAGAAATCATACAGTGCTCTTTGACCTACTAATTCTAACATTAGTGAGTCTACTTGTGCTTTGATCTCATCACGTGTTATCTTATCGTTTGGTTCAAAGATATAAGGTTTCGCCAACTTGTTAAGTTGTGATCTTAAGTAAATCACAAGTCTTGCTACGTTGATTCTATCTAGTGAACTTGCATTTGCGGCTCTAGTCTTTTGACCAAAGTTAACAAGGCCAGCACCAGTTAAGAACGTAATTGGGTTTACATTGTTAGAGTAAAGTGTGTCTCTTTGTCCTTCGTTAAGTGCGATTGACTTAAATTCACCTTCACTGTCAATGAAACCTGTAGCACTTGCATTTGTTATTCCACCACGTCTTGTTCCTGCTGGAGCAAACCATGGAAATGATACTTGATCGCTGAGTGCAATGGTTCTTAAGATACCATGTGATGCCGGAACTGTTACATTGTTACCTGCGTTATCACTTGTGAATAAACTTGGATAAAACACACCTAAGTATTCATCACTTGTAACAAGTCCTTTATCATTATCTTCTGTTGCTAGATTAACATTTTTACCCCAATTGTTTAAAGTTGTTGCATCTGATGATAATCTGAATGGAGAGTCACCAACGATAAATGCAGTTAAGCCTCTATCACTGTTTAATGATTTCATCTCACCAATTAGTTCTGGATAACCTGGACAAGCCAGTAAGTTAAAGATTCTTGATTCATCATCTCTAATCTCTTGGTTACTGTTTACCATTGATTGTAATTGTTGTACAATTACTTTTCTTTGTGCTTTTCTACCAAATGATCCTGAACCATCTGATTGATTTGCACTTTCAGTTACCCATCTGTGTTCGTAGTATGCTGACATACTATTGCCTGCATCACTACCACGTAAGTTTGTTGCAGTGGTATCAACGTAGTTTCTTCTAAATTTCTTAACGTTGAATCCACTTCTTCTTGTGTTCCATAATAACATACCTTTTGGATATAGTGCTGGATCTGGAGCATCTGTGTCCATGTAGTTGCTTGTTAGCAATGAAACAATAGTTCCTGCTGTGCCACTTGTTGCACCGCTTGTATTGTATCTTGCATCAGCAAATAAAACACCGTTCTCTGTTGATTGATCCGTGTTGTCTCTTAATACCCATTTTAAAGTAGTTGCGTTCCACACATAAATCTTAGGATAGTTTTCTAAGTCAGCAGTTGAAATCCAAATGTCTCCTTCTACTAACGCACTAGCATCTGATTGTGTAGTTGGTGCAGTAGCACTAACCTGTGGACCTAATGGATCAGTTGTGTTGTAATTAATACTTCCAGACTGATAGTTTTGATATCCAACAAAGTCTGTTCCGTTGTGTATCATAAGGTCTACTTCATCAATAACAGAACTGTACCATAAAGTATTGTCTGTTGTTAAGGCAGTTGGAGCATTTGCACTTGCAGTATAAGTTAATACCTGCCAGTTACTTGCTAAGAACTGCTTAGGATTAGTTGCACTGTTTGTGCCTGGTACAAAGTATAAGTTTGCTGTACCACTTGATGCACTTACGTATGCACTGAAACCATATAATGCTAAACCACCGTTAGTGTCAACAAATCTAATGTCGCCACCATCGTTGTGACTAATAACAACTCTGTTGCTTGAGTCAACACTTGCACTTACGTTTGTTAAACCAGCACCGTTGATTCCTGCCGCTAATACTTCAGAGTCAGTAGCCGCCCCAGTAGGTGTAATACTTACTGTTACCGGAGTTGTCATTGTATTACTGTTTGTAGTTGATTCACTAATTGTAAATGCGTATGTACCTGCACTTACCTGTGCCGCAATTATGCTTGAAGTAATTGTTGTTGCACCTGAGTTTTTACGTCTGTAAATTTTAAAGTCTGCTTCAACAGCCGCCGCTTCAGTTGTGTTTGACATTACGTATAATGTACCAACTGCTAGGTTCAATCCACCACCTGTTGAATCAAGTGCTTTTAATGCCGACATATTGTTTGGATAAATCGGAGCACTTATGTCTGTCCAAAGGTTTGTGTTTCCATTAAAGTTTTTAACTTTAATTCTTGCACCTAAGTTGCTTTCTGTAGTTTTAAACCAAACAGATCCAGTTGGTCTTGGATTTGTGTCTGTTGATTTAAATTCAGGAACATTAGTGTGAGGCGCTATTTCTAACTTAGGCAAGTAATAAGTTGCCGCAGTAATACCTACTTCACCTGCTAATCCTGTACCTTCTGCAACTACAACGTTATTTGTTGTTGAGAAAATTGCTAATCTACCATTAACTGCTTTTGCACTTACACCAGATATACCAGCACCGTTGATGTCACTTACGACATCTGCTAGTGTAGTACCACTTGCTGTAATTGTAGTTGAGTTAATAACCATTGTTGCGGAACCAGTAACAGTTGGATTGCTTTGAGATCCAGTCACAGCAGGATGGCTACCTACCCATGCACTAGTTCCAACTTTTACCCAGTTACCGTCTGAGTTTTTGTAGAATAATTTGTTAACAGTAGTTGTTGTAACAAGAGCATAATCACCAACTGCTCCTACTGATGGTTTTGGATCACCACTAACATCGTTACCAACTTGTTCGTTTTTGTCTGTTATAATGTACGGAATCTTATTTGTAAAAGATTGTCCACCTGTTGTTGTTGCAGATGCACCGTTCCATTCAAATATACCATATCTTGAATTGCCTGTGTCAAACCAGTAAGTACCTGCCGCTGGATTTGCCGCTGGTGCTGTTGCAGTTGCAATTAGTTCTGATGTGTTTACATCTGCTCTAGTTACGTATGCTCTGTTGGCTACACCTAAATAAGAATATGCCGCTTGTAATCCGTATTCATTAAGTTCTCCACCATGAATTGGATTGTTGTTTGAATCTGTATAAAATGTTGGGTCACCGAAAGTCTCAGTTAACTCTCTTTGTGAAGTTATTAAGTATGGTGTTCCCGCTTTTGCTTTTGTTGTTCCTGCCGCTGTTGCTGTTCCACTACCGTTTTGTTTGTCTTGTGCAGTGATAACAAAAATCATCGGCGTAGTGCCTGGTTCAGCCGGGGTATAGAACGATTCGTCTATAACACTGACCTGTACACCTGGTGATACTAAATTTGCCATTTTTTGTTCTCCTATTGGATCTTTCGTTATTAGTATTTATACGAATGTTCCAAAATCTAGTGTAAATATCGCCTGAAAAAGGGGGCAAAAAGGTGTGGTAAATACTATTATGAGTAGACCTTTATGTAATTACTGTAAACAAAGACCGGCGGCTGTCAACTATAAGAAAGGAAACAAAACTTATTATAGAAAGCAGTGTGAAACTTGTATGCATAATGGTAAAGGTCATGGCATACCTAATTGGCATAAGGCAGGCTATAGACAAAAGGATACTTGTGATAAGTGTGGCTTCAAGGGTGAGGAAGTTCAGTTCAATGTTTACCATATTAATGGTAACCTAAACGATTGTCATTTTAGTAATTTAAAAACTGTATGTGCTAATTGTCAAAGGACTATGCAACGTGTGGGGTCACGTTGGAAACAAGGCGACCTTGTACCTGATTTTTAAGATCTTCTAGTGTTCCGTTATTATCTATCACAACATCAAAGTGTGTGTTTGCCCATGCCCATTCACTAGGGTGTACGTCTTTAGGTTCAACACCAATATCTTGATATACTCTAAACCACATTGGATCTATGCCACGTTTCACACGCCATACTTGACCACCTGCTTCTAGTATCATTTTTGCTTCGTTAGGAAATCTTACATCTGTAATAACAAAGTTCTTATCCTTGTTTTGTAGTAAATGTTGTTTTGTTAAACTTACCCATATACCATCAAAAAAGCCAACACGCATACATTCTGTACCAAATTCTTGCAACACCAGTCTTGGAGTAATTTCACGTCCTGTTTCAGCACTCCAAAATTCGTCTTTTTGTTCTCGCCAAGCACGTGATTCATCTGTTTTACCGTCAAGCAGTTCTCTGTCCCAACTGAACATTACTGCAACTGCATCTTTGAGTCTATCTGCAAATGATGTTTTTACAAAATTATGGTTATCTATTAATGTTTGTGCTACTGTGTCTTTACCGGATCCAATTAATCCGCAAATTCCAATTATCATGCGACTATTTCCTAATGTTAAGTTAATAGTATATACTAATGTTTAGTGGATGTCAAGAACTTTTTAACCGATTGTGAAACCGTATCCTTGGCCGCCTGCAACTTGCAGTTTAAGATCTTCTTCTAATTTATCAAGTTCTGTTTGTGCTTCTTGTTTGAGTGCATCACCATTTAAAGTAGAACCTCCTTGTGGTCCTGCAATAGTGGCAAATTTGCTTCTTGCTTCACCTAGCATATACTTACATTTTGCTAGTGTGTAATCTTTGATCCATTGTTTAGCAAGATAGTCATTTAGTAACTCGCTGTCTGGTCTATAATTGTAGCAATATAAAAGTAAAGTTTCTTCTGCTCTAGGTCTTTGTAATAAAGTAAGTCTTTTTGTTGTTGTGTTCCATTTAAACTCTATGAACGAACCAAACATTCTACCAACTAATTCTTGGTAACTTGCAAACATATTGTAAGTTGCTAGTCCACCCATATTAGAACTTGCTAATAGATAAGTGTTTGTGTATGCTAAATTGAATGGTTCAAATAATGTCCCACCGTCTCCGCCACCTGTTCTAGAACCAATGCTTCTTCTGAATATTTTTCTTACTTCTACTATTTCGTTTGCTAATGTGTAATCATTCTGATCTATTACTGTATCTAGGAAAATATAACTTTCTTCAACAGAATTATCAGAACGCTGACGGAATTTGTCAAATGCTGTACGCAATGAGATCTCATAGTGTTGTGGATCTAATTCAACATCGATCATTCCCCCGCCTAGCATTGCGGACACATAATCAAATATCTCTTGTTTTTGGGTTACAATATCGCTCATCTTATATGTATTTATGCGAACGATAAATACAATTACTATGCCGAGACTGAGTTTATACAAACCTGAAAAGGGAAAAGATTACGAATTTCTAGATAAAACCATACAGGAGATGTTCACTGTGGGTGGTACAGACGTATTTGTACACAAATATCTAGGACCTAAGAATCCGGACGAAGCAGATGCTACTGCTGATCAGCCAAGATATGATGCTGTAAAAGAAACTAATATTCAGGATATGCTTTTCATGGAAAACCGTGATAGAAAGTATGATCCTGATGTATATGTTATGCGTGGTATTTACAATGTTCAAGACGTTGACTTTGACATGAGTCAGTTTGGTTTGTTTTTGCAAAACGATACATTGTTTATGACTCTGCCTATAAATTATAGTGTAAAAACTCTTGGTAGAAAAATAATGTCAGGTGATGTATTAGAACTACCCCACTTGAAAGATGAACACGCATTAAATGATTACAGTGTTGCACTTAAAAGATTTTATGTTGTTGAAGACGTAAACAGAGCAAGTGAAGGATTTTCGCAAACTTGGTATCCGCATTTATACAGAATCAAAATGAAGCAAATTGTTGATTCACAAGAATTTAAAGAAATACTTGATTTACCAACAGAAGAAGGATCGTCACAAACTTTAAGAGATGTATTATCTACATATGAAAGAGAAATGCAAGTTAATGATGCTGTTGTAAAACAAGCAGAAGCAGATTCACCTAAGTCAGGTTATGATACATCACACTTATATACGTTACAAGTTGATGCAAATAATAATCCAGAACTTGTAACAGCCGATGAGGCAACAATTGATGCAAGTGTTAACAGCGGAAACTTAGACGCAAGTAGAGTAAATCAAACTCCAGAACGCAGTGGTTATCAAGGTTACTTAATTGGCGATGGACTTGCACCAAACGGAGAAGTATTTGGACATGGTATTAGTTTCCCAACTGCAAGTGTTGAAGGAGATTACTTCCTAAGAACAGATTTCCAACCTAACAGACTATTTAGATTTGATAGCAGACGTTGGGTCAAAGTTGAAGATGCTGTAAGACATTCGCTAACTAATAGTCCAACAAGAGATACACATAGAACATCATTTGTTAACAACACAAAAACTACAAACATTGGTGGCGATACTGTTATTGAAAGACAAGCAATTAGTAAAGCATTAAAACCAAAGGCGGATAACTAATGCAACATTTTTATGATGGTCAGATAAGAAGATATGTTACACAGATGATCAGGCTGTTAAGTAACTTTACATACAAAGATGGTAAAGGTGCTTTGGTTAAGGTTCCTGTTATGTACGGTGATATCACAAGACAAGTAGGACATATTCTTAGAGATAATTCAGAAAATAAAATTCCTTCTGCACCACGTATTAGTGTTTACATATCAGGATTACAATTAGACAGGGATAGAATCAGTGATTCAACATTTGTTAGTAAAGTGCATCTTAGAGAACGCACATATGATAGTGCAGGAAAAGAATACTTAAACACACAAGGTAAAAACGTAACAGTAGAACGTTTGATGCCTACTCCATACACATTAGAACTTACTGCTGATATTTGGTCAACTAATACAGATCAAAAATTACAAATCATGGAACAAATTTTAATGATGTTTAATCCTAGTCTAGAAATACAAACTACAGATAACTATGTTGACTGGACAAGTTTAAGTGTTGTTGAATTAGATAATGTAAACTTTAGTTCAAGAAGTATTCCAGTTGGAACAGAATCAGAAATAGACGTTAGTCAATTAGGATTAAAAACACCTATATACATTTCACCACCAACCAAAGTTAAAAAACTTGGTGTCATTACAAATATTGTTATGAGTATATTTGATGAAAGTAAAGGAACAATTAATTTAGGAGAAAGTATGCCTGAATTAAAATCATATAGTGATGGTGGTGCTGAAAGTCCTACTACTGATTTAGAAGAAGATAGTAAAGTTAAACGTAAAGATACTGCAAGTGTTCGTGTAACAACATACAATAATTTAGATATATTAGTAATGGGCAATGTTGCTAAACTAATTCATAAAGGAAAATTAGGTGGAGTAACTTGGACACAATACGTTGAAGCAATGCCAGGTGTATTTAGATCTGGATTAAGTCAATTACAACTATCAAGAACAGGTAGAACAACAAGTATAAATGGTGCTGTGGCAATTGATAGTACAGACGATAGAAATTTAATTATAAATTGGGACACAGATACTTTCCCAACAGATAAAGTTATAGCAGGTTCAACAGGTAACAGAAGTAAAATAGATTATATAATAGATCCTACAACATTTAATCCAACAGTACAAAAAAATGCTGGCACTAGATTTTTACTTTTAGGAGATGTTGGAAGTACAAGCAATACTGACGGTCCAGATGCTTGGAAAAATGCAGACAACACAGACTTTGTTGCTAGTGTAAATGACATTGTAGAATGGGACGGTTCTAAATGGTCTATCCTATTTGATGCTAGTGAAAATACTGACATCATTTACCAAACTAATCTTAATACAGGCATCCAATATAAATGGACTGGCGAAGAATGGGTGCTATCTTTCGAAGGCGAATACCGAAACGGCACTTGGCACCTACTATTTTAAATAATTAATAGTATGAGTCAAGATATTATTTGTAGTGGTGCCTTATTCTATTCTTTAAAAACTAAACGTTTTTTGTTTTTGCATAGAGTACAGAGCAAACAGAACAATGTTTGGGGATTAGTAGGTGGTACTAACAACACCAAAGAAACTCCATGGGAAAGTCTACAAAGGGAAATAAAGGAAGAAATTGGTACTTTACCAAAAATTACTAAAACTATTCCTTTAGAAACATTTGTAAGCACTGACGAAAAATTTAAATTTCACACATATCTTGTAGTAGTAAATGAAGAGTTTATTCCTGTACTTAATGAAGAACATGATGGTTATGCATGGGCAAGTTTTAACAAATGGCCTAAACCATTACACATGGGATTGAAAAACACTCTACAGAATAAAACAAATCAAACTAAATTAGAAACTGTTTTTAATTTAATTCAATTATTGGAGAAGTAATGGCCATTTTAGTTTACGGTGACGTAATGCTTGACGAATGGAGAATAGGTTCAGTGGACAGAATAAGTCCAGAAGCACCTGTTCCTGTTTTATTAGAAAGAGGTTACAAAAGAAACGTAGGTGGTGCAGGTAATTTAGCAGTTAATCTAGCAAGTATAAATGGCGAAGTAGACTTGTATGGACCATTAGGCAAAGACAAGCAAGGTTATGGTTTATTAGATTTATTAAAAGATACAAAAGTTAATTCATACTTGTCTAGTTGCATGGAGGCTACAACAAGTAAAGTTAGAATTGTAAGCACACAAGGTCAACAGATTTGTAGATTTGACACTGATGCAATATGCGAATGTACCGAAGCAGAAGATAGATTTATTAATAGTGTTAATGAAAATGATTTAGTCGTAATAAGTGATTATAACAAAGGTGCTGTTAGACGTGACACAGTAGCAAAAGCATTAGGCAAAGGTGCAAAAGTTTTAGTAGATCCTAAACAATCACCCTCATACTACACAGGTGCATTTTTAGTTAAACCAAACATGAAAGAATATGTTGAATGGTTTGGCGAATTTAATTATGTAGATGCAAGAGACCATCTAAAAGAGTATGATTGGGAATGGTTAGTTGTAACTGATGGCGCTGATGGTATCCATATTGTGAACTCTACTGATCATTGGCATTGCAAAGAAGAAGTTTTAGAAGTTGCAGACGTATCAGGTGCTGGAGATACTGTAATGGCAATTATTGCACATGGTTTGAATAAAGGAAAAACAGTTCCTGACTCATGTGCTCTTGCTTGTTATGGTGCTTCGAGAGTGGTTGAGAAAAGAGGTGTCACAGTAGTAACCAACGATGATTTAAATCGTGGTGTTGTATGGACTAATGGAGTGTTTGATATACTACATACTGGCCATTTAAAACTACTTAGACACGCCGCTACGCTTGGTAAAAAGTTAATAGTAGGTATAAACAGTGACAACAGTGTAAAACGTTTAAAAGGCGAAACTAGACCCATTAACGATGAATTTAAACGCAAAGAACAGTTAGAACAATTAGGATTTATTGACGAAGTTGTTATATTTGACGGTGACACACCAATAGATGAAATAACCAAAATACGTCCAGACATAATCGTCAAAGGTGGAGACTATACAGTTGAAACAGTGGTTGGACACAAAATTGCAAAAGTAGAAATCTTTCCAATAGTTGAAGGATATAGCACAACAGAAACAATAGAAAAATTAAATGAAAAAATATAAAATTGGATTAATTCAAGCAGTGATAGTTTTATTACCAACGTACCTTGTTGCATATATGACAGATAAAATGGTTTACACTATTCCTATGTTAGCGGCCGCTAGTTTTGTAGCCGCTTCATTTAGCAAAGACACAACGACAAAACGCATTGATGATATTTCTAAAGAAGGAAAAGATTAATGAAAATATTAGTCACAGGTACTGATGGATTTATAGGTCATGCAGTTGCAAGTCATCTTGTTAACGCAGGGCATCAGGTAGAAGGTTGGACTTATGTACCAAACAAGTATCCAGACCCTTCACAATGTGACAGAGTAATACACTGCGGAGCAATTAGTAGTACCACTGAAACAGATGTTGAAAAAATTATGGTACAAAACACAGATTTCACTATGAAACTGATCGAACTTTGTGATATGATGGGTACAAGTTTACAATATTCAAGCACTGCTAACTTATATGGTAACACAGATAACTTTAATGAGGACGCACCATTACATCCTGAAAGTCCATATGGTTGGTCAAAGTACCTTGTTGACAGATTTGTTCAAAGTTATATCAAAGATTTTAAAATTAATATTCAAGGATTTAGATATTTTAATGTTTATGGACATGGCGAGGATCATAAAGGTGATCAAATGAGTCCTATTAGCAAATTTACTAAACAAGCAAAAGAAAATAACAATATTAAATTATTTGAAAACAGTGAAAACTACAAACGTGACTTTGTTAGTGTAGAAGACGTTTGTAAAATTCATGAAAAAATGATAGATGTTGATCAAAGTGGAATTTTCAACGTAGGCACAGGAGAAGCAATTAGTTTTAAAACTATTGCACACAAAATTGCTGACAAATACAATGTTAAAGTTGAAGAAATTCCAATGCCAAAAGATATAGCAAAAAATTATCAAGCATATACCTGTGCTGATAATAAAAAATTACAGGAATGTTTAAATTATGAGTTTGAAAACGTACTTGACTGGATTGATAGGCAGTAAAAAACCAAAAGTTGAGTGGTGGAGTACTGTGCCTGGCCTAACGGAACTAGAGCCAGTACAACCTGCCAACAAATTTTTTCCTGAATGGTTCAAGAAAATGCCAAGATGGTTAGAAGAAGGCAATCCATTTGACAAAGGCACGTTTAAAAATTGTCCTGGCATTATTGATTTTTACAAAGATGCATTTGTAATTCCATTATGGGCAGACTTTTATCTAAATGTTAGTGAAAAAGACTTTGGTTGGAAATGTAGCAATGAAGATTTTACAATGTCTTTGCATTATAAAGAACAATTTTTGGATCATACACCAAAAAATGTAAAAAAAGACGTAATGGTTGTTGCAAAAACAGATTGTCCATGGAGAGTAAAAACAAGTAAAGGTTGGGGAATGTTACAGTTACCAATGTTTTATGATTTCAACGAAAATTTTGAATGTTTGCCAGGACTTACTTACACAGAATGGAGCCATCAGATTAACCAGCAACTTTTATTAAAGAAAAAAGGTGAATTTTTACTGAAAAAAGGCACGCCAATTGCAATGTACAAGCCTGTAAAATTAGATAAAATAAATTATACGGTAAAAGACGAAGATGATGAAAAATTTATTGAAAGTTACAAGTCAAATCTTAAATTTCAAAGTAAATTTAAAGGTAGTTACAATAGTATTAAAGGAAAATATTTAAGTGAGTGATAGATTAGAAGGAAAAGTACCTAAGGGTTGGGGATATGAGTTGATTTGGGCAACCAATGACAAGTATTGTGGTAAAATTATGGTGTTTGAAAAAGTAGGTTCAAAATTTTCCATGCATTTCCATAAAGAGAAGGACGAAACTTGGTTTGTTAATGACGGTAAGTTTCTTTTACGTTGGATTGACACCAAAGAAGCGAAACTTTATACCAAAGAACTTAATCCTGGAGACACTTGGCACAATCCTCCACTACAACCACACCAATTAGAAGCACTTGTACCCAACAGTTCAGTAACTGAAGTAAGCACTGCTGATTCTATTGATGATAATTATAGGATTATTCCTGGTGATAGTCAAAAACCAGAAGAAATTACGCCTGCGCCTCCGACCAACGAAGAATAATATTTGCGTCTACGGCCGCTCCTGCTGTTTTATAAACATTAATTGCTAAAACGTCCGGACCATTCGGGAAAGTACCTCTACCACCTAGTGTTGTATTAGTTAATTCTTTAATTTCACCTAGATCAAGTGTTGCTCTTTCACCTGGTTGTGCAATAAATGAAAATATTGTTTCACCTGGCTGTGCGTAAGGTGGATTACCAAATAGGAACGTAACAGTATCACCTGCACTTATTGTTGCAACCGACGTTTGGTTAAATGTAACTTCATAAAACTCTGTACCACAGTGTGTTAATGCATTAACCGATTGTACAAATGTACCTGCTGGCCAATTCAAGTCACTTGACGCCACCTCTGTACCTTGTCCTGCTCCAGAAGCCTCCCAAGATGCTTTTGTAAACAACAACTTGTTAGTAAATCCTGTGTATGTTTTGTATATAAATTTCAATACAGTGCTTGTTGTAGATAAGCCACTTGCTCTTTGCGTTCCGTTAGGTCCTTGGTAGGAAATTCTATATCTAAATCCATTATTTTCTAATGGACCAACTTGAGTTACAGTATATTGGTTTGCATTAAAGGCATTAGTTGGATTTTGTGATTCAATGTATGATCCTATTAGTGGAATACCAATGCTTTGTATCGGTGAATAGTCAATTGTTATATAACTATATCTATCATTGTACTGTTGGGTTCTTGTATAGTTAAATCCACTGTCAATGTCTGTTGCCACAGTCGCTGTCGCAGTGGTTTGTGAAGCACCACCATTCCAGTTAACTGATCCACCCGCGGCAATCTGTGCAAAACTTGGCTGTCCTCCTGACGCAAGTCCTGATATACCTTCCCAACCAATGTCATTTGGATTAACTGGATAGTTCTGCGGATTCAACACACCTTCAATAACAATACCACCCTTTTGACCTGATGCGTTTGGCTCTGATGTAACCTCTAGTCCATCTAGTAACAACTGGGCTCTGTTTAACAATTCTCTTTCACCCAAGTCACCAACAATCGCATTGGATACACTTGGTGCTAGTCTAATCAAGAAAGAAGTATATCTTGTAGTACTAATACTTGTTCCTGTCGCTTTATAACTAAACAAATATCCTCTATCAAAGTCAAATCCACCGTCTGTAATGTAAGCAGATCCCCAGTGTGATATAATTGGACTAATTGTGTTACTAATTAGTGGTACACCTGTGTTTCTTGTATGTGGTTCTGCCGTACCTGCTGAATATGTTCTTGTTGCACCAGCGGCAAAGTTTGACATCTGTGCACCACGTGTACAACCTGTTAAGTTTTTACCATCTACACCAGTAAATTGAATCATCTCATTATCAATATAAACTATTCCGCCTTCTGGTGGGAAGAAAGAAGCGTCTTCTAATGGTAGTTCTGTGGCTACATCAGTAACGTCAGCACTTAATTTACCAACAGGACCTTCATTGGTTACTTCGTATCTAACCGGCATATTACCTGTTCTCATAAATGCTTCTGTGTTAACGTTTGAATTTCTCATTCTGTGCATGAAAACGAAGTTACCATCTGCTCCTCTAAGCATATAGTCAATAAATCCAGCACCGTACCAACTGTACTGGATCCCAACCATCTGCATCTTACTGATGTCAATGTTGTATCCACTTGGTCCTGTACCGTCGCCTCTATCTCTATTAAAGTCTTTTTGTTCTGTTTTCTTATCTTGAATTAGACACAATTTACTTGATCTTACGTTTGTTACACCTCTAAAGTCAGGGGCAACTGACATACTTGTATTATTAATTACATCTGTTACTACGTGTGTCATACCTTTGATAACAATTCTATCACCTGTTTTTAGTTGTTCTCTAAATCTAGTACCTGTACCAGTTACACTGTTGGTATCTACATCAATATCAACAACACCTGCTAACTGTAAAGTTGCAGTTCTTTGAACTGCACTAAATTGTGTACCATCGTATTCAAAGAAAATACCATTCTGGTCATCAAAACAACCTGAACGAACAGTTGCACCATGGAACGTTCTAATTGAAACCTGTGCTTTTGCACTTAATTCTGGAGTTGTGCTACCTAATGCACTTGTGGCAAGTACTTCGAATTCTCTTTCACTGTTAACATCTGATACAACGTAATCACCATCATACCCAACAGTGTTAATACCTATTAATCTAATACCACCACCTACTTGTAAACCATGATCTGTATCATCAGTTGTACACGTAATAGTTGCACCTATGCCAGTGCCACTTGCCGTTACATTAAGTAAATCATAAGAAGGAGCAAACAAGGCACCCGTTGTGTACATAATACCCTTACCTGATTGATATCTAATGTATTTTTTACTCTGTCTAATTGCTTGTGATCCATGTTGTGGTCCACCTGTTCCTAGTTGAACACCACCATCATATGGTCTGTGTACAAAGAACGAGTCTGGTCTTGGATAAATGAAACCTTGTATTGGATCATCATTATTAGTACCTGTGTCAATCGTACCTGGTGCTCTACACTGATACTGCAATCTTGTTGTTGTAGGAACTGCTGTTGCACTAAATGGACCTGCCGCCAAGTCGTGATTGTTAGAACCATCATCTGATTCAACAGTAATTAAGAAAGTATTTCCTGGTACAAGACCGTGTGCAGTTGGAAAGTCACACTGTACAGTTGCCAATGAACTATAACTAATACTTGTACTTGGTGATATGTTCTGTGTTGCCGCTTCAGACATTGTAACAGAACTATATAATGCCGCAGTTGCACCTGGTACTGCTGTACCGCTTACTTGAATATTTAAAAAGTCACCTTCTGTAGAATTTAAATCACAACGTAAAGTTAAATCATTTGTTGGAGTTTGTCCACCTAGTTGGTTACCAGGGATAACAATTCTGTCACCTTTTTTGTAACCACTACCGTTATCAGTTGCTGTAACAATACTGTATGTGCCGCCTGAACGTGTTACGTCAAATACTGCATTTGAACCATTGTTTGAATCATTGTTACCGCCGACATCAGTATAACTTCCTGTACCAGCCGCTCCAGTACCTGCTAAATTTACGCCGGTAATTCCACCGTTTGAATCAACCGATGTTATTGTAAGTGTAAGATCGTTGGCCGGTGTAGCACCACCAAGGTCTGTACCTCTAATTATAATTGTTTGATCAACACCATAATCTTGTCCACCAACATCGATTTGGTCTAATGTGTAAGTTTGTGATGCTAAACTAATACCAAATCTTGCACCATTACCTACAACGTTTGTAACTGAAGTCCAGTTTGGAATGGTTCTAGTATTAACCATTGTACCTGCTTCAGTAACTGTTAAAATGGTTCCGTTTACATCAATTGTAGCAACAGTAATTGTTAAATTGTTTACTCCGTCTACACCACCTAGTTCTGAACCAAGCACTGTAAATGTTTCTCCTGCAAGATAGCCTGTACCACCTGATGGTATGAATACGTTTGCACCTGTTCCTACTCTTTCAACGTTAAAGTCTGCACCAATACCAGCCGCTGTGTTTGTTGTGTAAGCCACACTTGCATAGTTTACACTGGCATCTGGAGCAGTACCAGTTGCACTTACAGAAGTTATAGAACCTCCTGTACCAGTTGCAGTTACTTTCATGAACAAGTCATTTGTTACTGTTTGTCCGCCCACATCAAAACCATCAACTTTAATTACATCTCCTTCAACGTATCCTGCTGATGTATCTGGAGAAGCCATTGATACTGAGTAAACGTTATTGGTGTATGTAATATCAAAGTTACCACCAGTACCTATACCACCTTGTAGTTCACCTGCTACGTTTGTGAATGTTCCGTTACCATCAAAAGCCGCACCTTCATCGTCAAACGTTTGTATTTCTCCGCCTGTGTCTATACCTGTAACAATTATTCTTAAATCATTGGTTGTGTCTGCACCACCTAATTGTTGTCCACTGATCACAATGTTATCACCTAGTTTGTAATCTTGTCCAGGTTGATTAAGCACGACTGTATAAGTTCCACTTGCTCTGCTAATATCAAAAGTTGCACCATTACCAATTGAACTATCATTGTTTCCTGTTAGTCCTGAATATAGAACTGTGTTACCAACAAAGTCGGCTGTTAGTGCATCTGACAAAGTAACATCATTACCAACAATGTTTGTTACAAATGTTGCATAACCATCTCCTCTGTTTAATCCTAGTCCAGGTACAATACCACTTACGTTTTCAACTGTAATTGTGTTTGACCCTGAAGCCACGTCTGATGTTGTAACAGGAGTTGTTACTATACCACCTGTACCAACAGTACCAGTTACCTGAGAACCTAAAGGAATACCTCCACCTACTGCTTGTAATGGAGCACCTATCTCTGGTTTTTGTCCTGTGTATGCAATTTGATCTGATCCACTTGGAATACCAAGTGTTGCAATAAACGAACCATTTGAACCTTGTGATATAATACTAAAGTCAACATTTTGTCCACCAATTGATGCACCTGTGTAAAATCCACCTTGTCTTAACTGTGTATAATATGTTGAAAGTATTTGTCCGTCAACTGTACCAACTTTTGCTTTTGCAAAATATGTAAATGTAAAGTCTGTTGGAACAGTGTTAATAATAAATGAACCTTCTGCTCTACTTGCCCCAGCAATACTATTTGCTAATGCTTTTATTGTAATAGGCACACCAGGTTCAAATCCGTGTGCTGATGCTGTCGTTACAGTAATTAAACTTTGACCAACTCCTTGGCTACCTGATGACGCATCTGTAACCACTTGGGTAACCTGTGTATCAGTACCTGGTACTTCGTAAATACTTGGATAACCTCTTTGTGTACCAATGGCTTGCCACTTCGTAGGCTGTAAACCATATTCAAAGTCAGCATCAAGCATTGATAAACTGTTTGCAACTCTTTGTCTTTCAATAGCATCAGTACCAAAGTCATATGGTCTTGTTTTTAAATCACCTTGGTCAATGAATATTTGAATTTTATCATTAAGTGAATTAACAATTGGTTTATCTAAAATTGGTAGTGTATCTAATCCACCTTCAATAGTTGTTGTAATAATTGTTGTAAGTGCGGTAACTCTATCTGATGCACCTAGTTCAGCATTAGGACCATTAAAGTTTTGTGTTGTAACCGCAGGACTCTGTTTAGTTGAATATGCCGCTTTGGTTAAGATGTAATTGTTTATTAAATCTCTTACAAATTCTTTTAATTCTTTTTCAGCAACTCTTGTGCCTGTTATTAACGGAGTAGGACCATTCCAAAATTTACTTGCCTGTACTCTTGTTTTTTCATTTCCACCATACTGCATATCGTGAATGAAACCGTCTATTTCTGTTGCTGTATCTCTTTCAATCAATGCACCAGTATATGTGTAACCATCAAATGTTGAACCGCTAGTTGCGTTTGCAACCTTATCTGCCACCCAAGCAACTGCTTCATCTTTAATAAATTCTTTGTTGTTAGAAATAATTGTTCTTGCATTTTCAAGATAGGTTTTATTTTCAGTAGACTTATCAAAAAATACTGTTGTAATTGTATCAGTATTTTCTAAAAACTTTTTAAAATATTCAAATGACGGAGTAAATTCAATTGAATCAGTAACATAGGTTGTTTCACCACCTGCTGTTGGATCACTGAAATTAAATAATACTTCGTTTGTAGATGTGTTTGTAATAAGAAGCACGTTATCCAACGTAACTTTAGTTGGAAACCTTACACTTGAAATCTGTGCATTACTTAATGCTGGCATATTGTCTAAGCCAAAGTAAATTACATTACCTATAATGTCATCTAAAATTTCTTCAACCTTTGCACCTGCGTCTGTTTCAGCAACATATTCTTGATTAATGTGTTGTGTTGTATCAGCAGGACTTTGTTTTGTAGTGTATGCAGTGTTTGTTAAAATGTGTGTTTGGATTAGCCAAGTACAAAATTGTTTTGCCGCTCTTTCTGGATTTCTATCTCCATCAAGTTGTGGAATAGTTCCATCCCAGTATGTAGAAGCAAGATATCTACCCTGTTCATTACCGTTGTATCTTAAATCAAATAAAAGTCCACCTGGTTGATCTTGTACAGGATTTTTAGGATCACCACCAACAAGGTTGTAACCCATATCCCTTTCACATTTATCATTACTGTCATTTACGTAATCTTTAAATGTGTTGACTATCGAACTTGCAGTTGCACTAACAAAAGTGTGTGCAGTTTGGTTAACTGTCTTTCCAACTTTACAAGTAATTTGTGTAGGTGTTGTCGCTGTAATTACAACAGGTCTATTGTACCACGGATCCCAACCTGTTGTTGTACCGGCGCCTGTTGCTCTTGGATAAGCATATTGAGTAGCACCACCATCTTGTGCAGTGGTAAACGTGATAGAACCTGTAGCAAAATTTACTTGGTCACCTGGTAATAAATTATGTGATCCAATAGTAACAACCATGAATCCTGTTGTTGGATCATATGTAGCATCAGTAGGTGAAAATGTATGTGTAGCAGATGATCTAGTTATGTTATCATTTATGTAAGCACGAACTTCGTCTTTAATAAATTCAACATTGTTTTGAATCAACCAATACGCATTAGGACGTCTATTATCAGAAAATGGAATACCTGTTTGGAATATGTATTCGTTTAGTTTTCTTTTAGCCATTTACTTTTATACTCCTAACGCAATCGCAAGTGCAGTTGCCTTACTGTCTACATACTTTTTGTTTGTTACCTGTAACTCCGTGCTTGGAGTCGCTTGTGAAACCGCAGATGTAAACGTTGCATTCTTAGGTGTTACATCTCCGATTACAGTGTTATTTAACCCAGAACTGGCATTTAAGTTTACAAATGATCCGTCTTTAGGTGTAGTTTGTCCTATTGTCATGTTGTTTATAGAACCTGCCGCCGCACTTGTTAAGGTAATTGCACCTGTTCCTGTTGGTGCTAGTATTAAATTTGCATTTGCACCATTAAATGTTACATTTTCACTTGCTGTCATAGTAAGTGCATTAACATTCATGTTGCTCATATTGCCTTCACCTGCTGGATTTATGGTTACTGTACCATAAGCACCTTGTGGTGCAAACACTAAATCTGCATCTTGTCCTTGCATAGTTACATCACCTGTAACTAATAAACTGCTAAAACTACCTACACCAGTAATAGTAGGGTCAACTGTATTAATAGTTCCGAACACACTACCGTCTGCATTGCCATAATAAATCTGTGCAGGTGCAGTTGGACTTAAATTTAAAGTTACAACATCATTTGCTTTTGTTTGTGCTTGTTCGCCTGTGGTTGTTATTGGTGGTGTACCACTTGTTGTGTGGCTTACACCGTCGTTGTAATATGCACAATTTCCAATACCACTTAAATTAACAACAGGATTGTCATCAGTTCTAAAGAATAAACTGAATGTTAGTTGGGGTAAAGTCATTAACTTAAATGAATAAGTTGTTCCTCTTGTTAAAGTAAGTGTTGGATTGTTTGCTAATACTTGCGTTCCATCAACGTATTGCTCGTCCATGGTAAATTCTGCTGAAGGGATTGCACCTAATTGTCTTACAATGTACTGATTATCAACTGCCGCTTCTTCTTGTTCAAGTGTATAAGTTACACTTCTAAGGGTAACATTACCATCAATGTCTACAGAGAAACCTGGACTCTTAAAACCGTAATCTGATTCAAAAGGATTATAATTAATTGCCATGTGTTTGTCTCCAACTATTCATATTTATCTGAATCTGTTTCACCCTGCTACTGGTATATTTTGGTTTTGATAGTAATTCGCTGAAAATATAATTTTAGATCCACGCAACTCTGCACTATCAGATGATGTATGTGCGTTAGCAATGAGTGTTACAGTTGAGTCACTTACAGTTGCAGTCAACGTAAGTAGGTCTTGATTAAGGTTTGATCTACCATATATAGTAACATTTGCTTCGCTTGGTCCTGCTACTACCAATGCTTTTATTATTTCTTTTGCACTAGATGATAAATCAACGACTATTGTGTACTCTGCGGCACAAAAATCATTAACTAAGAATCTATCTACTTCAGTGTTTTGTGTAACTTTTTTCCAGGGACCGTGATAACTAAAATTTGTACCATTTTTAAGTAAAACAGTACCTTTAGTACCCTTGCCGAAAAACTTATCTAAACTAAACATTAATACCCCTTTATGTATGTATTTATCGGAAAAGCAGTCTAGTTAGAAATTGTAAACAATGTCTTGTATTCAGGCAAATATAGGTATTCTATGTCGCTTTTTGCTAGGGTATGTAGTGCATCTTCCAGTGTTTCTACCAGTGGATCTCCGCCTAAATTAAAGGAAGTGTTGAATACTATTGGAAGTCCTGTTTTTTCCTTGAATGCTTTGATTAAATCATAGTAGTTTTTGTTCTGTTTTTCATTAACAGTTTGTATTCTGCAAGTTCCATCAACGTGAATAATGCTTGGAATCTTTTCAGCAATACCGGGTTGACAGTTTACAGCATACATCATTGTAGGTGAACTTTTCATACCTCGCAAATCAAACCATTCATGCACATCTTCTTCTAATATAGTTCCTGCAAAAGGTCTAAAATATTCTCTACGTTTTACTTTGTTAACATAATCTTTGCCGTCTTTGTAACTAGGATCAAATAATAAACTTCTATTTCCTAATGCTCTAGGTCCATTTTCACTTCCGCCTTGGAAAATAGCAACAATGTTTTTATTTCTTAACAATTCTACAATAGAATCGTTGTCTATTTCGTCATCTATTTTTGCTTCATACTTTTCTGCTAATTCTTTAAACTGGTTTTCATTATATTTGTATGTAGGACCGTTGTAAAGTGTATCAACTTGATCATTTATTGTTCTATCTCTTGTGATTGTTCTATATTGTAGTAATGCCGCACCCATGGCCGTTCCTGCATCATTGCTTACAGGTTCAACATATAAATTAATACCTTCATTTCTTAATGCTTCTAGGTAATGATAATTTGCAACACAGTTAAGTCCATATCCTCCGCTTAACACAACATTCTTTTTACCTGTCATTGCTACTGCTTTTCTAATTAAATTTGTAACTTGTTCTTGTGTTTGTGTTTGTACAGCATAAGCCATATCTCTTCTATTCTTTAATTTTGTAACATCTTCTTCTTGATCTTGTCTATCTCTTAAAAATTCAAAATAATTTCTATTTACAAGTGCTCCATTTGGATAAGTTGGAATGATAACATTTCTATCACTTAAAGGATGTGTTTGTCCTTTTGTAAACAATGCTGGAACTTCTTTTGGATGTTCACCATAAGGAAATAATCCCATAGTTTTTCCTGCTTCGATGAAACTAAATCCACAATAGTCTGTAACTGCTTCATAAGTTTTTACTATCCCTGCTGTTTCACTGATTACAATTTCAGGAACATTATCTTTTTCTGCAAAAAAGTCTCCACTAAAGTTTTGATATTCTGCGCCAAGTAAAGGACCTGTAGTTCCTAAATGTTTATATAAAGTTTTAAAGTCTACAGGATATTCGCAGTCAAAAATAGTTTCTGTTTCCCATAGTGTAGTGTTATTGTTTGGATCACCTCCCATGTTTGCACTAAAGAAGGTTCCTGCTCCATCAACAATAACCGCTACTGCATCTTCAAATCCACTGTTGTAAAAACTTAAAGCGGCGTGTAACTTGTGATGGAAGTAACTTAGGTCAACAACCTGTGGATGTTTAGGAAGTAATTTAGGATTACGATCTATTAATCCCATCTTACGTGCTAATCCAGTGTACACATCATCTCCGGTAAAGTCTACTCTGCCTGCTGTTGCATCTAAACTTTGTGTATGTGCAATTACAAGATAGTCTAGTTTATCTGTGTAATCTAAAATCTTCATCATAGAAGCATATGGACCACCATCATATTTGTGTCTGCTTAATCTTTCTTCTTCTATAGAAAACACAACTTTACCATCTTTAAGTAAACACACTCCTGCGTTATGTCCTCTGGCTATTGCGGCTATCCACTGACTTGGTTTTTTCATATTAAAATCCTAAATATCCTATATGCTTATATTCTACAATGTTATCTAATATACCTTTTTCAAAACTTAAAAGGTCCTTATTTTCATCTTTAAGTTTATCTAAAGTATTAAGTGTACTAACTTGTTTATCGTTATTTTTGTCTTTAAGACCCAAACTTGGACGCACCACTTCATTTAAATATTTGTAATGTTGCCAATGACTTGGGTGCATTTCTACCCAATCTTTTTTAGTGTTAGGGTCATAAAAAGTGTATTGTTGTTCTTTATTTTTCCACGCAAACAAACCTAAAGGTTCTAACCATTTAGATTTATCTATGTTTTTATATACTTGTAATTCTGTTTTGTCTTTGTACACATCAACTTCTTTTTGTGTTGTTTCTCCAAAGCCAGGAAAGTCAGGCATATCTGTTCCTAACTTTTCCATATCACCTATGCTTAACATTCTATAAGTGCAATGTGTACTTTCTAATAATCCTTGCGTAAGTATTATTGCATTTTGTCCATGCATGAAATAACTATGTTCGTCCCAAAAAGTTTCTATCCATTTATCATCATAACAATTTTCTCTATTCATGTAATTAAAAATACTACCTTTTGTTTTCCAACCGATATCTTCTGTATTTCTAATTGCATCTCCGCGTTGTAGGTTACTTCTTTTAAACGTGTGCCAGTCATTTCTTATGTGCGTACTCCACTGCACAATTACTGTATCATCTTCTGTAAAGTTATTTTTTATGTGACACTCGGCAACTCTTTCTGCTATCGCACGGTTACCTAAACCAGGAAATCCCCAGTTCTCATAATGATCAAATTCGTATCCTAAGAAATCTGCATACGTTGGCCACGCATACATTGTAAAACTACAACCAAAAACGAAAAGTCTACTTTTTCTTTTTGTCATCCTTCTTGAGTCCAGCACCTTTCAAGCAACTTTCAACAATTACTTCTTCTATCTTATCATTCATCCACATAATACCTTCATTAGTTCTGTCTGATAATTCGTCCATTGTTATTCTTATTGGACTGTAGACTCTAGCACCTTCACCCATATCTAATACATCAAAGTTTTTTGTATCTGGGTAAGAAATATTTTCTTTAAATGTACTTCCAACTACTACTGTTGCAGGTTTTTCTAATGCATAAGCCATATGTTGTCCTACACTATCGCAACCTAAGAAATAATCTGCTTCATTTATAATACCTAACCAGAAACGTAATTCAATGTTTTGTGGTATTGCAATTGGTTCTTTTACTCCGTGCTTTTGAAATTCAATAGCGATTTCACTCATGAAGATTACACCAAAGTGTTTAGAAAGTTTGTTTACGAGATTCACAGTGTTCTCTGCTTCAAAACTTCTTCCTGATGGATCTCCGATGATGCCATTGTCGTTTATAGTACCTCTACCAAAGGATTGGAATACAATAATTTTATCTTTACCTGTTTTTTGTTTTACTTCATCAATAAGTTTCTTACCTGTCATTTTTTCTTGCATGGATAATTTAATAGTAGGTTTAGGAAGTTCTCTTACACCTTTGTTATTAATAGCAATATCGTATGCTTCATGTAGGTTACACTTTTGATTGTAATATTCCCAGACTCTATATGGTTCAGGTGTTAATAAATTTCTATCTTTTAATTTATCTTGAAATAAATTTTTATGCCAAACATCATATGTCCTATTAAAAAGATCAGGATGTCCTTTATAAAAATCCGTTCCGCCTTCGCAAACAATTACAAAATCATCGTCTGGATTTTCTTCTCTAAATTTTTCTAATGCTGGAATGCTTGATATTGTCCTTCCTGCTCCACCATTAATAAAAATTGCTGTACTTCTTTTATCTGTCATTTGTTAATATTTCCTTTGATATAGATACTTATTTAGAAATCCCAGTAGAACATCTGAGTTCCGGTTCTTGGCATTTGTACTTCCCATTTGCCGTTAATAACTACTCCGCTTGGACTACTTGTAGGTAAATCATGTCTATTACCGTACTTGTCGCAACAACTATCAACAGTGATAATAGGTATGCCGTATTGTAAACTCATCATTCTTAGATGTATGTCATGCCATTCCATCCAAATCTCATCTTGATCGTTACCTCTATCTCCGTTTGTGCTGTGTAAAATTAGTTCTACACTATGCATACTTGCTAACATTGGTAAAGATGGAGCATTGAATCTAAATCCATTTCCCCAAAAATCATTACAAATCATTCCGGTTGTTCTAATACCGTTACAATAATGTGTTTTCATAGTTCCTGGTGGATCTGCTAATACTTGATCCCAACTACTACTTGGACTATCTTGACCTCCTACAATGTATTGCTTATTTGTTGCACCTAAAAATAATCCTTCTGGATCATAATACCTTATTTGATTTTTTCTTATAGCGCCTCTATGTTCTACGTCTACCCAAAGTGTGCCTAATGCTAATCCAATTCCAAGACCTTGTGCTTTTCCAACAAGTTCTGTTGCCGCTGATTGTATTCCTGTAACGCCACCTTCTGCAACTAAATCAAAATTAGGAAAATATCCTGTAAGAGATCCTTCAGGAGTAATTAACCAATTTACTTTATTTTCTTTACACCAATCTAAACAATCAGAAATTACTTCTTTATTTTTATGTAATTCCTGTGTTACAGGCATCTGTAAGCCTGCGAATCTTACTGGTGGACGTTCTTGTGTTTGCATACAGATATTTACAGAATAAAAAAGGCGCCGTAGCGCCTTTTGAATCTTAAGTTTTTTTAATTAAATTGTTCCGCAAGGGGAACTAGGATAAAGGACTTTCCAAGCCGCATATCTTTGGCACTTATGTATTTTAAATTTAGCACCAGTACCTGCACTTGAAGTTGTATATGTAGCATCAGCATATTCTTTTGCTTCTCTACCTATAACAATATCGTTACCGTCATTAATCGCTTGGTTGTCTGATAGTTTAATGCCTGTAATAGCACCACTACCGTCAACAGTTGTAACAGTAACTTTCATAGCATCAGCAGTTATATAGTCTCCTAAATCTGCTTTTGCAAAACTTAATTCGTCATCTACTGAATAACCTGATCCAGCCGCTGTAATTTCAGCATCAAAACTGTCTCCATATTTTACAGGAAGATCTCTTAATTCTTGTCTAAAAGTTGCCCATGCAGTTCTTAAATCAGTTGGCATATCACTTTTAACTTTGTGATCAGTACCTGCTAGTAATGAATTTCTGTGTTTTCTTACGTGTGGCCATTTCACATGAGGTTGTTTCCAAGGATAATGTTCACGTCCACCTTCTATAGAACTTGCTACTTTCTTAAATGTTTTAGCATCAAAGTCATATTCAATGTCAAACTTTTCGTAAGTGTGTTCTGGTGGTGGATCTTTGTAAGTTAAGTATTGTGATCCATTTGGTAATGTTTCTGTAATTTGTTCTAATTGTTCATCTTCAAAATCACATTCTTGTAAAGAACAAATAATAGGATGTTCCTCACAATCAACATACACTTTTTCTAAATGCGGCGCTGGTTGAAAATCTAACCCTTCATCGTATTCCATGTAAGCACTAGGAGCCAATTTTTTAGTTTCTTTGTCAACGAAAATCCACATATCTTCTGGACCATCATAAGTATGTGTTCCTTGAAGTTGTTCGTTATCAAACTGACCTAGATACTCATCTGGTTTAGGGTAGTTAAATGTAATTTGTTTAAATGCCATATCTCTTACCTATCCTTAATAGTACACCACGTACACTAGTCCACCACCGCCTGGTGATCCACAACAACATGGCTCGCCAAATACCTGTGCTGACATTCCGCCACCACCTGGAAATAGTCCAAAGCCTTGTGATCCACCCCAAGCACAACAACCGTTAGGTCCGTTTCTTGGTGATCCTTGTGCAACGTTTTGTGTTACAAACATATTACCTCTATCATGACAGTATTGACTTAACTGTGAAGATGCCTGCGTAGCACCTAAACCAAAGTCCATACCTGAATATCCGTGTACACAATATTCCATTCTACAACATGAATAACACGTTCTATACATGAAACATTCTGTACGCATAACTCTACCGCCACAGGCTCTTGCACACCAGTTACCTGATCTACATACATAAGTGTCATAACCTTGTTGACAGTTTCCTTTTTGTCTACAACAAGTAGTTCCAGCCGCACAAATTGTCATTTGTTGTCCAGCCTCTACTGCTAATGCTTTTTGTCCGTATGATCCTGATGTTGATGGATATCCCATTTGACAACAACAAGCACCATCTCCTGAAGCACCGCCGCCCCATAATTCAAATATTGCGTAACTAGTTCCTGAAGGAACAGTCCATAGACAACATCTACCTCCGTTGTTTACAGAAGTTGTTGAAGTGTTATATACTGCAAGTTCTTGAGGAACAGATTTTTCTTCTGCATATCCAAATAAAAATTGTCTTAATGTACTCATAACTTCTCCTTATGGGTGTGCAAAGTAAAGTGTTACTAAACCGCCCATTCCTTTCGCTCCGCAATAACAAGTTTGGTTGTGTGTTACACCTGATGCACCACCACCTCCTGGGAACACACCATGATCTCCATGATCTTGTCCGTGTGTTTTGTAGCAACCGTTTCTAGACATTCTACTTGGTGCTGTTAAAGGTGCACTTGGCATAAACTGGTGCATATCAGAGGCACAGTGAGCAGAACCATGTCCGCCACCTGTTGTACCACAGAATGATAATGTACCACCGTTTACACAACCGCAATTAAATTGTTGACATCCTGAGTAAGAACATCCTTGACTCCAAAAACATTTAGAAGCCGTTTCCGCTCCACCGGATACACACATACAGAATCCGCCTGGTCCACATACGTAACTAGGAAATCCTCTGCATGGATAACATCTTGAGTGACAACAAGTACTACCTGCCGCACATAAAGTAAATTGATCACCTGCTGACGCTGTAATAATACGTCTTGCATAAGAACCACTACCGCCGGCCCAACCTTGTTGGCAACAACATACACCAGCACCTGGTCCACCGCCTCCCCAAATTTCGAAAGCGACCCAAGTAACTCCTGTAGGTGCAGTCCACTGACAACATTGTCCGCCATTGTTTGCACTTGTAATATTTGTATTATAAACTCGCAAACTTCTTAATGGATCAGACCCTGCTGAACTAGTACCGTACTGTAATAATGTCCTTAATGAGGCCATCTTATTCTCCTAAATCCGCGCCTGGTTCTACTGGAAAGTTTACCATGTGTGCTGGAAACTCTTCTGCTGTACCTCTTTTAAAAGTAGCAGGTAAGTCTCTCAACTTTTGTCTGTATTCTTTCCATACTGTTTTTGTTGCTTCTGGCATATCTTCTGCAATTTTGGCATCAGATCCAGTAAGCAAATTGTTTCTTACTTGGATTAGTTCATCCCATGAACTCCAAGGTTGTTTCCAAGCCATTGTCCAAGTACCACCTGTGTAAGTTGTACCATCTGCTGACAATGTTCCGTCCATGTTATAAACACAATCATCTAATTCATATGTATGATCAACATCTGTTGGTTCTGGTCTCTCATAAGTAGTTCCATCTGGCAAATCCACTACTAGTTGAGTTTGATTTTTAACAGTTTCCCATTCAGTTGTATCCCATAAAGAACATATTGTAGGATCAGTTGCACAATCAACTTCGATTTTAAACTGATCTTCAGGAGTTGGAAAGTCTGCTCCGTTCTCCTCTTCTGTAAGCAATAATCTACTTCTAGTAGACTTGCCTGTATCTTTATCTACAAATATCCAAATCTTATCCGGGCCTTTAAAAGTCGCCTCAGCAGTTTTATTTTCGTTGTTAGTCTGCGCCAGATAATCATCAGGGATATTATAGGTAAAGTCTTTTTCAATTATAGTATTTGGCATAATTTAAGTCTCCTATTCCCTTTCTAACTATACGATATTTTGACTGCGCCGGCTTGTCCCCAGCCTCCCCAACAGCATGGATTACCACAGGCCGCACCTGAGCCTCCACCACCGCCTGGGAATTCTGCTAGACAACTAAAACACGATCCCGTGTTTGTAAAGTTACCTGCACACCAGTCTTTACTTTTTCTTTGTCCACCAAATATTGGTGTACCACCAGTCCATGTCCACATTTGATTGTGACAGTACTGAGATCTTTTTGCACTTCCAGTTACTCTTGGAAGTCCCCAATCACCTGTTCCGCAACTATATACGAAACTTGGATGACAAGTATAAGCATCAGTAAAGCAACATTGTTTGCCACCGCAACCACCCGGTGCACACGTTGTTGGAATACTTGAGCCTGTAACAAAACTTGGATAACCGTCACCACCTAAACATCCGTGACAACAACAAGGAGTAGAACCACCAGCACAAACCGTATATTGATTTCCTGCTGTTGTTTGGACTGTTCTTATCGCGTATGCTCCACCAGAGGCTGGTCTATTTGGAAACTGGCAACAGCATCCGCCACCGCCGCCTCCGCCGCCGCCCCATAGTTCAAATGTGACGTTTATTTTTCCGGTAGGTACGGTCCATAAGCAACATCTACCGCCGTTACCTATGCTATCATCTTTTCTGTAGATCCAAACCTGTTGAGTGACACCACCCTTGATTGGCGCTACGTCATTTAAAAATGCTCTTAATGATGACATCGTACTTCCTTCTCCTAATTCTTACGTTCCACTTATGACCCAACCGTAAGTTGCACCTGTGTAAATCAGTGTAATTGCAACGTTGTTGACGTCAAGTACTAAATTTTCTGCAAGGTTCTGTATTTTTGCACCGTTTCTCGCTATCGTGATGTTCTGTGAGTTAGCAACACCAGTTACATCAATGATTTGTACGGTGTCGTTAACTAACAAAGACGTAGAAAGAGGAAGTGTAATAGTGAACCCGCCAGTTGTACAAAGAATTCTGTCATTTACTACTGCCTGATACGTAGAGTTGACTTCTTTAACAACTGTACTTGCTGTTCCTGTGGTTGTTATATATCTTCCCATTGTTTTATCCCTTTATCCTTATTAGTATTTATACATTATGCTGTTGTTTCAATTCCGAAAACAACGGCACTTACGTTAACGGCAGATGAGTACACTACCAATTTCTTACCAGCATCCATAACGATACCAGATCTCTCTAACACACCCTTGGCTAAAACTTCTACATCGTACTCAATGTATTCGCCATTTGTAGGTGTATCATTCACTGCAACCGCCATTCTGACCGAAATAGCACTGTTACCTCTATTACATATCGAACACGTAACAACTCCGTAAGTTGATGCGGGAACTGTATATACAGTGGTATTCGTGCCTGCGGCTAAATCTGCGGCGCCTAGTCTTCCTGTTGCCATAGTTCTATCTCCTTTATCCCATTAAAAACATATTTAGTGCAACCGGCGTACCATCAACTCCACCCTTGAAGTTCATAGTTGCGTTTACATTGATCGGAACAACTGTTGTTGTAGTAATTTCCTGACCGGAAATTTGTACTAAACCAGCAGTTATCTGGTTAACGTTCAATGTGGAAGCACCACCACCAATTTGTGATGTGATATATGTTTTAATTGCTTTTTGTGTTGGCACTATACTATCACTGTTAGCCGCAAATGATCCGTCAGTGCTGAACTCATTAATAGTTGCACCTGTTGATCCTAATGCTACAGATCCTAGTGATAATTCTTGTAGACCGCTAATATTAAATGCATCTGCATTTAGGGTCGCAACTCCAGTACTCTGCTCAACTGTAAATAACCCGCCAACTCTAAAGTTACCATCTTGGTCAGTTGAAGTAAAGAACACCCTTCCTCCATCACGCTCTCTAGTCTCATTTGCTGGAATAGGATTCTGTAATGGAATGTTTGGATAGTTAGTACTTGCAAAGTTACCTGTACCAATATCTAAGAAGTCATGTCCTGTTAATCTAACTTGTGAATATCTAATTCTAATTGTTGTATCTTGGAAGTGTGCAGGAGCATCACTTACAGCAACGTTCGGCGATACTTGAAGTGTTGCACTGTATGGTCCTTGACCAATCAAGTTTGTAACACTTACAAGTTTAAACACAGTACCACTAATGTTTGAGAACTGTACGTTTGAACCTGCTACTGGTTTATTAGCCATTCCAACGACATCTACATATTGTCCTGATTGGAATTGATCTCTAAATCCACCACCGTATTTTAATTTACCACCTGATAGATAACTTCCGTATGCACCACTTAATGTGCCATCAATACCATCGTTCAAATCAGGATCTCTATATAAATCTATATTATTTGCATCAATAACTTTTGCAAAGTAAGTATTATCATTTATTTCTATCGTACCCACAACTTCTGTAATTTTAACTTTTGCACCTTGTTGAACTGTATGTCCACCACTTGCTGTTACTCTAATTGGATTGTTTAAAGTAATGCCTGTAATGTTTGTTTCAGTTAATGTTGTTGTAACAGTAGCACTTGCAGTTTCAAATGCTTGTCCTCTACCTGCATTTGTTCCACCTGTGTAAGTAGGCTGTGCAAGTACACCATCGCCAATTCTAACTTGCGTTGGTGCGTCTACTGTATTATTCGGATCAGTAATTGTAATTGCTGGAGGAGTTAAATATCCTTGTCCAGGTTCCCAAATTCTAATCTGTGTAATTTTTCCATCAACAACTGTTGCTCTTCCTAATGCAGTAATGCTTGAACTTGAACCATCACCAACTGGTGCCGCAAAAGTAATTCTTGGTTCAATTTCATATGCAGTTGTACTGTCAAGTAAATTCAAAATACTTTCACCAAGTAAGTGATCCCAACCTGGTTGACCGTCTGAATATTTTCTGACTGTCGCAACTTTTGTTCCTGAGTTATATGTGTCAATGTAAGCATACTGACCTGCACCAAGACCCGCTTTAATAAAGATTCCTAATCCTACTAATGCACCTGATGGGTTAGTATCCGTGTTTGAAATTGTTATCTGTGTTGCGTTACCAATCTGTGCGTTGTTACTTACAAATTTATAATCAGCACCACCTAAGTTACTTGGACTTGTTTGTGTTTCAAGCATTCTAACTTCCATCACACCACCTGTTCTATAAACAGGTGCCACAGTACCCAAGTTGTAACCTTCACCTGTAATGGCTATGTTTGCAGTTCCACCTCCAAGATCATAATCTCGTCCAGCATTTAGGTATTCTAATGTTAACACTCTTTCACCGTCAGTAGTTACGTTTGCAACTGTTGCCTGACCTGCTTTGTTATCTACAAATCCTGTGATAGGTGTTTCTGTTGCATCAACACCTTCCGCAACACAACCAAAATCACCATATGATGAGTTACCGTTTGTTGCTCTAATTTTACCGCCGTTTTCTGCAAGATAACCTATGTGACCATAATATGAGAACACGGAAACAAGTTCTGATCTACCTAAGTTTGTTACCCATACACCTATACCATCTGATAGTACCTGTGTAAAGTCGTTAGCAACAACCGAGTCATTACCACCTGCGTGTAGGTCACCGTCAATTTTTAATCCAATACATCCTGTACCAAATGTTGTTACGTTTTGTACATAACAAGATTTGTTTTTGACCCACACATCTTCGTGTGCTGGTCCCCAACCTGGATCCAACGATACATAAGCACCTGCACTTGGACGTTTAGTACCAAATGAGTTTTCAGGTCCAAGTGAACCACTTAATCCACTTACAGTCATGTTTCTAATACCTGTACCGTTTCTTACAAAGAACATATTTTCTTGTGTAGAACCACTTACACTATTTGCATAAAGTCTACCTGCTCTGATTGCCATGTATGTTCCATCGTAAAGAATATCATGCTGTACTGCTTCTACATATCTTCTTACGTCTCTCTTACAAGCCGCTTGAGCAGTTGCATCAAATGAAGTGTATCCTGGGAATGTATTTAAAATGTAATTTGTTACATCTTCTGCAATAAAATCTTTGTTTTCTTCTAATCTTAAAATAGCATTTTTAACACCTAACTCTTGGTTTGGACTCATTTGTCCTGACATAGTTGGGTTTACTGCTGTTGAATCATTAATAACATTGTAGTTGATGTAATCATGTATTGCATCAATAACTGCTTCTGCTTTTGTAACAGCCGCGGCATCACCTGCCGGGTGTGCAGTATCCTGTGTCAAAGGATTGTTTGTTTGTTTTGTAATACTTGTATTAAGAATGATATTATCAATGATTGATTTCATATGAAGAATACCATACAAACTAAATGCAGTATCGTCTGAACTTGTTAATTGACCTGCTGGTGTAATTTTAGTAGAACGTAGTTCGTCACCTACTACTGCACAACTTTCTGGAATTACCATTGGAAGTACTTCTGGGAAAGTTCCTGTTTTAACAAATAGTGTATCATTTGCTACAATCTCTGCTGGAATACCGCCGCCACTTGCTAATGAAACTGCACCTGCTGTTGCACTTACAAATGTGTGAGCATAATTTCCATCTGGATTTTTACCAACGTTTACTCTAATTGTTGTGCCTGTTGTGCTTGTAATTGCAATCGGAGTAACGTATGCTGGGTCAGTTGTTCTTGGGTATGATTTTTGTGATACGTTATTATCTTTATCACAAGTAAATGTTAAACTGCCTGTTTTTAAAACAATTTTTGTGTTAACTGCTAAACTATGAGAACCAATAGTTAAATCCATATCTCCAGTAGCACCGTCATAAGTTGCCGCTGTAACATTATAAGTTGTGCTTGTTGCACTGTTTGATACAATAGCATCTCTTGAAATATCTATAAGGCTTTCTACTATTGCTTGTCCGCCTGCCTCTTCAGTAATTGCCGCGTTTTTAATTTGTAACGTTGCAGGAGAAACACTCATTAATGTTTGATAATTTGTGCTTGGCGTATTTTGTGTCAACACATCATCAATCAATGTTTTCATGTATGCTAACATTGCCGCCCACTCTGTTGTAAGTGAACTGTTTGTTACATAATAACTAAATGAATTTGATCTAAAAAAGTTTAATGCAACTTGTCTTGATTTTCTATTACCGCCATGGCTCAAATCAAATTCTACACCATCTAATAGATGTCTTAAATCTCTTGACCAATCACTAGCAGTATAAGTGAATGCCGCACTAAATGGACTTGCGTTAGTTGAAATCTGTCTATCAACCCATGCTAAAGTTTCTGCAACAATAAATGCTTTGTTTCTTCTAAGAAGTTGTGTTGCATAAGGTTTTCTAGCACCCTTTTCAATCTGTTGTAAACCAAACTGTACTGTCTTAAATGGTTTATCAATTGTTACACCATAAGCAGGAACTTCTTCATCTACTCCTGTAGGTGCTACATAATAAACTGCTTCTATCTGTCCAAAATATGCCCAAACTGGATCTGTTCCAGCATCGTTAACTTTTAATACTTGTCCTGGTGAACCAATAGCAAGTCTTGTTGGACCAGCACCACCGTAGTAAACAAGGTCACCACGTGTTGTTAAGTTTCCTGATTCAACACCGCCACTTAATAGGTTCCAATAAGTTCCTGATAAGTCTTGGTCTGGTCTATTCTGTGCAGTAACTTCATCCGCTGTATGTTCAAGTACACAAACATAAGAGTTTATATTATTGATACCTCTGACAGTATCACCTTTGTCATAGTATGCACCATTTGTCCAAGTGTTCTTCCAATAGAAGCCTTGGTTAAGTTTATCCCATTTTGTATTGTCTGGTGGTCTGTTACCAACACCGTCAGCGATTGCCAAGTAAGTCCAACCACCAACTCTTACAACATCACCTACTTTATAATTTGTAGTGTTATTGTAATCACCTTTTAAACTAAATCCTGTTGTAAATAAATCCCAGTTTGAAGTATTGTTAAATGGAGTCGCCGCATAGTTATTAGTTTTAGAAATATAACTATATCCACCATAAGTAACAACGTCACCTGGTTGATAGTTTACATTATTTTGCCAACTATCTTCAAATTCTAATCCTGGAACAAATATTGCCCAGTTACTTTCATCAGCGGCAAGTGTTGTTGTAGAAGTATGATAAGTTGTACAAATCCAAATGTCTCCACCATACTTAACTAAATCATTAATTTTATATCTAGTAGTTGTTGCCCAGTTGCCTTTGTAATCAATTCCTTTGTGTAATGAATCCCAGTTTGATTGATTTGCTTCTAAACCTAAAGCATTTGAAGCCGCGGCAGTATGACCTGCGTTACAAACATAAACTTGTCCACCGTACTTGATTACATCATTAATTCTGTATCTTGTTGTTGCTGTCCAGTTGCCTCTCCATTCAAGACCTCTTGCAAAAGTATCCCATTTCGCATTGTCTAATTCTAAACCATCTGAAGTAGAAGCCGCCGAAGTGTGTTTTTCAGTACAAAGATATAAATCACCACCATAGGCAACAATGTCATTTACTTTATATCTTGTTGAAACTCCCCAAACACCTTTCCAATCAAAACCTTCTGTCCATAGATCCCATTTTGATTGGTCTAATTCTAATCCATCGCTTGTTGATGATGCTGAAGTATGTCCTGTGTTACAAACATAAAGTAAACTTCCATATTTTACAATGTCATTTGGTTTGTAAACAGTTGATAATGCCCAGTCACTTTTCCATTCTTGACCGTCTGCTAGGTTGTTCCATTTAGTAGATTGATCTGCTTCAAATGTGCCAGAGGCTGTGTGGCCCACAATACAAATATATGTACGTCCACCATATCTAATAACATCATCTTTAAAGTATTGAGTGCCGGTTCCCCATGCACCTTTCCATATAAATCTGATTCTACCTAGTTTAAACTCTGCCATTTTTGAAACCTATCGCTTTCTTTAATATATTTATCATTATCGTAAATTCCTATAAACCATACCCTTGTTCTTGCGGTGTTGTAGGATCTCCTTCATCAATATTAGAAAATACTCCACCCGCTGTAAAGTACGTCATAGCCGCCATACTTCCGTCAATTCCCTTCTGGAAATTCATTTTGACAGGAACTTGTATAGTATTTCCACTAGTTGTAGTGATCTGATTACCAATTATTTTGACTTCACCTGATATCAATGCGTTAACATTAACATTTACTCCACCACCTGATATTCTTGAAGCAATATAAGCCGCTACTGCTCTTTGTGTTGGAACAATTTCGTTACTATTTGCGGCAAAAGTACCGTCTTTTGAAAACTCTTTAATTAGTGCATTTGTACCACCAAGTGTTACACCACCTAATCTTAATTCTGTCAAACCTTCTAATTGGAAGTAACTTGCGTTAAGTGTAACAATACCAGTACTTTGCTCAACCTCAAACAATTCACCAACTCTAAAGTTACCATCTTGGTCTGTACTTGTATAGAATACTCTACCACCATTTGCTTGAGCGGTCTCATTGAATGGTTTATCCTCATAGTTTTCATCTGGTATTAACAGTGGATAATTTGATTGATACAAGTCACCTCTACCTATTTCTAGGAAGTCATGTCCTGTTAATCTAACCTGCGAATATTTCTGTCTAATGATAAACGTTTCTTCGTGGTTTGGTGATTCTGCTCTGTCAAGTGTTGGACTTATAGTTAATTCCGCAGTTAAGTTTGGCTCTGAACCTTGCAGGTTTGCCACTGACTGAATGCTGTACACTACATCATTAATTTCATTAATGTATAAGTTATCACCAGGTCCTGGTTCTCTTGATAATTCTTTAACAATTAATTTTTCACCTAGTTGATATTCATCTTTGTATCCATCACCAGTTACTGTAACACCAATGTTAAGATATCCTGTACCTCTGTTTGTAAATTCTACCGGACCTAAAACTCCTGTGCCTAATCTAACTTCATAGGTCACTGAGCCTGTTTTGTCTGGATCAACAATGCTTAATGTTGGTGCTGATCCTGTGTAACCAGAACCTGCTTCAACTATTGTAAATTCACTAATTCTGTTACTTACAATCTGAGGAATAATTCTTGCAGTTGCACCATATTCAATTGTTGTTATTTGTGAAACTGTTCCGTTCTGTGTTGGAAAGAATTGTGGTCCACCTGTTCTTGAACTTCCTGCAAATATTCCGTTGTATGCTCCGCCTAATGAAGATTTGTTATTCCATAAATTACCATCTGGAGAAACACATACTTGACCATTTGCACTTACAGCCACAAATACACCTTGTGCATAAGAAACATAAAAATTATCAGCCGCTGGTGTGTCTTCACCCATTAGCCAAACTGTGTTACCTGCCGCAGTACTTTTGTTTGTTAAACTGTAAAAGAATTTATTGTTAACAGTTGATATATCATTTGGTGAGTCATAAGCCGCCGCTACAAATCTACCATTACCAAAACATAAACTTGCAACGTCATATTGTACGTTACCTAAGTCCGGACCTTGTGTCCAAGTCTGTGCATTGTCAGTACTTTCCCAAGTATCTCCTGCTTCGTTCATTGCTATCCATTTTCCGTTACCGTAAGCAAGGAACTTAACGTTACTAAATCCTGCTGACACAGTTGCCCATGTGTCTCCATTGTTTGTACTTACATAAGCATTTGAATCACTGTTTGCAAGTGCAACGTGGTATCCGTCACCATACTCTAAACTGTTGTATGTACCTGCTGGTAGTGTTCCTGCACTTGACCAGTTTGTACCATCACCTGATTTTCTTACGTTACCTGCACTGTCAATTGCTACAAAGAAGTTGTTACCTGGAGCAACCGCAACGTATGGTAAGTTAGTGTAACTGTTTGCATTATTCCAAGTTGTACCATCTGTTGTCCATATAATACTGTTGTTACCAACTGCAACTGTTAATCTATTTGAACCAAGTTTTTGATATGCCATTTGTTTGATATCAGTACCTGATGGTGCGTTGTTGTTGGTAGTATTGTATGGCGGTTCTGAAACATCAATTCTTGGTGTGATTTGATATCTTGTTGTTTCATCTAAAACTGTTTTAATAGGTTGTCCAGGTAATAAGTGTTCCCAACCAGCAAGACCGTCTGCCTGTCTTGCTATGGTCATTCTCTTGTTACCTAAACTTACAGATGTAATTTTGTAAGTAACGTTAGCACCTTGTCCACCAAAGTCTACGTTTGTATAAGTTATAATATCATCTTCTAGGTTATCTTTACCTACGTCTGTCACTGTAACTGTTACGTCACCTGTTGCATCAACTGTAAGTGTTACTGTTGGAGGAGTAGCAAGTCCATTACTACTTGTACCTGTTTTTCCTGTGTAAGTACCTTCAACCCTAGTTGCGTCAGTGGCACTTGTTACTGTTCCTGAAATAACTCCACCTGTGTTCCAATCATAACTTGTAATGTAACCATACTGTCCTCTACCTTCACCTTCAACAATAGTCAAAAGTTTGTTTAGGTAATAAGTTTCATTTTGTGTATCAGAGTTTGCTATGTTTATACTTAGACTATCTCCAAGTTGTGCTCTGTTGTTGACAAAAGTATATCCGGCACCACCTGCTATACTTGAATCACCTGGATCAAGTACACGTACTTCCATAATACCATTGTCTCTAAATTCTGTAATCTTAGCCGCGGCATTTTGTCCTGAACCAGTAATTGCAACTGTACCATTAGTATAGTGGTTACCTGCATTATTATATCCAACTGTAAACAATTGGTTTTCATCATTGTAAACTTGACTAATCGTTGCTTCTTTTGAATAGTTGTCTACTTTACCTGTTATAGGACTTTCAGTTTGATCAAATCCTATCGCAACTGATCCAAAGTCACCATATGAGTTATTACCATTTGTTGCTCTAACTTTACCACCGTCAGTACATAGATAACCTATATGACAATAATATGTAAAGACTGATACTAATTCTGCTTTACCTTCACCGCTACACCAGAAGCCAATACCTTGTTGTAAAATTTGTGTAAAGTCATTAGCAACAACAGATTTGTTACCACCATTATGCAAGTCACCGTCAATTCTTAAACCTATACATTGTTCACCAAATGTTGAAACGTTTTGCACATAGGTTGATTTATTAGTGACCCATACACTTGTATCGTCTGGACCATCACCTGGATCAAGTGCAACAAAGGCACCACCTGTTACACGTTTTGTTTGTAATGTATCTGGACTTCCTAAAGTTCCTTTTAATCCGGCAAGTGTCATGTTTCTAATACCACAACCATTACGCACTCTAAACATATCTTGATCTTCAAATGCACTACTTAATGGTTCGATTCTAGTTGAACGCAGTTCATCACCAACAATGGCAACGTCTGACGGAACTTTAATAGGAAGTTGTTCTTTGTAAGTTCCTGTTTTTACAAAAATTGTTGCAGGTGATCTAGTTGCTTCATCTTGGAAGATGTAATCACAAGCATATTTTACTGTTCTGAACGGTGCTGAATCAGATAATCCTCTACCCGTGTCAGTATTATCTATTCCGTTGGTTGCAACATAAAATACGTTTGCTACTGCACCTAAGTCTTCATAAGCAGGAATAGTGTTAATAACTTTTAGTACGTCACCTGGATTTCCAATACCTTGTCTTACAGTTTCAGTACCATCGTGTGTTCTAATATCACCTCTGTATTGTAAAACGTTTGTAAGTCCACCTTGAATTACTTTTGTCCAAAAAGCGTCTTGTGTATAATCCATATCAACATCTGGTCTTGAACCTGATGCTGTTGCTGTGTGACGTTTGACACATCTGTATAATGTACCTTCATATGTTACAACGTCTCCCAGATAATAATCAGTTGGTGACAATGATATAGGATCAGACTCTATCCAGTAGTCTCTCCAATGATCACCTGTAATTAAAGTTTGCCAGTTATTACCTGATTGTATTGTGTTCCATACACCGTTGTCATACATTCCTGAATGATTATCACATACAGGATATAATTGACTGTACGCATCTCTTGGCACTGTAATTTTAACATATCTTACAGTTGCACTATTGAATCCACTGCTGTAATCTTGTGGATTTAAATAATCTGTTCCATCTAAATGATATGTAACCCCTGGTTGATAATAGTGATATGTGCTATCATTCCAATGACCATTTTTCAATGTACTAATGTAAATTGGATGCCCACTGTTTGTACTATCAGATTGGTTAAAGATGTATGTGTTTCCTTCAACCAATGATAATGTTGCAGTTAAAACTCCGTCAATATAATATTTGTTTCCAGATCCTGGATTACCTACTGTGACTGCGTAAGTTGTAGTTGTTAATGCATCATCTGGCTCACTACCTGTGCTATCTCTAAGAGCAATAAACACGTGACCGTTTAATCTAACAACGTCACCTGTTTTATATGCTGTTGTACTTGCCCAGTTACTAGCAGTGTCCTGTGTTTCTGCATCTTGATTGTACTGAGCACCAAGTCTATAACCCTGTGTTAATAATTCCCAATCACCTGTGTCCTGTGCTTTTAAATTTGCACTAGGTACAGAAGCAGTATTGACTGTTAATGCTGTGTAACTATATCCACCATACGTAACAATGTCGCCTGGCTGATATGTTATAGTGTCTTGCCATTGATTTTCATATCCCAATCCTGGTAACCATGTAGTATGGAAAGAAGTTGAAAACGTTGTTCCTGGTACGTGTGAAGTTGTACATCTGAAAATTGTAGGACCATAACGCACAATGTCGCCTACTTTTATTTTTTTGCTAACTTCTAACGTTTGTGATCCTGAAGAATCACCATTGAACGTTACTGCATTTCTTCCAAACAGTGCATCTGTTTTATTAAGATGGAAACTAATATTAGTTGCATCAACATATCTTAGATAATAATATTTGTCTGCTGTTAAGGCTGTGTCAACAGTTCCAGCAGTTGTGTATCTAAATATTTTACCATTGTCATCTGATGTGTAATTGTGTACACAGGTTGCACTTGTTCCTGTAAATGCAGTTACATTTAAATCTTCTCTTGGTTGCCAGTTACCAATGTATTCAATACCATCAATCAGTGTTTCCCATTTTGCATCATCAGGCTCAATACCTAAGTTGTCATCTGCTTGTGAAACGTGTCCTGTAATACATCTTTTTGTAACTCCGCCATATCTTACAATATCATGATTGAAATATCTTGTACCAGGCGTCCAATCACCTTTCCAACTGTCTGTTTCAATTACTGTATTCCATTTAGCAATATCTAATTCTAATCCAGTTACAGTATTAGAACTTGTATGAGCAGTTACACATCTGTATAAAATGCCACCATAACTAATTGTATCACCTACTCTGTAAATTGTAAGTGGTTGCCATTCAAATCTCCAGTTGTCTGATGCAGATAAAATTTTCCAATTACCAATATCAGTATCACCTATAGATCCATTATCATATAAGTGTAAGTACTGACCTTGGTTCTTGTGTTTATTTCCTGTGTCAGCCTGATTGTAATCATAGTAATAAATTTTGTCTGGCGGATTATTAGGAACAATTAATTTTATTTTTCTATCTGATGCAGTAGCAAATCCACTTAGGTAATTTGCAAGTGTAACCACACCTCCGTCTAGCAAATAGGTTACGCCATTTTCATATACTGTTCCACCATTGTGATGACCGTCCCAATATGTGCTAAACACCATTGGGTGTGTTTGTCCACCAAAAGTAATATTTGAATCATCTGTTTGATCAAAAATGTATTGGTGTCCTTCAACTAAACTTAAAACTCTATTTTCTGTGCCAGCAAGATAAAAATTACCTGCCGCTTCTGCAACATTAATAGTTCCGCCTCTGTTAGCACTAGTGTTTGTAAAATAATAAAGTGTAGCCGGAGCAGTTGCACCAACTTGTATTATAACTTTTCTAGTTGTTGCAGTTGCAAAGTTAGATTCGTAGTTTGCTCTGTTAACTGCTTGACCATCTATTTCGTATGTTACACCAGTTTCGTAATACGTTCCTGTTGTATTTGTTCCGTCACTTGTAATACTAAAGTATAACGGATGAATTTTGCTATTAAATGTTGCGTTACTTCCTGGTGTTTGATCAAAGGTATAAGTTTTACCTTTTACAAAACTTATTGATGGTGCTTGTACATCATCTAAAAAGAAATAACCATCTGTTTGTGAAGGACTTCCTGCTTCAACTTCAACAACATAATCTTTATCTACAGGAGAATTAACTGTATCAAATCCTGTTATAACATTGTAAGTTGTGGCAGACGTTGGAGCACTGTAACTTTGTGCATCATGGCCGATGATACATTGATATAAGTTACCTCCGTACTTGACAATGTCATTTACTTTATAATATGTTCCTGGTTGCCAAGTATCTTTCCAAGACACACCATCAAGCATTTGTGTCCATTTAGGATTTGTTGAATCAAATGCGTCTGTGTAGAAATCTGTACCTTGTACAGAATCATCTACTGATGTGTGGCCAAATATACAAACATAAACTTTACCACCATAACTTACAATGTCATCTTTGATGTATGCTGTGCCTGAGGACCAAGCACCTTTCCATCTAAAACGTATTCTATCTAGTTTAAATTCGGCCATTAGTTTTGAACTCTTTCACTTAATTTATTGTATTTATCGTTGTACATTATGGACTTACTCCATCAGGATAGTTGTATTGTTCATTTACTCTAACAACTAATTGCCCTTCATCGTCCACGTAATAAAACAAACTTCTGTCATCCCATCTATATTGTTCATAGTTCAGGTTCTCATAAGTCTTATTATGCTCTTCATCTCTGCCTGAAAAGAACTCTATACCTCTTTGGAAGTCTGGTAAGTTCTGAGTAGGATCTCCTGGTTTGTTAACTTGCACACCATCTGTGGTCTTTAAAGCATCTGCTTTAATAAGATACAAGTCACCGTCATCAGTTCTTCTCAAACCGTAAAAATATCTTGCACCTTTTACGGTTGCGTTTACAGTTTGTATGTTATTTCCTACACTAAAAGCACTCACCTAACTCTCCTTACGTTACTATATTAATTGTGTTACCCATGTTTGGGTGTGCAGTACATTGGTAATAAAGTGTACTAGGTGCACCCATTGGTACTGTAAAGAATTGTGTTCCGTTTTTAGAACCTGATACACCATCTGTATATGCTGATCCTCCATTTGTTGTTCTTATTTCAAATGGGTGATTTGATCCTGTGGTGTTAATAAACACATAAGTAAATCCTCTTTGTAAGTATAGCACCGGATCATTTGTTGTAGTTGGAAAACCTGGACCACTAAATGTATAATCACTTGAGGCATTGGCTCCAATGCTCCATGCTATTCTCGGACCATTTACTTTTTCCCAACTTGAACCATTGTATGCAATACTACTTCCTGCAACTGAACCTGCTGTATCTACATCAGTCAATGCACCTAAAGTAGTTGCACCTAGTGTTCCGTTGAAAGCCACTGTAAGTGTATCACCAGTTACTGATGTTGCAATATTGGCTCCACCTGCAATAGTTAATGTGTCTGTCAAAGAATTTGCAGTAGTTGATCCTGAATCACCTGCCACTGTTGCAAATAAGTTTTGGTCTGTTGATTGATCCGCAACAAATTCTAAACCTGTACCGTCTGCTTTTACTTTTACAAATCTATTTGCCGCTCCTGTAAATGCACCTGGTGTGTCAGATAAATTTAAGAACGCACCACCAAACAATGTTGGAGTGTTTGTAAAGTTATTGTAGTTTAAGTAATATGAACCATCTTGACCGTCAAGTGTATCAGCATCTGTACCGCCACCACCTGATGTTATATCAGCACCAGGGGCCCATTTACTTCCGTCCCATTTCAATACTTGTCCAGTGCTTGGTGCTTGAGTAGTTGTGTCAACATCACTTAATGCATCTATTGATATACTTGCAACTTCTGATGCCGTGATTGCTGTTGAATATTCTAATGCTGTTGCACCAGAATTAACTCTTATAAGTTTGCCACCGTGTGTTGAAAAACTTGCTGGTGTATCTGATAGTCCAGTGAAGTTTGCAGAGCCACTGCCACCTGATACAGCATCTGGTTTCCATGTTCCTAAACTTTGATCCCATACAAGACTATCGCCATTTGTCGGAGCAGTATTTGAGACATTTGACAAATCACCGAGATTCTTGTTTACATCTAAAAGTTTTACCCATGCATTGTTATGAGCATAGTAAACAGCACTGTCGGCCGTTACTTTTGCTAACATACCATCGTATGTTGTTGCTGAAGGTAAGTCGCTAAATGTAGCATACTTAAATGTTATTTTATTACTTCCTGTCGATAAGTCAGGTGCACTATTAAATACACCATTTGTTACCGTTGTTAGGTTCGTTCCATCTCCTAATGCTGTGTAAACTTCTGTAAAGTTATTATTAATTTTTACAGCACCTGAACGTAGGTTATCACCTTGTCCATCATTTGGAAGTACACCTGTGTTAACTGCTTGTTTTGCCATCTGTCTCTGCTCCTATGTTTTATCGTATGTCAAACTGTTGTTATCAAATGTAAGTCCTGTTTCGTCCCAACCTGTTGATTCACCTGCTTGTTGTTGCTCTGATGTATCTGCATAACTGATAGTACCAGCGTCTGCATCTTGGTTGACACGTACAACTAATTCACCTTCATCATTGATGTAATAAACTAAATTAGCATCGTCCCATCTAAACTGTTCGTAGTTTAAATTTTCATAAACTAAATTATGGTTTATATCTCTTCCATCAAAGAATTCATGTCCTTCTTCAAAGTCTGGATAATTTTTTACAGGATCCCCAGACTTATTAATAATTAATGAGTCACTTCCTAATTGATCTATCTTAGCAAGAAATAATTCTCCTTCATCGGTTCGTCTCAAACCATAAAAGAATCTTTCACCTAATCCGTCAAAGATTAAGTCGCTTGGATTAGGACCAACATAAAATGACCCAGCCATTATACAATCTCCACGTAACTCATGATGACATCTAAACTGGCATCAATGTTACTTTGTGCGTATATCACATTTGTTGCAGGCAATACTAATTTTTCACCACCGTTCAATGCTTTCAAAGTAGAGTTAGGTGGTACAAGTACATCTTTGAGATAATACCCTGTAACTGATGTGTCATCGCTTATTAAAATGCTGACTGAAATTACACTTGCAGTTAAATTACAAAGTGCAAGTCCAATAACAGTTGTCTTTGTAGATACACCAGTAGTATAAACTTCTACTGCTTGTTTTCCTACATCTTTAATTACTTTATTTTTAAAAAACGTTGCCATTCATTTATCCCATTATAATCGCAGTCTGGATTGCAATATTTTCTGCGTCCAAGGCCGATACAGCACCTGAACTACCTGCAACTGAAACCCAGTTGTTACTTGCATCGTATATTTCTACTCTATCGTCAGCAGTATTAAATCTCATCATTCCTAAAACTGGAGTTGGATGTCTGTTAAAGTTATCTCCTGTAGGTATTACGAAACCGCCTGAGCCTTCAATTTTGAAATATCCTGTGCCTGTTTGCGCCAATGTTGTTACACCACCGCTTATATTATTAGTTATCGTATTTGCATTAAAACTAAAGTTTTCTACATTTACACCACCTGTTCCATTAGCAACTAGGTTCAAATCACCATTAGTTACGGTAGTTGTAATAGTATCTCCAGTGATTTCAATGTCATCCACACTTAATTTTGGTATATCAAATCTATCACTAGTTGCTGATGCTACAAGAGTACCACCTGCATAAAATTTTAGTGTATCATCATCTGTGCCTGGTGTTGCTTCTGGAGAAATATATGTGTCTTGATCAAGATCATATAGTCCATTTAGTGCAATCCAATTGCCATCATATCCTTCAAAAACGTTTGTGTCAGTGTTGTATCTTACCATACCAACCACAGGTGTTCCTGGTCTTTCAGCAGTTGTACCTGCTGGTAATCTTATACTTCCTGTGCTATCAAAATGTACTGTTTCAGACGCAGGATTTAAAATCATGTCGCCACTAATATTTCTAATAGTGTTTGTGTTAAATCTTAAATCATCAATAACAACATCACCAGTTCCGTTTGCTCTTAATTGCAAATCTGCATTTGAATCTGTTGTTGTAATATAGTTGTCATCTATTGCAATGCTATCAACATTTAATCTACCAGTGTATAAATTTGACCATTGTTTTGTTGCAGATCCTAAATTATAAATTCCATCTACACTAGGTACAAGGTCACTTTCTATTCCTGCTGTAATCTGTATTGTATCAGATGCCGCGTCACCAATAGTTATGTTACCACCAATTGTCAAATCACCGGATACATCTAAGTTTCCAGTAATGTTTACATCATCATTGAAGTTTACTTTGCCTGATGCATCAATTATCAAGTCGCCGGATAAAGATTCTACAATGTTTGAACTTAACTTTACGTTTCCTGTTTGTATTTTTGAACCATCAATGTTTGTTGTGCTTGAACCATCTGTAAAAGTAACACCAGTTGTAGTATCAATATTAAAGTTTGCATTTGTAAAGTTAACTGTACCAATTTGTTGATCAACATGGAATAAGTCACCTACTCTGAAATCACCTTTATGGTCAACACTGTTGAAGTAAACTCTTGCTCCATTAAGTTCTGTAGTCTCTTGTGCTTGTATAACCTGTGTTGGATCATTGTCTACTTCTTTTCCTAAACCAATGTATGCAAAGTTTGTACCAATCAAGTACATGGTAACACCATTACCGTTACCATATGCTCCATAGTTTCCGTAGATACAAGCACTTGCTATTGATCTAATCTCTCCACCAAAGTCTGTGTAGTCGACCAAATCCATAAATTTTGCAGTTGCACCATTACCACATCTAATATCTTGCTCATATATTCCATCATCTGTAAAAGTAGTTGAACCGTCTGTTTGATCATTGAAACGTAAAACTAATTTTACATATTCATCATTAGCAACTTCTGATGTTGGTGGTGTAAAGTTTCCGCTGTATCTACTAATTGTTGACACTCTTATATCATCAAAGTGTCCTATAAAATCTTCTGTACCATCATGACTTGCACCTATTGTTAAAGGTTTAGTTGTTCCATAATCATTTGTGTCAGTGTAATCACTTCCTATCTTAGAACCATCTAAAAATAATCTTGTTACACCACTTAATCTAGAAACTGCAACATGGTGCCATGTATTCACTACCACAGTTCCGCCTGTAATTTGTTGTACGCCTCCAACTAGATATCTTACTGCACCCGATCCGTTTATTTCTACTGTTGGTGCTGTGTCTCCGTCTGCACCTCCTCTAAAATCAAATAAAGTTCTGTTACCAGAAATGTTTGTACAATAGATCCAACCTTCAACTGCAAAGTCACCTGTGCCAAATCCAAAGTCATCGTTTGATGCTATTGAAAGATAATCATCAGTGCCGTCTAATAAAACAGATCCTTGACCAAACTTTTTAATGGCTGTATCTATTTGTGCATTTCCGTTAGCAGTAACCGACTTACCTACTCTTGCACCTGCTTCAATTAGGTTAGCAATGTTTCCTGTTAGGAAAACATAAGCACCATCTACACTTGCAATAGTACCTGATGCTCTTAATGTTCCGCCTTCAAAGTATGAAAAACTTTGTCCTGCTGTAAATGTTCCTGATACTTCTCTTAATTTTACTTTTGTTTTACCAGCACCATATAATCCTGTTGTACCATTTTCTGCTAAAATACCTTTGTCTGCAAAGTATGTAAATGAATTTAACCATTCTACTCTGGTTCCGTTTTTAATATGCAGTGCGTTTGCGGCCGGAGTAATAAAAGTTACAGCATGAAACAAACAACCTGCTTCTCTACTTGAACTGTTTACAACTGAACCATCTAAAAATGCACCACGTCCTGCATCTCCTTGATCAAATCCTCTTGGATCACTTGCAGATGTTACTGAACCTTTTGTTAATACTGTTAAATTTCTTAGATATGGTGATCTAGAAGTAACAGTCATGTTGTTTGCAAACTTAAATGCGTAACCTGTGTCGTTTATTGAATCATAATAAAAATCTGCAATCGTTAAATCTTCAACTGTTGATTCACCATTCAAATAAATTGCATCATTTGTATTTGTTCCTGCTGTCGGAGTTATTTTTACTGATCTTAATCCGGTTCCTTTTACGGCAACACCCGCAGGTATTGTTAAAGGAAATACCTCCTGATATGTTCCAGGATAAATGTAAACTGTATCACCAGCGGTTGCTACTGATAATGCTTTTGCAACACTGGCATAAGGATCTTGTGGGTGTGCTCCAGTCTTAGTATCGTCACCACTTGTACCAACATAGTATAAATTTCCAGGTGTGCTTACAAGATCAATACCTGAAAGTGTAATACTAGATGAATTTAAAGTTGTAGTGTTAAGGTTATTGATGTAACCATGTTTCCAACGTTTAGTTGGAGTACCTATATCATAAGTGTTTGTTACATCTGGTATTAAATCGCCGGCAATGTCCGCATTTATAGTTAAAGTATCTGTATCTGCATCACCAATTGTTATGTTTCCATCAGCACTGATGTTTCCTGTTGCGTGTAAATTACCTGTTATATTAGTATCACCAAAGAAGTTTACTGTTCCTGTACCTTGTGGTCTAAATTCTAAGTTTCCGTTGACATCTGTTGCTTGAATCACATTGCCGTCTAATGTAATATTGTCTACAACAATTTTGTTTTGATATACTACTGCGTTTGGAGTACCGATGTTTAAACTATTAGCAGTGGTGCTAATTGTGTTTGTAGTTCCATCGATAGTTAAGTTTCCTATTGGTAAGTTAGGAGTTAGAATATCTAAATCTGTAATTCTTGCTGAACCGTTTACGTCTAATGGGTGCTGAGGACTAGTGGTTTTTATACCTACTCGGCTATTATTTACATCTAGATATAATAGGTCTGTCTCAAAAGCCAGATCTACGCCGTTACGCAATAGATTAGACTTTAAGAGTGGACCCGAAATACGACCAACTGCCACCTTATTCTCCTAACACGGGGATCATTTTGTCCCTCTAACCTGTTTTGACCTTCCCAATCGCTGGTTAACCACGGTTTGTCCTGCAACGGCTTGGTCGGCCATTGTTGCATTACTATTATTTATGTGATTTTGGTAAAGTAGTTAAGTAAGCAGTTCTTTTTAGCCTAGTAAAGTTGCCCACAAAAAGTTGATATCTTCTGCGTATTCTTGCGTAACAGATGCACCGCCACCCGCCGCTAAAACCCACTGCGTTCCGTTCCAAGTTTCTAGATATCCTTTGTCTTGATTCCAACGTGTTGTGCCTATTTCAGGACTAGTTGGTCTATTTGCATCCACACCATTTGGTATTACAAGTCCATAAGGGTTATCAAACTTCAAATAACTGTAAACATCTGCAAGTCCAAAGGTAAATGGAGTGTTAAGTTTATTTGTTACAGTTTGCCCTTTGAATTCTATGTCTTCAAACGGTATTCCTCCTGTACCATTAGCAAAAAAGTTAATATCCGCATCAGGAGTTGCTGAAGTTATTGTGTTTCCATCAATGCTAAACTTGTTATCACTGGTAAATTTGTTTGTTTGTAAAATGTGTTGATTTAAAAGTGTGTTTTGTTGTCCATCTGTAACAAATCTAAATTGATTATCATTTAAATTAATATACGTATCTCTATCACTATCACGCATTGTAGGAAAATAAACAGTTCCGCCATTATTTCCTTCAAATTCTCCGTATTGTGTATTGTATCTAAAGTCTGCTAAAGTGTTTTTTCTTTGTGCAGTAGTTCCAGTTGGCAATTCTGCTGATCCTGTTGCTGTAATGGTAAATTTCGTAGCATTTAATCTTATATCTTGATTATTAGTACTTGCTATTGTGTTGCCATCAGCAGTGATATCGTCAAAAATTACTTTTCCAGCACCTTGTGGATTAAGTTCAATGTTTGCATTAGTAGAAGTTTGTTCTATTACATTATCATATATTCTAAAATCGTCAACAAGTGCCTGTGATAGATTGCTGTTTAACCAACGTTTGGTAGCACTTCCTAAATTATAAGTCATGTGTTGATTAGGTTTAATATCTTGTGCAAATGGTGTATTAAAATCAATAGTATCTCCTGGTGCATCACCAAATTTTATCAATGAACCTGCTAGAGTTACGTTTCCTCCAGTTGTGATGTTAGGTGCAGTTACATTTGTAGGAATATTATGTGTTCCTGTGATACTATTAAACGTTATATCACCTGTAATACTTGTAATTTTGTTAGGACTTACTACTCTTATGTTTCCTGTTTGTATTTTAGATCCATCTAAGAAAGTTTCTTGACCGCCTGTAGTAATTTTTAAACTTGTTAAACCACCTGCAATAGAACTTGTATCAATACTTGTGGTTCCTTTTTCAAAATCTATAAAGAAATCGTCACCAACTCTAAAGTTACCGCTTTGATCTACTGTTTGATAATAAACATTTCCGCTGTTTGCTTCGATAACTTCGTTTGCTTGATTAATTAAAGTTTTGTCATTGGTAACTTCTTTACCTGCACCAACGTATGCCATGTTATGTTGTATCAAATACATTAAACAATTTGCTCCGTCGGCTTCCGCACCTATATTTCCATATACACAGGCACTCCCTATTGAACGTATCTCAGCACCTTTGACTAAAATTGAATCACTTCTCCATCTACCTGGACCATTTAATGCATAGATTCCTCTGTTTGCAAAATATGTAAAACAATTTAACCATTCAACCCTTACTCCATTTGTCATTGTTAAAGCATCAACACCTGGAGTAATAAATGTTGCGGCATGAAATAACATACTTGCTTCATTTGTATCATGGTCACAAACTTCGCCATCTACATAAACACCTTTACCTGCATCACCTTGTGCAAAGCCTCTAGGATCATTATCTTGCGAAACTCTGTAACTTGTGCCAAGATCATAAGATTTAACTAAATC
>MDTE01074042.1_pt1 | contig 57378 bp, 49 predicted proteins | sample 811231 | NCBI WGS metagenome assembly MDTE01 (sample SAMN05326651, study PRJNA326480) | marine metagenome | isolation source: seawater | place: Indian Ocean: Red Sea | collected 2010
CAAACTGGCCCTGGCTCCGAACCAGCGCTATCCGGTCCCACCTTCAATAAACCCATATTGTCAACACGCGCCAAGGAACCACCACCAGCACCAATTTCGATCAAGTCGATAACAGGTACTTTCAAGGGAAGGCCAGAGCCTTTCTTAAACCGGCGCACGCGGCCAGCTTCAAAAGCATGCGCATGTTCGGGTTCGTATTCCTCAATTAAACACATTTTCGCGGTAGTTCCCCCCATATCGAAGGAGATAACTCGGTCCGTCCCGGTTAAACGTCCGTAAAATGCCCCAGCCGTGGCACCCGCAGCCGGACCCGATTCAATTAGGTGTATTGGGGCTGCTTGTCCGCGCGTTACGGAAGCGATACCACCACCAGATTGCATCAAATATAGCGGCTGCTTTAGCCCTTTATCGCTAAGTTTCTGCGTTAGGTCACCCAAATACTGCTGCATCATTGGCAGCACATAAGCGTTCGCGCAGACGGTATTCGCACGCTCATATTCACGAATTTCCGGCGCCACCTCTGTCGAAGTTGTAATTGGCAAATCGGGATATTTCGTGCCTAAATATTCTTTTGCCTGACGTTCATGGGTATCATTGGCATAGGCATGCATGAAACAAATTGCGATCGCTTCGACGCCCTCTAAAACAAGTTTCTCAGCTGTTTTGCTTAATTCTAAAGTGTCCAATGGCCGCAAAATGTTTCCCTTTGCGTCTATCCGCTCATTGACCGGCTGGCGGAGAAAACGGGGTGCGAGTGGTTCAGGTTTCTCAAAGAACAAGTCGTAAAGGTCGTAGCGTATCTCTCGCCCCATCTCGAGGGAGTCGCGGAACCCCCTCGTTGTGATCAGGCCTATTTTTGCACCCTTGCGTTCGATAATTGTGTTGGCCACAAGGGTCGTGCCATGCACCACGGCGTCGAGTTCGGGCACGCTTGTCCCAGATTCCAAAACGAGTCGTTCTAGGCCGTCTGTGATCGCAAGGCTGGGATCACCCGGCGTTGTCAAACGCTTCCCGGTAAAAATAAGATCGCGCTGTTCGTCGACTAAGACGAAATCCGTAAAGGTGCCACCTACATCTACGCCAACCCGGACCCGCTTTCCGATATCACCGCTCATTCACTTTCTCCGCCAATACCGTAATACTTTTTAGCGAATGCCTGTGTAATATAGCCGTTGCGTAAATCATTCTTTATAGCCAACGGATCGCGGTTTTCAGGCAATCCATATCCTGCCCCACCACCGAATTTCAGTGTAAGTTTTTCCCCAGGCTTCAATGAGCTCCTTGCTTTTGGATGCGGCTTGGTTCCGTCTGATTTGATAACCTCAACGGTGGCTCCATCTAGACCACCGAGCAGTCCTTTGGCCGGGTATTTCTGACGATCCGACATCATTGAAAGACGCACTTCCTTCTCCGAAGAAATTTCAATTTCGACTTCCTGGCCAAGGCCACCCATAAACTTCCCAGCACCACCGGAATCAGGCCGAAATTCCTTTTTCCATATAACCAAGGGAGCCAGGCTCTCGAAGGCTTCGATACTACCCGAGCCTGAATTTGTAGGAAAAGCCGTACAGGAATGTCCGTCCGCGACAGGGCTGGCCCCCATACCGCCACTAGCGAAAAAAATCTGCGAAAAACTGTTCCCATCATCATCGATGCCGCTATAAACGGACCGCATTGTCGGAGCCCCACCACACTCTGCAATCACCTTATCCGGAACCGCCTGCGCCAAGCATTCATAGATTGCTGCTGCCAAAAGATGTCCCGTTAATTGCCGCGCGTTAACTGGGGCTGGATAAGTCGGATTCAGAATCGAGCCCTCGGGCGCAGAGACAGACACCGAACGATACGAACCCTCGTTTCGCGGCGTATCAGGATCAAGCGCACACTTTATCGGGTACGTTGAATAGGCGTAGGTGTATTTCATTACCGAGTTTAAGCCTCGGTCGATTTGCTTCGACGTCCCATCATAGTCGATGTGCACGGTCGACCCATCCACAGTGACAGCGCATTCTATATGCGTTTCATCCTCATCAAAGCCATCGGCATCTAAAACCGAACGATAGGTGCCGTCGGGCACAACCTCGATTGCCTTCCGCATTGCAATATCAGCGCGCTCCAGCAATGCGCTTGAGAGACCACTTAGATCCTTCAACTCGGCGTCGTCCAAGAACTCACTCAAACGTTCCGCGCAAACCTGTTGCGCAGTAACTTGGGCGTATATATCACCAATGACCTGGCTAGGTACCCGGACATTTGCTGTGATGAAATCAAAGACGTCCTGGTTTGGCTCACCCTCTTTCAGGAATTTCATTGGAGTGATGCGGATACCTTCCTCGAACAATTCACGGCCGTCGGACGACCAACCCCCTCCACCAATATCCGGTAAATGCGCAATGGAGCCAGAGAACCCCACAAGTTTTTCCTTGTGAAAGATAGGCGCCGCCATTGTGACGTCCGGCAAGTGGCCCGAACCGATCCATGGGTCATTAGTAATAATACAATCGCCTGGATGCCAATTCTCGAGCGGAATACGTTTCAAAAAGTTCTTGAGCGCATCCGGCAGCATACCAACGAATGATGGGATACCGGCCGTATTCTCGGCCAGGGAGTCGCCATTTGCATCCATCAAAACCGTGGCAAAGTCGTTCGACTCGCGGACAATCGTCGAAAATGACGTTCGCAGCAGCGCCGCCGCAGATTCATCGGCAATGGAAATTAACCGGCTCCAAAGTATTTCCAGCGTAACCGGATCGAAATTCGCCTTCGTATTTTTTGTCATGTAGTTCTATTCGGCTGCTGCTGGCGACGACATTAAAGGCTGGCGCCAAGTCTCAAGTAGTGCCTCACGCTCATGATTTGCGAGTTCGAGGTGCTTCTCCTTGACATGCCCATAGCCGCGAATACGTTCCGGCACATTTGCAATCTGAAGCGCCAAAGCATGATTGTCATGGTTCAATCCGTTTGCAACCTCAAGCATTATGGTTTCGTATTCTGCAGCAAGCTGACGTTCCATCCGGCGCTCCCCACTCCAACCGCAAAAGTCGAAAGACGTTCCGCGCAGAAACTTCAATTTTGCGAGAACTCGCATCGCGCTGAAAATCCATCCGCCGTAGGTCCGTTTATCGCGGAGCCCCGTTTCCCGATTGAGCTTTGTCAGGATCGGCGGCGCTAGGTGGAACTTCAACTCAAAATCACCCTGGAACGCGTTTTGTAACTGATGCTCAAAACGCCCGTCAGTATAAAGGCGGGCTACTTCATACTCGTCTTTGTAGGCCATCAATTTGTAACCATAGCGAGCAACAGCCTCCGCCAACCCGGACATACCGGCAGCCTTTTCCTTCTCAGCTTTTCGCACAGTTTCGACAAGCGCCTGGTAACGTATCGCGTATTTGCCATTCTGATATGCCGTCAATTCACGGCTGCGATGGGCGACGATCTCTTCCAAAGTCGCTGGCATATCACGTTCGACCGCTGTGCTTTCAGCTGCCCTGCGGACAGCCTCCATATCCAATACCGCACGCCGGCCCCAGTCGAACGCCGATTTATTCATGTCTATAGCAACGCCGTTTAGCTCGATCGCTTTGAATATAGCTTCTGAGCTAACGGGAATAAGACCGCGCTGATAGGCGTAACCTAACATAAAGAGATTGGTTGCAATCGAATCCCCCAGAAGCCGCGTTGCCAGCTTCGTCGCATCGATGCGGTCTACACTTTCGTGGCCAGCCGCCTCGGTAATACGAGCGCCAAGTTCATCGCCCGGGAACTTAAGGTCGGGATTCCGGGTGAAATGCCCAGTGATCTGTTCATGGCTGTTAACAATCACCTGCGTTCGTTCCTGTGACATTGTCGCCAAGGCCACCTCACCACCTGTTACAAGACTATCACAGCCTAGCACTAGGTCGGCAGCACCGAGGTTTAGTTTCACCGCCGTAATATCGCTTTCAGTTGCGGCCAGCCGAATATGGCTGGTCACCGCGCCACCCTTCTGCGCCATTCCGAATTGATCGACGGTGGAAAAGACATTGCCTTCCATATGCGCGCCCATCGTCAACAGTGCGCCAATCGTAACAACACCGGTGCCACCGACACCGGCTACAAGGACGCTGTAAGTCTTCCGATCACTGAACTGAGGGCGATTAGGCTCTGGCAGATAGGTTAGATGCGCGGGCACGACAGTCGTGGTCGCAGTTCGCTTCATCTCGCCGCCCATCACGCTCACGAAACTTGGGCAAAACCCATCGGCGCAAGAAAAATCTTTGTTGCAGGCCGATTGGTCAATCTGTCGTTTGCGACCGAACGTGGTATCCAATGGCACAACTGAAAGGCAGTTGGATTTTTCATTACAATCGCCACAACCCTCGCAGACCAGATCGTTAATGAGCATGCGACGCGGTGGGTCTACCATCTGGCCCCGCTTGCGCCGCCGACGTTTTTCCGCCGCACAAGTCTGGTCGTAGATAATCACAGTGACGCCTTTCGTCTCCCGCATCTGCCTTTGAACACGGTCGAGCGCCTGACGATGTTCAACTTTAATATCGCGCGAGAAAGCCCCCAACGGATACTTTTCCGGCTCATCAGTGACCACCGCAATTTCCTTCACGCCTTCCGCTGCGACCTGCGCAGCGATTGCCATTGGTGTGAGCGGTCCGTCAATCGGTTGCCCGCCGGTCATAGCCACCGCATCATTAAATAAAACCTTAAAAGTGATGTTGCTCTCAGCCGCAACACAGGCACGGATTGCAAGAATGCCAGAATGATAGTACGTCCCGTCACCAAGGTTCTGGAAAACATGCTCAGTCTTTACAAACTTTTCTTGACCAACCCACGTCAAACCCTCACCACCCATATGGCAGTGCGTCAAAACGTTACGGTCCATATAAGTCGACATGTAATGGCAGCCGACGCCGCCATGCGCACGACTGCCATCCGGCACCTTAGTTGAAGAGTTATGTGGACAACCCGAGCAAAAATAGGGCAAGCGCGTGACGCTTAGTTCATTACGTTTGCTGTCTGCAACGGCGCGGGCATCTAAAAAACTGAGACGGGCATCGATCCGCTCACTGGAGTAGAAATGCGAAATGCGTTTCGCGATAACGCGGGTTATGTCTTCCGGCGTGAATTCTGGAAAAATTGGCAAAATTCGTGTACCGGTGTCGTCATGTTGTCCAATAATCCGGGGTCGGCGACCATCCGGCAGCTGGTATAAAGCGCTCTTTAATTGGCTCTCCATCATTGGATGTTTTTCTTCAACGACGAAGACTTCTTCAAGACCGTCTGCAAATTCGCGGAGCAGGGCTTCATCAGCAGGCCATGGCATACCAATCTTCAACATCGAGATGCCAAGCTCCGCACCTGTTTGGCCATCTAATCCAAGTTCGACTAACGCCTGCCGTGCGTCTGTCCAGGCCTTACCGCTAGCGATTATACCAAAACGTGGTTTCGCACTTCGTTGCGTAATGCGGTTAATGCCATTGGCCCGAGCAAAAGCGATTGCCGCTGGCATTTTATAAATATGACTGCGCGGCTCCTGATCCTTCCATGAATCAGGAAAGCGAATATTCAGGCCGCCCGGCGGCATGGTGACATCATTAGGCTGCACAATGGCTGGGCGCATGGGATTCGCATCGATGGGCGCCACAGCGTCCACTGTATCAGGGATTAACTTCAGGCCAACCCAACACCCGGAAAACCGAGATAATGCCCAGCCATAGAGGGCATAGTCGATGACTTCTTGCACATTCGCCGGATAAAGCACCGGCATCAACAAATCAGCGAAAAGCGGTTCGTGCGCCGCTGGTGAATCTGTAGAAGACAATGCATGATCATCACCCACAACGCACAGCACGCCACCGTGCTGCGACGAGCCTGCCTGATGCCCATGACGAATGGCGTCTATACTGCGATCAATCCCCGGCCCCTTGCCGTACCATATCGAGAATACACCATCGAAGTTACCATCCCCAAACATGCCAGCCTGCTGGGTGCCCCATATCGCTGTGGCTGCAAGATCTTCATTTATGGCCGGCAGGAAATGAATGTCGAAATCCGGTAAAAACCGCTTACCCGCCCAAAGCTCCTTGTCAAGGTTATGCATCGGCGAACCGCGGTAACCAGAAATGAAACATCCCGTTTTAAGGCCATCTGCCATATCACGGATGTGCTGCATCATCGCTGCGCGGACTAATGCTTGCGTACCCGTAATATAGACCGAACCTTCTCGGCCATCGTATTTATCGTCGAGCGAGACCGTTTTGAGCACCATGTCGAGACGCCTATGTCTAGTTGAGTGGCTGACATTTAGGTAGGTTCGGCCCGTCTACTGGCCAGCTTGAAACTACACCGTAGGGCTGTTTTTCAATTAATCGGTCTATCTTCAAGAAGCAAAGACAGATGCACAAAGGGAGAACTATTGTGCCCATCGACTATGAAAAACGAAACAGCGTCGCCTATATCACGCTCAATAATCCTGAAAAGGCTAATATTCTCGACAAGCCAACCTCAGACGATATTTCTGCCGCCTGGATCGACTTGTGGGAAGATAAAGATATTCGTTGTGCCATTGTTACTGGTAAAGGCGATAAACATTTCTGCGGTGGCCATAACTTAACACCGCGCCCGGATTTAACGGACGAAGATCGCGAATTTCTGCGGCTCCAAAAAGTCTATTGGCCACTCGCCGGAACCGTCCATGGCCAAACCACTGGCGTAGACGGTCGAATGGGAGACCATTACCCCCGTGTCTGGAAGCCGGTAATCGCCGCCGTCAACGGCTGGGCCGCCGGTGCCGGACTATATTTACTCCTCTCGTCTACCGACATTCGGATTGCAAGTGCCGAGCACGCCCGTTTTAAATTCGCGCTTTTGACGCAAGGATGGCTCGGTAACGGTCCGGGTGCCAGCTTGTTGGCACATCAACTCCGGTATAGCGATGCGATGAAGATCTTACTGACGGACGAGCCCTTTGATGCAGCCGAAGCACACCGGATCGGACTGGTGAATGAAGTCGTGCCACATGAGCAACTCATGGAAAGAGCGGAGAAAATGGCCCGACATATAGTCTCGCTCCCTCCCGTTGCCGTACGTATGATGAAAGAGTTTGTCGTCCGCTTCGGCGATTTGCCGACTGACCAAGCATGGCATATTCAAAACATAATCAATTCGATGCTGATTCAGACGACAATGGATGGCGAAGAAGGACGACAGGCCTTCAATGAAAAACGCTCTCCAAATTTCACTGGCACACTTCGCAAACGAGGTGAACCTTGGCCTGAATGGAGTGAAGAAGATATAGAAAGACTGGAAGATGCCTATCGAAGCGGTGAATACTGAACTTAACCGAAAGCTCCGCGCTCTCTTAGGCCAGCAATATCTGCATCCGATAATTCCAAAACCCTATTCACCACGCTGTCGGTATGTTCTCCAAGGTCCGGGGCGTTTCCTACCGCACGCCCAAAATCCGCCTGCCAGGGTAGACCGGGCAAATGTCCCTCTTTCCATTCATCCCAGAAACCTCGTGTCATTAGGTGTGGGCTCTTAGCTAAGTCTTGAGTGGTAGCTAAAACCGCGACGGGAATTTTAAGTGCAGAAATCTGTAACGCCGCTTCCGTCGATGAACGTTTCGATATCCAATCGGTCATTATTTGCTCTATTTCACCTTCAACCTCTCGTCGTTCCATATCCCCTCTTTGTCGATATGGCGCTAATCCAGGGATCAGGTCGCAAAGCCCTGACCACTGAACGTCATCAGTAACGGTAATACCGATCCAGGCATCTGTCCCCTGGCAGGGGAAGATACCATGCGGGCTATAAGTCGCCGAATAATTTCCCTGCGGCTCCATACGTCCAGCAAGCTGACACTGTATTAGCGGCTCCGCCATGGTCCACAGCATAGCTTCAACCATTGAGAAGTCGACCCGAGCACCTCCGCCCGCGCGCTGTCGTCGCCAGATCGATGCGGCAGCGACAAATGCCAATTTGAGACCGCACATTGGGTCGAGCCATGCCATTCCAACACGCGGCGTTGTACCCAGATGTCGGTTCAAGCCTGCAAAACCAGTATAGCACTGCAGAAGCGTTCCATATGCCACGGCCTTCGCTTCAGGCCCATTGCGTCCCATACCAGAAGCGGAGATGTATATTAAGTTTGGATTAATTTTACGGAGCGCGTCAGCGCCAAGCCCTAAACGGTCCATGACACCCGTTGCGTAATTCTCAATCAATATGTCAGATTTACAAACCAAATTGCGCGCAATATCGAGCGCCTCTGGCTGTTTTAGATCCAATACGATGCCTTCTTTAGCTTGCCCAAGCACGTTATGAAGCTCGGAGGCCCGCCCCGGGTCTCCTCGGCCGGGCGCCTCTACTTTAATCACTTCCGCTCCCATCGCCGCCAAATAACGGGTCGCAGTCGGGCCAGCGATCACCCAGCTAAAATCCAGGACACGGACACCAGAAAGCGGCAAAGAACCAAGAGGTGGCTGGTTAACTGGCTTATCACCCGCAACAAAATCAATTCGAAAGGGACTTTTAATTGTTTTTATCACGGCACCATCAATTTCCAACTTCCTAAAAGCGCATCGGCTTTCGAGCTGATGTGATGTCAGGTGTTCGGTAGGTTCTTTTAGCGGGAAGCTTGGAACATGGGCCTTTTGTGCGAGCCTTGCAATCAACTGTTTATCGCGCTGTCGGCTCCAGACAGACATCAAGGTGTGGAGTTCGTCCCAGTTCTGTATCCGATCCTGCTTGGTCGCGAACCGAGCATCATGGCCCCAAGCTGGCGAACCCATGGCTTCAAGCCAAGCTGCCCATTGATGATCCTCGCGCGGTGAAATGGCGGCAAAACCATCGCTTGCAGGGAGAATGCAAACCGTCGCACCGTTGCCGTCAGTCAACCGTTTGCGGGACCATCCACTGCCGCCCATACCAGCCTTCGTTAATTCCGTCATAGAAAGTGTAGCCAAGGCCTCTTGGATCGAAACATCGACAACAGCCGGACGCGCCAGAAGCGCTGCATGCATCCCAGCACAGGAAGCGGCAAGCCCCCCAATGAAGGCAGACTGCTCACCAACCGCACGCAACGGTGCTTCCGACAAATCATCAACCTGGCCGGTTAGACAGCGTGCAATCGCACTGGCGCAAAAAAGAGTGAGGTCAGTTGCCGGTTTATCGGCGTCCGGCCCGGTCTGGCCAAAGGGTGAAATATAGATAATGGCGGCGTTCGGATAGTGACCCCGCATCGTATCCAGGTCCCATCCTTTAGAAGCTAATGCGGCCGGTCCCCCTTCCACCACCACAACCTCTGCGCGCCTCGGCAAATCGGTTACGATAAATTTGCCGCCATTGAGATGTTCTGCAATTGGCGCTCCCTGCGCAGGCTCGTAAGAAAACACATTGGCACCAACATCCGCAAAGATACGGCCGCAAACGGCCGCGGCTAGTCCGGCACCGACTTGCAAGACCGTCAATCCCTTCAACACGCTCATATCTTAACCCCATCCGTTGTTGGGAAAGTTGGTCCGTCAATCCGTGAGGTCCAGTTCCATCCTCACAGCGTGCGCAGAAATTCCAGTAGCGCCACCCTTTGTCCCACTGAAAGTTTTTTGAATTTTTCTCGAGCCGACGCCCCCTCTCCACCGTGCCACAAAATCGCTTCGGTCAAGCTGCGTGCCCGTCCATCGTGTAGATAGAAAGTATTCCCATTCACCGCATCCGTCAGACCAATTCCCCACAGTGGCGCAGTCCGCCATTCCCGCCCAGTCGCCTTACCTTCAGTCATACCATCTGCAAGCTCATCTCCCATATCGTGTAGTAACAAATCCGTATAAGGCCGAATTGTCCGACTGCGCAGAGCGACCAACGGATGATCATCCCCAGTTCGCATTTCTTCCCGATGACATGCCGCACAGCCAGTACGTCGGAAGAGGAGTTGTCCCGCTGCAGTTCCTGCACGCGGCGGTGGCGCACCCAACGCCTGCAAATAAAACGTCAAATGGCGCACAACTTTTGCAGAGATTTCCAAGCCATTATGCCGCTCGTTTCCGCCATGCGGCGCTTGCTGACAATCAATCTGCGCCACCGTGCAATCACCCCAGAGTGCTGGATATAGCGAATTGGCAATGCCGATATCATTTGAAAGCGCAACTGCATTCTGGTCAGCAACCGTTGCGTGCCCAGCCTTCCAACCAAAACGCCCAAGCCGGAGATCGTTGTGTGCTTCGCTCCGTACGCCGTTCGCGCGGCCAGAAATACCGTCACCATCAAGATCTTTTGGGTCGTCATAAGCTAAAATCTCAGCAACGTCGACAGCTTCCAGAAGGCCAAGTCCAAAGACCGGCGGCGCCAACCTTGGGCTGAACCCGATGCCGGCGGCAAACGGACCGTATTTCAAGTCGGCAACCTCGTAAATTGGGCGCCGGAGGCGAACAATTGTTCCGTCCGACAACTCAACGAAACTCTCTTCATAACGAACTAAGACCTGGCCCTCCGCATCAATTCCGGCAACGGCCTTGTCTTGTATTTGGACACCGTATACCGGATCAGGTTGCCTCAACTTCAAGATTAACCCAATCTTATGATTTCCGCGCCCGTCACCCACATGGCAATCAGAACAAGCTCGTGCATTGTATAAGGGCCCAAGCCCGTCCGACGCCGTCGTCTCACTCGGTGCGGGACGCCAGCTTTTGCGGAAAAGCGAGTTGCCAAGATGTACCGTCGCCTGGTCATACTCTGTGAGGCCGGCGACTGGCCGCGAAAACGCATCCGGACCAGCCGCAGCGGCCGACGTCGCCAAAAAAAAACCGGAAAAGCACGCGACGGCGCTACTTATGATCAGCGGCAATCGCCTCGCTGACATTGGCAAATCCATCCTCTTTCAACAATGCCGCCAATTCTCGTTTGATGCGCCCTACAAGCCCCGGGCCCTGGAAAACCAGCGCAGTATAGAGCTGTACCAGCGAGGCGCCGGCCCTAATCTTTGCATAAGCGTCTGCACCGGAGGCTATTCCACCACAACCGATTAGTGGGATTTTCCCCTCGGTCAGTCGGTAAAATTCGGCCAGACATTTCGTTGACTTCTCCATCAACGGCTTACCCGAGAGGCCGCCCGCTTGCGATTTATCTGGACTGTGCAAACCCGCTGGTCGGTCGATAGTTGTGTTGCCGACGACCAACCCGTCGATACCGGAAGACACAACGACATCTGCTATATCATGCATTTCGCTTGTATCGAGATCGGGCGCAACCTTAACCAGTAGCGGTGGCATTTTCGTAATATCTCTCGAAGCCCGCGCGCGCGCATCCATCGAAGCACTAAGCAATCGCGCCAGACTTTCTCTTGCCTGCAAGGCCCGAAGTCCCTCGGTATTCGGCGACGAGACATTAACAACGATATAATCCGAAAGCAGCGTTAATCGCTCAATGCCTATCACATAGTCGTCTTCGGCTTGTTCGGTCTCTTTGTTCTTACCTACATTTGCACCAACAATCCCAGACCGCATGCCCCGAGCTTCAAGCCGCGCCGCATACGCCTCCAGTCCACCGCTATTAAAGCCAAGGCGATTGATTACCGCCTCGTCATCAGAAAGGCGAAAAAGGCGTGGTTTCGGATTACCCTGCTGCGGGCGCGGCGTCACGGTGCCGGCTTCGACAAAGCCGAGCCCGATGCGCAGCATAGCGTCTGGCACTTCGGCATCCTTGTCGAATCCAGCCGCTAGTCCAATCGGATTGGGAAAGTTAAGCCCCCAGAGAGACTGCGCCAATACGGCATCGTCTGATATGCTGTCACCGCCAACGAGTCCTGACTTCAGCGCCCAAACTACGAGACCGTGTGCGGTCTCGGCGTCGAATAAATGCAGGACGGGGCGGGCGAGTGCGAACGGGAACATGATTAACGAACTATGTAGCCAATTCAGCAGGAATTGTCATGTGCTCGTCGAGCATCGACGGCATCGCCCTGAGATCACTGAGAATCAGCTGTTCCTCGATGAACTTCACATTAATCGTGGTAGCCGCTGCCCCGCGCGCGAAATGCGAATTTACCCTCACGATCATAAAACGTTCCTAATTATTAATTCTGGGGCAGAGGCCAACACTTTTACTCTGCTCCTCTGAAAGAGAAAAGAATGATACCTAGAAGATCAAAAAATCCCCTCTCCCCTTTGCCGAAGAGCAGGAATACTTATGTGAAAGTCGAGAATGGCAGTGTGAATTAGAGAACCTGTCCCTAATCCCTTCCCCACCTAACTCTTTCTCAACCGCCAAAACTGGAGTGCCTAATATGGCCCACCTCACATTGAGCCTTTCCTGTGTTGATTACGACCGGACGCGCGCAATCTTTGAAGAAAAGGTTCGGGTGGCGGGGTGCGATATTGTAATGACCGCAATGTCGCCAGAAGAGGCGTTCCATCGGGCGTTCAAATTCCAGGAGTTCGATATCTCCGAACTCTCTATGTCGAGCTACATGAACCAAGTCGCAAAAGACGGCAGCCCGTACGTCGGGATTCCCGCATTTCTTTCACGGATGTTCCGGCACTCTTCCATATATATCCGGACCGATAAAGGGATAGAGAAGCCAGAGGATTTGAAGGGAAAGATCGTCGGTGTGCCAGAATACCAGATGACAGCCGCACTCTGGGTGCGTGGGATGTTGGCCGACGAATACAACGTGCAACCAGCTGACATGAGTTGGCGGGACGGCGGCCTTGAGGAAGGTGGTAAAATTCCCAACCTCAACTTGAGCCTGCCTACTGACGTAAATCTACAGACCATACCTATCGATCGCACCCTGTCAGAGATGCTGGATACCGGGGACATCGACGCCCTAATAAGCGCTCGCGCGCCTTCTTGCTTCGGGCAGAACACCAAGGTAACAAGACTGTTCCAAGATTATCGTGCGGCAGAGGAAGCCTACTATGAGAAAACTGGGCTCTTTCCGATCATGCATATCGTCGGTATCCGCAAGAGCCTGGTCGAACAACATCCTTGGCTACCTGTGAATGTGTTGAATGCCTTTATCGAAGCAAAACAGATTTGCTACACAAATCTTGCAAAAGTTGGACATCTATTCACCACGTTACCATGGCCCGTCGACGAATTTGAAGCCGCGAAAAAACTGATGGGTGAAGATTACTGGCCCTACGGTATTCGCCAAAACGCCACCGTGATCGAGGCAATGTGCCGCTATTCTTTTGATCAAGGCCTGACCGATCGGAAACTGACGGCGGAGGACCTCTTTGCACCATCCACTTTTGAACTTGCTAAGGTTTAACCAGTCTTGGCGATTGGGGCCGAATCGGCTTATAGGCTGAAGGATCGATAAACAAAGAACTAAGGGACCGGGTAATGGCAATGCAGGGCGCTTTCCCAGACGAACGAACAATGGCGGATGTGACCGCGAAAATGCTGGTCGAAGTTGGTGCCGTAAACTTCAACGCTAAGGAGCCGTTCATTCTTACCTCGGGATGGGCAAGTCCAGTCTACCTCGATTGCAGGCGGCTGATCTCTTTCCCCCGTGTGCGGGAAACGCTAATGGAGTTTGGCGTCTCAAAAATTTTAAAAAACGCCGGATTTGAACAATTCGACGCTATAGCCGGCGGCGAGACCGCGGGGATCCCTTTTGCTGCATGGATTGCGGAGCGGATGATGCTACCAATGCAATATGTGCGAAAGAAGCCAAAGGGTTTCGGGCGCAATGCACAAATCGAAGGCGTTATTGAAGAAGGTCAGCGCATCTTGCTGGTCGAAGACATGACGACCGACGGGCGGTCCAAGATTAATTTCTGTAATGCTTTGCGCGAAGCTGGGGCCAGCGTCGACCATATATTTGTTATTTTCTATTATGATATTTTTCCCGACAGCCCTGCGATACTAGAGGAGGCTAAGGTGAACATGCACCACCTTGCAACTTGGTGGGACGTCCTACGTGTCGCGAAAGACGACGACCTCTTCGACAGTAAAACGCTCTCTGAAGTTGAAAAGTATTTCAACGACCCAAAAGCCTGGTCCGAGGCAAACGGCGGTGTTGCGGAAGGCACAGGCTAAGTTTTGGATTTGTCAAAACAATACCGTCATTCCGGCAACGGCAACAATCCAGCAAGAGCCCTAGCCCGCCCGGAATTTCGTCACCGCAGGAATGATGCTGGAGCCTAAGCATGTCTAAAGAGAAAATCCTCTGGACGCCAAAACCCGGCGGCTTGGTGGGCAAACCCGTCCGACGGTTTGAGGATGCACGGCTGCTGCGCGGCGAAGGCCGGTATATCGCGGACCTGTGCATCAAAGGCATGACCCATATGGCAGTCGTGCGCTCGATTTATCCGCACGCACGAATTCTTGACATCGAAACACGCGACGCAACGGAATTGCCGGGCGTGCTTGGTATCTGGACCGGCCGTGACACAGCAGCAGACGGCCTAGGTGGCCTGCCGTGGGAGCGTCGACCCTTTAACGTGCCGACCGACGTCCCAAAGGGTGACCCGTCCATCAGACAGCCGCAACCCGTTTTAGCGAAAGATCTGGTCCGCTACCTTGGGCAACCTGTCGCCGTGGTTGTCGCGGAAACGCTCGAACAGGCACTTGACGGAACAGAAGCCGTCTTCGTCAACTACGAACCGCTCACACCTTTGATAGACGTGCGCGCAAGCGCCGCTCGCGGCGCGCAGCAAATCTGGGAACAATCGCCCGGCAATTGTTGTTTCAACTTCCAGGTCGGCAATGCCAATGCCGCGGACGAAGCCATCACCGCGGCCGCGACAGTCATACGCCTGTCAAGCGACAACGGACGATTGGTTCAAAACCCATTAGAGACACGAGGGTATGTTGGATTATGGGATGCGGATGCCGAATGCTACACCCTCCATGCGGCAGCCGGAAAACCGCAAACAGTCGGACGGGATCTGGCGCAGTTCGTTTTCGGCCTGCCAGAAGATAGCGTGCGGGCCGTCACCAAAGACGTAGGCGGCGGGTTCGGCGCAAAAAACCCGCTCTATCCTGAACAAGCACTCGTGCTCTGGACAGCAAAGAAACTCGATCGCCCAGTCAGTTGGCAGTCTAGCCGCAGCGAGACCTTTCTCGCTGACTATCAAGGACGCGGACAAGCCGCGGATGCGGAGATGGCCTTAGATAAAAAAGGCAACGTCTTGGCGTTACGGATCAACATACTTGCCGATCTCGGCGCTTTTCTTGGCCCTCGTGGCTCCACGGCACCAAATATGTGGCGCACTATGGGTGCCAGCGTCTACGACTTACCCGTTGTCGATTATAACGTTCGCGCGATCCATACCCATAATATGCCAACATGCCCCTACCGAGGTGCAGGAGCACCCGAAGCCGTTTTCATAATCGAACGCCTGTTTGACATGGCCGCGGCCAAATTGGGCCTCTCTGCCGGAGACATACGCAGGAAAAACCTTATTTCAGCCGAAGCCATGCCCTTCAAAACCGCCATTGGGACCACTTTGGATAGCGGCGATTTCGCTCAAGTGATGGATTCGGCAGAAAGGATGGCCGATCTCAGCGGCTTTGACGCGCGAAAGGCGAAAAGCGCGGCTCAAGGCCGGTTGCGCGGTCTCGGCTACGGTAATTTACTGGAGGCCTGTGGCGCCGGGATCCCAGACCGTGCCGTGATCTCGTGTCTCCCAGATGGCCAGGTACAAATGCGCCTTGGTTCCATGTCAAACGGGCAGTCACACGAGACTGTTTACGCCCAAATGCTCAGTGATTGTATCGATATCGATATAAATAACATAACTCTTATTCAGGGCGATTCGAAAGAAACGCCGTGGGGCATGGGGACCGGCGCCTCCCGGTCGATGACAGTCTGCGGCAGCGCCCTGATCTTGGCCGCTGGTGAGGTCATCAAGAAAGGTCGAAAACTCGCTGGAGATATGCTCGAAGCCGCAGAAAACGATATTCAGTACAAGAATGCATTGTTTAGTGTTGCAGGCACGGATCGATGCGTAAGTTTAGCTGAGGTCGCTGCGCGGGCAATTGCCAACGGTGCTCCCGCGGATCGTGGGCTCGAAATCGAGCATAGCTACAATCCAATCGGCGCGACCTATCCAAACGGCTGCCATATCGCCGAAGTTGAGGTCGATCCGGAAACTGGTGTCGTGTCATTGGAAAACTATGTGATGGCCCAGGATGTCGGCCGCGTGCTCAATCCGATGGTGGTCGAGGGTCAATTGACAGGCGGCGTGGCACAAGGAGTTGGACAGGCCTTACTGGAATGGAATGTCAAAGACCCTGAATCAGGGCAATTACTCTCGGGTTCTTTCATGGATTGTGCCCTGCCAAGGGCCGCCGATTTGCCAGCATTTTCAACTGAAATTCTCGAAGTTCCATGCGCGAACACGCCTACTGGGGTGAAGTCCGTTGGCGAGGCCGGCTCTACCGGGGCGCCGGCGGCTGTAGTCAACGCTATCGTGGATGCATTACGACCCTTGGGCGTGAAACATCTCGAAATGCCTGCAACGCCCCATGCGGTATGGCAGGCGATACAGGTCGCGAAGGGATAATCGACACTCAGGCAGGCTAAGGATGAAGTGCATCGATGCAGCTCTGGATCCTAAGCGTTTGGAAGGGCGAAACTACCTTTTAAAAAGGGTCTTCAGCCAATTGCCAAAAGCAGCGAAGAAGAGTGATAAACCAGAAATTACTTGCGGCTCTGCGGTAGCTTCTGGAGCTGGGGAGGTCGATACTTCTAAATGTTCTCCCACCGAAGCCGCCTTATCCCTCGCAATCTCATCTTCCAACGCTTTGGCGAACTGGCCGATCAGCTGCGACGCCACCGATTGGATCATACCAACGCCGCGACCATATTGCGCGACGGAACCAGACAGGGTCAGATCGGTTTCAATTAAGACTCTCGAGCCCGTATCAATCGGTTCAATGCTGAATGTTACAGCCGCATTGGCGCCACCACGGCCCTTTGGGTCTTTTCCTTGCGCCTTCACTTCCGCGGTCTGGGCTACTTCATCAACATTTTCAAAGCCTGCTTCCCCCTCAAAGGTAAGCGCTACTGGGCCGAGGCGTACTGACACAGTGCCTCTGAAATTTTTATCATCAATGATTTCTGTTAAGGTCGCTCCCGGCATACAGGGCGCAATGCGCTCTACATCCATCAGCACAATCCAAGCTTCCGCCGGTGGTAAAGAGACATCAAATGAATTGTCAAATTTCATTAATTAGTTCCAAGCCCAAACCGGTTGCTCCAGATGCTCGACACGGGTGTTCCGACCGAATATGCCCACTTCGCGGAATTGATAAACGACGGCCGCAGTCGGCGCGTGTACCTGGGTGTTGACGATATTAAGACGGATTAGCGGCCGGTCGCTCTCGGGAATAGAGGCAAATTCTGGAGCCTCCGGATGCGCCAATTCCCGAAGCGGCACTTTATAAATAATCGCGACCTCACTGGGATTGGCCTTGGGTTTGATTTCTTTATCAACCCAGAATACGAAGGGCGTTATCCGGTAACCTGAACGGGTCGGATAGTCATCCAGCGTTCCCATAAGGTGATCCGAAGTAAGATTAACATTAATCTCCTCGCGCATCTCCCGGAGCGCCGCTTCCAACGCTGTCTCACCTTCATCAACACGACCACCTGGCAACGCAAACTGGCCTGAATGTGCGTTCAGCCGAGGGCTCCGTTTCGTCAAAATAAAGGCAGCCTCGCCGTCTGCACCTACCACGACGATAGACACAGCTGCATGCCGCAGCCCTTCTTTGGCCCCGCGACGGTCCTCAAAACCATCAATATTGTTCAGTAGCGTCCGACGCAGCGCATCATCAAATGAATAGGTCATAACGGCAAACAAAATAGCGCAATTCACGGAGATCGGAAGTAAAAAGCAGCTCGCAATTGCTGGTGTGCGGCCAACTTTAGTGAAATGTTGAGCAAAAATTAGGAGACGAGCCATGGAGATGGGCAAGATCGGCGCATGGGTATCGACTAACGCCTTAAACCGGGAAGAGCTAGCGGAATTGGCACGCGGCGTCGAAGACCTTGGCTACGATACGCTTTGGTATCCTGAATCGACCACTTATGAATCTCTCGCCATGGGTAGCTACCTGCTTTCCAACAGTACTAAGCTCAAGGTAGCGAGCGGTATCGCGAATATATACGCGCGCGACCCTTACACCGCGATTTCAGGCCACAATTCACTCAACACATTGTACGGTGACCGCTTCTGCTTGGGCCTCGGCGTCTCGCATGTCCCGCTGGTGACCGGGCGGCGGGGTCATGCATTCGGCAAGCCGGTCGCAACCATGCGCACCTATCTCCAAGGCATGGCGGAGGCGGAGGTTGATCTTAAAGTGCCTTCCCGTAACGTCGTTCTCGCCGCCCTTGGACCAAAGATGTTAGAACTCTCCCGCGATATGGCGGAGGGCTCGCTCCCTTATTGCGTCACGCCCGAGCACACTTCTATGGCAAAGGAGATCATGGGCCCCGATAGGTGGCTCTGCGTAGAACAGAAAATTGTCTTCACCCAAGACCAAACGGTCGCCCGCAGTGTCGCTGCACGAAACATGGCGCGCTATCTGGCTATGCCGAACTACCGCAACAACTGGCTTCGAATCGGCTTCAGCGAGCGCGAACTTGAGGGCGGTGGCAACGAACGGTTCCTGGATGCGATGGTCCTCTGGGGTAGCGAAGACAATATCAGGCGGGGCCTTCAGGCCCATATCGAGGCTGGCGCAACCCAGCTGGTCATCCAGCCGCTTGACCCCATCGGCAAATCGACACCGGATTGGAACGCGCTGAAAACATTCCGGCCAGAGACATGGTAAAACCGGCTCATTTTTCACGCGCCAAAGAATAGATGGAAAGGAGGGATACCATGGACGATATAACACGCATGCTCATTGAGCACGAATGCCGAAGGCTGATGCTGCTTTATTGTCAACATGTCGACCATCTGGCACCAGAGGCGTTTGCAAACCTCTTTACCGAAGATGCCTATTACAATCCTGCAGCGCACCCGGAAATGACCGGACAGGCAGAAATTCTCGACTGGATTAAGGCTTATCCAAGAAACCGGAGGGCTCGCCATTGTTCAGTCAATCAGCTCGTTGACGTGGTTGATACGGAAAATGCGACCGGCACCTCTTACGCGATGGTGTTTCGCCAAGAGGACCCGTGCGAGGGCACGCCTTCGCCCAACGTGGCTCCGCGTGCCATCGTCGAGTATCGTGACAAATTCCGCCGAACGGCCAAAGGCTGGCGAATCGCGGAGCGGCAATATCAATACGACTTTCTGAAAGCGGAGTAGCACTATGGGAATTATGCAGCTAGCCGAACAGGCCATCAGCGAAATCGAATCAATCAACGCCAAAGACGCAATCACACGAAAAGACAGTGGCGAATTGGTGTTCGTCGACGTCCGCGATATCCGCGAGGTCGAGAAAAGCGACACTATCACTGGCTCCCATCACGCGCCGCGCGGAATGATTGAATTCTGGTTCGACCCAGAAAGCCCTTACTATCGAGAAATTTATGGCGAGAAGGAAAAAACTTACGTTTTGTTCTGCAACGGCAACCCACGTTCAGCCCTCTCCGCCAAGTCGCTCAAAGATATGGGCATCACCAATGTCGCGCAGCTTGAGGGTGGTTTGCCCGCCTGGCGGGAGGCGGGCGGGCCTACCGAGAAAAAAACAAAAAAATAGCGGCACGATGCACGGTTTCATTGTCCGTGCCCATCACGAACCGAAAAGTTTCAACGGTGCGCTAACCGAAGCTATTCGCGATACGCTCGTCACGAAAGAAGATAAGGCTTCCAATTCTGATCTTTACACGATGGATGTTAACCCGGCTCCCTGCCGCCCCTTGAGCGATTTCGACCAGAAGACGCTGCGTCTCAAAACGAAGTTTTAGTCCGCCTTGTTCTTAACGCATGTAATCGTCTAAACCGGCGCGTTCGAGCTGGCGAAGCAACATCGGCCACTCCATTCCAGCTTCGATGAAGCCGCCAGGGCCGTACATGCTGAGGCCCATTTCAATGGATTTCTGTTGGGTAACTTCAGAAATCTGTTGTAGCTCGGCACCACCAGTCATCGCATCAATCTGGTGGCGGCACGCAGTCTCAATCCGATATAAAAATACGAAGGCTTCGCCCACCGTCTTGGCGACGGATAGTAGACCATGATTACGAAGGATAAGAATTGACTTGCCTTCGATATCCTTAACGATGCGCGGTTGCTCACCTGCATCCACTGCCGGGCCTTCGAAATCGTGGTAGCCGATCCAACCCATGATAGTCAACGCCTTTTGGCTAACCGGCAGCAGTCCATGTTTTTGCATCGAAACAGCAGTACCATAACGGCTATGAGTGTGAAGCACGCAATGTCGATCATCGCCCGACATATGAATGGCACCGTGAATGACAAAGCCCGCCGGGTTCATCGGATAGTCGCTCTCGCCCAGCAGGTTTCCTTCGCCATCGACTTTAATCAAGGAAGATGCCGTTATCTCCTCAAAGAACATGCCGAAGGGGTTAAGCAGGAAATGGTCCTCCGTCCCCGGCACCCGAAGCGACAGATGTGTGTTATTGAGGTCGGTCCAGCCATAGAGATAGCACAAGCGGTAAGCTGCCGCCAATTCGCAGCGCGCCTGCCATTCTGCCGGGCTTATATCTGGCGGCCGTCCCTCCTGGGCAAACTCAATGATCGCAGCTTCGGACATTTGCAACTCCCTTCCAAAGATGATTAACCAAAGATGTATGCTGATCTGTCGAATCCTAAACAGATCAAATTTCCACCTAGTTCTGTGAGTAAGGCGTACTAATTAAAGAACAGCAATTATTGACCGCGACGGAGGAGCCGTTCCGATGGCAGACTATCAAAAACCAATCCCACAAGCATCACCTGAAACAGCATTTTTCTGGGACGGGTGTAAAGAGGGAAAACTGCTGCTGCAACGCTGTAAAGATACTGGTAAGGCATATTTCCCGCCGCGCCCATTTAGCCCCTATACGGGTTCACGCGACGTTGAAGTATTTGAGGCGTCCGGCAAGGCTAAACTCTTCAGCTATGTCATCAATCATCGCCCGCCAAAGGGTTTCGAAGATGAAGCGCCATATGCGATTGCCGTCGTTGAGCTTGAAGAAGGCCCACGCATGATGAGTAACATTACCGAGTGTGAGCAAACGCCAGAAGCACTAGAACTCGATATGTCGCTCGAAGTCGTGTTCGAGGACATCACAGACGAAATTTCGCTGCCGAAATTCCGGCCGGCTAAGGGTTAAGGGGAAACAGGGTCATGAAACCAGGTTCAATTGCCGTTGTCGGCGCGTGTGAGACCACCGAGCTCGGCAAAATTCCTCATATGTCTAATATTCAGCTGCACGCAGATGCTGCCCTAAATGCCATGGCGGAAACAGGCCTGAAGCCAAGCGACATCGACGGCGTCGCCTGCTGTCGCGAAGAGCCGACAGAGATGGCGCATTATCTTGGCATCACGCCAAAATGGGTAGACGGCACTGCCGTTGGCGGTACGTCCTTCCTGATCCACCTACGACATGCCTGCGCCGCAATCAACGAAGGTCTCTGCGAGACCGTGCTTATCACACACGGTGAATCGGGCCGCTCGAATGTTGTAAAAACTCGCCCGCCGGTTCATCCCGGCAGTTTGAATGGACAGTTTGAAGCACCCTATGGTGTCGCCGGACCACCCACAATGTTCACCTTGCCTGTGCTCCGTTATTGCAAAGAGTACAATATCCCCATTGAAAAAATCGCAAATGTGGCTGCGATCCAGCGGGAATGGGCTGGCAAAAACCCCCGCGCTATGTTCCAAGATCCTATCACGGTTGATGACGTGATGAATGCGCGGATGATCGCATGGCCCTTTACTTTGCTGATGTGCTGTCTCGTTACCGACGGCGGTGGCGCTTTGATTGTCACTAAATCAGAACGGGCGAAGAATTTCCCAACCAATCCAGTCTATATACTCGGCACCGGGGAAAGCGCCGAGACACGCATGGTGAGCCAGCTCGAAAGCTACACAAGCTCCCGCGCCTTCCGCGTCTCCTCTAACCAAGCCTTTGAGGAATCGGGCATTACGCATTCCGAAGTTGACCATCTGATGATCTACGACGCCTTCGCACACTTGCCGATTTGGGGTCTCGAAGATTTGGGGTTCTGCGAACGAGGTGAAGGTCCGGACTTCATTTGGGAGCGAAATACCGCCCCCGGTGGCAAGCTACCAATGAACACATCCGGCGGCGGCCTCTCCTACACGCATACGGGTATGTATGGCATGTTCGCGCTACAAGAGAGCATTCGCCAGATGCGCGGCTCAGCCCCGGCTCAGGTCGAAGGTGTCCAAATCGGCGTCTGCCAAGGCGTAGGAGGAATGTTTGCTGCAGCGGGCACAATCGTATTCACAAACCAAGAGGTTTAATGCCGCCCTCTCTAGCGAAGAGTGAGGTTTGAGGGTTACTACTGAACGGAATTATCTGGACGCATGACGTATGCGTTCGGATCCCGTTCAGCAAGCTTACTTGGGTCGGAACCCGCGCGTTCTGTAGGCCGAGCCAGTTGAAGCATCAGGACTTCCGCACCCTTTCCACCAGCCCTCAGGGTCGGTGGCGTTTCGCCCGCCTCTACATAGATAAGAGAATGTCGGGGTAAAGTGCCGTCCTGGCTTTCCAGTGTCCCTTCACAGACCAGATAGTATTGTCCTCCCGCATCCGACGGAATCCCTTCAGAAGAGCTGTTTGGGCCCAACCGAATTCCAACAGCATCAACACCATCCGCTTGCAGAGCCATCAGATCTTCTCGTGCGGTCTCGCCACTTTCCAACGATGGACGGGATGTATCGAAATGACCCGCAATATTTCGGCCCGCACGTCCCGGCATTTTGTGTTTGTTGCCCGGCATAGCAAAAAACCCACCACTTGCAATTGGACGTAATGTGAAAAAGGAAAATCCTCGTTTTTCACCATAGATGGGGCCATACGGCGTGTAAGCGTCAGCATACTGGAAAGTTACAGACCGCGCGTCTTTCTTTCCCATCTGACAATCACCCGCGACAACGATCTGGAACTGGTCAATATCGTGAAAATGCGGGCTGATCCGAGCGCCCGGATAATTGCGCTCAACCAGGAAAGCCTGGGGCCCCGTGTCAATAGTGCCAGGACTACCTATATATTCCCGTCGATAGCCCATGCCCTTCGATTGTGGCACTTCTTTTCGGTCAACATTCTCGCTTGAGACGATTTGCATACTTGTTCTCTCCTCCAGCTCAATTACTCATAAGCGGCAGTTTAACAACTTCGCGACGGCGCAGCGACATGGTAACTGCATCGGTCCATTCCATGTATTTCACTGCAGTCGCAAAATCAGTATGCGTGATTTCTTCCTTGCCACGGATAGCGTTAATAAATTCTTCTTCTACCCGCCAGGCGCCTTGCTTAGATTTTGGAATTTTCACTTCCTTCAAGCGCTTATCACCGCGCTTGCCCGTCGCTAACGTCATCTGCCCACCCGGCGCCTGATAAAGGCGGAGCGTGCCTTCGGTTCCAAAAATATGAATATCGACCGGATAAGCCGCAAAGCCGGCAACAGTCGTCACATTAAGACGCATCTGCCCCCCTTGCTCCAACTCACCCGTGATATCAACATGATCCGGAATTGTCGATGCCTGACGGCGCCCTTGTTCATCCCGGCGATGATTGATGACACTTTGCCCGACCGCATGCACGGTCTTCATGGTACCAACCCAACGTATTATCCCTTCGTACCAGATTCCCATAGACATAATATTGTTACCTGACAGGGATCGGTCATGACGCCAATGAAACGGTGCATTGGGATTAGGAAAATCACTGCCAGCAGCGATGCGAGCATCAAGTGCGACCAGCTCACCTATATACCCGCCGCTGATCATGGCAATAATGCTTTGGTCGAACGGCAGTGTCATTGGAGACGGGACGATTTGCGCCGTAAGGTCTGGACGCTGACGCGACATTGCAAGCATCCGGTGTCCCTCAACAGAGTTCATGGCCATCCGCGCTTCACACATCACATGTTTGCCGGCTTCCAGAGTCGCAAGCGTAAGCGTCTCGTGCATATAAGGCCAAGTCCCGATGCAAACAGCATCAATGCTAGAATCATGCAGAATATCGCGCCAATCCGTGCAGACCGTCTCAATGCCAAACTCGCGAGCGATCTTGCGCCCAGAAGCTACACTGCGATTCGCAACTGCGGCCAATTCGACGCCCGGCTGTAGCTTGAATCCTGGGATGTGACGCGATCGAGTATTGCCGCCAGCGCCGATGAATCCGACACGAATTGTTTTCTGAGCCATAAATAGCTTCCTTCCACACGAGTTGGAGGTTAAGCGGCGCACCGCATTTAACATAAAGATTGGTCTCCAAACGCTAATTGCCACGCAAAAACGGGGCCGCGGTTAAGTTAGTTATAGCCCACACAATTACTATTGGCGTCAAAGGCCTTAGCCCGTCCACCTATCCTCAGGGAAACCAGGACTTCGCGGTCTCCCTTTAAATTTAAGCCTATCGAGAGGTCCAGCACCTGATCATGACTGGTAATGGTCTCCTATGAAAACGCCTTCCATGTGACTAGCAAGTGAATTGCGTACGGGCCCGATGTTTGAACTTTTTATACACTCAATTATTCAAAATATTTTTTAAAAATTGATGTGCACCTCTCGGACTACATACTAAGTAATCAAATGGACTAAGGCCGCGCTTCCACCGCAAAGCACCAAGGTCCGCAGAATATCCCAATGCAGCCGGAAGATAGCAATACCCGCGACAACAGTCAGAGCGATTGCCATCAGGTTTGCGGATTCAGCAGCCAGAATTGGTAAATGTATCCCAGCGAATTCGGTGGAACCGACATTTGAAAAAGCCACCTGTAAACCGAACCAAACAGCGAGATTCAAAATCACGCCCACGACAGCCGCGGTAATCCCCGATAGTGCAGCTGACAAATACAGGTTATCGCGCAGTCGCTCGATATAAGGCGCACCGAGAAATATCCAAAGAAAGCACGGCGCGAATGTTACCCAAACTGTAACAACGGAACCAAACACACCGGCTAGAATCGGATCAATGCCAGCAGCGTGGCGATAGGCACCAAGGAACCCAACAAATTGTGTCACCATAATCAGCGGTCCCGGTGTGGTCTCTGCAAGACCGAGCCCATCAAGCATTTCTGCACCTGTAAGCCAACTATGAGTCTCAACCGCTTGTTGAGCCATATAGGCCAATACCGCATAGGCCCCACCGAAGGTGACGACAGCCAATTTGCTAAAGAAGGCCGCCTCTTTGGCAAAGACATTGCTTTCGCCAAAGAGCACAAACAAAGCCGTAACCGGCCCGCCCCAAAGAACCCCGAATATGATTATCAGCAGTACCGAACGCGACGTTGAAGGCTGCAAATGAGAAAGTTCACCGCGGGCGGCCATGGTGTCCACTACACTCAATGACACATTGCCGTTAGCAGGTTGCCCTTTTATCACGATGAACAAGTCAGGCCGCTTAATTCCTCCAATCAAACCGATTAACGCTGCGCCTGCAATGATAATTGGAAACGGTATAGCGAAGAAAAAGATCGCAACAAAGCCACCGCTGGCTATCAAATACATGGGCCTTGTTTTAAGCGCACGTTTTCCAATCCGCAGGACTGCCTCAACCACAACAATCAAAACTGCGGCCTTAACTCCAACAAATGCCGCCGCAACCAGAGGGATTTGCGCATAGAGCGCATAGGCGATGCTTAATATCAAAATCACCAAAGCACCGGGTAACACAAACAACAGCCCAGCAATGAGCCCACCTATTGTGCGATTTAACAACCAGCCAACATAGGTGGCAAGTTGCTGCGCCTCGGGCCCCGGCAAAAGCATGCAATAGTTCAGGGCGTGCAAGAAGCGAAATTCATCAATCCAGCGCCGCTCTTCAACTAGAATTTTATGCATGAGCGCTATTTGACCAGCAGGTCCACCAAAGCTCAACAATCCGATCTTCAGCCAAACGCCAAAGGCTTCCCAAAAGCCCGGTGCAGAACTTGTTTTTTGATCGTCGGGCACCCGGTCCTCCAGACTGGTCATCGGCTTAATATCATGAGCGAAACATGTATTTTATCTGATCCCTTTGCTCGACGAGACAGCGTCTCATAGATCACAAACCCCGAATCTGAAGTCGTGTAATCACCATCATTAGAAGCTGAAATACCGAAGGACATTGCCAAGAGTCCAGTGACTTCGTTCGCCAATTCCAGCCACTCACTGTAAATACGGCCAGACAAGGTTTACATTGCGGCGTTGACACCCGCAATATAGCCCCAAGTGAGGCAAGGGCCGAGCGTGGTGCCGGCACCTACACCCTTCGAGCCGAAACAATTCGCCATGACATTACCGGCAGCATAAAGCCCTTCAATAATAGAACCGTCAGCGCGAAGTACCTGCGCCTTCTCATTGGTGCGCGGACCACCTTTGGTGCCTAGGAAACTCGCCTTAAACGGCATTGCGTAAAAGGGCGGTTTATCAATCGTTCCAAGGGTCGGATTTGGCTCATGATCTGGATCACCTCCTCGGTTGAGATCCCATGTATGGGCACCTCGTCCAAAATCTCCGTCGACACCAGCTTTGGCGAAAACGCTAAATCGCCTCGCCGTTTCTTCAAGTCCAGAAGGATCGACATTGATCTGCGCCGCTAAGTCGATCAAGGTCTCTGCGCGAAAAAAATTGCCATCAAAGATCCTACTTGGCATCGCGTGGGGATATTTCGATGCAAACTGAGAATCGTATATTCTCCAGGCCGGCAAATGCAACGGTTCGTCCGTTTCCGGATCACGCTCAGCGAACGCCAGTCCAACATTCATCTGCTTTTCGTTCACGAAGCGTTTGCCATGCCGGTTCACAATCATCGAATGGGGTAGAAAGTAGTCGGCTGCGGGCTGTCCCTGAAGCCGACCCTCGTACATTACCGGCGTCGTCCCCATCACAAGGGCTTGATCCATCCGGTCGAGTTGGGCACCAATTTCTTCCGCCATCCGCTGCCCATCACCAGTGTTCGTTGACGGGCTCGCCGTCCATTCAACAGGTCCCGGAAAATACTTTGCCATCATTTCCGGGTTCCATTCAAAACCACCACTCGCAAGAATGACACCGCTGGTAGCCGAAACAGTAATCATCTCACGGTCCCGGTCGACTTCGATCCCGGTGACCCCGCCATTGGCCGTCACGAGGCGCACCGCAGGTGCCTCTGTCCAAATATCGATCCCTGCATCCAAACAACCTTTTAACAGGCCTATGCTTAATGCGTTACCGCGTGTCCGAATATTCCTGAATGTTCGCCAAAGCAGACGTGGTGCATAGCGCAACGCCCATTTCTTTGGATTAGCAAAGAAAAACGTATCCACAACCTCATCATAAGTTAGCCAAACATTAAAGGTTACCTTTCGGACCCGGTCACGCCATTCGCCGAGTATGCCAATCGGCAGCGGGTCCGCTGTAACATTGCGTCCCTTTTCGAGGCCACCTGTCTCCTCAGCATAGGGGTCGGGTTCGTTGTTCGGCGTGAAGCGCAGCGGACTATGCTTTTCCAGAAAGGCGATTACCTCTGGCACATAATCAACGAAAGTCGCCCATAGCGCTTCTTCCGTATTGTGCCAACCGTCGGGCGAAACCGCGCGGATATAATCAAGGACTGCTTCACGGGAATCTACAATGCCGATTTGCTGAGCTCTATGGTTCCTTGGAGCCCAGATGCATCCACCGGACATGGCCGTGGTGCCGCCGACCACGTCTGCTTTTTCGATGATGAGAACCTTCGCGCCACTCGCGTCCGCCGCGAGCGCCGCACTCAATCCTGCAGCTCCGGTCCCAACGACGACGACGTCATATTTGTTCAGCATGAGAATATCTCTTAGCCCGTCACTAACCCGCGGTCGTGACCAAAACGTTCCGTCAGCACCTCCTCGAGTTCTTTCTCGCTGGACGCAACCCATGCACCCGGACGCGTCCGATACGCCTCATGTTTCTTTGGTGCTTCAGGTTCAGTTCCATCTTCTGAAAGCGCCCGAGCACCCGCTATTAAGCTGCGACGAAATTTGACGATGGCAGAATCTGTAGCCGTCAGCGCTTCGCGTGTGCGATCTGCTATAAAGCCCTGGCTTTGCTGGATCATAATGTCCTGCTCAGCTGTTCCCAAGACGCCAGTGTAGGTTGCGTTTTTCTGCGTGCTGCGATCGATTTGGTAATCGTTCCCGCGATTGCGGACCGGCATGTAATCCGAACCAATCTCTGCGATAATGCCATGCCCTTTGAGAAATTTTTCGCGCTCTTCTTTATGGAGATCGCGTTCCGGATTCCAAGCGTAACAATACATCCAGCACGAATGGTCGTCGATCGGTACCAGTGTGAAGCCATAATAGGTTTCGCCAGGCACTGTCGCTGGCCCCGTCCCATGTGACGGCAGCATAAATTGGGTCATCCGCCAATAGAGCTCGTTATCACGGTCTGTCGCCCGCGCACCGCCAACTACAAAGCCAACATCGTGATCAAGAATATCGAATTTTGGGCGGCCGTCACGGCGCATCCATTCAAGATGCCGGTTTGGAGAATTGGCATCCTTGTTCTCAGTCGTCTGAACGTGCGGTGCGGGCATATGCAGGAATGAAAAATGAGATGTATCAAGGTCACCTTCCATCGCCTGGGCCCAGTTGCATTCGAGCATTTGTTTCATAACATAGCATTTGTTGTCAGACATCAGACCAAATTCCATTTTTGGGACGTCCGGCATATTTCCATTCAGGGGCCCCATATAGGCCCAAATGATTTGGCCGAATTCTCGGGTGGGATAGGTTTTGATGCGAACCGTCTCGTGATGGCGCACACCCGGCGGTACATTGGGCAAATCCATCGCCCTACCATTTACATCGAATTTCCAACCGTGATAGACGCAACGCAATCCACACTCCTCATTGCGGCCAAAAAACATGTCCGCACCACGGTGCGGACAAACACGGTCCATCAGGCCGATGCGACCTTCGGTATCACGAAATGCCACGAGATGCTCACCCATGATCGTTACGCGGAGAGGCTCACCATCAGGTTCTGGCAGCTCCTCAGAGAGTGCCACTGGCTGCCAGAAGCGGCGGAAATATTCTCCCATCGGCATCCCCGCATCCGTTTGCGTTAGAATGTCGTTTTCTTCTGCAGTCAACATTGTCTTTCACTCCAATTCTATGTTTCGCCTGACCTAGCGCACTCTAAAACTCTTCCAATAATCTTCCTTTACCATAAAACTTATCTTCGATACCCGCCGCTCTCAGCGCATGCCAGATCAATGCAACATTAATGGCGATCATCGGCTTGCTAAGCTGATGTTCCAGTATTGGAAACGAATTAAGAGTACTAAGGTTGGTTCCCACCTGGACAATTGCATCAACATCGTCTCCATCAAGTTCATTCACAACAATGTCTAAAACCTGATCACGTGGAGTATTCGCAATGCCGTGGGCACTATCACATTTCAGCCCGTGCAAGCGCTTGATTTCGTAACCGCTTTCGCCAAAAAATTGCCGAACCTGCTCATCAGCGACAGGCTGATACGGCGTTAATACAGCAATATTCTTGATGTTGAATGCCTTGAGCGCGGCATCCGCTGCATTAGCACCCGTCGTCAAACCCATATTAAGACCAATGATCTCGCGGATACGTTGCTGAAAAGCCTCGTTGCCGGACTTGCCACCCCAAAACGTTTCTGCCGACATACCCATCATCGCGTATGTAATTTCCGCTGTAACCAGATCACGCATCGATAATGGAATAGTATCTTGGATCGCTTCGACAAATTTTAGGAACGTTTCATCGTCGGAAAGATCACGGACTTCGATATAAAAACGCCCAAAATGCCAAGTCACCCCCTCAGGAATAATCTTTTGACAATCGTACTCCATCGCAATGTTAGTTGAAGGGATAGCAACGCCGATCCGCGCCCGCTCCCCGATCCACCGTTCTTCCTGCATTTAACATCCTTTCTAAAACCAAGCTGGATCGTCCCCAACAGGAATCTATCCTCTATTGCTGAAGGGAGCATGCCAATGGAAAAAACCGTCGTTATAAAAGCCTTAGATAATGTGGCAACATGCCTAGCTGATATGACGGCAGGCGAAACTGCCACAATACGCATTGATGATCGGGAAACAATCATCACACTTCAAAATGACATTACCTTTGGCCACAAAGTCGCCCTAGCGGATATCCCCAAGGGTGGAAAAATTTTTAAATATGCAGAAGTTATCGGGATTGCGTCACAGAGCATTACGATGGGCGAGCATGTTCATATTCATAATGTCGAAAGTATTCGTGCCCGGGGGGATAAAGCATGACGGAATTTATGGGCTACAGGCGCCCTGACGGCAGGGTCGGTGTGAGAAATATCGTCGCCGTCGTTTCCGCAATGGACAACACTAATCCTTGTGCAAACCGGATCGCCAATATCGTGGACGGGGCCACGGCCATAGCCACGCCATTCGGACGAACGCAGATTGGGTACGATTTTGAGATGACGCTGCGCACTCTATCAGGGATCGGCGCACATCCGAACGTCGCCGCCGTGCTTGTATTAGGATTGAGCCTAGTAACAGCGGAAGCTTTGGCCACGCGAATTCGCCCTAGCGGCAAACCCGTCAAAATTTTAGGCCTTCAGGAAGCCGGCAGTACCATGGCTCTAACAACCGAAGGGGTTCGGATCACCGCTGATCTGGTCGTCGCTGCGTCTGAACAATCACGCGAGCTTTGCGATTTTTCGGAATTAATTATCGCTGTTGAGTGCGGCGGCTCTGACACTACATCGGGGATGGCATCAAATCCAACGGTGGGATTATTCGCCGACCGCTTTATCGATGAAGGTGGAACAATTATCCTTTCAGAACCAGCGGAATTTATGGGAGCAGAACACATACTAGCTTCCCGCGCGGTCAATCCGAAAGATGGGGAGCGGATCTTTCAAATGGTGAAATGGTTCGAAGACGAAGCAAAACGCAATGGCGTCGATATGCGTGGTACTAATCCCACGCCCGATAATATAGACGGTGGTCTTACCACCTTGGAAGAGAAGTCGCTGGGCGCAATCGCAAAAGGGGGTTCGCGCCCTATCGTTGAAGTAATCGACTATTCTGAACCACCGACAAAAGCCGGGCTTGTGATAATGAACACACCGTCGGCCGCATGCGAGTCTATGACAGGTTTGCTCGGCGGCGGTTCGCATATGATTATTTTCTCGACAGGACGCGGTAATGCTATCGGCGCACCAATCTCACCAACAATAAAAATTACCGGCAACCCGCATACCGCCGCAACAATGAGAGAGAATATAGATATTGATGTCAGCGCGATCATTACTGACGGCGAAGCACTAGAAACCGCGGCTGACCACCTATGGAACGAAATGATAAAAATCGCCCGAGGTAAAATTACTCGCTGCGAAGTCCTACAAGAAGATCAGCTTTCCGTGAGCCGCTTTGGGCCATCGGTGTAATTCTATTCGTGAATATTCTGCTCTTAGCTACTGTGGAAATAGGATCCAGCATAGTTCTTTCTGGATACCTATATTCGAGGGTTTGATGAGCAACAATTGGTTTCAAAATGAATGATTTAACAATGTCTCTCAGCGAACTCCGCGCACTAATACGAAACATCCTTGTCGGTCATAACACAAGCGACGTTAATGCGGCACAAGTGGCTGACGCCCTAACACTGGCCGAAGCAGATGGTCAGAAGGGACATGGCGCTTCGCGCATCCCTTCATACGCTGCGCAATCACTTACTGGCAAAGTCGATGGTCACGCAGAGCCAATGGTCGAACAGGTTTCGGAGGCCGCCTTACGCGTCGATGCGTGCAGCGGGTTTGCCTATCCGGCCCTTAACGCTGCTATTGAAGCTCTAGGCCAGTTAACGCCAAGATTCGGCATTGCCGCCGCCGCCATTACCAACTCCCATCACTCAGGCGTTGCCGGCCATCAGGTGGAAGCCCTTGCAAATAAAGGATTGGTCGCGCTGAGCTTTGGCAACGGTCCGGTTGCCATAGCGCCGTGGGGTGGAAAAAAAGGTGTTTTTGGTACGAACCCGCTCGCCTTTGCCGCACCACAAACCAATAAACCACCTCTCGTTATTGATATGAGCCTCTCGAAAGTTGCTCGCGGCAAAGTAAATGTTGCAGCGCAAAAGGGAGAAATGATCCCCAAAGGCTGGGCGGTCGACCAAGACGGCAACCCGACAACCGACCCAAAAACGGCTCTAGACGGTACAATGTTACCGATGGGCGATGCCAAAGGTGCGCAACTTGTCCTGATGGTTGAAATCTTAGCAGCCGCGCTCTCCGCCTCTCAATTCGGTTATGAAGCAAGCTCCTTCTTCACAGGTGAGGGTGAGCCACCACATATCGGTCAGTTTCTGATTGCGCTCGATCCAGGCCCGATTTCAGCGAACGGTTTTGCCGGACGGCTTGATGATCTGTTGAGGGCCATTACCGATCAACCGGGAACGCGTCTGCCGGGACAGCGTCGCATGGGTTTACGGGTAGCCGCCGAACGCGACGGTGTCACTTTACCGGCTGGCCTTGCAAAGACGCTACGGGAAATGCCCGGCGGTTCGCACTAGATTAATAGTAAAGAACGCCATCTCAGGGAGAAGACCATGAAATCGACCGTTTACGCCGGTGCCGCCAATTGGTCAGCAGCGGATAGCAAAGATCATCGCTTTGGCCTATTTCGGCTAAAGTCTGGCACTACCAGTTGGGAGAACATCACCAATAGCGGGCTGCCAGATAAGTGCGAAATCCGCGCAGTTGTGGTCGACCCACGGAATACGAACCGCGTATTTGTAGGCACACAGGTTGGTCCATACGTCAGCGAAGACGGTGGTGATAATTGGACTGCACTCACACTTCCGAGCGACAATGCAGTTACTTGGTCGATCCTACTGCACCCCGACGATCCTGATATCGTATATGCCGGGACGCAAGACCAAGGCATTTTCCGCACATCAAACAGCGGCAAGAGCTGGGACGAGCTCGAAGTACCGGAACCGAATGGCCTCTGCCGCATGGGTTTTCCAAGCCGCACTGTTAGAATGTGCCTCGACCCAAGCAATCCCGACGAAGTATATGCTGGTGTTGAAGTTGGTGGTCTTGTTCGAAGTCTTGATGCCGGTGAAACCTGGGAAGATATAGGCGGCGGCTTACTCGAACTTGCCAAAAAAGAACATCTGAAAAGTCAGATCGGAAGTAATACTAAGACCGAAGGCATGATGGATACTCACGCGACAACCATCAGTGCATCTCGGCCTGGTACACTCATTCACGCAACCCGCATGGGACTATTTCGCAGTGACGACAAAGGGGAAACTTGGAACGAAATGGGAATCGGAAAGCATTCCCCTTTGACCTACGCACGAGATGTACAAGTTTCTGTTCATGACCCAGACACTCTTTACGCCGCCCTCAGCGTTGCTGCGGTTAGCGATACGGGCTCGCTCTATAGGAGTAAAGATTTTGGTGAAAGTTGGAGCCGATTTGACGTCGACGTTTCGGTCGAGAGCACAATGATGCATATCGGCCAAAGTGCAAAGAGTCCGGACTGCGTCTTCGCCGGAGCCCGCCGAGGACAAGTCTTCGGCACTGAAGATGGTGGCAATAGCTGGACCCAAATGGAATTACCCGGTGGGGTGCAAGGCGTCTATTCCGTCGCCTGCGCATAATATTAATTTACCATCACCTCGATTTCTCTTTTCAAGGAAAGAGACCTAAGGTGAGGCAAATTACTACCTTGGCCAGGTGCGAAGGCCTATCAGGCCACCATCGACAGGCAAATTGACGGCGGTAACCCAACGCGCTTCGTCAGAGAGGAGATAGACGGCGGCGTGTCCGATATCCCATCCCGTGCCTTTAGTCTGCATCGGCACCATTTCAACGCGGCGCTGCAATGCTTCCTCACCTAGATGGGCAACCATCGGCGTTTCTACCGTCCCGACGATGATGCAATTGCAACGGATATTCTGCGTCGCATAATTGGCGGCAGTCGAATGGGTCAAGCCGTGCAAAGCCGCTTTTGCGGTGGCGTAAGCAGCAGAGCCCGTATCTGAGATCATTCCGGCCCACCCTACAATAGAAGATATATTGACGATCGATCCACTTCCTGCGCGCAGCATTGCCGGTATAGCGGCCTTCGTTCCCTGCATCGAGGTCTTAAGGTTGATCTCAACAACACGGTCCCAGTCATCCTCCGCGATCTCCACCACCGTTCCTGGATGCCCTCCGCCGATATTATTTACGAGGCCCGTAACTTTACCATAACGTTCCTCCGCCGCAGCCACCATTTCATACGCTTCTTTCTCCTGCGATACATCACCCGCAAAGACCATCGCATCGCCGCCTTCGGATAAAATTTCCTTTCGTAAAGCCTCAGCTCGCTCCGCAGAACGGTTTACCAACACGACTTTAGCGCCTTCGCGTGCCGACAAAAGCGCCATCGCCTTGCCCGTTCCCACACCTTCGCCACGCGACGCGGCGCCCGCGATGATAATGACCTTGTCGTTCAACCGTCCGGTCATGCCCCTCCCCTATTGTGATTAGTATCGAACTAAAACTGGCCGTCAGATATACATATCTCGGAGATTATAGTTCTTCACAACGCTTTGACGCGTTTCATCATTCCACCGGTTCATTTCGATGTCATTTGCCAAAGGTGCATAATGATAGGACATTTCTTCCGGGAACCGCTGACGGCGGGCATCAATGCCGATGGATATCATGCGGCTACGCTCATGGATATGCGCGTCATCAAACGTGACCACACGACCATCGAGGTGCTCAACCGTCATATCTTGAACCCGGTGGCGTGGGAAGAAACCAGCGTTCAAGGTGACACGCCTTTCCCTGGAGGTATTCGCAAAAGAGCCATGCAAGACCTGCCGATTGAGCAAGAACGTATCACCAGCCGCACAGAGCAAAGGCATGGCGCCTAAGATCCGATCCGATCCCGCTTCCTTAACCAACTGCCGGATGTCAACTTTCCCAAGTTTGTGGCTGCCAGGCAGAATCCACACACAATTCGCCGCAGTACTCGGAAATAATTGTGTCATGAAATTGAAGCCATGGGCACCTTGGTCCCAGTCTGAGGATTTCCAATGTGTCGTCCCATCCTGATGCCACGCCACAGATGGGCCGAGACCAGGCTCCTTGATGAAGGTGACCTCATTATATGGAACAAAGTCCGGGCCTAGAACGGCTTCCGCGACCGCCAGAAGGCCAGGGTGACCATAAAGACGCAGCGTCGTATCCATCAATTGGAGATTGCCGTGTAGGTTTTGCACCGTCCATTTAGGTGAATCTCTCGCAGGAATAGCCTCGTGCATCGCGGCAGGGTGACGGCCTTTGTTCTTAGCCGTGCCGCCAAGAGGGTCGCTTAACGGCCGCGCATAACGATAAGGCGCCCGTGTAAATTCCTGACCCATTGCTGGCCGGCCCTCAGAGTCCACATTGCCCTTTGGTTCCACAGGCGCACCAGAGAGCATATGCTCAACATCGGCGCGAAGCTCTTCAAGTTCTTCATCCGAAACGACATCTTCGAAAACATAAAAACCATGCTCCCAATAGGCCTCTAGGATCGATCGGTCTAACTTACCGTCCGTGTCAAACTCGATAGGACCGCGATTACCAATTTCATGAGCCCTTTGGGTGCCTTCGGCGATGTAGTCTACCATCGCGCGCGCGTGCTCTTCAGCGGATAATCTGACTTGGGAATTTATGTCGTTCATGCCTGACCTCATAAAATCGTTCCGGCAGATAAAGAAATAAAACAAATGTAAGCAAATTAGCAAGGCACCGCCTTGCCTTCAAAAAAGGCGTTTTGGCCATCAATATAGTATCTCATGAGAGATATCCCCTTTAGGATTACATCTGCTTTATTGGAGAAAAGCGGCCAAAACCTATGTTCCCTAATGGCAGTGTTTAAAAGATCCGGAACATAAAGCCCGAGTTGACTAGATTTTAGGCGAGAATGGAAAAGAGCAGGCAATGAACAAGCGAGAATTTGACGTCGTAATCGTGGGGGCTGGGTTCGCTGGGATGTATTTGTTACATCAAATGCACAATATAGGCATGAGCGCTCGAGTGCTCGAGGCGGGTACTGATGTCGGCGGGACATGGTACTGGAACCGCTACCCAGGCGCGCGCTGCGATGTTGAAAGTATGCAATATTCTTATCAGTTCGACGACGAGCTGCAGCAAGAATGGTCCTGGTCCGAGCGTTACTCGCCACAACCAGAGATCCTGAAATATGCGCAGCACGTCGCAGACCGCTATCACCTTAGGCCCGACATCGACTTCAATATGCGCATTAAATCCGCCACTTTCGATGAGGCGCGCTCTCAATGGACACTGACCTCAGAGAATGGCCAAATGACAACTGGCCGATATTTTGTTATGGCGACAGGATGCCTGTCCGCGCCTAACTGGCCAAAAATTGATGGTTTAGACAGGTTTGCCGGTCCTACCTATCACACAGCGCTATGGCCCCATGAGAAGGTTGACTTCACAGGACTACGTGTCGGAGTTATAGGCACGGGTTCTTCCGCTATCCAATCAATCCCCCATATTGCCCGCGAAGCCAGACATCTGACCGTTTTCCAGCGGACAGCAAACTATGCCATCCCTGCTCATAACGCGCCGCTCGACCCCAAAACAGAAATAAAAACCAAAGCGACCTACAATGAAATGCGAGCTCGGGCCAAAACAACACCGGGCGGTCTGGACGTGGTGTACAATCAAGACTTGGTCCACGATGCCACACCAGAAGAACAGTTCGCCGCGTTCGAACGGAATTGGAAGCGCGGCGGGCTCGGTTTCATGAGTGCCTTCGGCGACTTGATGTTGGAGAAAAGCGCCAATGACATTGCCGCCGAGTTTGTGCGAGAAAAGATCCGCGCCACCGTCGACGATCCGGAGACGGCGGAAAAGCTCTGTCCAAAGAACATTATCGGTGCGAAACGCCTCTGCGTGGATATCAATTATTTCCAAACCTACAACCGAGACAATGTCGAGTTGGTCGATGTAAGTGAAGTGCCAATTAACGCAATCACTCAAACTTCTATACAGGCGCACAATATAGACCACGAGATCGACGCTTTGGTGATCGCAACAGGTTTTGATGCCATGACCGGTGCGCTAACGCAGATGGATATCCGGGGACGAGAAAAAGTATCACTTGCCGATCAATGGAAGGATGGACCGTCTACATATCTTGGGCTCGCTATGCACGATTTTCCAAACATGTTCACCGTGACGGGACCCGGAAGCCCGAGCGTTTTTTCGAATATGTTGCCGACTATCGAGCAGCATGTAGATTGGATTGCCAATTGCCTGGGTCATGCTAAATCCGAGGGGTACACGGTAATTGAAGCAGACGCCGAGGCCGAAAGTGCGTGGTGGGCGCACTGCCAGGATCTCGGTAAAGTTGGCCTGAAGACTGTCACAGATAGTTGGTATGTTGGCTCAAACGTAGCTGGGAAAGCGCGCGTATTCCTGCCCTATTTCGGCGGTATCCCAGCCTACTTTAAAAAATGCGAAGAAGTCGTTCAGAACGGTTACGAAGGCTTTTCCTTTAGTTAGGAACGGAAATGAACCATCTAGACCGAATTAAAGAAGAATTCACAAGGCAGGCCGATACTTTTGCTGTCCACGCAGTTAAAGCTGATGAGAAAGTAGAATTACGTTTCCAGGACGCGCTTGGTGATGCTGGCAAGGGCAGCCTGCTAGACGTCGCCTGCGGCCCTGGCGTTATCACTGCAGCTCTGGCAAAAGCCGCAAAAAATATCACCGGCTTCGACGCTACACCAGTAATGTTACAGAAGGCACAGATCCGATGCGAATCGGCTAACCTAACGAATGTTCATTTCCAAGAAGGCGACGCCCAGAAAATGCCGTTCAATGATGCGGTCTTTGACGGTGTTGTCACACGTCTCGCAATCCATCATTTTGCCGATCCAGCAAAGGTTATATCCGAGATGTATCGGGTACTTAAACCTGGCGGTCGTGCGGTGATCATCGACGTCATTGCCAGCAACAATACAGAAGAAGCAGCCTTACAGAACGCTATCGAGACCATCCGCGACCCCTCGCATGTTCGCATGCTGCCAGAGGGCGAATTGTTCAGCCGAGTTAAGGACGCGGGATTTGTCGTCCAACAAATTTCGGGGTGGGACAAAGATCGGGAGTTTGAAGAGTGGTGCAAGATCGTGAATGACCCGCAACGCATTGGACCGCTTCGCACAATTGCTCGCACTTTGGCGAGAGATGGCCGTCATGCGGGTTTCGGTCTATCGTTGAATGATCAGGATGAACTGAAATTTTTTCATCGCTGGCGTATGATCGTCGCGGATAAAACAACAGGTTGAAGCATATGCTCGCAGAGGCTATCGAAAAGAATTACAACAAACTCGGCATCGAGATAATCGAAACGATTTATTCCGACGATTACCTATCCATCGGCGGCACTGACTCCACTGAAAAATTAGCCGCACTGGCCGGTGTCACGCAGCATAGCCGAATATTAGAAATTGGCAGTGGCGTCGGCGGCCCTGCATTGCATCTCGCTGAAACTTTCGACTGCCATGTCGTCGGTCTTGACCTTGTCAAAACGAATGTCGAGGAAGCAAATAGGCGTGCGAAAGCGAGAAAACTCGACCACCTCACCTCGTTCCAGCAAGGAGATGCTCTTAATATGAACTTTCCTAGTGGATCGTTCGATATCGTTTGGGGACAAGACGCATGGTGCCACATTCCTGATAAGGAAAAACTTATAGAGGAAATTGGAAATGTCCTGAAATCTGGTGGACAGGTCGCGTTTACAGACTGGGTCGAAACAGGGCCACTTACTGGCAAACCGCGTGAGGACATGCTGGCTGCTATGGCAGCCCCGAATATTGCCACTCTAAACGATTATAAATCTTATCTCGAGAACAACGGCTGCAAAGTCGTTCACCAAGAAAACGTGAGCGATGTTTTCGCCGACCAGTATAAGACAATTATGTCTCGGCTTATCGAAATGAAAGACATACTTTCAGAACAATTTAGCCCAAGAATTTTCGAGATCGTCGTAGAACGGAATAATTGTATTCTTGAGGCCTTCCAATCCGGCGCGCTTGGCGGCGGCCGCGTCGTGGCGCAAAAGCAGTAGGTCATTCGAACGCAAATTTAATCGTCGCACAAATCCAAAATTTTGCATGCGGTGCCAACAAACCCGCCGGATGTTATCTCCTTTATGATTTGCTGGCCTGTTCGTTAACTCGTGTAAGGATGATCTTGGAATAGTTCCTGACGAAAATCCATGCCATGACCCGGTCGATCTGGCGGTGACATCATGCCATTTTTCGGGTTATTTGGTTCAACCCAAAGGTGATCGTACCAACCCATATACTCAAGCCACGACGGATTATCGATCGACGCTGTCAGATGGACGCTGAGCTCAGGAAACATATGCCACGCCATTGTTAAACCCGACATATGGGCATGTTCAGAAATAACCCGTAGTTCGGTATAGCCACCACGCATTATATCTGGTTGGAGGATTGGCACCTTCTTACTTTCGAAAAAAGGCTTGAAATCGTGGTGCGTAAAATTATTTTCGCCCCCGACGATCGGCGTCTTAATTGCGTCCGCGATTGCATGATAACCGTCGAAGTCATCCGCCATAACAGGTTCCTCTAGCCACGTCAGATTGAAGGGGTCAATCCGTTTACCTACGGCAATGGCTTCATCGACAGTCCATCCCTGATTGACGTCAACCATAATCTCAATGTCGTCGCCAAGTGCCTCCCTCATATCACGGACGTTTACGACGTCTTCATCATGTGTAAAAACATGCGCCACTTGCATTTTAATCGCAATAAAACCCTCACTTACAAAACGCTTTGCCTTTTCGATCATACCGTCATGTCCAAGCCCCCTAAAACAACCTGAGCCGTAAACAGGCAAAGGATTTGGCCGGCCACCCCATATCTGCCAAAGTGGCTTCCCTTGATGTCGCCCAAACGCGTCCCAAAGCGCAATATCTAATGCCGACATCGCCATAAGAGTGATACCCATACGCCCCTGAATAAAGGTCGCTTGCCACATCCTCTGCCACAACGCTGGGACGTCATCGGCTTCTTCACCAATAAGTATCGGCGTCAACATCTCATTAATGCACATCTCAAGCGTGCGCATTCCACCCGCCAAGGGGTGCAAATGGCCGGTTCCAATCACGCCAGAATCAGTCTCCACCTCCACCACAAGCAGATCAATATTAGGTAGGGTCAGAAAACCTGTTTTCGGCGGATCGCTGAAGGGCACCGATAATAAATGCGTGCGGATTTCCTTTATTTTCATAGCACCAACCCAAAACCTTTCATATATGATTGTGACGAGGTAAGCCTGGGCAAGCAAACTCATATAGCTACAGGCTTCCCAAGGGATTAATTTTATATAGATTTCTTAGGGAAACGCGGAACGTTCGAAAGGGTATCATGTCTAGACAGGAACAACGAGAGGCTATCGTAGACGCTATCATTGTAGGCGCCGGTTTCTCCGGCCTCTATCTCTTGCATCGCTTCCGTAAGCTGGGACTTAGAACCCGCGTTTATGAGCGTGGTCAAGGCGTTGGCGGAACTTGGTATTGGAACCGCTATCCCGGCGCGCGATGCGATGTCGAAAGTATGCAATACTCCTATTCCTTTGACGAAGACTTAGAGCAAGAATGGGAGTGGCCGGAGAAGTTCTCAGCCCAGCCCGATATCTTGGCCTACGCAAATCACGTTGCCGACCGGCTAGATCTTCGGAAAGATATAGATTTCAGCGTTGAGGTCACATCCGCACATTTTAATGAGAAAAGCCGTCGTTGGCTTATCAAAACCGACAAAGGCGAACGGGTAACGACGCAATATTTTGTTATGGCGACCGGATGCATATCAACAGCTCAGACGCCTGACATTGAAGGATTGGCCAATTATCAAGGCAATACCTATCACACCGGCAATTGGCCGCACGAGAAGGTGGATTTCACAGACCAACGTATTGCCGTGATCGGCACCGGTTCATCGGGAATTCAAGCCATCCCCGTACTAGCCAAAGAAGCAGCCCATGTGACTGTGTTTCAACGGACACCAAATTACTCCATTCCCTCTCAAAACGAACCAATGACACCGGATTATGCGAAATCCTGGAAAGAGAAGTACCCGGCGCTTCGCGAAGAAATGCGTTATACCGGACATGGCAGTATGAAGGACCTTAACAATAAGCCAGCAATGTCAGTTGACGACAAAGAACGTCAAGAAACCTATGAAAAACGCTGGAAGATAGGCGGTTCGGGCTTCCTTACATCTTTCAACGATCTCCTTTTCAGCCAGGAATCGAATGACACGGCCTCTGAATTTGTGCGTAATCAAATACGACAGATTGTGGAGGACCCCGCAACAGCGGAACTTCTAGCGCCTAAAACATACCCCATTGGCACAAAACGTATTTGTATAGACAGTGGCTACTTTGAAACCTACAACCGCGACAACGTCGAATTAGTCGACATCAGTAAAAAGCCGATCGAACGGATCACACCGACAGGACTCATGGCCAACGGCCGCGATTTCAAATTCGACAGCATCGTGTTCGCGACTGGCTTTGATGCAATGACGGGTACACTCTTTAACGTGGATATACGCGGACGCGGCAACTTGGCCTTAAAAAAGAAGTGGTATGCCGGACCGCGGACTTACCTTGGTCTTATGTCAGAAGCATTTCCAAACCTGTTCATGATTACAGGCCCAGGAAGCCCGTCGGTTAAGAGCAATATGCTCGTTTCTATTGAGCAACACGTCGATTTCGTAACAGACAGCATTATTCATATGCGCTCCCGGGGCTTTGAGCTTATGGAACCTAAAGTTTCAGCCGAAAATGATTGGGTCGACCACGTGCAAGAAGCCGCCAATAAAACTCTCTTCCCACGCGCAAATTCTTGGTATATGGGCGCTAATATTCCCGGAAAACCGAGGCTCTTTATGCCGTACATTGGGGGCGTTGGGACCTATCGGCGCATCTGTGAAGAAGTGGTTTCGGAGGATTACAGGGGGTTCCACTTTGAGGCTGAAGCCACCGCAGCAGCAGCCGAATGACGCGCGGCTATAAATATCTTCACTACGAAGTCACGGAGGGCATTGCTTCCATCACACTTGATAGACCTCCCGTCAACGCAATCCACGAGGCGATGACCGATGAATACTTCGACACACTGCAACGAGCAGATGACGACAAAGACATCAAGGTCGTTGTTCTTTCGGGAAAAGGTAAAGGACTATCAGCCGGCGCAGACCTCAAATATCTCGCCGCATTTAGCACTGACGAAATGGCACGGTTTCTTGAAAAATTTTATGTGGAACAGGTCGAACGAGTTCGAGGCCTCTCAAAACCTATCATTGCTGCGGTTCATGGTTATGCGCGCGAAGGGGCCTGCACAATGGCCTTCACGTGCGACATGGTCGTCGCATCAGACGATGCCAGTTTTGGATATCCCGGTGTACCTAATCTTGCTGCGCCGCCCGGCATGCATGTCTGGCACTTGCAAAAACTCATCGGCCGTATGCGGGCAGCTGAGTTGATCCTCACCGGCGACCCAATCGACGCAAAAGAAGCTGGCCGTTTGGGTTTAGTCACAAAAGTCGTCCCACGTGCAAAATTAGCGGACGAAACTAAAAAATTAGCCAAACGTCTAGCGACTATGTCACCAATTGCGCTCAAGGTTACCCGCGACCTACTCTACGAAATGGAAAATATGGATTTCAAAGACGTTCCACGCCGCGCATTAATGGCGACCTCGGGTGCTTTTGACTCGGAAGATAGCAAAGAGGCGCGCCGGGCTTTTAATGAAAAAAGGGCGCCGGTTTGGAAAGGCCGGTGACAAAGACTTTAATTGCGCAGGCCGGAGCAATATAATTATTTTACTCTTCGGTGAGCGTTCCAGCGCTTTCCAAAAAGTGGCGCCGCTATCGCCGCATTACCTCTGAAATCCCGAGGGCATTGCAATGTCTTATAATTATATAGACGTAAAACCCATCGCCGGCGCCTTGGGTGCCGAAATTCACGGGGTCGACCTCGCCGCAATATCCGACAGCGTTTTCACTGAAATTCACGATGCCTTTCTTAAACATCAGGTGATATTTTTCCGAAGTCAAAATATCACACCGCAACAACAAGTGGCCTTCTCGGCCCGTTTTGCCCCGATTGGCTATTATCCATTTTTACAGGGTTTACCCGAATGTCCCGAAGTCATAGAGGTACGTAAAGAACCTGAAGATGAACTCAACTTTGGCGGTGTATGGCATACAGACACCGCCTATTTAGCGAAGCCACCAATGGGGTCCGTGCTTTACGCCAAAGAAATTCCGGATACTGGTGGTGATACGATGTTCGCAAATTTATATCTTGCGTACGAAACACTTTCCAAAGGTCTAAAGGCAATTCTTGACGGGCGCCGGGGCATTAATTCATCACAAAAAGGTGATGCGGCAGCCGGACGGCAGAAAAGCATCGACGAAAATCCAAAAGACGCATCTGACGTGCAGACAGAGGCTATACATCCGATTGTTCGGACCCACCCTGAAACAGGCCGCAAGGCGCTTTATGTGAACCAAGGGCATACCATTTGTTTTGAGGGAACGTCGCCCGAGGAAAGTGCCCCGATTCTCAAATTTCTATTTGAACATCAAGTCCGCCCAGAATTCACTTGCCGATTTCAATGGGCTCCCGGATCTATCGCCGTGTGGGACAACCGTTGCGCGCTTCACTATCCACTCAACGACTATCATGGACAACGTCGCGTAATGCATCGTGTGACAATGAAGGGAACAACGCCGAAATAGAGTTAGAATTAATATCCTGGCGGTGGTGTAAAACCACACCATTCAACTTCTAATAATTCGGCAAAATGAATCGTTTCAAGATCGTGCAAGTAAGGTCCAATAGCTTGCAGACCAACTGGTAGACCGTTCTCGGCAGGGCCTGCTGGAAACACAGTCGACGGCAAATAGGGATAGGTTGCCAAACCCGCCCAAAATAACTGGTCATTGTAACTCTCTTGAGTACCGTCGACCGGAATAGTCCTTTCATGGCGTGGAAGATTTTGATCGTGCAGAAAGGCCGTGCTTGCGGCGACAGGACAAAGAACAATATCCCAATCCTTGAAAAATGCCGACCACGCATTGCGTAATACCTGACGCGCCTGCTCCACCGCAAAGTATTCACGGTGGGTCTGAATAGCCGCCCGATTGATATAGGCCCAATAGCTCCGATCTGTCGCATCAAGCGTCGCCGCATTTGCTTTTGCAGCTGCATAATCGGTGTCATCCATCAAAGCTCCGGTCGCACCTCGTAAATTTAAAAGATATTGATGGTGTGCAGCCTCAAAATCCACATCCGGACGCGCTATCTCGGAGACTTTCGCTCCACGCTTACGCAGGGCATTCGCAACCTTTGCCAACACATCCCGTACCTGTATATCCACCTTGCAAATTTCTGGCGCCAAGAGCACTGCCACGCGGTAATCAGAGAGCTGTCGCCGAGGCCGCTCGGGCAATTCAATGTGCCAAGCGGGAGCGTTCTGCCGGCTAGGCCCAACAATAACTTGCATCGCAAGGCGCAAATCAGACGCTGTTCGAGCCATTGGCCCAGTGACAAGCAGATCGAGTTCAATATCAAGCCCCGGGATGGTATGCCCGTCCACCGGAACAATACCGAAGGACGGTTTGTGTCCATAAACGCCACAAAAATGCGATGGACTTCGGATTGATGCACCGATGTCGCTGCCAACTTCCAATGGCGTCAAACCCGCCGCCAAGGCAGCAGCAGCCCCACCGGACGAACCACCCGAACTCCGCGACTTGTCCCATGGGTTGTTTGTTGTCCCATAAATTTCGTTAAAGGTCTGCCAATCGCTTAGCATAAGCGGTACGTTCGTCTTACCGAGGATGATTGCGCCGGCGCTTCGTAATTTTTCCACAACTAAGGAATCGCGATACGCAACATTATTTTTGAATTTTGGCACACCCCAAGTCGTCGTTAGGCCAGACACATCGAAGGCTTCCTTCACCGTCATTGGAAGACCGTGCAAGAGACCAAGTGTCTCACCTCGTTTGCGAGCATCATCGGCAGCGTCAGCCGCCAAGCGAGCCCCCGAAAAATCTCGAACGACCACCGCGTTGATTTTGGGATCTATCTGTTCAATGCGCTCAATCATTATTTCTGTCGCTTGCCGCGCAGACAGTTCACCACTCTCTAATTTCGCAAGCCACGTCGCGGCCGATTGAAATGGATCAATCATAATCACCCCTTCGCTTCAATCTTATTTAGCCAGACCGATCTCTGAACCGCGCTAATATCCAGACCGGCACGATCCCTGCAGCGGCGATAACGCCTAATGATGCAAAGGCATCCTGGTATCCCATGGTACTGGCTTGCGCGTAAACTACCTCGCCGAGATAGTGCAATGCACCTGCGCCGCGATCAGCGGAAGAAACCCCAGCTTCCGAAAGTAATTTCTGTGTCTTATCCAACATGTCTGTGCTAGCGGAACTTCCTTTGGATTGCATGGCAGAGAGTGCATCGCCATGAAATGGAATCCTGGCTTCCATAAAGGCCACAACGCAGTTCATTCCAAAGGCTGCACCCAATTGCCGGATCAAATTAATTGTGCCACTCGCTTGGTTTACCATTTCAGCGGGCACGGCTTTCAAAGCCGTGGCATTCACAACGGGCATCGTACAAGCCAATCCAAAGCGAATAAAAAACGTCCACATAACAAAAGTCCAAAACGGCGTATTTACATCGACACCGTTTAAGAGTGTAAAAGCAATCACATAGCACAGGAGACCAGTCCCAATGACAATGTGGGCGGGCAACGTATCAGCGATCCGGCCTGCCAACGGGAAAAACAGCAATAGCGACAGCCCCCCCGGCATTAGGAGGTATCCGGCTCGCAACGGCGTATAGCCCTGAATTTCCTGCACAAACACTGGAATCAGAAATGTTGATGTAAGAAAAATACATCCACTGAAAAAGGCTACCACGGCCGCTGACGAAAACCTTGCAAACCTAAAAACCCGCATATTCATCAACGGCACTTCCGCATAGTGTTCCCAAATGATAAACGCAGCTCCGGAAGTCAGGCCAACGCCAAATAAACTGAGGATATAGTCCGATCCCCAACCTTCACGCTGGCCACTGGATAGCGCCAACATCAGGCTAAAGAGCGACAAACACATCAGCACGAAGCCAATGAAATCAAATTTTGGTATTTTCCTGTCGACTTTCTTGGATGGCATAAAGAGAAAGCTCAACAAAACAGCCAGTGCCGAAGTTGGCAACGTAAGAAAAAACACGTAACGCCAATTGAAGAGCTCAATCGCAATACCACCAAGTGTTGGCCCGACAGCAGGTGCCAACACGATTCCCATCGAATAAATTCCCATCGCAGTACTACGTCGATTTGGCGGAAAAACCTTGAAAGTAATCGCCATTGTAAGTGGTTGGATTACTCCTGCGGCCATTCCCTGCATTAATCGACCAAAGTTAAGTGCTTCCTCGGTTTCGGAAATTCCACTCATCGTCGAGCCTAAAATGAATATGGTCAGCATTATCGCGCTCGTTAGGCGCTCACCGAAGATAGAGATGAACCAAGCTGCCGAAACCATTCCCGCCGTCATCGCCGCCAGGTATCCAGAAGACAGTAACTGAGCTTTGTCGCGCCCAATCCCAAACGCTCCCATGATGTCTGGGAAGGCAACATTGACAGTCGTCATTGAGAGTACAACAGTCATGGCACCGACCATACTAGTGACAGTCGCGAGCCATCTATATGCGGGGCCGTACCTCCGGAAGAGGTCGTCTATTGTTTCTGTGCCCAAAGCCTAAGCAATGCCGTTATGAAATTTCAGAGCCAAAATCAGAGGCTGACATAATATATCGAACGCCAAAGACCTAACGCGGTGATGTCTACACTTTCCAAATCTTTTTCCCATAATTAATAGGCCAGCAACCGCCTCGCTGCTGTAACGACCATTTTTATAGATCCAACGCTGAAAACATATCGTTCAATAAAAGAAAGGCAATCCGGCAATTGCTCAGCCTTTTATCTGAATAAGATCTATAATTTTGGCGCGGGAAAAACATATTTAAAAAAAATCTCGGGCAACTTTTATATCAAAAACACATTACTCTAAAAATATCAGAATTCTTAAGAGTGGGTCCTCTATATGAAGGCTCCCAGGCCCATGATTCGCAAAAATTTTGTTAACAAATTCACGTCCAACAATAAATTCCCTTTAACGAATTTGAATAGCTACGGTCCTTAACAAAAGGTATTCACACCTAATAAAATGAAAACCTAATTAATTAGGTATCAACTAGGTGCTTTATCCGTGATAATCCGCTTCGCGAGCGCAGATATTTTTTCCAAAAATTCATTGTAAGTGAACGGCTTAGCCACGTAACTCGTCACGCCAGCCATCTTGGCAGCCGCCACGGCTTCAACGGTCACTTTGACCGTTAACATCATAAACGGCGTCTTTGACCCACCCTTACGCATCTTCTTAAGTAGCTCTAACCCATCCATCCGCGGCATTAACCAATCGCTGATGACAAGGTCATAGTCAAGTTCACTGCGATTGAGGCGTTGCCATGCCGTTGCGCCGTTCTCCGCAAGATGGACGCGCACGATACCAACATCCCGCAGGATCCCTTGCAGCAGATTTCGAATTTCCTCTTCGTCATCGACGACAAGGATTCGAAGTTTCTCCATTTCGGCAAGAAGTTGGCAATTGGCCATTTGCCAAAGTACAGATGCAATCCAAGACAAGTCAATGCCAAGCCCGGCTCAGTCCAATTTTTGCTGACCCGCCTCTAGGCGTATGTTGTAGTAGTTACCACTAAAAATCAGGACAGCACCTAGTAAGACCGCCAGTTCCAGTGACTCGTCATAAAGCAAATACCCAACGATTACGATAAGTGGCAATCGCAAGAATTGTAATGGAATAACGACGGTTGCATCCGCATGCCGGAAAGCATGCGCTTCGCAAAAGTGAGCTGAAAGACCCATCATTCCGATAATTACTAAATATAGCCACTGGATACCTTGTGGTGTCACCCATACGAACAATGCGGGAATCAGGCCCATCGGCAATTGGATGAGACACATATAGAACAAGACAGCGAGTGGCGAATCCGTTGAAACCAATTTCTTGGTACAAGTAATCGACGTACCGAAGCACATCGCACTACCCAAAACGACGAACGTACCAAGCTGGATAATCTCTATGCCCGGCTGAAGGATTACTAATATTCCCAAAAACCCAGCCCCGATCGCGATAAAGCGGCCCCTTGTCATGCGTTCGCCAAGGAAAATAACAGCAAGTAAGGCGACCCAAATCGGGATCGTAAACTCGATGGCAAAGACCTCCGCCAGAGGCAACAAGGATAGGCCATATATCCAAGTCGATTGACCGCCGAAATGCACAATATTACGTCCTACCTGCAGTTTCGGTTGGTGTGTTCGAATAAGATGCCAGCCGAAATGCCAAACAACACATGTCACTATTATGAGCCCGATGATGCTGCGCATCGCCAGGATCTCAAATGTGTGAATATCCGCTGCATGAAGTTCACGGACTGCGATGGCCATAAAGGTGAACGACATCAACGTGCCAGTCATCCAGGCCGCAGCTTTAAAAATAGAGGGTTCCGGTGTTCGTCCGCGAGACATCCAGTCTTTTAAACAAGGTCTGACGATGTGTCACGCAAAGCCTTGGCTAAACGATTGGCAAAGCAGCGCAATGCACTAGCCTTGATAAGGCATATCGATTAAGACGAGAGGATCAACATTGTCCACCCTATTATTCTATTCCGAACATGACCCCGCCGAACTTTGGTTGGCAGAATTAAAGCGTGCGTTGCCACCCGAAGTTGACGTTCGGATCTATCCCGATATCGGCAATTATGCAGACATCGAATACGTCCTCTGTTGGCAACCAAAAGCCGGCCTGTTGGCAAGCGTTCCAAACTTAAAGCTGATTTTTTCACTGGCTGCCGGCTTCGACCACGTGCTGCAGGATCCAGATCGTCCGGAACAAATACCCATCGTGCGCATCATAGATGACACCCTATCAACTATGATGTCAGAATATGCCGTCTATGCAGTGCTCGGCTTCCATCGTTTCATGCCACATTTCCAATTGGCTCAAAAAAATAGAACTTGGAAAAAAAAATGGCCGAACTTTACGCCCGATACGCATATTGGTGTCCTCGGTATAGGCGCCATAGGATCGGACGTCGCTCTTAAGCTGAAGGGCCTAAATTTTCAAGTCCATGGCTGGAGCCGTAGTCCAAAACAACTCAAAGGAATAACCTGCCACGCAGGCGAAGACGGTCTCTTCGAGATGCTTCCGCAGTGCCAACAAATTGTCGTAGTGCTCCCGCTTACTTCGGAAACCCGAGGAATTATAAACGCAAAAACACTAGCTGCTCTGCCTAAAGGCGCGTTTTTGACAAATATAGGTCGTGGGGGGCATGTCGTTGATGAGGACCTTCTTACGGCACTCAACAGTGGTAACATCGATGGCGCCTTCCTCGACGTTTTCAATCAAGAACCGTTGCCAACTGATCATCCGTTTTGGAAGCATCCAAAAGTCATTATGACACCACATATTGCTGGTGAGATCGTACCACGGTCCTGCGCCCAATCTATCGCTGCCAATATTGAGCGCTATCGCAAGGGCGAACCGATTGATGGTATCGCCGATATCGAACGAGGTTACTAAACCATGCCAAAAGACGACGTCTTTTTCGACCTAATTGATAGAATTGTTTGCCTAGATGTTGGTGGTCGTGGCGTTGCCGGCTTGTTTGAGCCGGCACGAGCCCATGTCAATGGCTCATTATCGCTAGCTGCCGCCGATCAACTCGCCCAACTTCAGAGCAGTGATACAGTTTTCATCATAACTGGTTCCCTCACCCGCGCCAGCGTTTCGTCCGAAATAGCAGAGAACGATGGCCCAATCGGTTCCGCAGTCCTGGCTAGGGCTCTTAGCCAAGGGTTTAATGCCATTCCCGTCATCATCGTAGATGCATCGATTCGTAACCGTGTCGCCAAAATGGTGGCGTTTTCAGGATTGAATGTGGTTTCCTTTGAGCAAGCTAAAGCCGCCACGTCGTTGCCTCGCTTTACCGGCATTGCCGTAATGGAAAATGGCGCGATTGAAGACAAGGCTGCGCGGCAAGCGGCTACCGATTTATTGGATACATACGCACCAAAGGCCGTCATCGCCTGCGAACGTGCGGGTATTTCAGCAGACGGCACCTATCGTAACGCACTCGGACAGGATTACAGCGAAGGACGCGAGAAGCTTGATTATATTGTCGAATTCGCCTCGGAGCGCGGGCTACCTACAATCGGTATCGGCGACGGCGGCAATGAGATCGGCATGGGCGCAGTCAAAGAAGCCGTGGTAACACATATCCCGCATGGCGAAGTTCTCTGTGCCGAAATGGCAACCGACGTGCTCATCCCCGCCGGTGTCTCGAATTGGGGTTGCTATGCGGTAGTAGCGGCTTTGGCCATCCTCAAGAAAAATCCAAAATTAGCACATACTCCGGAAGCCGAGCGGCGGTTGCTGGATTTTTCTCCTGCCGCAGGTCTTGTGGATGGGATGTCCGGTATGCTGGATGCAACAGGTGACGGTATGCACCCCGATGTGCATGCGAGCGTTGTGGAACTCTTATCTCAAACCGTCCGCCGTGCGCTCTCTTAAAGATCCCTCCTACATTTGATCTTGGCTTTTAGAAATACACACCTAATTTGCGTCGCTCAGAGACGCCCCAACCAATGTGAGAAAGCAAATGGGTAACAAACTCGATTCGGGTGACATTTTCCCTGATTTTGAAGTAAATGTCGTTGGTGGTCCCACCTTTAACCTCAAAGAAAACCTCGACGCCAGATACAACATCGTTCTCTTTTATCGAGGCCACTGGTGACCTTTCTGCCTCCGGCAGTTAGCCGGATATGAAGCAATAAAAGACGAGCTTGCGGCAACAGATGCAAAGGTGGCGCTCGCTGGCAGTGTCGATGGCGAAGACAAATATCCAAAATTGGGCGCTGACCTTAGTTTTCCTGTTGCGGTCAACATGACGCGGGAGCATGGTGAATCCGTCGGAACGTGGTGGGAGGACCGACGCAGCATCATCCAACCATCCGAATTTATTATCCGTAAAGATGGCAGCGTCGCCTCTTCAACCTACAGTTCTGGACCAATTGGTCGGATGGAACCTAAAGACGCATTGAAGCTGATTAGGCTCTTTGCATCACGCGAATAGTAACACTTATCTTCACTTGGCTATGAGTGAGAATTACACTAAATACCGGGGCCCATTAGATGCCGAGCCCCTTTTTCTCGATGAACGAGCCAGGAGACCGAATGTCCATCAACATCCCCGGACCCACGTCGCATTCCTATTTTTCGCAACGCCTGCGGCTTCACTATGTTGACTGGGGTAATGCGGACGCGCCGCCACTACTTCTTGTCCATGGCGGACGCGACCATTGCCGGAATTGGGATTGGCTCGCCGAAGCATTGCGCGAGGAATGGCATATAATTGCGCCAGATTTGCGCGGGCATGGTGATTCCCAATGGATGATCGGCGGGAGTTATGGTCTTTCCGAATACGTCTACGATATTGCGCAACTCCTTCATCAAACAAAGCACCAACCAATCACTATTATCGGCCATTCCCTTGGCGGTGCAATCAGCCTTCAATACGCCGCACTGTATCCCGAAGCCGTTAGAAAACTCATAGCTATTGAAGGCCTCGGTTGGCCACCTGACCGTGTTAAAGAGCGCGAAGGTAAGCCATCGGAAGAGCGGATAACCGATTGGGTCAACTTCACGCGCAGTATTTCTGGCCGCGTAGCCCGGCGCTATCCATCTATCGAAGAGGCCTTCCAGCGCATGCAAGAGGCAAATCCACATCTAACTCCAGATCAGGCACGTCACCTGACGATCCACGGCGTCAATCAGAACGAAGACGGAACCTATAGCTGGAAATACGACAATTACACACGTATTCGTGCACCCTTTGGTTTCCCAGAGTCCGAACGTCAAAAGCTTTGGCAGCGAATTACCTGCCCCACGTTACTAGTGCGAGGAACGGAAAGCTGGGCAAGTGATCCTGAAGTCGATGGCCGTGCCCAACATTTCCAGAACGCACAATTCGCTAATATCGAAGGAGCTGGACACTGGGTCCACCACGATAAACTCAACGAATTTAGGTTGTTGGCGCAGGAGTTTTTGGCTGCTTAACCCTGGGACTATTCAATTTCAAAATAGTATATGCTGAACAACGCCGCCGCATCACTCCAGACTTTCTTTGGTGAGAAGCCAGCGCCACGAGCGAGTTCCTGGAACTCGCCTACCTCGTATTTATGTGAATTCTCAGTGTGGATCTTCTCCCCGTTAGCAAATTTGATCATACGGTCACCAATCCGAACTGATTGGTCTCGGGAACTAACGAGGTGCATCTCAATTCGGCCGGCAGAAGTGTTATAGGGCGCATCATGCGCAAAAGCTGAAAGATCAAAATTACCGCCAAGTTCTTCATTAATGCGCGTTAAAAGATTGAGGTTAAAATCTTCAGTGACACCGGCGCTGTCATTATAAGCGGCATACAAGACGCTCTCATCCTTCTTCCGGTCCGCACCAATAAGCAGACCACCACCATCTCCGACGTGCGTAGCAATTTGCTTAAGAAAAGCAGTGGCGGCTGGCCTCTGAAAATTTCCAATTGTGGAACCTGGAAAGAAGGCGACCCGACGGTTACCAGGAATGTCACCTGGAATAACAAAATCTTGCGTAAAATCCGTGCAAATTGCATGCACCTCGATGTCCGGGTAGTCCTCCGCCAAGGTCTCCGCTGCTGCGCGCAGATGCTCACGAGAAATATCGACGGCAATGTATGACGCCGTCGCCACCAAAGCGTCCAATAAAATACGGACTTTCTCGATAGACCCGCATCCATATTCCAGAACCTGTACACCGGGTCCAATGGCGTTCGCCATTTCTAAAGCCTTCGCCCGCATCAAAGCAGTTTCCGTTCGGGTTGGGTAATACTCTGGCAATTTGCAAATCTGGTCGAAAAGTTTTGAACCATGCGCGTCATAAAAATATTTGCATGGCAACGTCTTCGGCACGGCCGTAAGACCAGCGATCACATCGCCGAAAAAATCATCATCGGGAGGCGACAGGTCGGTGAAGGAAGTAAGTTTAGTTTTAGGCATGACCGCGATGTACTATATGGTCAGACATAACATAGCGAGCTCCGTGGTCCGTCGTCAAATTGCACAGGTCCGAAAGCCGCAGATTGTGTCTCGTCGGTCAGGGGTAAAAAAATTCCTGTATGTGTTACTAATCATCCGGCTACGCGTTGCCCAAGCCCCCCCGCGAAGTACCTTCCGCGTACCGAACCATGGTGCAGAATATTCCTCGTATGGATCGACACTGAACCCCGGAAAGGGTAAGAAGTCGCTAGAGGTCCATTCCCATACATTGCCAATCATTTGGCGGCAGCCAAACGCGCTGTCACCATTCGGATAAGCCGCTACATCCACAACCCCGGTATGTCGACCATCAAGATTTGCCGGACATCTGCCCAAAGACTCGCCCCAAGTGTAACGGCGTTTTGGCATTTCACTTTCGAGCTTTACAGCGGGTCCATAAGCGGCAGCAGCTTCCCATTCCGCTTCGGTCGGCAAGCGCCGATTTGCCCAGCGGCACCATGCTTCGGCTTCGAACCAATTAACGTGATTGACCGGTTGGTTGGCCGGTAACGGTATTTCTTTATTAAAAACACGTACCCACCAGCCGCCATTATCACTGCGCCGCCAATATATGGGACAAACCGCCTCGGCTGTTTCACGCCAGCGCCAGCCAACATCACTCCAATATCGCCGATCAGTATAGCCTTTATCTTCAACAAAATCGCAAAATTCAGCATTTGTCACCGCGGCTTTTGCGATTTGAAAAGGTGCAATTTTAGTAACATGAGCGAATTTCTCATTATCGAAGATAAATGGGCCGCCAGTATGGGAACCGAGTTTTATCTCGCCACCAGGCACATCAACATCACCTGATAAAGGCCCGGCAGCAGGTGAGATATAATCTATCGCTATTCGGAATTCCGGTGCAGGATAAGAAAGCGTCTGGCGCGTGTAAGTAAACGCTTCGTCATGCATATCTTCATGAAAGGTTGTCAGCTGATATAGATAGGATTCATCTTTGCTTGCTTCACCTTCATTTAAACGATCGATCATCGCTTCTTCCACAGCCCGCATATATTGAAATACTCCATGCAAGTCTGGCAAATTGAGGTCCCACCGCCGATCGTGATGGACCTTCATTGAGTCATAAAGTTTGTCGGTCTGCGGCAGAATCGGATCTACGCCATCTAAGCGTCGCAAAACAAAATGCTCGTGAAACCAAGCTAAATGTCCAATTTCCCAGAGTAATGGATTGACGATATCGAGCCGAGGGCCCAACAATTGCGCTTCGTTAAGCCCGTGAACCAACTCGATCGTGCGCCCCCTAGCATCTAGGAGATTCGCAACCAAAGTTTCTTTCGTCAGTCTTTCACTCATTTAGCAGCAATCAATCGGTCGTTTATGAAAATCACCATTGTCACACCCGCAAAGAAAGGTGACCGCTCTGGAAACCGTGCGACGGCCAATCGATGGGCATCAATCCTAAAAAAGCTTGGCCACAGCCCACGTACTCTAACCGAATACGACGGCGCGCCGTGCGATGCAATGATGGCAATTCATGCTTGGCGAAGTGCAGCCTCCATTCGCAGGTTTAGGAACATTAACCCTGAATTGCCATTGCTTCTATGCCTGGCTGGAACCGATATAAATACCTTCCAAGCGAGCCACCCCGAGGAAACATATGGTTCAATGGAAATTGCCGACCGCCTCATTTGTCTGCATGATCGCGTGGCACATTCCATTCCATCGCGGTTTCATCAAAAACTCCATGTTATTCGACAATCCGCGCCACCTATTAGCCGCAAACCACCAACAAAAAGAAGTTTTGAGATTGTTGTGGCCGGCCATTTACGTGTCGAGAAAGATCCAATGCGCACAGCACAGGCGGTGCAATTATTACCCGCCACATCTCGGATACGAATTCTCCACATGGGTAAAGCTATCGACGAGACATACCGTCGCAACGCACACGCTGAAATGGAGAGAAATCCTCGTTATACTTGGGTTGGTGAAGTCCCACGCTGGAAAGTGCGCCAAAAAATGGCACGAGCGCAAGCTATGATCATTTCGTCTCGCCAAGAAGGCGGCGCCAATGTGGTGTCCGAAGCAATCATGGCCAACCTTCCAATCATTGCGTCGAAAATCGATGGAAATATAGGTCTTCTCGGCACCAACTATAACGGTTATTACCCTGCCGAAGATACGCAAGCACTCACGAAGTTGCTTGTACGCATCGAGATCGACGCAGCCTTCTTAAAGAAGCTTTCGGCGCAAATTCGCGCCCTGAAGCCACAATTCACCGAAAAACAGGAACTCTCCTCCTGGAGAGCCCTCTTAGGCAGCCTTAGCCGAATATCTTAATGGGCTCCAGGTGATTGCTTTGCGTCGAGATTCGACCAACAATTTGAGATTTGGGGTAACCAGACTTACGCAAAGCATCAACGCACGCTTCTGCTTCATCCTCCGGTACGGAAGCTAAAAGGCCACCGGCAGTCTGCGGATCGAAAATCAGTGGCAGCAGCTCTGATTCACGGCCACCGTTCAGGTCCGACCGGATTGCGCGTCGAAGGCGCACATTTTGTGGTTGCAAGGACGAGAAGATACCATTTCGAATGCAATCTAGCGCACCATCCAAGAGCGGTAAGGCGTTCAGATCGAGTTCAACATCGACTTCCGATGGACGTGCCATCTCAACCAGATGCCCGAGCAAACCAAAGCCCGTTACGTCCGTACAAGCTGTGGCACCTCGCGCAAACAGTATCTCCGACCCGATACGGTTCGACTTTACCATTGAGGCCAGGGCACTGTCGATCCACCGCCCTTTCGCGTCACCCCGCATATCAGCTGCGAACAGAGTGCCGGTGCCAAGCGGCTTCGTGAGTATCAAACGATCACCTGGCCGCATACCGCCTTTGCGAAGAATTTTATCACGGTCCGCCAGACCATTTATCGAAAAACCAAGCGCAAGCTCTGAAGCTTCGCTGGTATGCCCGCCCACGAGAGATGCACCGGCATCGGCTAAAACATCCATCGCGCCCGACATCATATGGAACAGCGCCTCTTCGACTTTCGCTTCGGGCCCGAAAGGCACGGAGGCAACAGCAAGCGCAGACTGAGGTTCTGCCCCCATCGCAAACACATCGCCGAGTGCATGGTTCGCCGCCACCTGTCCAAAAATATAAGGATCGTCAACAAAAGCACGGAAGAAATCGACCGTATGGACCATCACCTTACCTGGCGGAACTTCAACAACCGCGGCATCATCCGGCTCGTTCAAACCAATCAGGATATCCGTTCGTTTGACCGGTTCAAGCATCTGCAGGGCCCGACTAAGAACGTCCGTTCCAACTTTCGCACCACAACCGCCACAGCGCATTGCAATAGCAGAGATCTCCTTCATGGCATTGGCATCGGCAAGACCGGCAGCAATTTCGACCTCGTCGTCCTCCTCCATCTCCGGCAGTTCCTGATATTTTCGCATCCAACGAAGGTCGATCCAATTCTTTAGCTGCCATACCCACTCACCTTCCACCGCCCAACCGTTACGCGAACCAACGGCGTACTTGTCTCCCGTCGAGACAAGGCTCAGGAAATCTTTTTGTGGGCGGAACGGCCTAAGCGGGCGTCCCGTAAGTGCGCGGCGCAAGTTCTCCGCCAGTGGCGGCCCTTGCCGGACCGCAAACACCCCAGCTTTTGGACGCGGGTGACTGGCAACAGCAGCGATGTCACCGGCAGCGAAGATATCAGAATGGGATACCGTCTCGAGCGTATCATTAACGGCAATAAAGCCGCGTTCATCGAGCCGAAGCTTAGTGTCCTGGCGAAGCCAGGGCGCAGCCCCAGCCGGTGTAACCCAAAGAATTTCGTCCAATGCTATGCAGGCGCCATTCTCACATGTCACAGAACTGTCTTCCACACCAACTACTTTGTGGTTGAGATGAACCACGACATTGCGTTCCTTTAACACGCGGTTAAATTTGCGGCGAACGGACGGATTGTGGGAAACAAGAATATCTTCAGCGTCCGTGATCA